>Ga0187820_1000008_pt1 | contig 33562 bp, 30 predicted proteins | sample NC_wetland_sal_i_19_FD_132409 | JGI IMG/M metagenome (GOLD analysis project Ga0187820, IMG submission 132409) | Wetland sediment microbial communities from Neuse River Estuary, North Carolina, USA - SO4_5 | ecosystem: Environmental > Aquatic > Freshwater > Wetlands > Sediment | place: USA: North... | reverse complement strand
CACGCTGGCACAGCAGGTAAGCGACTCCATGGTCCAGGAGCGCTTACTCGCTTTGCTTTCTGGTTTCTTTGGCTCCCTGGCGTTATTGCTGGCGGTCATCGGTCTCTATGGCACGGTTAGCTACATCGTTGCACAGAGGCAGAGAGAGTTCGGAATCCGCATGGCACTGGGGGCGGAACCGGGTTCAATCCTCCGGCTGGTCATGCTCGACGTTATTTCCGTTGTCGCTGTCGGTCTCCTCGCGGGTATAGGCATATCAGTGGCAGTCACAAGACTGCTCCAGCAACTATTGTTCAGGATCGGTCCTCGCGATACCGTAACCCTGGTCGCGGCGGTGGCGACACTGTCCTTCGTAGCGCTAGCCGCAGCTTACCTCCCCAGTCGACGGGCGACGAAGACAAATCCAATGGAGGCGCTCAGGTACGAGTAGTCTTGAGGGGGTTCTCCCCGATCCGCCACGAATTGGACGATTTGTGATTATCGGAAACTACGCCACCAAATCAACCTGAGCCACAACCGAAAAAGGGAAGATGTTGACGGTGGACCAGGCGTCTTGTAGGCTGAGGTAGTGGGTGTTGGAGTTCACCCTTAACCGCCCGATTGGGCAGATGACTCCTACCAGGATTTTCCGGCTTGGTGGGATCGTTTGCAGAGACCGAAGTTCCCGCCGTCAGAAATCCTGTAAGAAGATCACGAAGTGAGTGAAGGAACGAGAGATGGTCTGTGTGCGAACCGTCATTCGCAGTGCAGGAGTGCGGGCGCTCCGGAGACCGGAACTTTCGCGCGGCTGCATGAGATTCGTGTATTTTGACAGGAGAAGAATGAACATGAGCGAGAAGGCTGATGGGTAAGTACCTGATGGTGGGGATCGGCGGGTTTCTGGGAGCGATCGCGCGTTTTTGGCTGGGCGGGATTGTCAGCGAGAAGATGGGAACGCGATTTCCATACGGAACGTTCATCATCAATTGCACGGGGTGCTTTCTGATCGGATTAATCGTTACGTTGATGGCGGAGCGGACGCACTGGAGCCCGAACTGGCGCTACCTGATCCCCATTGGATTTATCGGCGCTTACACTACATTTTCCACGTTTGAGTATGAAACGTTCCGGGCGATGCAGGACGGGGACATGCTGATTGCTTTTCTGAACGTGGCGATTAGCGTGGTGGTGGGATTCCTTGCGGTGTGGCTGGGAGTAATCGCGGGAAGGTTGAGCGCGTGAATGGCAGCAAAGCAACGCGAAACTGCGACGGCGGTGTGCGCGACCGAGTGTGCGGATTAGTGGTGTGCAAGCGCGGAATTTCGGGAGGGGAGACGCCATGTTGAAAGCCGGGCCTGCGAAGAAGGTGACCATCTACGTCGGGGAGGATCATCAATACCACGGGCATTCGTTGTACTCGGCGATTCTGGACTTTTTGTTTTATCACCAAGTTTCGGGTGCGAACGTGTTTCGCGGGATGGCGGGATTCGGGGCGGACCATCACATGCACAGCACTAGAATTCTGCGTTTGACGGAGAACCTGCCCGTGAAGATCGAGTTCATCGAGAGCGCGGAAAAGGTGGAAGAGCTGTTGCCGAAACTGCAGGAGATGGCGGGAACAGGGCTGATTGAAGTGATGGACACGTTGGTGGCGAAACCGGCGGAGGTGGAGAAAAAGGCCGGGCCGCGCGAGGAGCAGCCGCAAGCATTGAAGAGCGAGGGAAAGGCGAAGCTCATGCGGATTTACGTGGGGGAAAACGACAAGTGGCATGAAAAGCCGCTCTACAAAGCGATCGTCGAGAGCATGCGAGCGAACGACATCGCGGGCGTGACGGTATATCAGGGGATTCTGGGCTACGGAGCGAACCGGCGCATCCACAAGGGATCGTCGATGGGGCTGTCGCATGACCGGCCAATGATGCTGTCGGTGATCGATACGGAGGAGAAGCTGCGGAAGATGATGCCGCTGCTGGATGAGATGGTGACGCAGGGGCTGGTGGTGTTGTCCGACGTGGACATTATTAAGTATACGCATGATTACGCTGGGGAAGAACGCCGGAAGGAGCTGCGAGCATGAAGCTGGAAGGAAAAGCAAAACTGTTGCGCATTCATTTTGGCGAAGACGATAAATGGAAAGGCCAGCCTCTGTACAAAGCTATTGTGGAGAAGTGCCGCGAGTTGGACCTAGCGGGCGCCACGGTGTATCGCGGGATCGAGGGTTACGGGGCCAGCACGCTGATTCGGCGATCGCATTTGCTCTCGATTTCACACGACGCGCCGGTGATGGTCAGCGTGGTGGACTCCGAGGAGAAAATTCGGACGCTCATTCCACTGCTTGACGAAATGGTCGGCGAAGGATTGATTGCGATGTCCGACGTGGAAGTAATCAGATACGTGCATCAGGATGGGGTGCGGTCCTAGCCGGACACGAAGGATGCGACCGAGAAACGGGAAAGCAGAGGCTGTCTGGAGGCACAGCACGCGAGCTGTTGGTCCGCCGCGCCGGCCGATTTATAGGATGCTAACAACCAACAAAGCATAACCTTACGTAGAGATTCCACCATAATAAACAAGGGCCTGTTACAACCGGGGGAATTGGATTAATATGAGCCCCAAGCAGTGTTTCCGGCGGAGCAAGGAAAGCGGATCCCGCGCAGCCGCGTTCCTTGAAGCTCAGATCATGACGATCCTCTTGATCCGACTCACCGGGTCGCCTTTTCCAATTGGGGCCGGGGGAACCCATGAAAACAAAGTCGAGCACGAAGAGCAATCCTCGGACAGCTACGAAGTCCGAGGCCGCTCGCCCCGTCGGGCAGGAGGAAGACACGACGGTGGTGGCGATTGGGGCTTCGGCCGGCGGTATCGAAGCTTTAAGGGACCTGCTGATGTACATTCCCGCCGATACGGGCATGGCCTTTGTGCTGGTGCAGCACCTGGACCCGACACATCACAGCATTCTCACCGAACTGCTTGCGAAGAAAACCGCGATGAAAGTCGCGGAAGTCTCCGATGGACTGCCGATAGAGCCGAATCATGTGTACGTCATTCCTCCCAACGCATCGATGTCCATTTCAGGGCAGGTGCTGCACCTCGGTCCGCGCGAGGAATCGCGGGGAATGCACATGTCCGTGGACCAGTTTATGCGTTCGCTGGCGGAACAAAAAGGGAACCGAGCCATAGGAGTCATCTTGTCCGGTTCAGGCTCGGACGGAACGCTCGGGATGGCGGAAATTCAGGCTCATGGAGGAGTAACTTTCGCGCAAGACGAAGGCACGGCCAAATATGACGGCATGCCGCGGAGTGCGGTCGGGGCAGGGTGCGTGGACTACGTGCTGCCTCCGAAAGGGATCGCCAAGGAACTGGCGCGGATCGCCCGGCATCCGTATATTTCGCGGAAGAGTTTGTTTGCCGTCGCCGAGCCAGTCCCGGTCACCGGACCGGGGCTCAACACAATATTCCACGTATTGCGGAAAGCGACGGGAGTAGATTTCACACACTACCGGCAGACCACAATTTTGCGGCGCATCCAGAGGCGCATGGTGGTTCACAAGATTGACGACATCGAAGAATACGCGAAGTTCGTACAGAGCAGGCCCGCGGAGGTCAGCGCACTGTATCAAGACATGCTGATCAATGTGACCAGTTTCTTCCGTGGGCCGCGGGTATTCGACGCAATGAAATCGCTGGTATTTCCAGCAATCCAAAAGAACCTGTCGCGGCGAAACGGTATTCGCGTCTGGACACCAGGATGTTCCTCGGGGGAGGAAACGTATTCGGTGGCGATAGCGCTGCTTGAATTTCTGGGAGACCGGGTCTCGCAAACTCCGATTCAATTTTTCGGGACGGACGTGAGCGAGTTAAGCGTGGCGAAGGCACGAAGCGGCATCTATCCCGAGAATATTCAGGGGGACGTATCATCGGAGCGCCTTCGGAGGTTTTTCACAAAAGTGGACGGAGGCTACAGGGTCAGCAAGACGATCCGCGATATGTGCATTTTCGCGCAGCATAATGTCTTGAGCGATCCTCCCTTTTCCCGGATGGACCTCATTTGCTGCCGCAACCTGCTTATTTATCTCGAGCCAGTGCTGCAAAGCAAGGTGATGTCCTTGTTTCACTACGCCTTGTACCCGGGAGGATATTTGGTGCTGGGCAGTTCGGAAGGGGTGGGCTCAACCGGCTTATTCACCGTGGGAGATCGCACGAACAAAATCTTTCAAAAGAAACCGGGAGCCGGGCAGCAGGCGATGCCTTTATCGCTGGACGCGGTGGCGAGGTCCAGGGAATACGGGGCGGTCAGGGCCCCGGTTACCGCCGAAGATTCCGCGGGCAACTATCTCGAAGTTCAGAAGGAATTCGACCGCCGGCTGCTGTCGCAATATGTTCCGGCGACGGTGTTTGTAAACGAGCAGATGGAAATCATCCACACGCGGGGGAACGTGGAACGCTATATCAAGCTCGCGCCCGGACGAGCCAGCCTAAACCTGCTCAAGATGGCACGGGAAGGGCTCGCCGTCGAACTGCGGAATGCACTCAACCGCGCCAAAAAGGACAACGCGGTCGTCGGGAAGCGCAGCCTGCAAATCAAAAATGGAAACGACACTGGGGCAGGATCATCGCAGGAGGAAGGAGCGAGGGTCGTAAACTTTGACGTCATTCCCCTCGCTGTTGGCAATTCAAAAATACCATACTTTATGATTGTGTTTCAGGAATTGACCCGGGAGCCGGGTCGGAAGCCCTCGCCGCACGGCAGGCGGACTGGCGAGCAAACAGAATCGAGCACGAAACGCGCGGCAAAACTCGAGCAGGAGCTTGCCGTCACAAAAGAATACCTTCAATCGGTCATTGAGACACAGGAAGCCACCAACGAGGAGCTGCAGTCCGCGAACGAGGAGATTCTATCCAGCAATGAGGAGTTGCAGAGCACCAACGAGGAAATGGAGACTGCGAAGGAGGAGCTGCAGTCCGCGAATGAGGAATTGACCACCGTTAACGACGAACTCCGAAGCCGCAATTTGGAAATGGCACAAATCAACAATGACCTGATTAACTTGCTTTCCAGCATCGATATCGCCGTGATCATGATAGGAAGCGACTTGACGATACGGCGTTTTACGCCTAAGGCCCAAAAATTTCTCGGACTCATTCCCGGGGACATCGGGCGCCCCCTGGCGAACATCAATCCGAGCATCGAAATTGCGGATCTGCAATCCATGGTGATGAAGGTGGTTTCGGATTTCTATCCGCTGGAGAGAGAACTGACGGACCGCATGGGCGTTCATTATCAGTTTAAAATTCTTCCATATCGCACGCTGGACAACAAGATCGACGGAGCCGTGATCACTATCGTCGATATCGCCCCCGATCATCGTGCAGACGCGAAGTAGAGCATCTGCTCCAAGCTTTTCCGAGGAACACTCCCATCTCGCTGAAGCATCCCGGTCTTGCGTAATCCACCGGCTGCTAGCTCCTCGTTAGGCTCTCGTTCTATGCCTATCTTGGGAATTGACGGTGAGTATATAAAGGCGTATAAAAGTGTCGTCGCAGTTGATGAGTTGTCTAGCTAGAAATCCTTGTATAAGTGCCAACTGTGAAGGCTACCATTGGCATTTCCCGGACGGACTCGGGCCGCGACGATTGAGAAGGTTGGAGTTTTCCAGGGAACCATCGTGAATCAGCCATCGAGACCGTTGGCGGAACTGGGAGCGCACACTTCACCCGCAAGGGCACGGGCGGTGCTGTGAATCCTCCGCGTATACAGGGACTCGCGACCCATGGCGAAAGCGGACTTGCTTCGATGCGCAAGGGAATATTCAGGTAAGCGAATGACGGATTCTGCTTGTCAATCGGCGCTCGAAGATGGCTGGGCTGGAATCCCCGAGTCTCCCTCCGCGTTCCGCGCTGTGATATCCAGTCTTATTTTTAATTCGACAATGGGGGTCGGGCTGTTCGACCGAGATCTATATTGTTTGGCGCTTAGCCCCTTGCTTGGCAGGATGGTGACGGTTTCCGTCGAAGAACCTGTTGGCAAGGCGATTCATGAGCTCTTTGCCGAAGAGGCGCCATTTATCGAAGCTTCCCTCCGCGCGGTGTGGGAATCAGGAAATGCTTTGTCGGATGTGGAGATTAGTAGGCGCCACGGCTATAGGCTGCAAGAGTGCGTATGGTCATTGAACGTCTACCCGGTAAAAGATGAATCGGGCCAGGTGCAGATGATTGCGGCCACTTTCTCCGATGTGACGAAGAGGCGCTGCGCAGAGAGAAAGCTATGCCGTCTCAGGGACAAGTTCGAGGAGGCCGCGCAAGGCGAGAAGAGCTCGCTGGGCGAAGAGTTCGCCGACCTGTCGGCGCGAGCCTATGAGCTTGCGGAGCGCTCCGTCAAGTTGCTAAATAGCTCGATGGTGTTGCGGCGGCACACCGTGGAGATGCGGATCGAGGCGGGATTGGCTCGCGCCGCCTTGGTCTTGAGCGGAACGCATTATCGAGAGATCTTCTCAGACACCGCGCTTTCACAAGTGGATAGCTGCGACGAGCCGCCTCTCCAGTCCGGGCAAGGGAATGAAAAACAATTGGAAGAAAGCGGCCCAAGTCCTAGAGAACGGCAGCTCCTTTATTTCCTGGCGGATGGCAAATCTAACAAAGAGATCGGTTTCATTCTGGAGATCAGCACGAGGACCGTGGAATCTTATAGAGCTCGAGTCATGCTCAAACTTGGCCTCCACTCCACGGCGGCGCTCGTTCGCTACGCCATTCGGCATCACATCGTGGAAGCCTGAGACGGTCCACTCGTCTCCGCGCAAGACGAAAAGCCGCGCCCGATGCCGCGCGAGGATGGCCTGCTGTATATCTACTGTATTGACGAGTGAATCGCGAGGGCTTATCCCTGTGCAGCCAGGAGGCCAGCCCCTATGCAACATTTCATGGTTTGTGAAAACCCCAAGTGCCGCTTTATCCTCGATCGACGCCTGAATGGAACATCAACTGACGGCGTTCTCCGGGTCCTGAGGAAATGCCCCGACTGTGGCCATGCGTGGTCGTCAAATTGCCCCTTCTGCTCGCAGTCGCTGGAGATGAAGTTTGTCGCGGGAACTCCGCGTACGGTGTGCTGCGGACAGCCATTACGCCCAGAAGCCAGAGTCGTTTAGCCCTATTCATCATGATATAAGGGGGACGCTGCAGCCGCGAGCAGGGCTGGTTGCTAGCTCTTGCGGTCGGCACCGCGGAGGCTTGCGCGGAATAGCTCGCCTTGTGAAACCACCGGCGAGCAACGACACGCGCGATGTCTTGAACATAGAAACGAGCCCACAACGGCCGAGGGCAGGTGCGTCCGGCTCGCGTGAAAAGCAATAGTAAGAATTCAAACAGAGTCTACGGGATGGGCGTACTCGATGCGTTGCAGCCTGAGCCAGAGATGTCGTAGCGAGTCAGGCCGGTTTGATCGGTGCAAAACATGCGCTGGCCCGAGCGGCCGACGCTCACCGGCGTCGCCGTAGCAGTGTAAGCTACCGACGGGACGGCGCCGTCACCGGTCCATTCGAAAATATAACCGCTCTTTGTCCCCAGCGCCACCGTCTCATCCAGCATGCACGCCGAAGTGGAGCTTGGGGCGCACGGTGTGCCGCCACCCATGCTCGCCAAGCTGGGAGGGTAACCGACATCTGAATAGGTCGAGAAGTAGGTGATCGCCGCGGTGTTGATCATACGCAAAGAACTGACTGCGGAGGCCTCGTTGGCCTGTATCCGCGACCTCATATAGGTCGGGACTGCGATCGCAGAAATGACCAGAATGATGGTCACAACGATGAGCAATTCGATGAGAGAAAAACCCTTCTGATTCTTCATGCCAACCCCACAAGTTGCGACTCCGCGCAGAAAAACTAGCCTGCGATGGCGCTGAATTCCCCTAGGAATGGCGGAAACTCTAGCACCACGCGGGCTTTACCTGCAAGCGAATTCATTCTTGCCAAACGGGTATAGAATCGGGATTCGCGGCGGAGGCCGGCAACTGAATGGCGATTCGTACGGTGCTTCAACTCGGCGATCCCGGTTTGCGCATGACAGCGGAGCGCGTGCAGGATCCCACTGCCGCGGAGATTCGCTCGTTGGTCGAAGATCTGTCCGATACGCTCGCTTACTGGAAGGCCACCACGGGTTACGGGCGCGCCATTGCCGCGCCGCAAATCGGAGCAAACCTGCGCGTTATCTTTTTACAACTGCCCGGCGCCGAGCCATGGCCACTTGTGAATCCCGAAGTTGCCGAACGTAGCGCAGAAAAAATCGTGGTCTGGGATGCCTGCCTTAGTTTTCTCTCGATTTTTATGCAAGTGGAGCGGCATCGGGAAATCCAAGTGCGCTATCAGGATTTGCTGGGGGAGTGGCACGAAATTCAAGCGCGAGAAGAACGGAATTTATCCGAGTTATTGCAACATGAGATAGACCATCTCGATGGGATACTCGCCGTGGACCGCATTACCGACATTCGCACCCTGTGCACGCGTGAGGAGTTCGAGAAGAGATACCGCTCGGCAAGTCCATACGCTACGGCAACTACTGGGGGCCGATGAGGTGAGGGCGGGCGGATGAGCGCGATTTCTTACACTACGATGAAAAGCCCCGTCGGGCCCCTGCTGTTGGCCGGGGATGAGACCGGGCTGCGATGCGTGCATTTCGCGCCGGGAAGGCGGCCGAAGTCACCGCAACGCGGATGGGTAGAGGACAAGGCCCCGTTCAAAGAGGCCATTCGACAGCTTGAAGCGTACTTCGTGGGAGAATTGAAGGCGTTTGATTTGCCGCTTGTTCTCGAGGGCACGGATTTTCAAATGCTAGTTTGGCGCAGCCTGCAAAAGATTCCTTACGGCGAAACGGTCAGCTATGGCCAACTGGCACGCCGCATTGGCAGCCCCGACGCTGCGCGCGCGGTGGGCCTGGCGAATGGTTCCAATCCCATACCGATTATCATCCCGTGCCACCGCGTGATCGGCAGCAATGGCGATTTGACTGGGTTCGGCGGCGGTCTCCCGGTCAAGAAAAAACTGCTGGCTTTAGAAAGTGGACAATTAAGTTTTCTCTAGCGACGTGCGAAACGCTTTCTACCCTTTATCTGAACTCGTGCGTTCTAGCCACAAGCATTGAAAATGCTGTGCTAGAGGAACTCAGGATTGACCTTGGCAGTCAATCAGAATGAGAGTCATGTCGTCCTCTTGCGGACGGTCTGAAGAGCGGGCGGACCAGCGCGCGATTTCGCTGAGCAGCGCGTCGGCCAGTGCTGCCGGAGGAAGACGAGAATGCGATGTCAGAAATTGCATGCAAGGCGAAAGGCCGAACTCTTCTGCCTTAATGTTTGTGGATTCAAGCAGGCCATCCGTGTAGAGCACGTAGCGGTCTCCAGGCTGCAGCGGCATTTCAACCGATGAGTAAGCAGCCTCTGGAAACATGCCCAAGAAGTAGCCGTTTTGTTCGATGGAGCGCGCCTCGCCGTTTGAGCGGTTGTGGAACAGAAGCGGAGGGTGCCCCGCTCCCGCGTAACGGACGATCTTTGCATCGAAATCAACGTACAGATAGGCCGCAGTGACGAAGTGCTCTTCGAATTTTCCGCAGAGCGCCTCGTTTAGACCCATAAGAACTAGTTCGGGATGCTGAGCGTGGGCTTTCTGACCAGCAAAAGCGCCCTTCAGCATAGAAGCGATAAGCGCGGCCGGCACGCCGTGGCCGGTGACGTCGGCGACTAGAATGCCGAGCTGATTGCCCTCGAGCGTGAGGAAATCGTAGAAATCTCCGGCCACAGCACTCATGGGGAGATAGCGAGCGGCGATCTCCAGGCCAGCGATGCGGGGCAGTTCGCGAGGGAGAATCGAGGACTGGATCTGTCTGGCGATCTCAAGCTCTTTGTTGATGGTGAGCAGTCGGTGCTCATTGGCGAAGGTGCGGTGGGCAGCCACATAGCCGAGGCAGCCGACGAAAAATAGGAAACCGAGTGCCTCGACGTCGGGTCCGCGCAACAATCCAAGGCTGCTGAGGTTGCCGTGGAGCACAAATACACCGAAGACCAGAAGACCGGTGGTGAGGACGCGGAGTTCCAGGGTCCATGGCTGTCCCAAGCCGCGAAACCGGAGGACGAGAAGCTTCGCCATCAGACCGCCAACGATGGCGAGCACAAAATAGTTGTTGAGGGAATACCGGAGCTTTGAGGCCACGCCGAATACGTCCGCAGTTATTGCAGCTGTTGCGAAAATCGCCTGCGCAATCAGAAATACTCGCACGAGGGTCTTGATCTGGGGTCCGAGGATCTGGAGCAGAAACAGCAGGAAGGGGATTAGCAGGGTGACGGTAATCCACAGATCGATGTGTTGCCGGAGTGAGTCGGAAATGCCGGAGAGAGAACGAACGACCGCCATACGGAGAAGAAGCCGAATCGCATAGAAGGTTGAAAAAATACTGAAATAGATCAGCGTCAAATCGCGGCTCTTGCTCCGGAAAAAAAAGAGCGCCACCGCGCCGATACCAACCACTAAGAGAATCAAGCCGACTACGATTGTCATCGTTTCCGATCGCAGGTCTGCCAAGGAGAAGGACGCGGTTGCAGGTGCAGAGAGCAGTGGGCACATCACCATGAGCACGGTTATACGCGGGTGGCGGCGGTAAGACAAATGTGGGGCGTGCTTGCTCATTTTGTAGCCGCCGAGATGCGTGATAGAACGGGACATCCGAGTGTCCGGGAGGGAAGCCATGAGCCACAAAAAGGTGAAGTGGGGCGTGCTGAGCACGGCGAATATCGGCGTGAACAAGGTGCTTCCCGCGATGCAGTTGGGTGAATGGAGCGAGATCGTCGCCATCGCTTCCCGCGACGGCAAGAAAGCGGAGAGCGTGGCTCGCAAGCTTCGCATTCCCAAAGCTTATTGGTCTTACGAAGAGCTGCTAGCCGACCCCGAAATCGAAGCCATCTACAATCCGCTGCCGAATCACCTGCACGTGCCCTGGTCCATCAAAGCAGCGGAAGCGGGCAAACATGTACTGTGCGAAAAGCCGATTAGTTTGACGGTAGCAGCCGCAAATCTGCTCCTCGAAGCGCGTAACCGCACCGGCGTAAAAATCGGCGAAGCCTTCATGATACGTACACACCCACAATGGCTGCGCACGCGGGATCTGATTCGTTCCGGGCGAATCGGAGATTTGCGCTCGATTGTGGGTGCCTTCAGCTATTTCAATCGCGACGCGGGGAACATCCGGAACGTATTCGATTGGGGCGGAGGCGGCATGTACGACATCGGCTGCTACCCGATTTACTCGTCGCGCTTCATCTTTGGAGAAGAGCCCTCGCGGGTCATCGCTCTGGTGGAGCGCGACCCGGAATATAAGACCGACCGGCTGGCCTCGGTGATGCTCGATTTCGCGGGGGGCCAATCCATTTTCACGTGCAGCACCCAGCTCGTTCCTTACCAGCGGATGCAATTCCTTGGCACCAAGGGGTGCATCGAAATCGAAATCCCCTTCAACGCGCCGAACGACCGTCCATGCCGAATCTTGATCGACAACGGGAAAGATGTATTCGGGGGTGGCGTGAGCACGGAGACTTTTCCCACGTGCGACCAGTACACAATTCAAGGTGACGTTTTTTCGCGCGCCATTCGCGGCGACGGCGATGTGCCGGTCACCCTCGAAGACGCCATCGGCAACATGGCGGTCATCGAAGCGGTTTTCCGGTCCGCCGAAACCGGAAGATGGGAACTCCCCTAGAACGCGTTCTCCCGCTCATTCGATCGGCGTATTGGAAGCGCCGACGACGACTTTGGATTGCCATTGCACCTGCTCAACCGGCCCGACGACAAATGCCCAGGACATCGCACCAGCCAGCAAAACTGCCGCGGCGGCCACAAACGCCCAGAAGAAATGCCCGGTACGCTCCACTACAAACCCGGTCAGTGCCGGGGAAACGATTCCCGCGAAGTTACCAACGAAGTTTTGCAACCCCGTCCATTTTCCTGCGGCGTGAGGCCCCGCCAGTGTTTGCGTTATCGCCCAAAGATTGGAAGTACACAGCCCAGCCGCAGCGCAGGTTGCAAAAAGAAAAAAGATCGCGAGCCGCGAATCGAATGCGAACACCACAACTGCAAGGCAAAAACAGGATGCCGCCGCTAGCCCAACGGTCGTGAACGCCTTGCGAACCAAGCTGATTCTGCCTCCGCGCGCAATCCACAAATCGGAAACCCACCCGGAGATCAACGCCGAAACCGCCAAGATCAAATAAGCTGCCCCGCCAATCCTTCCCACATTTTGCATGGAAAAATGACGCTCACGAACGAGATAAAACGGCAGCCAGGTAAGAAGAAAATAGGACAAGTAATTATAGGAAAATAGCCCTCCAAAGGTGCCCCAAGCGGACCGTTTCTGGAGAATTTCCGAAATCGCCGGCGCCCGCGCTGTGAGCGAGCTCGTCAGTCCCGGTCCCTTGGGCATCCACTTCATCCAGGGAAGGAGCCAAAGCAGGCACAAGAGCCCCAATCCGACAAAAAACGGCCTCCAACCGAAGCGCGCGATAAGCATCGCGCCAAAAAATATTCCGAAGGCTGGTCCGGCGGCGATTCCCACGGCGATGAAAGCATTGGCGCGGCCTCGCACGGACTCGGGGAAATGCTTTGCGAGGATTTTGCTATAGGAAGGGAAGGCCACAGACTCGCCTATGCCCAAGAGCAGCCGCATCACCAAAAGCATTTCAAAGCCGTGGATCAGGCCGGTGGCGGCGGTGGCGACGGACCAGACAAAAAATCCTCCCGCCATAACCCAATTCACGTTGAATCGATCGACGAGCCACCCGGAAACAATCTGGAAGCCCGCGTAGGTCCAAAAAAAAGCCGAGAGCAGGATGCCCAGCTGCGAATCCGAAAAGTGAAGCTCATCTTTCAGCGCGGGCGCCGCAATCGAGAGGGTTCCCCGGTCGATGTAGTTAATAAAGACGGATATCGTCAGCAGAGCGGCTACGGCCGAAAGCGTTTTGGGAAGTGTGATTTCACCTGGCGCCGTCCGAGTGTTGCTTGCCGTACCCGGCATCGTTTAGGGTCTCCTATCGAGCAAGCAAACTGAAATGCTGCGGTCGCCCAAGCCGTAGCGGACTCTACACAGCCTAGGAGGGCTCGTCTAGCCGAAAAACCACCCGTCGCGCATGATTCAGGTTGGTTGCGATTTGAGTTGCGAGGGAGACGTTGCGAACAGGTTGCAGGGATTGGCGCAAATGCAGACGCGCCCAGATTGCCGAGCGCTCAGCGTTCCCGCAGGCCGGCGAGGAAAGAACTCACAGCTTTCGCCGGCGCGTAAAACGCCAGGAGCAGCAGCGAAGCGGCACCGTAAATGGCGAGCCTTAGCCTCATATTCCTAAAACACTTTAAGGCGCCAAATGTTGCGGAGCTCGCGCCTCTAGGCTCTGCCGGTGCGGATTATTGCAACGTCAGGTCGCCCGCGCCGACGTGCGCGTGCAAGCGGTATCTGCCATTGCCTTCTTTGTGGAAAGATCGGAAGAGCCCTCCATGGGACTCTCCAAACGGATGGGCTTCAAGGCCACCGCTGTAAACGGAAGCATCGACGCTCGAATAATCGCTGGCATCCCCCACATCAATGACCATTTCGCCCGCGTGCATCTCCACATCCTTATTCCCGACGATGTGTCGCAATTCAAGATTCCCCGCGGACATCCGCACGAAGAGCCCTGTCTTCCGCGGCACCTCGATGGTCACTTCCAGGTCGTTCTTGGGGCCACCGCTGACGGTCAGATTGGCACTGTCGTTTGAGCCTTCGAGTTGTACACGCATGTCGGCGGCCTGATCGGCGTTACGGCCTCTGATTCGGACGGTGATCTTGTTGCCGTCGCTGCCCTCGATGCGGAAGTCCCCTGAACGCAGGTACATGCGAAGCTTTCCATTGGCATTAAAATCCGCTGTAAACGGATGATTCTCAATGTCTTTTACGTCGAGTTTGGTTTGGGCGGCGGCCGAAACGGCAGACACGGCCAGGGCCGCCACTAGCAACATAGGAATGCGCATGAACACACCTCACAGCTTCTGCACTAAGTAACGAGATTGTTCCCGGAAATGTTTCCTGCCGGACGAAATGAATCATTCTTGGCCGAAGGAGTGGCCATCCATTTGAGCCACTTCATAGTGGCGCACTCGACGGTCGTAATCGGTCAAGAGCGCGGCAGCTTCGCTGGCCACGACCGCGGTTTCCCTATCAGACCCGGCGAACGCGTCTATCGCGTCAAAAGACTGCCAAACGGTCACTACTAGAAGTTCGACCGACTCTCGGTGGGGCCGCACAAGAACGCTGGCCGACACGTAGCCGTCGAACTTGCGGAGCATAGGCACCACCACCTGCCAAAAATGCTCGAGATAGCGTGTTGATTGTGCACTTGTCGTGCGAGCGGACCACAGACGGGCAATCATTCTGGAGAGGCTCCTATTGGTTGCCGACGACGACGGTCCACGGGCGGATTTCCCAGCGCTTCACCAGGCCGTTGAGGACGTAAGGATCTTTACTCACGAAATCTTCCACCGGCGCTTGGTTTTCGCTGCGGAAAACGAGCAGCGCCCCATCCGGCGGCTCCGCGAGAGCTCCAGCGAGAACCAGTTCGCCTCGAGCATGTGCTGCGCGCGCAAGTCCCAGATGCTCCTCGCGATAAATACCTCGGCGCGCGATGAAGTCCGGCACCACTTCCCGATAAAAAAGTGCGTAGTATCCCATTCGTGTCTCCGGCTCTTCCGCGTCCCGCCTGTCGGATATCCCTTGCTTAGATGCGCGTCACTTGGATGAATGTTGGGTGAAAAGGATAGAAGGTTTTTGGCGTGGCTGCCGCCTGCGAGACCACGTGTCCCCGCGAGGCATTCAGGGACCGCAAAGCTCAAATTTAACCGCCTGCAATCGAGGGAACAAGGAGCACTCGGTCGCCTTCTTTTAGGGAACATGCTTCGCCACCGAGAAAGCGAATGTCTTCTTCATTGAGATAAACGTTCAAAAATTGGCGAATCTGACCCTGTTCGTCGCGCACGTGCCGCGAGAGGGCGGGAAACCGGGCCGTCAAATCGTTCAGCGCCTCGGCAACGGTGGCGGCACTACAGTCGATTTTTGGCGTGCCGTCCGTAAAGCGGCGGAACGCCGTCGGAATTTCAATGGTAACTGGCATGTCTGCTGCGTCTCCTTACTTGGCACCGGCAATAGCCGGTGCGGCATTAAATTGGTTATCGAGGTAAGCCTCGAAAGCTTCGAGACGCGGAGCGATGGCTTCCGCGAGAGGGAATTCCGCCGCGATCGCGTCGGTCGTCTTCAGTCCGTTTCCCGTGATGCATACGACGGTAGTTTCGTCTACGCCGATTCGGCCCTGGCGAATGAGCTTTTGCGTTACGCCCGCCGTCACGCCTCCCGCGGTTTCCGTGAAAATGCCTTCGGTCTCCGCCAGCAGCTTGATGGCTTGGACGATCTCCGGGTCGGAAACGTCTTCCGCCCACCCGCCGCTTTCGCGGATGAGCTTGATGGCAAACGGCCCGTCGGCCGGATTGCCGATCGCCAGCGAACGCGCGATGGTGTTGGGCTTTTGTGGTTCAAAGCGCGTGAGGTTGCGCTTCACTCCATCTGAAATTGGCGAACACCCGGTGGCCTGCGCGCCAAAAAATTTCACCGGCTTGGCTTCCACCCATCCGAGCGTTATCAACTCCTGGAACGCCTTGGCGATTTTTGTAATCAACGAGCCTCCGGCCATCGGGACAACCACATTATCCGGCAAGCGCCAGCCGAGCTGCTCCGCGATTTCGTAGCCGTGCGTCTTCGAGCCTTCCGAATAGTAAGGACGGAGGTTCACATTTACCAATCCCCATTTGAAACGGTCCGCAATCTGCGCGCACAGCCGGTTCACGTGATCGTAGTTTCCGTTGATACGCACGATCCTCGCGCCATAAACCGCGGTGTTCAGCACCTTGGCCGGTTCCAGATCGGCCGGGATAAAGACGCACGCCTCAAATCCCTGCTGGACCGCTTGCGCCGCAACGGCGTTTGCCAAATTCCCGGTGGAAGAACACCCGACAGTTTCAAAACCGAACCGCCTTGCCGCGACCAACGCTGTTCCCACAACCCGGTCCTTAAAGGACAGGGAAGGAAAGCACACCGCATCGTTCTTGAAAAAGACATTTTTGACGCCCCAGTGCGACGCGAGCTTCCGCGATGCGACCAGCGGCGTCCCGCCTACCGCGCTCACCGGCGTGGAGCCTTCGGGCAGCGGCAGCAGTTCCGCATAACGCCACATCGTAAACGCGCGTCCGGCGAGGTCGTCGCGGCGTACCTTTTTCTTCAAAAAATCGTAGTCGTAGGTGACTTCCAGAGGCGAGAAGCAATCTTCGCAGAAGGAACGCGGAGCATTTCCCCAGGTTTTCCCGCACGCTTTACATCGCAGTTCAAATTTTTCGGACATTCCTGCACCTTATTCACCAGTTAAGATCACGTTGGATTCGATTAGGGCAGCAGGGAGGGAAAACGAAAAACCCTCCGTGCCAAAGTGCTCGGAGGGTCTCAGAAATTCTTCTGGGAAACTCTACAGCTCTTTAGCAGTTTTTTACGTGGAGCAAGTTGCCCTAAATCGCCACGTGTCGCCGCAACCGCAGCTACATTATTTATGCTAGAAGGGAAGCCGGTTGTCAAGACCTAAAGCTGGAAACCCCAGGACTAATTTTCGATTGCGCGCCTGCTCAGGAATGAGTGTGTCTCCGGAACTGCTGCATACCCGATTCGATGTTAATCGTCTGTTTAGGAAGGGGTTGATATTTTCCGCGGTCGGAAGGAGTGGCTGCACGGAGAGCTGCTCGCTCGGTACCTCCGTGTACCGTGATCAGGGCTTAGTCTAGCTATGGCCATTACAACTCTTTACGTCGAGGAACTCAGAGCCACGATGCGCGGCCGTTTCGCGCTGGTAGGTGCCGGCGTCATTCTGCTGGCTGTCGGTTGCGTCGCCACTGTCGGGACGCAGGACACCTGGCTCGACGGCTACGGCATCATCGCCTATTTCCTTGTGCCTTTGGCTTTCATTCCTCTCACCGCCGTGTTCCTCGCCAGTCCCCGCGCGAATCGCTTCGTCGAAAGCGTTTTCACCGCCCCCGTCGAACGCCGCGACTGGCTGCTGGCCAAAATCCTCGTGGTCCTCACTCTTGCCGCCGCCTATTACGTGGCGCTCATTCCGATGGTGCTGGTTTATATCCATCACGTTGGCGCCCCTCTACTCTTGCAGAAATTGCTCATCTGGGCTCCCTGTCTGCTCCTCATGAGCGTCGCCATTGGCGCGCTCATCGGCGTCCTGTTCATAGGCCAAAGCATTGCCGCTCCCGCCGCGACGGGCATGGGCGTCCTGCTCGCGTATGCGGGCTTCGTGCCACTGCAGGAGTTGCTAGTGGCGCGCGGTAACGGTGCAACGCACACAGGTCACCTCACCCTGGCGAGCCCCGCCGTATTGCTCAAGAACGCCTTCGGCTTCACTCTCGCGGTAGGAAGTATTCCGGCCACAACAACGCGCACATGGGTCAGCCTGATCGCCGTCGTCCTAATCGCTTTCGCGCTTGCCGTCTGGGTTTTTTTGCGCGCGCAAGGCGTCGAGACTTGGGAAACCACCCGCTTCCAACGGTGGACCATCGCCCTCGGCATCGCCGCCATCATCCTAGTTCCCGTGACCGTGGCGGACACCGACTATGACAAGCCGGCCCCGCACGCCACCAACGCTCCCTCAATTCAAAGGCTTTTCTCCCGAGCGGGCAGTAGCCTCGCTTCGGCTTGGCCCGGCGGCCCCCCACCCACGCGCTGTTGCAGCACGATCCTTAATCGAGAGGAGTGGCCGCCGTTAGGGACGGACGAACCTGCACGGCGCGATCTCCTCGTCCTTCTGCCTGTCGATACCACGCAGCGCATCTCGGATCTGCATTTCCAGGTGATAGGTGAAAACGGCCTTGAAGTGACAGCCTCTCCGGACAAACTGAACCCTGCCCCCGAATCGCTTGAGACGCGCACTTACCCGAATGATTTGGGTCCGGCCGCGGCGGATGGTCACCACGTCGTCACCGGTTGGGTGATTCGCATCCCCATAACACTCGTTCCAACCAAGCCCTGGGACATCGGCGGCGTCCGCTATCCTTTGCGCGTCACGGGAAACTATCAAGTCGCTGGCGAAAGCGCGCTGCGATCGTTTAGCGCACGCGCCGCTATCGACGCGCAAGTATCGAAAGCCATTTACGAAATGAGCTTCGCTTCGCTGATTCTCCCGCTCGTGTGTTTTGGCGCCGCATTCAAGCGCTGGAAGCGAACGCGATGAGCGCAGCCACAGCAACTCCCCAATCAGACTTCGCCATCGAGTTGGATGGCCTCACGCGCCGCTTTGGCGATTTCGTGGCCGTCGACCACGTCACCTTAAAAATCCCCAAGGGCCAGCTCTACGGATTCCTGGGCCTCAACGGTGCCGGTAAAACCACCACCATCCGCATGCTCACCACGCTCCTCCCGCCCAGCTCCGGCACAGCCAAGCTCTGGGGGCACGACGTAATGAAGGAACCACTCGCTGTCCGGAAGCTTGTGGGACTGGTGAGCGACGAGACCAGCGAGAGTCAATCGACCTGGACCGCGCGCGAATACCTTTCCTACTTCGCGCGTATCCGTCACATGCCCAATCCCGATCACGAAGTCGAGCGCATCCTGGACGATGTTGGGCTGGAAGCCAAGTTTCGCGGCAAGCTCATCTGCACCTATAGCACCGGCATGAAACGGTGCGTCGAGATTGCCCGCGCGCTCATGGGCCGTCCCAAAGTTCTTTTTCTCGATGAACCCACACGTGGATTGGACTTGCCGGCCAAGCGCGACATGTGGAGCCTTTTACGCCGCCTCGCGGCCACGGAGAGCGTCACCACCTTCCTCAGCAGCCATGACGCTCAAGAAATCCGCAGCCTGTGCAGCGAGATCAGTGTTATCGCCAGAGGCCGCCTGGTACACACGGGTGCCACGCGTGAGATGGGCGGCGACATCGATGCCTTCGAGGAACGCCTCGTCGGGATGCTGACGCAAACAGACTATAACCAGCCGCCAGGATCACACTTTCGAGCAGAATGAAAAATGGCTGGGGATCTGAGAGAACGATAACACCTCTCCGGGTAAGATCATCGCCGGGCCCAACAGACGCTCTCGTCGCCACGGGCATGCTGAAGCCTCATGGCACCCTCTAATTGGGCTTCATTGGCGAATTGCTTGATAAACGCGGCAATCGGACACGTGTTCCCGTGCCAATTGGGGTGAGTTGACACGCCTGCGGCAGCTGCTAAAAATGCCTGACATCATAATGCACGCATCCTGCGTCTAACCTTCTGTGACAGCGGTATCATCGGGCTCGAATCTTTCTACCAGGGCCCGTCCTCCTGGACAGTGATTATCCCGGAGCATCGTTTTTCTGGGGCAACTGTCCTTTCTCTGCGGTGTTATACTGATGCTGGGGTTTGTCGGACTATCACTGTAAGCGTATTCGCGAAGTTGCCGGTCCAAAGCGGTGGGCAGTTCGGACCGAAAAAGTCAGGAGCAACGACATGGGTGAGCAAGTGAAAGAGCTTTTCAGCTGGGCGCGGCGCCGGAAGATTCTGGCGTCGTTTTTCGTGGGCTTCACGCTGGTTGTGGGCATCATGATCGGCTCGGTCATCTCGGGCCGCGTTTCCGCCATGAAATCATTCGGTGGGACAGATGCCGCGAAGCTCGCGGTGCCGGATCCTATTCCCTCGGCAAGTTCGTTTTCAGGCATCGTGAATCGCGTCGAGCCGGCCGTCGTCAACATCGCCACCACCCAAGTTCTCGAGCGCAAGTCCACCGGTAAGAAACGCCACGTGACACCCACGGATCCCGGCGACGACAATGACCCCATGCAGGATTTCTTTGACCGCTTCTTCGATGGCCGCCAGGATGCTCCTCCTCAAGCCGAACGCAGCCTCGGCTCCGGCGTGATCGTCGACAAGCGCGGCTATATCCTCACCAACAACCATGTCATCGAAAACGCCACAAAAATCCAGGTTCAGCTCAATAACGACACCGCACGGTACACGGCCAAGGTGATTGGCGCGGACGACGACACCGATTTGGCCGTGATCAAGATCGAAACCAACAAAGACCTTCCCACCGCCAAGCTGGGCAATTCCGACGGCGTGCAAGTGGGCGACTGGGTTCTCGCCATCGGCAGCCCATTTGGCTTGCAAGCGACCGTGACCGCCGGAATCATCAGCGCGAAGGATCGCGGTGGAATTGGCGGAACTGCGCATCAATTCCAGCGGTTCCTGCAGACGGATGCGGCCATCAATCCTGGAAACTCCGGCGGCCCGCTGGTGGATTTGGCGGGGCAGGTCATTGGCATCAATACGGCTATCATTACGGGCAGCCGCGGCTATGAAGGCGTTGGGTTCGCGGTCCCTTCGACTGCGGCGATTAATGTGTACAACCAAATCGTGGCGAATGGGCGTGTGACACGCGGCTCTATCGGCGTGAGCTTCCACGAGGATCTCGGCACCAATCCCATTACTTTGAAATCCCTCGGGGCACCGTACGGAGTGGCCATTGAGAGCGTCGAGGCGGGTAGCCCTGCGGAAAAGGCCGGGCTCAAGGGCGGAGACGTCATCACCAGTGTGAACGGCCACCCTGTAAAGACAGGCAACGACCTGGTCAATCCCATTGCGCAAGCGCCAATCGGCAGCAAAGTGGTGCTGACCTATATGCGCGATCGTACTCAGAAGGAGGCGACCGCCGTCGTAGAGGACCGTACGCACGTCTTCCCGAATGTTGCCGGAAACATGGATGACCAGCCGGGCGAACCTGCGCCAAGCGAGTTCGGCCTCCGTGTGGACAATCTAACCACTGACCGCGCGCAGCGATTCGGGATGGATGGGATGAAGGGCGTGATCGTGACCGATGTAGATCCCGCCAGTTTCGCCTCGGACGATCTGGGTTTCGCCCGCGGCGACGTTATTGCCGAAATAAACCACCAGCCGATAACTTCTCTGGCCGACTACAAGGTGGCCGTGTCAAAATTGAAAACAGGAGATTCGGTCGTGTTCAAGGTATTGCGCCGGCAGGATAGCGACCGCGTTTTGACGATGTTCCTCTCTGGCGTGGTTCCAGCGGAGAACCCGCAGCAATAAGTCATCGGGGAAGGCCGCGTCCGCTTTCCCCTAGCTAAACGAAGACCCGATGCGAGTGCGAAAAGCAACGCGCCTGGCTCTAACGCTGCTCGTGGCAGCCGGGATAGGTGTAAGTGGCGCCGCCGCAAGCGGGCTGGGAACCAATTCCTCGAAATCGCCCGCCGCGAAACATCGCTCAAAGTCTCGCCAGGGAAGATCCCGCAGACCCGCTAGCCGCCGCGAGCGAGGACAGAAGGCTCCCACTGCCGACAGGATCTCCGAAATTCAAAGCGCCCTCGGCAAGGACGGTTCCTTCAGCGGCACGCCCAACGGCAAGTGGGACGCCGCAACCATCGACGCCATGAAAAAGTTTCAGGACTCCCATGGCCTCAATCCTTCGGGAAAGCTTGACGCCAAGACGTTACAGAAACTGGGGTTAGGTTCTCAAACTGCCGGCATTGCTCCACCGACTCCGCCCGTTAGCTCTTCCTCGCTCTCTACGAGCCCATCGGCTATTGTGCCCCGGCTTCCGTGAAGGATTGCGAATTCGTCCGTTTCCTGCAACTTCTTTTGCTTCTATAAAATACGGATCGTGCTGGCTCAACAAGTCGATTACAGACGGCAACTCTCGACCTCTGGTGCGCTCATCGATTGCGATTTGCAGACGTCCAAGGTTAGGCTGCTCGCGCTGGGAGCAGCCCCGGGCCGGCACAAAGAATTCAAAAAGAAAGAGGGACTTGGATGGAAGGGAGTGGAATTATATACCACTCCCTATTGCTGTTTACTTAGCCTACTAGCCAAATGCGGCTCAATTTTCCAACTGGGCCTGTAGAACCTCTCCAGGCAGGGCAATCATCGCAGGCCGAACCGCCGCGACGCTGGCGTGTCCGTTGGCGGGCGCTGCTGCGGATGCGGGCCGAATGTGTACGCCGTTGTTTGGTTTGGCCGAGCCTGTTTCGGCTCCCAGACGTTCGATGCGAATGCCGAGTGTGCGCTCCAGTTGGAAAAGTTCTGAGCGTTGCTCGCGCGAGAACAAAGTAGTGGCAACTCCGTGTTCACCCGCGCGACCGGTACGGCCCACGCGATGGATGAAATTCTCGGCGATATCCGGCAAATCGTAATTGATGACATGCACGATATCCTGCACGTGAATTCCGCGAGACGCGAGGTCGGTAGCTACCAAAACGCGATAGCGGCCTTGTTGAAAGCCGGCTAGTGCTGCGGTGCGCTGCGATTGCGAGCGGTCGCCATGAATCATGGCGGCGGAGAAGCCGTCGCGGTTCAGGCTCTTGGTGATGCGCTCGGTGCCGCGCTTGGTGCGAGAGAAGACCAGGCATCGCCCGGTTTCTTTCGCAAGCAGCCGCTGCAGTGTTTCCTGTTTGCGGTCCACGGAAACCTCGAACGCTTGCATGCGCACATTTTCGGAAGGCTTGAGGATCGAGCCGAACGCGAGGCGCGCCGGATTTCTCAAGTAGTCTTTCACCAGGTGAGCGACGGATGCTTCCATCGTCGCGGAAAAACACATCGTTTGGCGTTCTTTCGGAAGAATCGCCGCGATGCGCTTGATGGCCGGAAGAAATCCCATGTCCAGCATGCGATCCGCTTCGTCGAGCACCAAAATGCGAAGCGCGTTGAAGTTGAAGAGCCGGCGATCGAGATAATCCTCCAAACGGCCTGGAGTCGCTACAATAACGCGAGCACCCTTGCGGATAGCGTTGAGCTGGGCGCCTTCGGCGAGTCCGCCGACGACGAGCGCGGCGGGCACCAACTGCGTCCCGCGCAACGCGTTGAACTGCGCGACGACTTGCATGGCTAATTCACGCGTCGGTACCAGAACGAGTGCGGCGATTCCCGGTGTTTTGTGCTTCAAGAGTTGCTCGATCACCGGGATCAGGAACGCCAGCGTTTTGCCGGTTCCGGTCTGCGCGGTTGCGAGCACGTCCTTGCCCTCGAGCGCTTGCGGGATAGCTGCAGCTTGCACGGGGGTCGGCGTCGAAAATCGCGCGTGTGCCAATCTCTCCTTCATGTAGGCGGAGATCGGTAATTCTGTAAAACTTTGCATTCGTATTGCTTTCTTGCTGGCGGGAGCGTTGGCGCGCGCACACTTTTCGGGTGCAAGCGCAGCAATTCGCATTGCCAGTCTTGTTTTAGATTACGCTGAAAACTTACGGAGACCACTGCAGGCGGGTAATCTCAGATCAACAACCTACTTGAGGGACCGCACAACACAACCGAGGTATTAAGCGCAAAAACAGTATAGCATGCATGGGGTTTGAAAGGCATTTTGTTTGCCTGGTGTGCTGTGATCCGGTTTGCCTGCGGTGATCGTATCTTCGCTCTTCTCTTACGTGAGTTGAGCGGCTTTCGCCGCGCGTCGTTGCCGACGAGCGCCACGCGGAAGACAATCCGAACCGGCGGACACCATGGCTTGCACCCCGCAGCGGGCTCGCAGAAATCCGGGGAAGCTCCGCGCCGTGGTTTTGCTCAGAGAATCGAAGTGGTTATACGAACATTGCTCTAAGTGGCTATTGTGCCAGACCACTTTGTAGGAGAAATTACAAGAACATTGGAAAGCGGCAGGCGCGGGCATGCCAGGATACTTCGTCCTTTCATGGAAACGTATGCCGCCCGGACTTGGAGGTTTCTTCCACACCCCTCACGAGTGAAATCGAGGCGAAGAGTTAGTCGCCTGACAAACCCCTCGCCTCGAAAACCGGCTACGCTCGCGAGGTCTTAAGTCTTATGATGGCCACAGTCCTCCAGCAATTCGCTGTCGCATGGGGCGCGCTTGCCGCCTTTTCGCTTCCGGCTTCTGTTTTTTGGCCTTATTGCGGTGGCGCGGCCTTGCTGGCGGCGGGGCTGCCCTTCATCGTTAAAAACGACCTGCCGCATGAGCGGGGCCTCGATAAGATCATTCCAATTGGCCGTTTGTTCTATACCGTCCCCTTGGTGGTTTTTGCGGCGGAGCACTTCACGGCCACCACGGCCATCGCCCAGGTCGTCCCTTCGTGGATTCCTGGACACCGATTTTGGGTCTATCTGGTGGGAACGGCGCTAATTGCTGCGGCGCTGAGTCTTACCTTCAAGAAACAGGCGCGCTTGGCCGCAACTCTTCTGGGCATCATGTTCTGCGTCTTTGTCGTGTTAATTCATATTCCCAATGTGTTGGCCAAGCCGCATGATCGAATTGTTTGGGCAGTCGCCCTCAGAGACCTCTCGTTCAGCGGAGCCGCTTTCGCTTTTGCTGGAGCGCAGAATAAGGTTCAGCCAGCGAACGGCTCCCACGGGCTCGTAACTCTCGGCCGCTTGTTTGTCGCGCTGCCAGCCATATTCTTCAGCGTCGAGCACTTCCTGCACGCGGATTTCGTTCCTGGCGTTCCACTCGGCAAAATCGTGCCAGCCTGGATACCCCTTCGTCTTTTCTGGGCTTACCTGATGGGCGCGGTGCTTCTTGCCGCGGGGGTATGCCTGCTCGTCAACAAGAAGGCGCGTCTGGCGGCGAGCTATCTCGGTGTCATGATTTTTCTTGTCGTTCTATTCGTTTACTTGCCCATGCTTGCCGCTATTCCTGGGGACATCGGCAACGGGCTGAACTATTTTGCCGATACCTTGATGTTTAGCGGAGCTGCATTTCTTTTGGCCGACGCGCTTCCCAAGAAAGTGCAAACTCATGTATGAAAAGCAATTATCTGGTCAGCCCGAGCGTTTCGTCCGGTTCGAGGAGAACCCGCGAAAGTTCTCCCGGATCGCTATCAAGACAAACGGCAGGATTTTATTGATCGATCCTGGCGGCGTAGAGACGGTGGAGGCCAAGGGCAATTGCGTTCTGTTCCGGCAGGCGTCCGGTTCGGAGCTGCTCCGGGAGTCTCTTGCGAGCGTGGCGGAAAAGCTCCGGCCCTTCGGCTTCGTCCGCATCCACCGTTCCGTCCTGGTCAACTCTTCGTTCGTTGAAGAGATTGAACCTAGGGCGACTGGATGCTATGTTTTGCGCATCAAAGGAGGAAGAGAGTTCCATGTTTCGCGTACCTACAAGAAGAATCTGCAGTCCATTACCACACTCTGGTTCGGAACGGATCTCTTCCATGTCAACTGAGTACTCGGCTCCCCGATATCGTTGCTCGTGCGGAATTATGTGCCAGTGCTAGCTTTCAGGTGTAATGCTATGAACTCGAGGAGAATCGCCGACCACGGGCAATCCGCCGGTCGCGGACAAAGGAGATGAGAAAATGAAAGCCACCTTGCCGTTCTTGGCTCTGGGGATCCTCTTGTTGGGGGCGGCCAAGGCGAGTCCGCCGCAGGCCGAGTCGCCAAAGGCTGCCAGCGTTCAGAACGATCGAGTTCCCGTTGTCGTCGAATTGTTTACCTCGGAAGGGTGCTCGAGCTGCCCGCCAGCGGATGCGTTACTCAGCAAACTCGAGGAGCTCCAGCCGGTTGCAGGCGCCGAAGTCATTGGGCTTGAAGAACACGTGGACTATTGGAATCACGATGGGTGGGAAGATCCTTATTCCTCCGCAGACTGGACATTACGCCAACAAGAATACGTCGCGCGGTTCAAGGGCAACACTCCCTTTACACCGCAGATGGTTGTTGACGGTCAAAGCGCGTTCACGGGCACAAATTCACACGAGGCCGTCGCGGCTATTCAGCAGGCCGCGCACCGGGCGAAAGCAAATATCTCCATTACGGCGGAAAATCCAGCAAAGAATGACAGCGAGCGATTTGAGGTGCGCATAGGAAACGTTGCTGGAATTGCGGATCAGGAGGCAGCCGATGTGTGGATAGCGGTGACGGAGGACGGACTGCAAACGGCCGTCGATGCCGGAGAGAATGCAGGCAAGAATGTGAAGCATGCGGCCGTGGTGCGCTATTTCCATAAGATTGGGTCACTAGCTGCCAAGGACTCGTCCCCTTTCGTTGTAAACCAGCAGGTAAAATTTAAATCAAAGTGGAAGAAAGAAAATCTTCACGTAGTGGTTTTCGTGCAGGAACGAAAGACTCTGCGGATCTTGGGCGCGGCCGCACTTAAGGTCGCCGGATGAGAATGGACGCCCGGTTCCTGTCAGATTGCTTCTCAACTTGTTGCCTGCCGACTATGCCTCCCCGGCATGCACGCTAGCATTAACGCCTGCGTTCTAAATGCATCGAGGCTTTTTGATTGCCGTGGACCGACCCTGGCGTTCGCGTTCATCGGCTCCTGCCACGGCAGCATGCTCGCTCAGAATGATTAGTGGCATTCGCGGACCAACACGTAAATAAGAGAACCCCCCCCGAGGCGCGGAGAAGCGGTGCAAGCTGCTGGTCGGCTTCCGCTTTAGCTACACATTTCGCCCGCCGGAGGTAGCAGACGCCTACCTGTACTCGTACTAGTCAAAGTACCAGTACATTCAGACTGGACACCGCAGACTGGAAAATCTACGCTGATTCCCGTTGCGGTTCCTGGTTCCTCGCAAGCGGCAGTTTCTTGAAACGGTTTAAACCTTAGGTTTGATACTTCGCGCCGGATGAAGAAGGATGTTTTGAGGAGGGTGTGTGTTCAGTGATGCCGTGTCCCGAGCTGTGCTCGTCTCCGCGCCGGATGGAATACTCGTGGTGAATCACGAGGGCCGAATCATTCTTGCCAACTCTCAAACGGAAGATCTCTTGGGTTACGGCCCGAATGAGATGTTCGAGCTGCATTGCGCGGCGGTTCTACCCGAACTGTTTCGGGAGGAGTACCCCGGTCAGGCCGGTGGGTCCAGGTCTTCTTCGCTGCATGCACAAGGTCGAGTCGGTCTAGAGCTGCGCGCCCTATGCAAAGATGGGAAGGAACTGCGGCTTGCAGTGAGCGTATGCACGGTGGATGTCCATGATGGACCCTTGGTTTGTTGCATATTGAGGAAAATGGATGCTCCCAAGCAGTCCGAGCAAACATTTCACGAAATCTCGGAACAGTTCCGTCTTTTGGTCGAAAACAGTAACGACATACTCACGATCCGAAACGCCGATGGCCGAATTCGTTACATGAGCCCGTCCATCCGTCGGGTTTTGGGTTATAAGCAGGAAGAAATGATCGGATCGATAGGGCTCGAGTTGATCCATCCCGATGACCGTTCCTCCGTTGAACATGCAATGAACGAATTCTGGAAGAATCCTGGAGCGCGGGATTCCGTTCAATACCGCGCTCGCCACGCAAATGGCGCGTGGGTTTCGTTGGAGGTGGTCGCTTACAATTTGCTGGACGATCCAAACGTTCGCGGCGTCGTTATCAGCGGGCGCAATATCAGCGAGCGCAAACAGGCGGAAGCCGGGCAGGAAACACTGAGCGGCGAAATACCAGGAAGCGCGGCGTTACCGAACTCGTTGCCTGGCCTTTTGCCCATTTGTGCTTCTTGCAAGAAAATCAAAAACGAAACAGGGAACTGGCAGCAGCTGGAAGTGTATTTCCTGGATCGCGCTCTGACCCAATTCTCCCATGGCATGTGTCCCGAGTGCGCCGCGATCTGGTATCCCCAGGATCCCCAAGAATAGCTGGCGCATTCGCTGCCCGGGCTCTTGGAAACCTGGGGAGCTCTTTGTCAATCTAGCTACGCGATTTTCCGTCCCATGCCGCCCGGGAACGACAGCGATCGCTCAAAATCGCGCGCCTCGGAAACAGAAGTGAAGCAGCCGCGATTTGACCGCATCTGCAGCGGCCTGTAGAATTTAGATTCCACGCGGTGGTGCCCCGTGTTTAATCCCGCAGGCACAACCAAACTTACGGGCTAGCACAATAAGACATTGGAGCAGTGGAGGACAGTCGATGGCTACGGCAGCAGCGCCTCGGATTTTCAAGAACTTCATCAATGGCGAATGGGTGGAATCCCGCAGCGGTAAGGCTTACGAAAACCTTAACCCCGCGAACACCGACGAATTGATCGGGATGTTTGTGTCCTCGACTTCAGAGGATGTAGATGCGGCTGTCAGCGCTGCCAAAGAAGCTTACAAAAAATGGCGTCTCGTCCCTGCTCCGAAGCGCGCCGAGATTCTGTTCCGCGCGGCGGAACTTCTCGTACAGCGCAAAGAAGAGTATTCCAAAGACATGACCCGGGAGATGGGCAAAGTCCTGGCAGAAACGCGCGGCGACGTACAGGAAGCCATCGACATGACGTATTACATGGCCGGCGAGGGGCGCCGCCTGTTTGGGCAGACAACGCCATCGGAGCTGCCGAATAAGTTTGCCATGAGCGTGCGGCAATCAATTGGCGTCTGCGGGATGATCACACCGTGGAATTTCCCGATGGCCATTCCCTCGTGGAAAATGACGCCGGCGCTGATCAGTGGCAACACCGTCGTATTGAAGCCCGCGGAAGATACGCCGCTGTCGTCTTATCACCTTGTACAGGTACTTACCGAAGCTGGTATCCCGCCGGGCGTGGTGAACATTGTGAGTGGGGATGGGCCGGATGCTGGGGCCCCGCTGGCGGCGAGCGAAGATGTGCCCGTGGTCAGCTTTACTGGTTCGACGGCAGTGGGGCGGCTCATTGCGCAGGCATGCGCGCCAACATTTAAACATTGCAGTCTCGAGATGGGCGGCAAAAACATCATCGTCGTCATGGACGATGCGAATCTCGATCTAGCCGTGGATGGCGCCGTGTGGGGCGGCTTTGGAACGACGGGCCAGCGTTGTACGGCGGCCAGCCGCGTCGCGGTACACAAGAGCATCTACCACGAATTCGTTTCGCGCTTCGTCGACCGCGTGAAAGCGCTGCGCGTCGGAAACGGCCTCGATTCCGGCGTGGACATGGGCCCGTGCATCAACGAGCAGCAGCTCAAGACGGTGATGAGCTACGTCGAAATCGGGAAGAACGAGGGCGCCAAGCTCTTGACCGGAGGGAATCGTTTGGACGGTGGCGCTTACGCGAAGGGCTGGTTCCACGAGCCCACGGTGTTCGGCGATTGCTCGCCGCAAATGCGCATCGCTCAGGAAGAAATCTTTGGCCCCGTGGTTTCGGTGATTCCGATCGACAGTTTCGAGCAGGGAATTGAAGTGGCCAACGGCGTTCCGTATGGCCTGTCGGCCTCGATTTACACGCGCAACGTAAATCAAGCTTTTCAGGCCACGCGCGACCTGTATACCGGAATCGTTTACGTGAATGCCCCGACCATCGGGGCCGAAACGCATCTGCCTTTCGGCGGCACCAAGCAAACCGGCAACGGTCATCGCGAAGCCGCCATCGCAGCGATCGATTTCTTTTCCGAATGGAAGACCATTTACATCGACTATTCCGACAAGCTCCAACGCGCGCAAATCGACAATAATTAGAATTGTGGCGATTTCCTAGTCGGGCTTTCGACACTTTGTCTGCAGAGCGCGGGGAGTTCGCCCTGGCGCATCTGTCCAATCGCAGCGCAACAGTCTATGAGTAGTCGTGCAATCTGGGATCAAACCTACTTGGTGAGAAGCGAGCGTTTACGCGACCTGGTGATTTCAGTCTTCCGGCACTTTACGCGGCACTTGATGCACAACGGCAAGCGCGCGGGCTCTCGTGGGCCCAAGTGACGAGGGAAATCAATCGGAATCCCGTGCGGCCTGCGCATCGTCGGCTCAGTTCTTCCACAGTGACCGGCACGCGTTTCAGAAGAGTGGCCGAGGGTGACGGAGTTCTGCAAATGCTCCTCTGGCTGGATCGGACGCCGGAAAGCTTCGTGCCCGGCCATCAGGCAGCCGGAGGGGCGACCGAAGCGTTGGTGAAGCCTTCCGCACAAGGGGTTTTGCGATTTGATACGAGGAGGCTGCACGCCGCGCTCGACGCACAACGGACTGAGCGAGAATTGACATGGGCGCAGGTCGCAAGGGAAGTCGGTCTCGCTGCTTCGAGCCTCACGCATCTATCAAAGGGAGGACGGACGGGGTTTCCGGATGTAATGCGGATGGTCAAATGGCTGGGCCGTCCGGCCAGCTCTTTCACGCGGGTGTGTGATTCTTGATAAACGAGCTCGATGCGTTTCGACAGGTGGAACGGGAGACGGAGGTTCGTGCCGCGAACTTGCCGCCTGCGCGTCGTTGACGGTGGTTAACACGCTTTCTACAATAGAGGTAGCGCTCTTCAGCGCTTAGCGTAGAGTGCTGCTATGAGGAATCCGGCTCTTCAGGAACGGCGCAACAGACAGATCCTCGCGGATCTCGTACGAGCCTACATCGAGACGGGCGAGCCGGTATCCTCGCGCGCGATTTCCAAGCGCTTCGAAGAGACGCTGAGCACCGCTACGATTCGCAATGTGATGGCCGATCTTGAGGACGGCGGTTTTCTCTATCAGCCGCATACTTCGGCCGGGCGCGTGCCGACCTCGGCGGCCTACCGTTTCTTTGCGCAGGAGATTGCCTCGCAGGCTACCTTGACTTTGGACGATCGCAATTGGATCCAGCGCGAAATGGGCGGCGCGAAGACGGCCTCTGAGATTACCGAGCGCGCCGGCCATGTCCTCGCGGAAGTATCGAACGGGCTCGGAATCATTGTTTCGCCGCCGCTCGGGAGGACCGTGCTTGAACACGCGCGGATGTGGCTGCTGCCGGACGGCCGGGTGGTCGTTGTACTGATTTCTCCAGGCGGGAACACGCGCGACAAAATTCTTCGACCGATTCGGCCGTTCGCGCAGAGCGAACTGGATGCCACAGCGGATTTCTTGAATCGCCACTATTCCGGATGGACGCTCGAAGACATTCGTGGCGACCTCTTGCAAAAGCTGGCTACCGATCGCGAGCAATACGAAGGAATCGTGGGGAACGCGCTAACGTTGTGGGATCCGGCGATGCTTGGCGAAAGCCAAGCGAGCCAGGTCCACGTCGAGGGCACGGCGCAAATCGTGGGCACGCCCGAATTCACCAATCAAGCGCAGTTGCGCGAATTGCTTGCGGCCATCGAAGAAAAACATCGGCTCGTGACCGTTCTCAACGCGTGCATCGAAACGCCGGAGCCGGTTCACGTACAGATCGGCGTGAAGGAAATTTCGGAGGCGGGAGATAATTTTGCCATCATCAGCGCGCCTTACACGCGCAACGATTTCGTGCAAGGGTCGCTGGGCGTGCTCGGGCCGACGCGCATGCATTACGAACGCGCCATGACCGCTGTCGCGTACGTCGCGCAGCTATTCAGCGAAGCATTGAGCAAAATTTGAAAGACTTTTTCCAGAGGAGAGGCAGCAAAGTGCCCGACAAGGACTCACCTTTCAACGCCGAAGGCCGGGAACAAAACTCCGCCACGGACGCATCCGATGAGGCCAAGCTTGCCACGGATTCCGCGGCAGCGGACGCAGAAGTCGCGAAGCTTGCCAGCGACTTGAACGAATTGCGGCAGACGCTGATGCGCCGCCAGGCCGATTTCGACAACTACCGTAAGCGCATCGAAAAAGAGCGCGCGGATGACGCCAAGCGCCACACTGCCCGCGTGATCGAGGGCCTAATCCCAATTATCGACGGCTTCGAGCACGCCCTTGCGGCGCATCGCGAAGCGGAGTACGAAAACTATCGCAAAGGCTTCGAGCTGATCTACAAACAACTCGTTGACAATGTCGCTCGCCTGGGAATCGAGCGCATCGATCCGTTGGGCAAGCAGTTCGATCCGCATCTTCACCAAGCCATGGACCGCACGGAAACGGTTCAGCACGAGGACGGCACGATTCTGCAAGTCTTTCAACCTGGCTACCTCTTTCACGGGCGCGTCCTGCGCCCCGCCATGGTCCGCGTAGCCGTTCACCCGGGCGGCGCATCGAAAGAAGCAGCGAATTAGAACGATTCACGACGAACCCATACCAACCGAGAGGATTGCATGCCACGAGGGAACCAAAAGGATTTCTACGAAGTGCTCGGAGTCTCACGCACTTCTTCCGTAGAAGAGATCAAGTCCGCCTATCGCAAAGCCGCTCTGAAGTGGCACCCGGATCGTAATCCGGAAAACAAACAAGAAGCGGAAATAAAATTCCGCGAATGCACCGAAGCCTACAGCATCCTGAGCGATCAGCAAAAGCGCGAAGTCTACGACACGTACGGCCACGCAGGGCTGTCCGGCGCGGGCGGCGGTGTGGACTTCAACAGCACCGTATTCCGCGATTTCCACGACATTCTCGGCGACTTCTTCGGATTCGAGGATCTCTTTTCGACGGGACGCTCAGGCCGAGGCCGGAAACAGCGAGGTTCCGACCTCCGCTATGACATGACGCTCACGTTCGAAGAAGCCGCCACTGGCGTCACCACAAAAATCAAACTTCCGCGCCAGGAGTACTGCGAAACCTGCAACGGCACCGGCGCCAAAAAGGGAACTGGCGTCGTCGCTTGCCAAACGTGCGGCGGCCGCGGCCAACTCGCTTATCAGCAAGGTTTCTTTACCATTTCGCGGACTTGCCCCGCTTGCCAGGGCGCCGGACAAATTGTCCGCGAGCGCTGCCCCGATTGCCGCGGCCAGGGCCGTATCGAACGCGAAAAAACGATCGAGCTGCGCATTCCCCCCGGCGTCGATTCCGGCACGCGCCTGCGTGTCACCGGCGAAGGCGAGCCCGCGCCCAATGGCGGAGCGCCCGGCGATCTCTACGTCGTCCTCGACGTGAAAGAACATCCCTTTTTCGAGCGGCGCGGCGCCGATCTCTACTGCACGATTCCGCTCAGCGTCACACAAGCCGCTCTCGGCACCGAGCTGCAAGTCCCCGGCCTGAACGGCGAGGAAAAGCTAAAGATTCCCGAAGCCACGCAGAGCGGCGCCGTCTTTCGCATCAAGGGCAAAGGTCTTGCCGACCCGCGCGGGGGCGGCAAAGGCGACCTCTACTATCACGTCCGCGTTCTCACGCCATCGAAGCTCACGCGAGAGCAGCGCAAACTTCTCGAACAGCTCGACGCCACTCTCAAAGTGGAGAACAAGCCCGCCGATCGCAATTCGACCATCTTCGATAAAGTGAAAGACATCTTCGGCTAGGGCAGCGCGCAGCTAGTGCGATAGAATTCTCGCGTGCGCCGCAGATTCTTCGTCGATAAATTTAATGCCAGCTCTACCGCGGTGATGGAGGGCGACGCCGCTCATCATCTCGGCCACGTTCTCCGCGCGCAAACCGGTCAGCTCTACGAATTGAGCGATGGCGAATCCGCCTGGCTCGCCCGCATCGAATCCGTCTCGCGCAACCGCGTAGAATTTGCGCTGATCGAGCAACTCCCCGCTCCCCAAGCCGCCGTTGAGGTCACTCTTCTTGTCTCTATCGTCAAGTTTGACGCCTTCGAATGGGCCATCGAGAAAGGCACTGAACTCGGTGTCGCGAGAATCGTTCCCCTTGCCGCCGCCCGCTCCGAAAAAGGCCTTCTCGCCGCCGCCGCAAAACGTTCGCAACGCTGGCAAAAAATTCTCCGCGAATCCTCCCAGCAATCCCGCCGCCTCCGCGTTCCGCAACTCGATGATCTCGCCAAGCCACCTCAAGCCTTCGCCGCTCAGACCGCT
>Ga0187820_1000007_pt1 | contig 33683 bp, 26 predicted proteins | sample NC_wetland_sal_i_19_FD_132409 | JGI IMG/M metagenome (GOLD analysis project Ga0187820, IMG submission 132409) | Wetland sediment microbial communities from Neuse River Estuary, North Carolina, USA - SO4_5 | ecosystem: Environmental > Aquatic > Freshwater > Wetlands > Sediment | place: USA: North... | reverse complement strand
CCAACCGGCCCTCGACGCTCAGGACCGTTTTGGCTCGCTTCTTTTCCGTTGTGATTCTTAACATTTTCTCGACCCTACCATTGGCAATAAGATGCACCGGGACCTCCATTCGACATTAAATCCTATAAATATTTAAGTCTTTTATTATAATAACTTTATGAGGAGATTCGCGAATAGATGCAGAGACAAAATGCTCATATGTGGGCAAAAGTCCACAAATCAGCAGAGGATGTGAAGACCATATACGGGCAATGCAACATGTGGACCATCCGTGCGTAGCGTGTGCGACTTAGGGCGAGGGCCATCCAAAATCGTTGTAGCGCGCTGCCTCACTCGGAACGAGCGGGGCTTGGGTGCGGTCGTGGGAACCCATGTCCCGCAGGCCAGAAAGGAATGCAGATTTCCTCTGGCTCTGAGGGGACTCGCGTGACTTAGCGGCGAACGGCGATGGCCTGCAATTCGAAGTGGCCTCCGCGCAGAAGCGTTGCCGCTCCGATAAATTCCCGCGCCGGATAGTCCTTGGTCGTGAAGTAAGTCTTGTAGGCGGCGTTGAATTTGTCATAGAGAGACAAGTCCGTGCAAGCGATCTGCACGTACACCAAATCGTCCATGTTCATCCCGGCTTGCTCCAGAGTTCCTTTCATCCCGTCGAGCAGGAGCTTGATTTCATCTTCCACCTGCGCCGGAGGCTTTCCCGTCTTGGGGTCCAGCCCGATCCTGCCCGACAAGTACAAAGTATTCCCGGCAAGAATTGCGTCGCTGAAAGGCGCCTGCACCAGTTTCTCAGGCGCATTTATCGCCTTACGCGCGGCCTGCCCGGCAGGCTCCGAAAATGCCCCGCGTACGGTAAGCACACCTCCAACGACGAGGACGACAAGTAGAAAACTGACGCGACGATTCACGGCTGCCCCTCCATTCGAATCCGCTCGGAAGCAAACTCCACGGATTTGCCGGGCGAGTGTAGCCCGCAACGCTTCTTGTGGCAACCTGCTCGTGGCACGGACTTCAGTCTGTGCAGCCCCTTGTTGCAAGGACCGCGAAATCAGAACGCATCTCCGCAAGCCAGCGGTGCTAGAATGCCGCTTCTTTTCCGAGGTGACCCGATGCGTCTTGCGATTCGAACCCTCTTTATTTCTCTGGCCGTCGCTCTATCGTTTTCCGCGCCGCTCCTGGCCCAAAGCGAATTGGACCAGGACATCCGTAAGCAAGAAGATTCCCTCCTGGCAACCTACAAACAGATCCACGAGCACCCGGAACTTTCGACGCAGGAAAAAGAAACGTCGGCGCTGCTCGCCGACGATCTGCGGAAAGCGGGTTACGAAGTCACCGATCACTTTGGGCAGTATGACGATCCGAGCCTCACTTCGTACGGCATCGTCGGTGTGCTGAAAAACGGGCCAGGGCCGGTGGTTTACGTTCGAACGGAGTTGGACGCGCTGCCAATCGTTGAAAAGACGGGGCTGCCTTATGCGAGCCACGTGAAGGTCGAGCGGCCGGGAGGCGGGGAAGTCGGCGTGATGCACGCTTGCGGGCACGACCTGCACATGGCCGTTTTTCTTGGTACGGCGCGCGTGCTAGTGGAAATGAAAAATCACTGGAGCGGGACTGTGGTAATGATCGGCCAGCCCGCTGAGGAGACCGTCGGTGGAGCGCAAGCCATGATTCGCGCCGGGCTTTTCCAGAAATTTCCGAAACCGGACTACGTGCTGGCGCTCCATGACACCGCCGCGGTCGCCGCGGGAAAAGTTTCCTGGCACGCGGGACCGCTGCTTGCAGGCGCCGATTCCGTGGATATCACCGTGCGCGGCTATGGCGGCCATGGCGCCGCGCCGCAAGCGACGAAAGATCCGATCGTCATCGCGTCGGAAATCGTCGTGATGCTGCAAACCATCGTCAGCCGCGAGATGGATCCGCAGCTTCCTACCGTGGTGACCGTCGGCTCATTTCACTCCGGCACGAAACACAATATCATTCCCGACGATGCGCACTTGCAACTCACGGTGCGAACCATGAATCCCGAGCAGCGAGAAAGAGTGCTTGAGGCTATCGCGAGAATCACGAATGGCGTCGCGGCCGCGGCGGGAGTTCCGGAGGAACGTGCGCCCATTATCCAGGTGGCGGAAGACCACGTGCCCGCGACGATCAATGATCCGGAGCTTTCGCGACGCGTCGGCGCTTCGCTCGAGCGCGCCCTCGGAAAAGAAAACGTGCTGCCGGGCGAGCCCATCATGGCCAGCGAAGATTTCAGCCTGTTCGCGCTCGCCGATCCCAAGCCGCCCATCTGCATGTTCTGGCTCGGCGCCGCCGACCCGCAAAAACTAAGGGATGCCATGGAAAAGGGGACGCGTTTGCCCGGGCCGCACTCGAGCGAATTCGCGCCCGTTCCCGGCCCGGCAATTCGAACCGGCGTCAAAGCCATGACTTCCGCCGTGATGGACCTTCTCCAAAAATAATTTCGCGCGCGGGCTCAATACCTTTCGGTGCAGCTGTCTGCCGGACCTCGAAGCACTCTTACATCGCAATCATTCCGGCGCGAATGAAATACAGCGAAGTGATTCCCACGACGAGCCAGAGAATTATTCCTTGCAAAAGCGGGCGCCAGCCAACCTCCTTCAACGTGGCGCGCGAAATGCCCGTGCCGATGAGAAACAGAGTGGCCGTGAGGCCGAGCCGTCCAAACGAAAAGAGAGAATGCGAGATATGAGTGATGACCGGAATGTAGGTGTTAAGAATGGCGGCAAGGCAGAAAAACAAGATGAACCACGGAAGCCGGATTTTCGTCGAGCTGCGTGGTTCCAATTCGCCGCGAATTGCGGAAATGTTGTGCTTGATCGCAGCGGTGGCCAGCGCCAGAGGGGCAATCCACAGAGCGCGCGCCAATTTTACCGTGGTGGCGATGATCAGCGCTTGCGAGCCATATTTGGCGGCGGCGCCGACGACGGAACTCGTGTCGTGAATCGCGAGCGCGGCCCACAGGCCGAATTGCGATTGCGAAAGATGCAGCAAGCCACCGATGGACGGAAAAAGAAGAAGCGCGACGGAATTTAGAATAAAAACAGTGCCGAGCGAAACCGCCATCTCTTCATCATCGGCGTGAAGAATGGGGCCGATGGCGGCAATCGCGCTGCCGCCGCAGATCGCCGTGCCCGCGGTAATCAAGAATGACGAATTGCCTTGAACGCGAAAAACCCTGCCGAGCGCGAGACCCATCAGGATGGCAAACGAGATTCCCATCGCGGTGTAAACAAAGCCGCTGCGGCCGGCTTTTAACACTTCGTGCAGATTCATTCCGAAGCCGAGGGCGACGACGCACACTTGAAGAAGGATTCTTGCGGATGTCCGGGCAAGTGCGGCGTACGGATGCGTGAAACTCAAGCCAAAAATAATTCCGATGGTGAGAGCCACGGGAGGAGAGAGAATTCCCGTAAATGAAAGTACAAGGGCTAGAAAGAAAATAATCTTCGAGAGAGTGGTCATCGCGAGAAGAAAGAGTATGAGGGCCGAAGCAAAAGTGGGCAACGGAGAAAAGGGAGAGTGCCGGGAGATTCACCTGTATTTTTGTAGGGTATTACACGGTCAAAATTCTTACGGAGACGACTGCGAACGCGCCGCGGTTTTGACCGGCCCGGACGAGGAGGGCGGTGCGGATGAAGAAGGTTTCACGGGAGGCGCCGGCGCGGATGGAGAAGGAGCAACTGGCGCTGTTGGAGCCGCCGCTGGCTGCTGCGGGATAGCGGAAAGCTTGGCGATGATTTTTTCGGTGGCAGCCTTGCTGACGGCGCACGCGGAATCCCAGATGCGGCATTGCGCCAGAGTGAATTTGCAACCGCACGTGCAGGATTCGGCGTTGAAACGGTGCAGCGCGATTTTCTTCTGCTCGGGAGTGAGTTTCGAGAGGTCCACGCCGGGAAGCTCCGTGGCGCGGTCGGCGTGTTTCAAAAAAACTTCGCCGGTGTCCTCGAACGTTTCCACTCTCGCCGTGATGGGGAGACCGAGCAGAGCGCGAATCTCCGTTTCATAAAGCGCGGGATCCATGAGTCCGGTGTGCTTTTGAACGACGCGCCCTTCCGTGTCCAGAACGAAAGACGTAGGCAGGGCGGGTATACCGCCATAAGCCGTGCGGATGTCATCGGAAGTCATGGCGACGGGATAATTGATGCCGGTTTCCTCGACGTATTTCTGGACGTCGGCGGGGTCGTCGTCGTCGACATCAAGGCCGATGATTTGCAGGCGGCCTTGAAACTGCTTTTGAAGATCAACGAGGTCGGGCACTTCGGCGCGACACGGCCCGCACCAGGTGGCCCAAAAATTGAGAAAAACAACTTTGCCGTGAAAGGCGTCGAGCGCGATGGGCTTGCCGTCGAGAGACTTGAGCTTGAAATCGGGCGCAGGATCGGGATTGCGGACGAAACGGATGACGGGCTCGTTGTCCTGGTGTGCGAAAGTCAGGGCGGGCAGAGCGAGAAGCGCTGACAAAGCAACGAGCCAGCAAACTGGCAGCCGCCTGACCGAGAGTGAAAGCCGTGTTAGCCGCATGGTGTCCTTCATAGGAGACCACATTGAGAGGCGCGCGCCAAGTGCCTGCGTGGGGAGAGTCGGCGCTGTCGTCAACCTTTCTGGATGGTGGCGGCCAGAGGATCGTGCTGGGGCGGACGGAAATTGCCGATGAGGCGCGAAAGCAGGATGGTACTGGCGGTACGATAAAATTTCACGGACCTGGAAAGATTTCCTTCATTTTGGAACTTGCCAAGATTTATTTCTCTTATTTTTAGCGATTTAACGGAGCAGCGGCCGGAAAAGTTCTTGCTTCTAATTGAAGTGGGAGGTCGTAATGCATCTGACGAAAACGCACTACCTGATTCTGGGGGGAGCGGGAGCGCTGGCCGTGGCGGTGGCAGTGGGCGCTGCTACTCTGCATCGCAGGATAGAAACACCAAAAATGGTGGACGTAACGGTGCCGCAATATACGCCCATCCACGTAACACTGGATCAAGCCATCGCCAGCGACGAAAACCGGCCGGGCGACCACTTTGAGGCGACCGTGTCACAGCCGGTTGTGGTTGACGGCAGGACGGTGATTCCCGAAGGTGCCAACGTTGAAGGAGTAGTAGTGGATGTGCATCGTTCGGGGCGGCTGAAAGGGCGCGGCAGCTTGCAACTCGCGCTGGAAAGCGTGGAGGTGGGCGGACAGGAATATGACGTTCAGACCGACACATCGCGCAGAGCGGGAGGCCGGCACAAGAAACGCGATTGGGCAATTATTGGAGGCGGAGCCGGCGGGGGAGCGTTGATAGGCGCAGTTGCGGGCGGCGGCGAGGGCGCATTGATCGGCGGACCCGTGGGTGCGGGGGCGGGAACGGCGTTTGCGTTCCTAACGGGAAAGAAAGATGTCCACTTGCACCAGGAAACGCCACTTACGTTTGAACTATCGGAACCTTTGACCATACCGATGAAGAATTCAAGCGAAAGCTGAGCCAACGCGCGATCGTCGCGCAGATCGACGAGCGAAGAGCGGGCGGCTCTTGTCCAACGCATTGGACGAGGGAGTCCGCTCTCGTTTTTTGCGGGGGGGGCGAGTCGCGCGGAACGCGCCACACGAAGCTCGCGAGGCGTAGCGTTGATTGAGTGGTACGCGGCTAACAAACACAGGTAGACATATACAGAGGGGCGAGTGTAGTCCTATGTACAAGTGGGAGCGTGACGGGAATGGCTCCGGTACTTCTGTGGCTGATCATGGTTCTTTGCCTGCTGGTCTCCGTGGTGAAGTACGTCATGGGGATCATCCTGAAGGTGTCGTTCCCCAGCGCGAAGGTGCAAAAAGATTACAGCTACCAGCCCACGGTCAGCGTGCTGATGCCGTGCTTCAACGAAGGAAAGACAGTCTACGAGACGATCGAGAGCATCAGCAGGTGCAACTATCCCGCAGAAAAATTTGAAGTGATTGCGCAGGACGACTGCTCGGTCGACGACAGCTATGAGTGGATGCTCAAAGCGCAGCGCGACTTCACCAACATTCGCATCCGGACCGGACGCAACGCGGCGAACAGCGGCAAGGCACGGACAGTATGCAATGCGATGGAGCACTCCTCGGCCGAGATCATTATTTCGATCGATTCGGATTGCATTTTCCATGAGGACGCGATTAGTGAACTGACCGCGTGCTTCACGGAACCGCAGATCGGGTCCGTCGGCGGCAGGGTGGGCGTTCGCAATCCCAACGACAGCGTCATCACGGCGATCCAGGCGGTCATTTATTACTCGGCCTTCCAGCTCTACAAAATTCCCGAGAATTGGACGCGAAGCGTTTGCTGCATCAGCGGATGCCTGTTCGCCATCCGGCGCGAGCTGCTGCTGGAGATTGAGCCAGCCATTCGAGCGCGGCACTGGTTCGGAATACCAGTGAATCAGGGCGAAGACAGATTCCTGACTCATCAGACGCTGCTTCGCGGCTACGGGACGTACATCAATAATGACGCCCTCTGCTGGACAACGGTGCCGAACACACTCTCCGTGCTCTTCAAGCAACAACTGCGTTGGCGGCGCAGCATCGTGCGCGACTTTTTCTATACGCTGAAAACGCTCCCGCAGCATGTCTGGAAATTGCATCCCAATGCGGTTTGGACGCTGATTCTGACGCCGCTGGGAGCGCTGATAGGTTTTCTCGTCGTACTAACCGCGCTTACTTCGGACCCGCTGGCGTGGGCGGGGCCCGTTCCCCTGGTTGCCGCGCTGGGAATCGGAGCGGTCTTGACGTGGGTGATCAAAAAATACAGCGCGCGGGAGGCTGTAGCGCATCCGCTGGCATTTGGAGCGTACGTCGCGTGGTCGATGGTCAGCAGCTTATTGCTGACGCCGCTGGCGCTTTTCACGATGGATTCCGCGGATTGGGGCACGCGAACCAAAGAAGCGAGCGAGGTGGCCGTTGGCGACACCACCTCTTAGTTCGGTTCCGGCCGAAACAAAAAAAACGCCGGTGCGACAACCTTCGGCAGGGCAAGCCCTCCATTACAAACTGGTGATTACGCTCTATCGCGTGTTTGCTATCACGATGTTGTACTCCGTGCTCGCTGGAATTCTTGCGTACGCGTTCGTGATGGGTTTTTACGCGATAAACAGCTCGTGGGCGGCGCCAGTGATTCTCTCGGCCTCGGATGAAAAAAGTCTGGCGTTCAGGGAACAACTGGTGATGAGCCAGCAAACCATCGAAGATGTAAAAGTCGACGCACAAAAAATGGAAAGCGGCATCGCGGAAATGACAAAGCATCGCGCCGCGCTTGTCGCTCTCGAACCCGAGCTTAGCGGCGCTATCGCCCGCGAACGCGCGCACAACAGCGCCACTGGGCCGCAGCTCGCCGCGCTTGACGCGCAGAAGCAGGCTGACAACTCAAAAACGCAATCCGTCCTGGCGCAACTCAGGCAAGTCGAATCCAACATTAACAAGGATCTCGCTGCAGGGCTGATCACCAAGGGCGACGCGGCCACGCAACTGTCCGCTCTCAATCAGGCTGAGAGCTCTTATACGGACAGCAAAATCGCCGAGGTTATGCTCACGGATAACGTCCTGCAGAAGACCACGACTGGCACGGACTCGCTCGAAGTGCTCGAAAAGCAAGCCGAGTTGCGCTCCGAGGCTGCCCAGCTCGATGTCGCCATCAATGTGGCGCAGAAAGAGCTCGAAGAAGACACCAGACAGATTGATCGACTCAGACAGGCGATCGCGACGGCCAAACAGAGTCCGTATTATTTGAATGCCGCGGGAGGGCAGACATTGTATTTCGCGTTCGTCCCGTATGACAACCGGGCCAGCGCGGTGGCCGGCAATCCGATTTACGACTGCTATTTAAACATGATCGTTTGCCACAAGGTGGGCGAGGTCAAACAGATCTTTACCGGCGAGCAGGAAGCAATCCATCCGATCTTCAAGACTCAGATTCGCGGCTTTCTGATTCAGATGAATCTGAACGGCGACGAATCCGCGAAATCAAGAACGGTTTTCCTGGGCCGTAAACCAATGCTCTTCTGAGGATGATTCGAATGCGCCTGAGCCCCTGGCAGTTTGCAATAGCAGCAGCAATTTTTGTCCCCACGCAGGTCTTTGCCCAAGATCACACCGATCAGCAGGCGTACTGCGCGTACGTGATGGAACAGGCGCAGGCACAGCGAGATCTGCTGCGCTCGCCCACAGCCATCGCTGGAATGACGCAGCCCGAGACCGGCCTGCCGCTGCAGGTCGTGGGAGGCGCCACGCTGGGCCTTGCGAGCGTAAAAAAGGCCGCATTGACGATGGACTCTGCCCGGAAAGAATGCGAGTTGTACAAGGCCACGACGGAAACGCAACAGGCCGTCCAATTTGCGATACCCGGCCTCGAAAAAGAAGCTCTGCGCAACCGGCTGGCGTTGATCGAACGCGCCGTTAAGTCGCTGGATGCATTGATTGAAAAGACTTCGAAGATGGTGGAAGCGCAGAACGCGACGCGGCTGATGATCTTCTCGCTGCAGACAACGAGGATCAAACTGGACGCTGACCGCGCAGACACGCAGACGAAACTTAGCGCAATCTATGTCCCGGAGCTGAGCAATAAGCCATTAAGGGAGCTGATCGCGGAAAAGGAAAGCCGCGAGACCGGCGAGCAGCAAGCGCAGGATAAGTTAAGCCGCCAAAATAATTGGGATGTGGCTCTTTCCGTGGGCGTCCATCAGCAGGTGAACCCGGTGGCCTATGGTCCGCAGCCGTATGGAGAGGTCACTGTCAACTACAATTTCGCCAGCCGGGCGATCAACAAGCACCTGGACCGCGCGGCGGAAGCCCACGATGAATGGAAAAAAGTGCAGGAGGGCGATGTTGTTCGCAGCACAGAGGTGCTGCGACAGCAATTGGTGGAGGGAGTTTCGGTGCAAGAGGGCAGGCTCAAGTCTTTGCAGGAGGAAAGCGGCGAACTTGAGAAGAATCTTGCGCTTGTCGCGAATCCGGACACGTCCGCGGCACTCGATTTCGGCAACCAATTGACTGCGGCGAAGTTGCTCCTGGAAATCGAGGCGGGCGACGCGAGTTTCCGGATTGACCGGCTGCGAGAGTTTTTGGCAAAGAACTACTAACGCAACTTTCGTTTCTTACTTGGAGACCGGCTCAAGTTTTTTGGCGGGCGCGGCGGAGCGCTCGGAGCGGCGCTCTTGCTCGACATGCTGGGTGCAATCTGCGATTTCGTCATCGAGCTTTTTGATTTCCAGTGCGAGGTGAACATCCTCGGGATGTTTTGCGTATTTTTCGAAGAGCGAATTCCGCTTGGCCTTTAAATCATCGCGTTTTTTCTTCCAGACACCTGCAACGGCGAGCATATGGTTTCCCCTATAAGTAGTGTGCGCCCTTTTTGCGATTATCGATAGACCGAGAAAATGGATTGTGCGGATTCGTACGCAGCGAGCGGCTGAGTTAGCGCAGAGGGAACGTGTCGAATGCACAGAATGAATTCTGTGGAAGCAAAGGGCCGGCTTGGGTGAAATAGGCGGCGTGGTATCATGCGCGCAGAACCCGGGGCGGGAGAGCCACAAGAATTGAGGATCGAATTTGGGCCAACAGGAAGGAATGCTTTCGAGTGCCGAATGAGGAACTCGAAATAGCAGACGAGAAAAAGGGAGGATCACGCAAATGCCCGGATTGCCGCAACTGTTGCCAACCAGCGCGACCGCGGAAACGTTTGGCGGCGTCACGTATCACATTGATGGCGAACTCGTGCCGGTGCTCACGGTTGATGTGTCCGCGCGGCCCATCTACTTCGAGCATCACATCCTGCTGTGGAAACATCCCACCGTGCAAATCGGCTTGAAGCCCATGAAAGGCGCGCTCAAGCGCATGATGGCGGGGATCCAGGTGTTTGTGACCGAAGCGCGGGGCGCCGGGATGATCGCCTTCAGCCGCGACGGGGCCGGCCACATTGTTCCGATTCATATGCCGCAGGGAATGGAGCTGCACGTTCGCGAGCACCAATTTCTAGCGGCGTCGGACAGCATCGACTACACCTTCGAGCGCGTGCGTGGCGCGGCCAACATGCTTTTCGGAGGAACTGGCTTTTTTATTGATAAGTTTCACAGCCACGCGGGCGACGGTATCCTCTGGCTGCATGGTTATGGCAACGTGTTTGAAAAAATATTGGGGCCCGGCGAGATCATCGATATCGAGCCCGGCGGCTGGCTTTATAAAGCTCCGACAGTTCGCATGGAGACCGTGATGGACCGCATCACGAGCGGCATATTTGGCGGATTCAATTTGATCGTCAACCGGTTTACAGGTCCCGGCCGGGTCGGAATTCAGTCCATGTACATGCACTACCCGACTGCGGAATAACCGTAGGGCGTGCAAGAGAGGAGGCGGCTGTGCGTCGAACATTGTGCCTGGCAGCGTGCTTCGCGGCGGCAATTGTGGCGATGAGTTGGCAAACGGAAAGCCGCGCCGCGAATTCTGGAAATGCGAAGGGTGTTGCGTCTGATTCCCGCAAGCCGGACGCGCGCGCCACGAACACATGGGACCAGAAAGCGGCGGCGGCCTACCTGGATCAGCGAGCGGGCTGGTGGATGGAGTGGCCCCGTGCGGCGCGCGATCACGGAACGTTTTGTGTGTCGTGTCACACGGCGGTGCCTTACGCGATGGCGCGGCCGTTGCTGCGCGGCCCGCTTGCAGAGCAAGGGCCTTCGGCGAACGAACGCAAGCTGCTGGACAATGTAACGAAGCGCGTTCGGCTCTGGAAGGAAATGGCGCCATTTTACAGCGACGCGGACCGTGGCGTGTACAAGTCCGTCGAATCTCGCGGGACGGAATCGGTTCTGAACGCGCTGATCCTGGCCAGCAATGATGCGGGCAGTACTGAGGGCGGCGCGCCGAGCGGATATCTGAGTGGCGACACGCTTACGGCGTTCGAGAATATGTGGGCCGAGCAAGAGACCACGGGAGACGACAAAGGCGCGTGGAGATGGCTGCGCTTTAAGAACGAGCCCTGGGAAGCGGACGACTCCGGCTACTATGGAGCGGCGCTTGCGGCCATCGCGGTCGGAACAGCTCCTGAGCATTATCGCGCGAGACCGGAAATCCAAAATAATTTGAAGTTGCTGCGCGAATATCTGAATCGCGAAAGTGCCGGGCAAACTTCGATCAATCGCGCTGTTCTGCTGTGGGCCTCGGCGAAAGTGCCGGGATTGCTCGAGCCAGAGCGGCAAAAGGCCGTCATCAACGAACTTTTAAGCAAGCAGCAGGCGGACGGAGGCTGGAGCTTGGCTTCGCTTGTGGGGGATTGGAAGCGCCACGATGGAACTGCGCAAGAAGCGGAGAGCGACGGATATGCAACTGGATTGATCACCTTCGCGCTGCGGCAGGCAGGAACGCCACGCGAAAATGTGCAACTGAAGAGAGGTCTGGCCTGGCTGACGGGCCATCAAAACAAGACGCGCGGCTTCTGGCTGGCGTACTCGTTGAACAAGAACGACGCAAACCACATCAGCCCGGATACCGCGCTCTTCATGAAGGATGCGGCAACCGCTTATGCCGTGCTCGCGCTGAGCGACGCGGAACGCCGCTAAAGTCCGTAGCAAACATCATCTGAAACCAAGAATGCGGCCGCGAGAGATAGTTTGCGCGTTGACCTATTCCCATCCGATGCGCAGCAGCGACAACCCTTGCCGCGGCAAACTAAATTGCAGATACGCGGCACCGTTCTCAATCCGAAGATGGGTAGGAGACGTAAGAAGCTGCAATTGCCCGGCCCTATCGAGTTGCTCGTATTGACGCGGAGAGGGAGATTGCGGCGAACCCATTTCTTTCCACGCCGTGAATGAGTTGCTGTGCTCGGCGTCGATTCGAAAATGTTCGAGCACAGCCTGGCTGGCGTTCGCGGGTAGACCGCTGACGCTGAGATCGATTGTGGCCGGATCGGCGGGCACATCATCGTCATAGTAATTCCAAACGAGAACTTCAACCTCGTGATCTTTGCGTGTTGCGATTGCCTTGATGTCCGGCTGGCCGCGCACTCCGCCGCGCAAAACTTCATCGACCGGAAGAGCCGCCGGACTTTCTGCGTTGATGCGTTCGCTGCTGAGCAGGCCAAACATGCGAAAAACATTGAGCACTGGCTTGTCCACGCCGTTCGTGGCCAGCTCGCGGAAACCTTCAAAATACGGCTGATCTTCAAACTCAAAAGCCCAAGTAACAGCGCCGGCGAAATGGATCTGCTCGCGACGCGACAAATCGTAAATCGCGCTCAGCGTTTCCGCGGTGTACGACGCGTACTGCGCCCCATTGCGATAGCCGTTCTGTGGATAAACGCGCGCGGAGCAGGCCGCGCAACCCTCGGGATCCGATTCTCCAAGAATGATCGGTGTGCGCCGCCATTCTGGAAAAGAAGCAACGATGTGGAAGCCCGCTTCAATCGAAGCTAACTGCCGCGCGATTCCCATCTCGACATGCCCGTCCTGCCAGGTGACATTTCCCTTAGGATGAAAGCTGATGAAATCCAGCGGCGAACCGATCTTGCCGCTCTCGAAGTTGCGCTCGTGGGCGCAATGCTCGAGAAATTTTCGCAAGAACTCCGCCGCTTTCGGAGATGCCGGACCCGTCGTGTCCGGACCGCCGACAGTGGCGCCTGGAAGCGCTCGTAGAATCGCGGCGGCGGAAAAATCGTAAAGTTTGAAATATTCCTCTGGCGTCCCCTTCCAATAGTCGATGTCGGGTTCATTCCAGATTTCCCACAGCCAAGTTTTTGTCTCGGCCTCGCCATAGCGATCGCACAGATGCGCTGCAAAATGAAACACCACATCCGCCCACTTCTGATAATCCTTCGGCGGATACGCCCAGCCCGTAAAAATCGTGCCCTTCGGGAAGTTGTGGCGATAAGGCTCGGGATGCGTGGACAACGCTTCGGGCATGAAGCCCACTTCTACAAGCGGCTTGATTCCCAGTTCGTGAAACGTATCAAAAATGCGGTCGAGTATCGTCCAGCTATAAACCGGCTTGCCTTGAGCATCCTCCGTGTAAACATTCGTCGAACCCCATTTCAGCGACGCCGAGCCATCCCCGGTGTTCAGCAGGTTATGCACGCGAATGTGGACCGGCGCAGAACTGAGCGCTGCGAGTTCGCCGAGCAATTTCTTCCCGTTAGGCGCATAGGTGTAGTTCGGTTCGTCGTAACCAAAGTAATGCCAGATGGGCGGAAGCGGCCCGTCCGGCTCATCGACGTGGACTCGAATCTCCACAGCCGGGGCGGATTGTTGGGCCACACAGGGCGCAACACTTAGTGAGAGAATCGCCAGGACGCTGTAAGCCCGCCGAATTAGAAAGTCCACACGTTTCCTCGCAATACGGCGCGGAAAAATCCAATAGATCGAAGTGAACCTAAGCATGCCGTGAATTCTAACCGAAGAGCCTCGCGGTGGCCCGCTTTCTATAAAAACGAAGAAAAAGAGCAGATGGGCGACCCCTGCGCCACAAACGACGATGAATACTAATAGCGGTTTGGGGAATCTAATCTTCCATGAGAATGCGTCCAGAAATTATCCGGTTTATTGCACTCGTTCAGGCCGTCTTGTTCCTGACGCACTTGTTCTTGTATGAGACGTGGACGTTCGCGCCAGGAGAGAGCGGCGCGGCCGGGCCTCTCTGGCTCAAACTCTGTGTCGCCGTCCTGTCGGTTAGTTTTATTGGCGCTTCGCTGCTGGCGTTTCGGTATACGGGCGCCGTGCTGCGCTTTTTCTACCGGGCTGCAGCGGTCTGGCTGGGTCTGCTCAGCTTCCTTTTTCTCGCCGCAGTCTCTTCCTGGATCGTTTTCGGACTTGTGCTGCTCGCTGGGCTGCACGTGAATTTCCACCTCATCGCCGAAGTGCTGTTTGGCGCCGCCCTGCTGACTGGCTTCTATGGAGTTTTCAACGCAAGTTGGACGCGCATCACTCGAATCACCGTCCGCCTGGCCAACTTGCCGGAAGCGTGGCGCGGCCGCAGAGCCGCGCTTATCAGCGACCTGCATCTGGGCCATGTGCGTAACGGCAATTTTCTGCGGCGCATGGTCGCAAAAATCCTGAAAGAAGACCCGGACGCGATTTTCATTGCCGGCGATTTGTACGACGGTACGGCCATCGACGCAAAGCGCGCGGCAGAGCCCTTGAGCGAGCTCACTGCTCCACATGGCGTCTACTTTGTCGCCGGGAATCACGAACAGTTCGGAGACGACAGCAAATATCTCCGCGCGGTCGAGGCCGCCGGAGTCCGCGTACTCACCAATGAAAAAGTCCTGGCCGACGGCTTGCAGATTATCGGCGTTCCATACCGCCATGCAACGCAGGACGAACACTTCGCTTCCGTGCTGCACAACATTGGCGTGGATCGCGAAAGCGCCAGCATCCTTCTGACGCACGCGCCGGATCATCCCCAAGTCGCGGAAGCCGCCGGCGTTTCACTTCAGCTTTCCGGACACACGCACCTCGGCCAATTCATCCCGTGGAGCTGGATGGCGCGCCGCATTTACCGCCAATTTGTCTACGGCCTAAGCCGCATCGGAAAGATGCAAGTCTTCACGTCGAGCGGCGCGGGGACGTGGGGTCCGCCCCTGCGCCTGGGGTCGAATCCCGAAATTGTGGTGCTCGAGTTCCAGTGAGCTCTGCGTGCTCCGCCCGTTCGGAAATACAAAGATCTCTGGCCTTGTTGCAAAACTTTCGCGAGACGAATCCTAGACCGGGCGACGGATGCCGAGCTTGCGCATGCGAGCCTGCAGCGTCGTGCGCTTCATGGCAAGCAGCGCGGCAGCGCCTTTCGGTCCAGCGATGCGCCACTCGGTTTGGCGAAGCGCGCGGAGAATGTGCTGGCGCTCCGCTTCTTCCAGAGTAGAAATGGAAGAGGGGGTAGAAACTGCGGAAGGTGAGGAACTAAACGACGAAGGAGCGTCTTCGCCCGCGGCCGCTGCGAGAGCGGCGGGTTTCAATTCGGAGACGGGGACGCGCAGTTCTTTGCCGGGCGAAAGGAGCACGGCGCGCTCGATGAAATTCTCCAATTCGCGGATGTTGCCGGGCCAGGAATAGTTCGCAAGCGCGTCCATGGCGTCAGCTGGAATGTAGGAGACCGTTTTGTTGAGGCGCCGACTGAATTTCTGCACGAAATACCGCACCAGCAGCGGTACGTCCTCGCGCCGCTCGCGGAGCGACGGGATTTGAATCGGGAAAACGTTCAGCCGGTAGAAAAGATCGCTGCGGAAGGCCCGCTCCGCTACGAGTTTAGCGAGATCCGCGTTGGTGGCGGCAACAACGCGCACGTCGACGCGCTGCGTTTGATTGCTCCCCAGCCGTTCGAACTCCTGCTCTTGCAGCACACGCAGAAGCTTGGGTTGCAGCTCGAGCGGCAGATCGGCAACCTCATCAAGAAATAGCGTGCCGCGGTCGGCCAGCTCGAACCGTCCGATTTTTTGCGTAATGGCGCCCGTGAAGGCCCCGCGCTCGTGCCCGAAAAGCTCCGATTCCAGAAGCCCGCTAGGGATGGCCGCACAATTCACTTTCACAAAAGTGCGCTCGCGCCGCGGGCTGAGATTGTGGATCGCTCGCGCGATGAGTTCCTTGCCGGTGCCCGTTTCGCCCGTCACCAGAACCGCCGTGCCCGCGGGAGCCACGAGTTCCACTTGCGCGAGAGCCCGTTTGAGCACCGCGCTGTCTCCGATGATTTCCTCGAAATTAAACTCGCTCCGAATTTCTTCCTCGAGATACAGTTTTTCTTCCGCCAGCTTGTCCTTCAGCGCGTCAATTTGCTTGAACGCCAGCGCGTTCTCGACGGCAATCGCGATTTGCGCCGCTACTTGCTGCAGAAGCTCGACGTCCTCGGAAGAAAAAGCGTCTTCGCGCCGACTCGCCAGATTCAGCGTCCCGAACGTGCGGCCCTGCGTGATCAGCGGAACACAGCAGATGGTCTGCACTCCTTCGGCGCGCAGCGCGCGAATTACTTCATTGGGATAACGATCGATCTCCGCGCCGCGGGAGAGCAACGGCTGGCTCTTTGTGAAGCAAATGCCGGACGGCGTGGTATCCAGCGGAACGGTGATTTCCTGATGGAAAAGGCCCGGGCGGCTGGAAAAATCCAGTGCGTGGATTTTCAGGCTGCGCGTAGCCGGATCAACCAGCGCGAGGCTGGTGAAATCATGATGAATCACTCGTTGCAAAGAACTGACGATGCCGCGGAACAGGTCCGGAAGCTCGCGCGTCGACACCAGAACGTTGTTGACCTCCAGAAGCACTCGCAGACGGTCTCGCTCCCGGGCCAGTTGCCCCTGGTAGGCTTGCGAGCTTTCGAAATTAAGCGCGTTATCGACCGCCACCGCGATCTGGCTGCCCACCCGCTGCATAAATTGCAGTTCCGTCTCCGTGATGGCTTGCGGAACGAGCCGGCCGAATCCCATGGCGCCCAGCCGGCGCTGCGCCGTCGTTAACGGAACCATGGCCAAAGACCGAACGCCGACTTCGCGCAGCCGTTGCAGAAATTCAGGGAAGCGCTGATCCTCCTCGGTGTCGCTGACCACAAAGGGCTGCTGCGATTGCCACACCCACCCCGAAGGATGCCCCTCCATCGGCGTCTCGCTGCCGGTCTTGACCGGCGTCGGCAGGCGCGTCTCGAGAATGTGCAGCCTCATGACGTTGCGAAGCGGGTCGTGAAGCACCAGCGTCAGAAAATCAAAATCCACGACGCAATGCAGCCGTTCCGCAAGGTCGTGAAAAAGTGCCGTTAGATCGCGATGCTGCGCAATGGATTCCGCCACTTCGAGCAGAGCTTCAAGCTGACGCCTGGAGTGCTCGAGCGGCGCGACTGCGGCTGCTTCGGGCGGGGAAATCGCGGGATCCGCCATAGCACGCAGAATAGCATCCGCCTTGCCACGCGCTCAACCGGAGCCGTAACCGTGCAGCCCGCCAACTTGCGGCCCAGGCTACCGACCATCTCTTCACGTGTCCCGATTCAGGGACTGAACGATGACAAATCCGTTGTCCGGTAAGCTCATCTGGACTTGGTGTCAATCGCTCACCGTTTTGCGATGCATGCGGAGTCAATAACCTGGTCTGACGCATGTGGCTGTTCCCCCGGCTGCAGCCAGTAGCTTGCAGAGTCATGACCTAAGAAAATAGCTCTGCGCCAATACTCGCCGCGTTTTCTGCGTCCCCGGGCGTCCAAACCAACAACCTTTCCCGAGGTGTCTTTGATCCAGCGTTCCTCAAACCGCTCGAAATCCAGTGAATCACCGGCGTCTGTCAACTCCTCGGGGCTGTGAGAAATAATCAATTCAGCCGATACTTCCTCTCCTGACAGCGGGTATATGAAGATGTCGCTGTCGTTGTTTTCCGAACTCGACTTCATAGTCTTTGGTAATGCGAATAGGACTGAAAAACCAATTTTCCTGGCAGAATTGAGCTCCTTGCACGCAGAAATTACCCAATCTGACTCCTTTGCGTCCTGCAGCCTCACTTGAATGGGTGCTCCCCCGGGCTCCACAGTGAGAGCTAGTGGGCGATAGTTTGGATTCTCAATCCGAAGCTGCTGTCCTGAGTCGGAAAACGCAAATTCCCCCATCTTGTTAGTGACAGTTTTTTGACGCTCAGGAGGAGTGCCTCCGAGTACATCGTCAAGAACAGTGAAGCCTTCCACTGGTTTGCCATCAACACCAATCAAAGCACCACGAAGATTGAGATTTGCGGCTGGGACGGATTCCACGTCGGAAACCTGTGAGATGACAAAAAGCGAGCAACACCCAAGATGCCCATAGCCCCCAAAGTCCTCTTGCCCATCCGCCAGTTTCCTTTCTTCGCCCGCAAAAAAAGTGCCGGTCATTGTCGCAGTAACCTTGTACTCGGGCTTGTCACCGTGACGGGCAGCTATTAATGCGTAAAGTCTTCGGAAGTTCTCGTCTTTCACCATTCCGTAAGAGACACCATTTACTTTGATGTTCGCACCGGGCTTCCTCACAGTATCATTCACAAGGGAGCCGACGATTCCCGGAACATCTCCCCCGAAAGTCAGCCAAATGCCCTGGTGAGTATCGCAATTTCCAATTCCTAATGAAAAATCCTCAAAGAAAACATTGAGTGTTCCGCGGACACGAATCAGTTTTCGGTCGAAGGCCTTTGGATTCCTTGCGAGGTCGCAGCCGTGTACATCCGCCGGATTTTCCTGCGCATAAATCGACCGCGGAACCCATAAGAGCCCAACAATCAGAACAAATCGAAGCAATCTTTTCGACATGCTAGGGGAGAAGCCTTCCCTCGAATGCTACCAAAATTGGCTGAAGGCTTACACCGCAGTCGTTAGAGCCTGGTTAACGGAGAAGTGCGGTCGCCCTGGCGTTCCATCGTGACTTGCGACACATCGGCACTTGGTTGGCGCGTCGGTGAGCTTTCCGCGCGATTGCCCGCATGAATTGGCTGGAGTAAACTCCGGGGCGAGTGGCGGATACTTCCTCCATTACCGGGCGTACGATCTCCCATTACACCGTCCTCGAAAAACTAGGCGGCGGAGGCATGGGCGTCGTCTATCGGGCCGCGGACACGCGTCTCGGCCGGAATGTTGCGCTGAAATTTCTTCCTGAAGACATTTCCCATGACCCGCAGGCTATCGAGCGATTCCGGCGCGAAGCGCGCACGGCCTCCTCGCTGAACCATCCGAACATTTGCACCATTTACGATATCGAGGAGTTTGAGGGCCGCCCCTTCATCGCCATGGAACTGCTCGAAGGCCAGACCCTCAAGCGGCGCATCGCCAGAAAGTCCATCGAGATCGCGGAACTTCTCGAGATTGGAATTCAGATTGCCGACGGCCTGGAAGCGGCTCACGCCAAGGCCATCGTGCACCGCGATATCAAGCCGGCGAATATTTTTCTCGTGGATCGCGGTCCCGCGAAAATCCTGGATTTCGGCTTGGCCAAATTTGCCGCTTACCGCCAACCGGCTGAGGAGCCCGCGGGCGAGTCGTCGATGCCCACGCAGCGGCACATCTTGGACGACGCGCTCGCCACCAGTCCCGGCCAGTCTGTGGGCACCGTGGCGTACATGTCGCCCGAGCAGGCACGCGGCCAGGAGTTGGATCCGCGCACCGATTTGTTCTCGCTCGGCGTCGTGCTCTTTGAAATGGCTACCGGCAAGGTTCCTTTCGGCGGTTCCGCGGTGGGATTGATTTTTGACGGCATCCTGAATTCCTTAACGCCTCCGGCCCGGAAGTTAAATCCTAGTTTGCCGGCCGGCTTGGATAACATTTTGGCCAAGGCGCTCGAGAAAGATCTCAGCTTGCGTTACCAAAGTGCCGCGGAGCTTCGGGCGGACTTGAAACGCTTGAAACGAGATTTGGAATTGGGCCGCTCAGGGGCGCACTCGGCGGTGGGAGGCGGGCTCGAAGGGGTGCGCGTGGCCGGTCCGCGTCGCCGCGGGCAGACTTTGGCCCTGGCGGGCGGCGCGCTCCTCGTGATTGCCGCAGTTCTTGGATATGGCTTGACGCGGCCCGTAGCGCCGCCGCGAGTCCTTCGAACCATCCAGCTAACCAACACCAATCGGCCGAAATCGGGCATAGTCACCGACGGTTCGCGGCTCTACTTCATCGAGGGGCAATCCCGGCTCTCCCAAACTTCGGTGACCGGCGGCGAGACATTTCCCGTTCCCAATTCCCTGGAAGACACCGGCTTTGCAAATCTGTTCGATATTTCGCCCGACGGTTCCTCGCTTTTGATGAACACCGCGAACGGCACTTCTCTCGACGGCTCGCTTTGGAGTGTCCCTGTGCTCGGTGGTTCGCCCCGGCGGTTGGGCAACCTCGAGGGCCACGCCGGAGCGTGGTCGCCGGATGGGAAGCAGATCGCCTACTGCACAGGGAACGCCATATTCGTTGCGAATGGCGATGGCGGCGCCCCACGGCAGCTTCTTTTGCCGGGAGGAACTGCCAGCGACATCCGCTGGTCTCCCGACGGATCGATTTTGCGCTTCACGGTCAACGATCCAAGAACCAACAACCGCTCGATTTGGCAAGCCTCGGCCGACGGTAGCAATCTGCATCCCTTGCTTCCGGGTTGGAGCGATGCCCCCAACGAATGTTGCGGCAGATGGACGCCCGATGGAAAATATTTCGTTTTTCAAGCGCGGCGGGATAGCACGGCCAACCTCTGGGCCATCCACGAACATCGGGGTTTGTTTCACGCCGCGCCGCTTCAGCCGGTGCAGCTAACCACCGGACTGCTGAATGTAGGCGATCCGGTACCCAGCCGCGAAGGCAAGAAACTTTTTGCCCAGGGCTGGCAGCCCCGCGGAGAATTGTTGCGCTACGACGCCAAATCAAAACAACTCGTGCCCTACCTTTCGGGGATTTCAGCGATGGGGCTCGACTTCTCTCGAGACGGACAATGGGTCGCATACAACGACGCCACTGACGGTACAATGTGGCGAAGCAAGCTCGACGGAACCCAGAAGCTTCAGTTGGTCCTCCCGCCCATGCTGGCCTATCTGCCTCGATGGTCTCCGGATGGCAAGCAGATCGCCTTCTTTGGCCATCCTCCCGGCGAACCGTGGCAACTCTATTTAATCCCTGCTGAAGGCGGCTCTCCCGAGCTGCTCTATCGGAGTGCGATCAACTCGGCGGATCCCAACTGGTCGCCTGACGGCAAATCGCTCGTCTTCGGCGAAAATTCGCTGAACAACCAGGGTTCTGCCGTCTATGTGCTCGATCTGAAAACGCGAAAGCCCACGAAGTTGCCTGGTTCCGACGGCTATTATTCTCCGCGGTGGTCTCCCGACGGCCGCTACATCGCCGCCATTACGCTGGATTCGCTGCATCTCACGCTTTTTGATTTCACCACGCGGAAATGGACCACGCTCGCCAACATCTTCGTGGCTTATCCGGCCTGGTCGCGTGATGGCCGCTACATCTATTTCGACGGAATACTCGATAATCAGGAAAGCTACTACCGGGTGCAAGCGAATAACGGAAAACTCGAGCCCATCTTCAGCATGAAGGGCTTTCAGGCCGCCGGAGGAGCCTTCGGAAACTGGAGCGGACTCGCCCCAGACGAATCTCCTCTGCTCGTGCGCGACGCCAGCATCCAGGAAATCTACGCCCTCGATTGGGAACACCCGTAATTCCCCGCGCAAGCACAAACTCGCCAAGCTGAGCGTGAGTTCTGCGCGCAGATCAAGTTCACCGTGGCTTCATTCCGTCCTCATTCGCACGATGACCGCCTTATGCGTTTTGCTACAATCAGCGTTAGCTGGTTGTCATCTCACTTCGCTGCTGGGATCTGGAAAGCGCGGGGAATTTTTGTATCCAGAGTGGCAAGAACAGCGTTGTGCGCATTTGCCAATCTCACTAGATGCCCGTCGGTGAGCTGTTTTGGGGTTTTAACCCACAGGGGAAGCTGCGAGATATCATTCTGGTCGTGCACAAACACGAGCTTGACGGGCTCATTTGCCTTGAGTTGCAACAGAATCCCTCGAGCATCGGCAACCGTGGCCCCATACTGTGGGGTTTGCGATAGAACCCGCACGAAGCCTAGCTCCGTGATGGAACACGTCAGAAACTCTGTCTCGCGCGCCTTGAACAGATCGCTTACCCAGTTCGCTATGCGCGGATGAAATTCGTGTTCATGGAATCCGAATGCGACCAGGGCGCTGACGTCGAGAAGATATCTCATGGAAAGTCGGCCAGAATTTCCTTCACTTGTTTGTGCGTCAGAGTCGGAGCATTTGGACCTGCCGTGAGCACCGGAAGACCGGTAACGGGATCTTTAATGATGCGAACTTTTTTTGTGCGCCTTTTGCGGGGCGTCAGCACGATGCGGCCGCCTTCTACGCTGGCATCCAACGGGTCGCCTGGGCGAAGCCCCAGTTTGCTGCGGATGCGGCTGGGGAGAACGACCTGCCCCTTGGTGGAAAGTTTAGTTTGCATGGTAAGACCATCTTACCCACCCGTTCCGGTGGAAGCAACAAATCGGTTCCCACAAAGTTTTGCCATTGCGTCTCCCGGTAAACTCACAAGAGAAACTGTCGGTTCCACGGAAGGCCCAGAGAGATGAAAGCGCGATTGCAAGTAATGAAATTTGGCGGCACGTCCGTGGGCGACGCGGCGTGCATGGCCAGGACGGCGCAGATTATCGCGGAGGGAGCGCGCGCGGGATCTTGTATCGCTGTCGTTTCCGCAATGAGCGGAGTGACGAATCGTTTGATCGAGGCGGCACGACGGGCGGGAGCAGGGGAAAGAGAGCCAGGGACCGCGGTTCTGGATGCGTTGCGCAAGCAACATGAAGCGGCGCTGGCGAGCTTGGTCCAGAACGCGAGTGCCCGGAAGTCGGTCCTGGAAGATCTCGAGACGGTTTTCGCGGAAGGGAGCAGGCTGTTTGAAGGGACTGCGCTGCTGCGTGAACTGACGCCGAGAACGCTGGACGCGATATCGAGTTTAGGAGAGCGCATGTCCGCGCCGCTGGTGGCAGCGGCCGTGACGGAACTCGGTTTGCAGAGCGAGTCCGTGGATGCGACGCGGGTGATCGTCACGGACACATTTCATGGAGGCGCGGAGCCGTTGATGGCCCGGACGCGCGAAAAATGTGAGGCCCATTTGTGGCCGCTGCTGGAGAGGGGAATCGTCCCCGTTGTGACCGGGTTCCTGGGCGCGACAGCAGAAGGAATATTGACGACGCTGGGCCGCGGCGGTTCCGATTATTCAGCGACAATTCTGGGCGCGGCGCTGAAAGCCGACGAAGTGATTATCTGGACGGACGTGGACGGCGTGCTAACGGCCGATCCGCGACTGGTTCCGGATGCGCGAACGATTCCGGCGATTTCGTATCGCGAAGCCGCAGAGCTGGCTTTTTTCGGAGCCAAGGTGCTGCATCCAAAAACGCTGAACCCCGTGATGCAGGCCGCGATTCCCGTGTGGATTCGCAACAGCTTTGCGCCAGAGGGGCCGGGGACGTTGATCACGCCGCGAGGACGGAGCACCGGCGGCGGCGTGAAGGCACTGACGGCGATCCAGGATGTGGCGCTGATCAGCGTTGGCGGGCCGGGGATCGTGGGACTGCCGGACGTGGTCGGCAGAACCTTTTCGACGACGGCGGAATTGCGGGCCAACGTCTTGCTAATTTCGCAGTCATCTTCGCAGAATGATATTTGCTTCATTGTGTCCGCGGCGGACGCGCGACGGACAGTCGAAGCGCTGCGAAAGGAGTTTGCGCAGGATCTGGCGCACGAGAAAGTCGAGCACATCACGGTCGATTCCAATATCGCCATAGTTGCGGTGGTCGGCGAAAACATGCGCGGGACGCCGGGAGTGGCGGGAAAAACGTTCAACGCGCTGGGCCGCGAGAATGTGAACCTGATTGCCATTGCGCAGGGCTCGTCTGAATCGAATATTTCTTTTGTGGTGGAAGAAAAAGCCGTGAAGATTGCCTTGATCACGGCCCATCGTGAGTTTGGGCTCGGAGTCTCTCCGCTCTGAGAGATTGAACAAAACCCATTGAAAATACGCGAAAATCGTGTACACTATATTCGTATGAAGAACGTCACCTTAAGCGCCGATGAGGACCTTATCGAGCAGGCCCGGCTTGTTGCGCGTTCGCAGCACAAGACCTTGAACATCGCATTTCGGGAGTGGCTCGAACACTATGCGAGCCGTGCGGGAAGTGTCCAAGAGTTCGACTCCCTGATGAAACGGTTGGAACACGTGAACGCAGGCCGCCACTTCTCGCGAGACGAAATGAATGAACGGTAGATTCTTTCTGGACACCAATATTTTTGTATATTCGTTGGACCGAACGTCGCCAGCCAAGTCTGTTCGCGCACGCGAATTGATTCGCGAAGCGATCGCGAAACGCCAAGGAATCGTCAGCTATCAGGTAGTCCAAGAGTTTTTCAATGTGGCGTTTCGCCGATTTGCGCGACCAATGAGCCTGGCGGACGCGGAGCAATATTTGGCAACAACATTTCGTCCGCTGCTAGCCGTGCATTCATCCCAATCTTTGCTCGCGGATGCGATGCGGGTGAAAGATAGATTTCAGGTCCCTTGGTACGACGCTTTGATCGTGGTGTCGGCTCTCGAAGGTCAATGCAGAACGTTGTACAGCGAAGATTTTCAGCACGGGCAAAAATTCGGAGAAATGCAAATCGCAAACCCCTTCCTGTAAGCCGTTCAAGCAAAATCTGAGGCGGACTTTCAATTAGTTGGGCTTTTCGTCGTCGGGCGGAATAATTTTGATGTCGTCGATGGCGCGAGGAGCGCTAGTGGGATCCTTGACGAGGCCGTCGAGCGTGGTTTTTGCGTGCTCATCGACGGCGCCGACGGCGGCCACCAGGCAGGAATAGAGAAACGCTTTAATGCCGGAGCGGAATTGTTCGGTGGACTGCTCGGTGGTGCGGGTGACGTCATCGATCATCGTGCGGCGGCGAGTTTCGCAGGCAGCGCGACTCTCCGCGTCGAGAGCGGACAGCGCGGACGTGACTCGCTCGGTGGTTTCCGAAATGGCGAGATCGACTTGGACTTCCGCCTGCCGGCGGAACTCTTCCAGAATGTTTCCCGAAGCGCTGTGCAGCAGCGCGCGGGACTCGGCGACGCGAGCGTCGAGTTGCGCAGCGGCTTCGCGGACGACCATGCGCGTGGATTCCATCACACGAACGAGCTGACGATCGGAGATGCGGTCAGCGGTGGCCTCAAATTGTTCAGTAGCCTGGCCCAAAGTTTCGTCCAAACGGCCTCGTGTCCGGGGCTCGATTTCACAAGCCGCTTTCTCAATGAATTTCTGGGTTTCGGAAAGATTCCGCTGCGTATCGGCAGCGAGCAGTTCCAGGCGCTGGGCAATTTCCTCGGCTTGGGCGCGATACGCGCTTTGCTGCTCTTCCCAATGGCTCTGGACTTCACCGAGGCGTGATTCGAGGTGGCCGAGAATTTCCTCACGGGAAGCGCGCATGAGCGATTCAAAGCGCTGCTCAGAAAACTCGTGCAATTGCTGAATATTTCGTTCGCGGACGCTATCAAGCCGCGCAAGCGCATCGCTGATGGCCTCATCCAAATGCGTGGCCAGCGCGTTTTGAACGACTTTTTCCGCCGCCGCTTGCAATTTGCCTTGCATGGCGGCAACCAGCTGATCGATGGTGATCGCTACTCGCTCCGGCTTAGCTGCGGAGCTTTCTTTTACGGGTTGCGGGCCGGGTGCGGCAGGAAACGGCGAGGGGAATGGAGTTACCTGCGTGTCTGCCGCATCTGCCGGGCTTGGCATATCGCTGGGGGTGGGCTGAACGACCGCTGGTTGCGCGGGCGGTTCCAGAGCGGGAGCAACAGCCGTTGCGAGGCCTGCAGCATAGGTATTTCCGCCGAGCAGGCGATTCCAATCGGAAGGCGCCGGTGAAAGATTCCAAATATTCGCAGGGGACTCGAGCTCGACGCCGACCTGGAAAAGTTCGCGCGGACTTGAGGGCGGGTGAACGGATTTTACGAAGGCGCGAATGACGGGAGAGATGGTCTCGCCATCGGACTGAAGGACGCGCAGGCCGACAGACGCGCCGACGGGATATTCATGGCGGGATGGATAGCGGCAGCCGTGAAGATTGAAGCTGACCGTCGAAGTCTTCTCCTGGAAAGACAAGCCGGTTTTGGTTTGGCCGAGTACAACGAGAGGAACGGTGCGTTCGATGCGCGTGCTGCGGCGGCCTTCGAGTCCCGAGAGAGAATGAAGATGATCCGGGGGAGCGGCTAGGCTCACTTCAGTCCTCCACATTAACAAGTGGGAAGCCTACCACCGTCGCGGCGGAGCGCAAAAGAAATGTTGATAGTGAATGGCCAGTGGTAGGTAGTGAGCCAGGCTCCGTGATTCCACGATCCGCGTTCCGTGACCGATGACTCGTGACGGGTGGAAGACGGGTTTCGTGCGGTTGACAGCTCGAGCAAGCTATATCTGCCAGAGGCGAAGAGAGCACCCTTCCGATAGTATTAGCACGCTTGGTCGTCAGATTTCTGGTTAACCATAACGGATGCTACCCCCTCGTTTTTCCATAAACACTCATTCTAAAAGTGGTTAAAGCCATTTGTTTTGATGCACTTATGTAAGTGTTGATTCTGCGTGGGTTAGCGCAAGGATTATTTGGCGAGGATTTTAAGGTGGCGACCGGGTCGGGGCAGACGCGGTGCGCTGAAGGTGCGGATGAACCCGTCCTGCGAGACCTGGATAGTTTGCATCAGCGTTCGGCTTAGGTGGGCGAGGGCGGAGGCGGTTTTGGGTTTGATTCGGCCGTGTGCGACTGCGGGAACAAGGTCCACAATGGCAGCGCCGAGATTGCAGGCAGAGACGTACTCTCCGGAGAAGAAAAAGGAGAGATCCCTGCGGAGTTGATCGGGGGTGTGGGCTTGGGCCTCCTTGCGGGCGTGGTCGAAGCAGAGGCGCGGATGGAGGCTGGAGAGGGGAGTGCGGCAACGGCGGCCGTCGGCAAAGGTGAAGGTACACAAGAACGCGCGGTCCTGTGGGCGAATCGAGGACATGGGTGTCTCCTTAGAGTTGAGTTTTGAGATTTAGACTAAAAGGGCACAGGCAGGATTCATCGCATGCGAATGCGATGCAAATGCACTGGGCTGAACCGCTGGTCAAGAAGAGCGCAGCCGGGATTCATCGCAATGCGGAAACCGCATGCGAGGTAAGGGCGTTGGGCTGGCCTACTCAAGGAAAAGAGTACAGCCGCGATATATCGAATGCTGAAACCGCACGCGAGGTAAGGACGTTGGGCTGCTGGGCTACTCACGGAAAAGAGCACAGCCAGGATTGGCTGTGCTACAAGAAGCCTCGCGCGTGGCGAGGCGCAGTTCGATCCGAAGAAAGTATACCAGAGTGGTAATTAAGTCGTCAAGCTAAATGGGGGCAGCTCCCACTCGCTAGTGGATGGCGGACTGTCTCGAAGTTTGGATGTAAAAAGGGGGCCTCCGTTCTGCTGGGTGATGACGAGAGGATCGTGTTGCGCCAATGGCCTGTCTAGACTCGCGCGTGTGTCAGAGAGCGGAATGCGGAGGCTTTGTGGTTGCCTGGTCGACAACGTCTTAAGTTGCCGGACATGGCATAATATATACTTTCATACGCGTAGCCGCATGGAGACCCTGCTTTATGAGCTCTCCTACTCTTCCCTGGAACGTCAGGGCATTCGCCTTGCGGTGGGCGGGCGTGGCCACGCTCACGCTCTTCGTTTGTTCCGCTGGAGACCAGCTTCTATTCGCGCAAGCAGGAAACACCGGCGACGAAGAGAGCTACACGATCAGCGGGACCGTGGTCAACAGTGTGACGCATGCCCCGGTTGGCCGCGCCTTGGTGTTCTCGCAGGACAATCGTCTCGCAAAGCTCACTGACGAAGAGGGACACTTTCAGTTCAAAGTCCAGCGGCCGCCTCAAGAACAAGGAATTTCCTCGCAGAGTGTCACGCAAACCTTCTCGAGCCGGGCAGCGATACGGTCAATAGTTCCTATCACGAACGCTTTTCTGATGGCGCGAAAGCCCGGATATTTCCAGAGCCAGGGCCAGCAACCAACGATGGACGCAGACTCGTCCAGTTCCGCGAAAATCACGATCACGCTTGTGCCCGAATCGCTGATCATCGGCCGCGTGAATTTGCCGGTCAACGACGGGACGGACAAGATTCAGGTGCAAGTCTACCGGCGGCAAGTGCAGGAAGGCCATGCGCAGTGGGTTCCGGTGAACGTCGTTTCGACACGAGCAAATGGCGAGTTCCGAATTGCCAATTTACAGGAAGGCGATTACAAGCTGTTCACGCAGGAATTGCTGGACCGCGACCCGTTGACGGTTAATCCGTTCGGGCAGCTTTTTGGCTACCCGCCGGTCTATTATCCCGCCGCGACTGACTTTGAGACTGCAGCGGTGATCCACTTGAAAGCCGGAGAAACTTTCGCTGCGGCGCTGGCGCCATCGAGGCGGCAGTATTTCCCTGTGAAGTTGGGAGTGTTGAACGAGCCGGTGGGAGGAGGCCTCAGCGTAAACGTCGAGCCTCAAGGGCATCCGGGTCCGGGCTATTCGCTGGGCTACAACGCCAATGAGAACGCAATCGTGGGCATGCTGCCAAGCGGAACCTACAGCGTGGAAGTGACCAAGTTCGGGGAGGGCGGCGGCACAGGCACGGTAAATCTTAGCGTGAATGGCGCCCCGGCCGAGGGCCCCAGCGTAATGATCGCGCCGAACAGCGCCGTCGAAGTTCGCGTAACGGACGAACGGACAAACTTGGACAACAGGATCGCAGCAGGATTGCGAAATCTTGTGAATGCCATGAACCTGGTGTTTGTTCTGTCGAACGAGTTCGGCCGAGTGAATCAGGTAAGAGTGCAACCGCCCAAGGGTCCGGAGGACGAGTCTTTGGTGTTTGGGGACATTCAACCGGGGAGCTACCGGGTGCGAGCGAGTTGCAACCCTGCGGCTTACATGGCGGCGATCAGCAGCGGAGGCAGAGATTTGTTGCGACTCCCCCTGGTGGTGGGATTCGGCGCGGCAATTCCTCCCATAGCAATCACCATTCGCGATGATGGAGCACGTGTGGGGGGAACCATTGAGGGCTGGCCACAGCCGCAGCCCGGACAATCAACGGCCTTCTTCTCTGATACCTCGCCAACGGTCTTTCTTCTGCCATTGCCGGACAGTCCCGGACAATTTTGCAAATCGTGGATATCTGCTCAAGGCGATTTCAGCTTTTCACAGGTTCCCCCTGGCGAATATCGCGTGCTGGCCTTCGATCATCCGCCGCAGAGCCTCGAATACGAGAATCCTGAAGTCATGGAGAAATATGAGTCGAGTGGGCAGGTATTGCAGTTAGCGGCAGGTCAGAACGAGCATGTGCGTCTCGCGCTCATCAAGGGGAGCCAGTGATCATGCGAGAAGCCCGGCGAAAACGGATTTGCCAAATTGCCGTTGTAGCCTGCGCTTTGTTCTGCGCGTCCTTGTCCAGATCACAAACAAATGCTGGCGGGGCGAATGCAACCGGAGGATTCCGCGTGGCAGGCGTGGTTGTCAGCGCAAAGACCGGAGCACCGCTGGGGCAGGCGCGAGTCATGTTGATTGACACCAAGAACAGGCGCGAGGCTGTGTCCATGATTACGCAAGAAGATGGGCGCTTCGAGTTCGCCGGGTTGAGCGCAAGGAAATATTCGTTGCAGGGCGCCCGCAGGGGCTATATCCCCGCAGCGTACGAGCAGCATGAACAGTATTCGACGGCCATCGTAACCGGAGATGACTTCGACACGCAGAATTTGAGGCTCCGCCTGGTGCCATTGGGAATGCTTACGGGCACGGTCCTCGACGAATTTGGCGAAGGAGTACGCGACGCCCGGGTGCGGCTTTTCGCGGAGAGTCACCGGGGCGGCGCGACGCGGATTGTACCGGCGTCCTCCGCTGGCACGGACGACCAAGGAACGTTTGAGTTTTCTCCGCTCGGGCCAGGGAAGTACTTCGTGTCTGTCAGCGCGACCCCGTGGTACGCCGTGCATGTGCCAACTTTAAATGCGGCGGGCGGACCTGGTCCTGCACCCGCGGTGGATCAGTCACTCGACGTCGCTTACCCCACAACTTTTTATGGAGGCTCGACGGAATCCGACGGAGCGTTACCCATGAACGTGGAGGCGGGAGAGCATGCCCAGGTCGAGATCCACCTGAATCCTGTTCCGGCGCTGCATCTGGTTTTTCAGGTCACTGAGAACGGGCAGCACGGCTACCAGTTTCCGACGTTGCAAAGACGAACGTTCGAAACGGTGGAAGGTGTCGCTCCGGGAGGTGTGCAGGGGTCATCAACGCCCGGGCTCTTCGAGATCTACGGCATTCCGCCGGGCAAATATAATGTACGCATGCCGGACAACAGCTCAGGACAATTGAAACTGGAGGGCGAAGTTGACCTCGATAAAGACGGGGTGGATTTGAGTGAACTGCAGGGCGAGCCTCTGAGCCGCCTGAAGGTCTCGGTGAAAATGCCCAAGGACGGGCCTATTCCGAGAGAGATGAACATCGGACTGCAGGACGAGAAAAACAGAATCGTGGCGTTCCACCGGGTTGATGCAAATGGCGAAGCGGCATTCGAGGATCTTTCCCCGGGGAAGTATGGACTGCGCATCTTCGATTCGGCGAAAGCATATTCGGTAACTCGAATGACCTCGACGGACACAGAAGTTTCTGGGCATGAGCTCACACTGAAACCGGGAGAGGCCCAGGAATGGAGCGTGTTCCTTTCTCTGGGGAGAACGAACATCGAGGGTTACGTAAAGCGCAGCGGCAAGGCGGCCTCTGGAGTAATGGTGGTGTTGATTCCCAACGAGCCGAAGGCTCACCTAGATATGTTCCGGAGAGATCAAAGCGATTCGGACGGAAGTTTTATGCTGCCCGATGTGATTCCGGGCTCGTATACGGTCGTGGCCATTGAAGATGCCTGGAGTTTCGATTGGTCACAGCCGGCTTTGTTGTCGCGCTATGCAAAACAGGGACAAGCGCTGACCATTGGAGAACTGATGCAAGGCGTGGTGTCTTTGCCCGACGCCGTTGAGGTTCAGCCGCGCTGAACTGGAGAGAGCGGACATTGCCGGCAGGTCCATCACCGGGCTTGCGTGGTCATTTGCGGCCGATGAAGCGGACGCGTAGGGTGAAGGCCAGGCCTTGACCGCCGGAGAACGCGCCGAAGCATCCTTGAGTAAGAGTGCTCGTGCACGGAGGAGCGTTGATATTGTTGACCACGGTGTTGGGATCCTGGCGAGCGAGGACGTTGATAGCTTCGACGCGGACGCCCCAGAGATAGCCGCGGAAGCCGAACTTTTTTTCCAGGCCGAGATTGAGGCTGGCGTAGGCAGGGAAGCGGGCGGAGTTGGGCGGGCCGACGAGCTGCTGCTGGAGATTGATTACGCTGAAGGGGTAGCCGGTGCGGTACTCGAAGAAATAGCTAAGCTGGATGCCCCAGATGTGCGTCGGGGCCCAGCCCCAGGTGACGAGGCGGTTGGGGGCGTCCCAGGCGACGGGGCCGGGCTGCTGGGCGACATAGAAGATGGAGCCGAGGGCGGGATTGAGGACTTCATTGGAATGCGCGAGCGAGCGCGTGTAGGCACCGTAGATTTCCATTTCTTCAGAGAAGACGTGGCGGAGGGAGAGGGTGGCGGAACGATAGCGGTCTTTGCGGGTGCTTTGCAGGAGGAAAGTTCCGCCCGGTTGCGCGGGTTGCTGATCGACATAGACGAACCCGTGGGAGCCGTTGCGGGCTAGGAGTTGGAGGCCGAGGAGAGTGTTGTGCAGCAATTTTTGCTGCCAGCCGGCGCTGGTGGTGGTGAAGCGAGGTTGCTGGAGGCCGTGCGTGGGCAGAAGGAATTGGCTAACTACGGGGCTTGGTGAGACGACTTGGCCTGCGGTGTTGTAGAAGGTGTCGATTTGCTGCTGATCGAGAGCCTGGCCGATAAGAGAGAGATTCAGCGGCGCATTGTAAATGCCCCAGCCGACGGAAATTTTTGAGGTGTCGTCGCCGAAGGGGAGGACGTTGGCGGAGACACGCGGGCCGGCCATGGCGCTTTGCGTGAAGCGGTCCCGATCGGTGCGCAGGCCGGCTTGGACGACGAGATATTTTGAGAAGGACCAGGTGTCTTGCGCGTAGGCGCCGGCTTGCGTGTTCGAGACATAGGGATTTACTGGGCCGGAGAAAGTGCTTTGGCGAACTAAGCAGCCGGTTTGGAGCGCTGAGGTGCAAGATGTGCCGTCGGTTGCTGTGGCTTGGAGCGCCTGGATTTCGCCCCGCTGAGCGGAAAGCGAATAGGTGAGACCGGCGACGTTGGCGCCGACGGCGAGTTGATGAGTGCCATGCCAGTGGCGCGAGGCGGCAATCACCTGAGCGACGGCCTGGAGGCGGCGACCGCGTTGGTGGAGACTCTGGAAATAATTTCCTGAGGAGCCGTTGACGAGGAGGACAAGGGGCTGCGTGCCCTGCGGGATGAAATCGAGCGTGCCGGTGTCGGCGGCGACGCCGACCTCGAAGAGTGTGTCGTGCAGCCAGATTTGATCTTTGACGGAGGCGAAGTAGCGCTGCTCTTTGCCGGTGACTGTGGTGGACTGGGGATCGAGAGCGTCGAGGCCGACGTTTGTGTCGTAGGTTTGGTTGTAGAGGAAAGTGGCGTGGAGGATGTGCTTGGGGGTGAAATTATATTGGAGACGAAGGAGATTGTCGCCGGCCCAATCCTCCGCGGTGTTGGCTCCCGTCGGCAGCTGTTTGATGAAAGCGAAGGTGTGCTGGAGGCTGACGGAGTCCGAAAACCAGAAGCGGCCACGAACGATGGGGCCGGAGAAAGTAAAGCGCGGATACCAGTTGCCGAGGTGGAGGCCTTCCTGGATGTTGATGCCGGGAGCGGGATTGGTGGTGCCGAAGCGCCATTTGTCGTTGCCATCGGGAGTTTCGAGGCTGAGGAGATTTGCGCCGGAGTGAGCGTAACCAGCGCCGAATCCGCTGGTTTGGACTTCGGCGGCGCGGGTGGCGTCAATGTTGAAGCGGGAGGTGAGCTGGCCGTTGACGGGATCGCTGATTTCAAAGCCGTCGAGGAGATATTGCGTCTCGCCGGAGCGAGCGCCGGCGATGTGGAGATTGCCAGCATTGTCCTGGGTGATCTCAGGAAGAGCGACTAGGCTCTCGGAAAGAATGTGGGAGTTGGCGGTGGGGAGTTCGAGAATGTCGCGGGCGGTTAGCGTGTTGCGCTGAGCGGTGTCTTGCGGATCGATTTGGTTGGCGGGCGCGGTGACCTGGACTTGCTGGTGAACTTCTTCGGCGTGATTTAGAGTCAGATTCAGTTCGTTGGAGCCGGGTTGAAGAATGAGAGCGCGGCCAGCGATTACGAAGAAGCCTTCCTTGCGGACTTCCAATTTGTAATCGCCCGTGGAGAGATTGCGCAGCGCGAAACGACCGGCGCCGTCAGTTTCGGTGCGGTAGATGTGGCCAGCGCTGTCTTCAAGTTTTATCTGGGCTGCGGAGATGGGAACGTTGTTTTCGTCGACTACGAGGCCGGAGAAGAGGGCAGAGTCCGCGGCGCGAGTTTCAAGGGACGCGAGGACAGTTAGGCAAACGAGCGCGGAAGTAAGTCGACGAGTGAACCCCATACCTCACCCGGTGTACCTGGATATAGATTCATTAGACTACAGATTTTTCAGGCTGGATGTCTCATTGAATTTGAGCGTGCCGTACCGCGTATCGGAGTCGTTGAACGGCGGACTGGGAAACGAAATCGAAATGGTAGGCTCGTGGGGACTCGAACCCCAGCCCTGGCCGACCCGGTCGGCCCGCTCTAACCAACTGAGCTGCCGATCAGCGCCTGGATCATTTTGGATGATTTCCAGCGCTTAATCTCCAATTCGCGGCGGCGCGCTTCCAGGAGAGATTCGCACTGTTCCTGATACACAAGCGTCCAGGGGCCGCGCCCACGCGTCGAGAGGGTGTGGCCACGCACGTGTTCTTGCTGCCGACGAGCGAGGTCATTTGTGGAACCGACATAGAAACGATGTGTGGTTTCGCTTTGCAGGATGTAAACGAAGGCCATCGAGGAACGGAGCCAGGCGTGAGCGGCCCGACACATAGGTGACAGTTTGTACCGGACACATGGGTGACACTTTTTCCCTTTAGGGGAGGGCGTGATGCCTTGGAAGGAGTGTTCGGTGATGGATGAACGTGTTCGCTTTGTG
>Ga0187820_1000006_pt1 | contig 34553 bp, 29 predicted proteins | sample NC_wetland_sal_i_19_FD_132409 | JGI IMG/M metagenome (GOLD analysis project Ga0187820, IMG submission 132409) | Wetland sediment microbial communities from Neuse River Estuary, North Carolina, USA - SO4_5 | ecosystem: Environmental > Aquatic > Freshwater > Wetlands > Sediment | place: USA: North... | reverse complement strand
CCCTTTTCGAGAGCTACGGGCGTGATCAGCGTCACTTCGCAGCTTACGTTGTCGCCCGGCATCACCATCTCGACGCCTGTCGGCAGCTTTACGTCGCCCGTCACGTCTGTCGTGCGGAAGTAAAACTGCGGCCTATACCCCGTGAAAAACGGCGTGTGCCGCCCGCCTTCTTCCTTCGTCAATACATACGCTTCCGCTTTGAACTTCGTGTGCGGCGTGATCGATCCCGGCTTGCATACCACCTGCCCGCGCTCGACATCGTCTTTTTCCGTGCCGCGCAAGAGCAATCCAACGTTGTCGCCCGCCAAGCCTTCATCCAGCAGCTTGCGGAACATTTCCACGCCCGTCACAACCTTCTTCTGCGTCGGGCGGAATCCCACAATCTCGATTTCTTCGCCGACCTTCACTTTGCCGCGCTCGACTCGGCCCGTCACCACTGTGCCGCGTCCAGAAATCGAAAAAATATCTTCAATCGGCATCGCGAACGGCTTATCGATCTCGCGCACCGGCTGCGGCACGTTCTTGTCCACCGCTTCCATCAACTCGTCGATCGACTTTTCCCACTTCGCATCGCCGTTCAGCGCTTGCAGCGCCGAACCTTTTACGACGGCGATCGTGTCGCCAGGAAATTGATAGCTCTTCAGCAATTCGCGCACTTCGAGTTCGACCAGTTCGAGAAGTTCCGCGTCTTCCACCATGTCGCACTTGTTCAGAAACACGACAATCGCCGGAACGCCGACTTGCCGCGCCAACAGAATGTGCTCGCGCGTTTGTGGCATCGGTCCGTCCGTCGCCGCCACCACCAGAATCGCGCCGTCCATCTGCGCCGCGCCGGTGATCATGTTCTTGATGTAGTCCGCATGACCCGGACAATCCATGTGCGCGTAGTGCCGGTTCGGCGTCTCGTACTCCACGTGCGAAACGGCAATCGTAATCCCGCGCTCGCGCTCTTCCGGTGCGTTGTCAATGGAATCAAACGCCCGGAATTGCACTTTCGGGTTGTGCTTCGACAACACCTTCGTAATCGCCGCCGTCAACGTCGTCTTGCCATGGTCAATGTGGCCAATCGTCCCGATGTTGCAATGCGGCTTGCTGCGCTCGAATTTCTCCTTCGCCATTTTTCTATACCCTCTGCGTCAAGTCTTCGTCTTCTGCGCAAAACCTGCTGAGTCACTCGCTAAACTATAAATCTGGAGCGGGGGACGGGATTTGAACCCGCAACCATCACCTTGGAAGAGTGAGACTCTACCGTTGAGTTACCCCCGCCCTTCGACTGCAAACTTTTCCCCACTGCGACTTTCTAATTCTGGAGCCTGGGACCGGGATTGAACCGGTGACCTCGTCCTTACCAAGGACGCGCTCTACCAACTGAGCTACCCAGGCCTAACCCGTCCCCCCAATATTCAACCGTTCTTGGCGCACCTTTCCTGAGCAGCGCCTGTGCCGCGAATTGGACCGCGCTCGAACATCGCTTGATGCGATTGCCCTGCGGTTTCCTGATTACGAACGATCACCCAAGCGATCGGCCGAATCGAACAGCGAGCGACTGGTGGACGGGGAAGGATTCGAACCTTCGTAGCCCGCAAGGAGCGGCAGATTTACAGTCTGCTGGTTTTAGCCACTCACCCACCCGTCCCGCGAAAACGAAAAGGACGCCAACTGCAAGTCCTCCAAAAGCTTGTCAGCAAATCCCGGAACCGCAAACGGACGCGTAAAGCGAAAACACAAAAAGGACTCGTGTCAAAAGACACCAGCCCGTTTATTTTTCCGGCAAGAATTTGCTCCGCCTCACTCCCCTACTAAATCCTGGTGGAGCTGGCGGAGGGAATTGAACCCCCGACCCTCTGATTACAAATCAGATGCTCTACCAGCTGAGCTACGCCAGCGTCGCTCAAACCGAGTAAGAATAGCAGAACGGGCATCCAAATTGCAAGGGGGTGATACAAATTTTGAGCACGTCGGGGGCCAGGTCTGTGGAAAACCAGTTTCCCTGTGTCGCACTCCTAGCGGCCCTATCTTTCGATTCCTCTATAGTTTAGCATGAGTCCCGCATTTCTGCACGCGGCGCACGGAGCAGCGGTCAAGGCCTGCATTTTATCGGGGAAATATGCTCCTGCGATGGCCTGGCCTCTTCTGGCATAAAGGCGAAGAACGGCAATTAGCGGAAGTTCGTGAAATGAGCACCCAAAGGTTGAACAAACGCAAGTTAGCCGGAGCAATCGCCCTCGCGCTTGTAGCTGGCGGGAGCCTCTTTTACGGCTACCAGCGTTTGGGCGGCTCTGGATACAGTCCGCGCAATGATGTGCTCGAACCGATGCCCGCGGATGCCAGCGTGGTTCTCTTTATCGACCTCGACGCCCTCAAGCAATCGCCATTCTTAGCGGAGCTTTACAAATGGGCGCCGCAAACCAAGGCAGACGCGGACTATGCGCAATTCCTGAAATCCACGGGATTCAATTACGAGACCGATCTGAACTGCGCGAGCATCGCAGTATTAAATCGCGGCACGGAAACAACTCTTTTTGCCATCGCCGAAGGGCGCTTCGACAGAAAGAAGATTTCCGCATACGCGTTGCAAACAGGAACGCGCGAGAATCGGAGCGGCGCGGAAATCTTTTCTGTGCCGCTCGCCGCCAGCACTCGGCGAATTACATTTACATTTTTGCGCAACAATCGCATCGCGCTGACGAACGGCGCAAACCTTGAATCGCTCTTATCCCGAACGCAGGCGGATCCGGACACGCAAGCCTGGCGCGAGCGATTCCGGCGGCTCGCCGGTTCACCCATATTTGCCGTGGCGCGGCAGGACGCCGCTGTGGGCGCCGCAATGGACGCGCAAGCGCCCGGCGGATTGCGGTCACCCCAGCTCTCGGCTCTTATTCACCAGCTCGAATGGATCACCGTGGCTGGAAAACCCAACGCTGACCGCATGCGGGTTGTGCTCGAGGGGGAAGGCGCCCCTGACGCGCCTACGCGCCAGTTGTCCGACGTGATTAACGGCTTGTTGGTGCTGGCGCAAGCAGGGCTCAGCGAACCGAAAATGCGGCAGCAGCTCCAGCCCGGCGTGCGGGAAGCGTATCTCGAGATGCTGAAAAGCGCGGATGTTTCGCAGATTGACCGCGGCGAAACGAAATCGGTCCGGCTGATGTTTGATGTTTCGCCCCAATTCCTAGAGGCCGCACGAGCTGGGATGCCAACCGCGCCAGCGGCTCCGCAAAACAAGGTTCTGCCAAACAAGAGCGCTATCCGGAATTGAGCTAGAGCACAAAAAATGCCCCGAAGAAACCGGGGCGCGGAAATCCACTCGAAAATAAGTCTGCAATCAGTCGCCGACCATACTCCCCTTCATGTAACGCCAGGGATTCACAGGCGCATTGTTCACGCGCACTTCATAGTGCACGTGCGGCCCGGTCGAGCGCCCGCTGATGCCCGTGTAGCCGATCACTTCGCCGCGCTTCACTCGCGTGCCAGGCACGGCAGAGAACGACGAAAGGTGTGCGTACCAGGTGGTGATTCCAAACCCATGATCAAGTACAACCAAGCGGCCATACCCGGCGTGATTTTCCGCGATGGTCACGATGCCGTCCGCGGTTGCATGAACCGGCGCGCCATAATCGGAAGCCACGTCCACGCCAGTATGGAACGCGCCCTCGCCGCTGAAGGGATCCAGCCGTTCTCCAAACCCATCCGTGATATGTCCCATCACTGGCCAAATCGATGGCGTATAGCTCGAATCGGCAAAGCTCATTGCCGGCATCAGGCGCAACCCACCGGAGGAGACAGCGATGACCGCGGCGTTTCTTTTCAAGAAGGTGTACTGCTCGATCGACCGGTCAAACACATCTTCTGGTGTCGCTTCGCTATCCGTCGAGTCAAAAGCCGCTGGGTGATAACGAAGAACGCCGTACGTCATGGCCACTTCGGTGGCGAGAGACTGGAGGGAATCGAGGCGCTGATTTGTATCGGTGACCGTGCTCTGCAATTGCTGATACTGCTTCTTGAGAGTTTCCTGATCGTGGCGGAGGGCATTGTAATTGCCGACCTTCCAAAGCATGCGGGAGTAAGAACCAACGGCGACAGTGACGGTGATTGCACCAATCAGAGCGAGGGCTGCTAGCCCGTGCAAGAGGTACGCGGGCACGATGAGCTTTTTGAGCTTACCGGGCGTCGTCGCAATATAGAACGTATAGTTCTTGCTCGTAATCACGTTCTTGGCCCCTCAGGCCTGCTAGCTAGTCAAAAGCGGGCTAAGTGCCCTGGCACCCGCGCAAGAGAACCGCTTTGAAACTACATGAATCCAAATCTGAACCGTAAGCCTCGGTCCGCGACCTTGCTCATACTAAATTCTGTAGAGTTGCCCGTCAACCCTGTATTTTGCGGTTCGAAGAACAGGGTGTTAAAAACCGGCCACCTGTCCGAACGTACAGGGTGACGATGGCTGACTCTATACATCATCTCGGCGCATCTGCCAATCGCTTTATCTCGGCTGTGGAAAGAGTGCCGGGAGCTATACTCAATGCCGTTTATGCGGAAGCGGAATCACCCAATCGCGAAGCGCCGAGACCAAGGGCAGGAAGCTCTTCTTAAAAGGATCGAATCGCTCGCGACCCGGTCAGGGGTACAAAGCCAGGGAATTCGGCTGGGCATGGGAGACGATGCTGCCCTGTTCAAAGGTTCGAGCGGCTGTAACGAAATCCTCACCTGCGACTGGTTCCTGGAAGGCACGCATTTTTTGCGGGATAAGCATCCGCCGGATGCGGTGGGTTGGAAATGCCTGGCTCGGGCAGTGAGCGACGTGGCAGCGATGGGAGGAGTTCCGCGTTGCTTCCTTTTGAGCTTGGCCCTCCCAGTTGCGCGCACCGGAGCTTGGCTCGACGAGTTTCTTGGCGGATTGCGCCGGGCGTCCCTACGATTTGGATGTGCGTTGGCCGGCGGCGATACAACAAGGAGCCGCAATATCCTTATAAACGTCACGGTGATTGGTGAGGTGCGAAACGGCCGGGCGATATTGCGCTCTCAAGCGCGGCCGGGAGATGTGGTATTCACCAGCGGCCGGCTGGGAGAGGCAGAACTGGGACTCAAGCTGATCCGCAAAAGCAAAGGGCAAATAGACAGCAGCAGCCCGAGCTTAAGAAAGCATCTCTACCCTGAACCGCGCTTGGCCCTGGGCCGCTGGCTGGCCGAAAAGCGCGTGGCATCAGCGATGATTGATCTTTCCGACGGCCTTTCCACGGATTTGCCGCGCCTCTGTGCGGCCAGCGGCGTGGGAGCTCGGATTGGGATCTCGAAAATTCCCGCAGTGCGCGTGCCGAGTGGCGAAAGGAGAAGGAGCAAAGATGCACTCCCGCTGGCACTGCACGGCGGCGACGACTACGAATTGCTGTTCACGGTGCCGAAACAAAAACTGAGAGAGATCCCGCGTTTCTATCGAGGGATCCCCATCACGGCGATCGGTGAAATCACCAAGCAAAGAGATTTACTGCTTATCGATGAAGCGGGGCGCGCAATGCGGCTACCGAACCGAGGTTGGGATCCTTTTCGTCAATGAATCTAAGAGCCCGAATCCAGACTTGCTCTCTCAACCCGGCGATACACCGGAGGTCGTCGGGGGAACTGCCGTCTTTGTGGGCGGGACTGGGGCCGGCGGCTTTGTTTTGGGCTCGGCAGTTTCGTCCGATTCCGGCGCGGTGTCCGGGGTGTCCACATTAACTCTGTGTTCGATGGCCTGCTGTTCGAGCGGAATGACGTTGGCGAAATCGAGCGCTGGCTGGCCTTCAAGCGCAGCCTTCATGAACTCGAGCCAGATCGGAAGCGCAGCCCGCGCACCGGTTTCTTTTTTGCCCAGAGAGATCTGCTTGTCGTCGTAGCCGACCCACACGCCGCAAGTGAGCTGCGGTGTAAAACCCATGAACCACGCGTCGGTGTAGTCCTGCGTCGTCCCGGTTTTTCCACCCGCGGGGCGGCCGAGCGCCTTAGCTTGGACACCGGTGCCAAACTTGATGACCTCTTCGAGCATCGCCGTCATTGTCCGCGCGACTTCCGGCGAGATGACGTCGTGCACCTCGGGATGCGCCTCCTCGAGCAACGCGCCGTCGTAGCTTGTCACACGGCGAATCATGTGCGGGTCGATGCGGATGCCATCATCCGGGAAAACCGTGAAAGCGGAGACGTGTTCGATCAGCCGCATGTCTGCCGCCCCGAGAACTAACGGAAGATAAGGCGGCAGCGGCGAGGTGATTCCGAATCGCCGGGCTGTATCCACAACCGAATTGATACCCACTTTTTCGGCGAGTTTGACGGCGGGAACGTTGCGGGAGTCGGCAAGCGCTCGCCGCAGAGTGATCGTGCCCTCGAATTTCTCGTCGTAATTGTGCGGCGAGTATGGCTGGCCGCCGCTCATCGCCGTAAACGGTGTGTCCGAGATGGTGTCAAACGGCGAGGCGCCTTTTTCGAGGGCGTCCGCGTAGAGATAAACCTTGAACGAGCTGCCCACCTGCCGGTACGCCTGCGTGGCGCGATTGAATTTCGAGTCTTCGAAGCTATAGCCGCCAACCATGGCTTTGATTTCGCCGGTAGCGTTATCAATGGCCAGCAACGCGGCTTGCGGGCCGGGCTGCTGCTCGAGCTGCACGCGAGCCGTGGCTTCGTGGAGTTCCTGAATCGAGAATTGGGCGAGGTCTCCTACTTTCAGCAAATCTGTGGGTTTCTTGCGCCCGGTCCAGGCGAAATCCGGCGGCGAAAGAATCGCGCGGTAGGAGCCGATCTTAATCGTGGCGAAGCGGTCGTCCACAGCAAGCACCAGCCCGGTAACATACGAACCCTTTTCGATCGGATGGCGCCAGTCTTCGTCCTCGTAAGTATCCAGCTGGCCCAGATTGTCATGCAGGACATTGGGAAGATTGCCCCGCCAGCCATGGCGACGGTCATAAGTATGCAGGCCATCGCGCAGCGCCTGGTTGGCCGCGAGCTGCATTTTTACGTTGAGTGTGGTGTAAACGCGCAGGCCACGCTCGTGCACGGCCTCCGTGCCATAAGTCGATTCCAGATATTTGCGAATTTCTTCAAAGAAATAGGGCGCGAGGTCGTTGCGCGGAAATTGCAGGTGCAGGCCCAGTGGCGTTTTCTGCGCGGCTTCTTCCTCGGCGGGAGTAATCTTTCCTTCCTCCTCCATCCGCCGAAGCACTAGGTTGCGGCGTGCCAGCGCGCGCGCGGGATCAGCCAGCGGAGAATAAATCGGGCCGCGAATCATTCCGGCAAGCAGCGCAGCCTCCTGCAGTTTCAGGTCGCTGACGGACTTCCCAAAATAAAATTCCGCCGCGGCGGCGAAGCCGTAATTGCCGTGCGCCAGATACACCTGGTTGGCGTACATGGTGAAAATTTGCGGTTTGGTGTAGCGGCGCTCGATTTGCAGCGCCAGCAGGATTTCCTGCATTTTGCGGCGGAAACTGATCTCGCTGCGGTCCAGAAAAAGATTGCCGGCCAACTGCATGGTGATGGTGCTGGCGCCCTGCGCTTTGCCGCCATGGAGCACCTTGCGCCAGACGGCTCCTGCTATGCGTGGAAAGTCGATGCCCCAGTGCTCTTCAAAGTGCTGATCCTCGATGGCTGTGACGGCGTTGTAGAGTACCTTGGGGCACTGCTCGTAAGTCATCAGAATGCGGCGCTGCAGAGCGAAGCTCCCGACAAGTTGGCCGTCGTCGGCATAAACCTCAGTGACAACGGTAGGGCGATACGTTTCCAGCGCGCGAATTTCGGGCAAGTCGCTCGCGTAGACAAACAGCAACCCGCAGGCAGCGCCAATGGCGATCGAACAAAGCAACAGAAAAGCCAGCGCCACGCGGTCAATCAGTTTCCAGCCGCGAAGCCGAAGCGTAATCGGGGGCAAGCTCAGCATCGAAAGATAATTCTATCGCAGAACGATTTGCAGGAATGGGTTTTGCAGAAAATGGTCGCCTTTCAAGAATGACCTGCCGGCTCATAATACCGTTCGCCGGCGCAGGCGCGGCAGAGTGTTCTACCCTCTAAAGTGACCTCGCGCTTGAAATTGATGCCCTCGCCACATTGAGCACACACTACGCGAGGCCCCTTGAACCCTGGCAAGTCTTCAGGCAGCACCTCGACTTTTACCCATTGCTTATCAAAGAGGATCTCGTCGGAGAGCGCGGCATACGCTTTTTGTTGCCCTGCGTCTTTGCCGAGCTCCGGAAACATTTCGCGCGCAGCTTGCTTCGAGGATTCTTTCGCGGCGATGCGCACGGCGCGTCCCGTCTGTATATCCACAAACGTCGCAGCCACTTTGCCCCAGTCGCGAAATTTCAGAGCGCGCTTGCCGAGCCGGCAGTTGGCGACCAGCGCAACGGCGTCCGTCACGCAGCGGTCAATCTCCACATATGTCACGATGCGCTTACGTTCGGCGATTGGGTCATCGATCCCCAGTTCGCGCAGTCCGAGCATCGCTAGCCGCACTCCTAGCACTTGCCCCGCGCAAAGATGTCCGTGCGCAATCGCCGCAAGTTCCAGATACTCATCCAGTGTCTTCATTGGTTCAGTCTGCTTCGTGGGACTTCCCCGCCCCGCAGGCAACTAAACTTGCGCCTGGCTGGTTTCGCGTGCCGCCCACGGATGCGGGCGCCGGGCTTCGATAAAGGCGAATATTGTCATCGCCACGGCCAGTGCGGCGAGCGCCGCATCCTCCAAGACTTTCTGGAGATTGATTGGTTCGGGAGTGGCAAAGCAGCCGCAATTGATGTCCATGTGCAGGAGATATGCTCGCAACACAACGCTGAAAAAACCCAGCATGATGAGGGTTAGCAACGTAGCCCAAATGCGCAGACGCCAACCAATCAGCACTAGCAACCCGAGAATGATCTCCGTGAAAGGCAGCGTATGCGCGACGAATTGCACTCCCCATGCCGGCAGCAATTTGAATCCCTCCACCTGGGCGGCGAAATTCGAGATGTTCATGGTGAGCGAGAATTTCAGAATGAAAAACGGCCAGAAGTTCCTGTTTGGGAGGAACGCCTTCGAGTACCCCGCATAAATGAAGATGCCGCCCAGAATGAGCCGGCCGATCCAAATTACAACAAGGCGAAAATTGAGCGGGCTGGATTGCATCATGAATGGCTTCTCATGCGCCGGGACATTATTTCTTTTACTTCTGGCTCAGCAATTGATTCAGGAACTGGCTCAGGATTTCGTAATTCATCATCCCGGCGTAAGGATAAGTCTGCCCCTTCGCATGGAAAACTGAGGTCGGCGTCGAGTTCACGCGGTACACTTCCCCAAGCTCGTAATCTTTGGTGATGAGCGGCTCCAGCGTTCCACCCTTGACCAAAGCGCGGACTTTGTTCATCTCCGCGGCAGTAAGCACGGCGGCAACCGTTCCGTCAACGTCTCCGGTCTGCTCCCACTTTTCCTGGTTTTCATACAGCGTCTGTTCGACGGGCTCGATCTTCCCGATCTCCGCTGCAGCCCTGGCATAACGCGCCGCCACACGCGAATACGCATGCATTGGCAGCGGGAAATCGCGGTGAATCAGAAAAACCTTGCCCGTGCTGACGTAGTTGTCCATCAGCTGTCGATTCGTGTTCAAGTAAAACGCGCGGCACGACGGGCACTGGTAGTCGCTGAAAACTTCCATCACGATAGGAGCATTCTTCGAACCGAAAGCCTTATGCGGATCGATATCCGTCACGCCATCCACAGTCTCCGTCGCCGCTGGTCGCGGAGCGGCGCTGCGCGATTCCCGCGCACTCTCCGTTGCCGCCGTCAAGACTGGCTCGCTCCTTGGAGTCTCCTTCACGGCGGCGGGCGTTGCGCTGGGTTCGCTCGCCGTCGTCGCTATCCTCGTCGCCGGCGTAGCAGCGGCCCTAGCCATGGCGTTGTATCGCTCCGCGGAAACAGGATGAATTCCCCGGCTGACCACTAGACGCGCCCCGACCAGCGCGAAAACTACAGCTACGGCTAAGAAAACACGGCGGCTCACGCGACCCTCCCGCAAATGCTTCAAAATTGTAGGATGCACTTTCTTCGTCAGATTATCACAGGTTTCCGCTGATAGATGTCTGAAGCCTAACGACCGTTTCGCCCGTAGCCAAACCGTGAGATCAGAGCATCCAAGGAGCGAGTCAGCAAGGGAACCGTTTACCTATGTAAAGTATTGAAACGATAGACTTTACAAATATTATTAGAAAACTTGACAAAGATACACTCAAGTTGTATACTGTCCTTTGAACTGGACCAGGAGCACGCCATTGACCTCGGCCTGCCGCGGGAATCTACGTTTTCGGGCGGCCATTAATTCAGACGGGTTCCGGAAGGATTAAGAGACATGAGCAAGATTATCGGAATTGACCTGGGGACCACAAACTCGGTCGTAGCCGTCATGCAAGGCGGCGAGCCGGTGGTGATCCCCAACCAGGAAGGCGCGCGCACCACCCCTTCGGTTGTCGCCATCACCAAGGGTGGAGAGCGCCTCGTGGGTCAAGTAGCAAAGCGCCAGGCGGTGACGAATCCCGAAAACACGGTGTATTCGATCAAGCGTTTTATGGGCCGCCGCTACGATGAAGTTAGCGACGAAATGAAGCGCATCCCCTACAAAGTAGTCAAAGGCGACCACGACGATGCCCGCGTCGAGATTTTCGGCAAGGTGTATAGCCCGCCGCAGATTTCCGCGATGATTCTCGGCAAACTGAAGTCCGCCGCGGAAGATTTTCTCGGCGAAAAGGTAGGTAAAGCGGTGATTACGGTGCCCGCATATTTCAACGACGCGCAGCGCCAGGCGACCAAGCAAGCTGGCGAAATCGCCGGCCTCGAAGTCGTCCGCATCATCAATGAGCCGACGGCGGCTGCGTTGGCGTATGGCCTCGAGAAAAAGAGCGACGAAACCATCGCCGTGTATGACCTCGGCGGCGGCACGTTTGATATTTCCGTACTGGAGGTTGGCGCCGGCGTTGTCGAGGTAAAATCCACCAACGGTGACACGCACCTCGGAGGCGACGACATCGACCAGCGCATCGTGGACTGGTTGATCGACGAGTTCAAGAAAGAGAACAGCATCGACCTCGGCAAAGACCGTATGGCTCTGCAACGCCTGAAGGAAGCCGCGGAAAAGGCCAAAATCGAGCTCTCGCAAATGATGGAAACCGAAATCAACCTGCCGTTCATCACGGCGGGCGCGAACGGTCCTATCCACATGCAGCAGAAGCTGACGCGCACTCGCCTCGAGCAATTGATGGGCGATCTGCTCGAGCGTTCGATGAAGCCGGTTCGCCAAGCTCTTGAAGACGCGAAGATGTCTCCGAACGACATTCAGGAAATCGTCATGGTTGGCGGCTCGACGCGAATCCCGAAGGTGCAATCTCTCGTCCGGACGTTCTTCGGCGAAAAAGAACTGCATAAAGGTGTGAACCCCGACGAAGTCGTCGCGGTAGGCGCTGCGATTCAGGGCGCGGTCCTCGCGGGCGAAGTGAAGGACATCCTGCTGCTCGACGTGACGCCGCTTTCTCTCGGCGTCGAGACGCTCGGCGGCGTGATGACTGTGCAGATCCCGCGCAACACCACGATTCCGACGCGCAAAGTGGAAACGTACTCGACGGCCGCGGACAATCAGCCCGGCGTGGAAATCCAGGTTCTCCAGGGTGAACGCAAGTTCGCTTCGGACAACCGTTCGCTTGGCAAATTCAAGCTGGACGGCATTCCGCCGGCGCCCCGCGGCACCCCTCAAATCGAAGTGACCTTTGATATCGACGCCAACGGCATTTTGAACGTGAGCGCGAAGGACAAGGCCACCAACAAGGAGCAGAAGATCACTATCACTGCTTCGAGCGGTCTGACCAAGGAAGAAGCCGAAAAAATGCGCGCGGAGGCCGAATCCCACTCCGAAGACGATCGCCGCCGCATGGAGGAAGTCGAAGCCCGCAACCGGCTCGATGGAATCATGTATCAAGCGGAGAAGATGATCCGCGAGAACCGCGAAAAGATTGCGGAATCGGACGCCAAGACGGCCGAAGACGCCATCGAAGAAGCCAAGAAAGCCATCGCCGAAGGCGGCACGGCTCGCTTGCGCTCCGCCACGGAAAACCTCGAGAAGTCTTTGCACAAAATTGCCGAGATTCTCTACAAGGCCAACGAAGCGGCGTCAGCACAACAAGCCGGCGCTGCTAGCGCGGGTGCTGGTGCCAGCGGTGCCCCAGGTTCGGGCTCGGCTGGCAGCACACAGGACAAAAAACCCGGCGATGTGATCGACGCCGAATACGTCGACGTCGACGAAAACAAGCGCCCAAACTAAACCGACCAAAGCCTGTAGGGGCGGGGCTTGCCCCGCCCTTCTTGCTTTGCGACACGACGTAGCACCAGCTTTTTTGTTGAACTTTCAACTTTTAACTGTCGACTGTTACCTCTTATTGGTTTCCATGGCCACAACCGCAAAACAAGACTATTACGATCTCTTGGGAGTCTCGAAGAAAGCCACCGCGAAGGACATCCGCACCGCTTTTCGTAAACTCGCGCGCAAATACCATCCCGACCTGAATCCCGGCGACAAATCCTCCGAAGAAAAATTCAAGCAACTCCAGGAAGCCTACGACGTTCTCTCCGACACGAAAAAGCGCCAGATGTACGACCAGTACGGCTTCTACAGTGACAACATTCCTCCCGGCGGACCGGGCGGCGGACCGCAGCAGGACGCCGAAGGGGTAAATTTCGATTTTGGCGGTTTTGATTTTGGCGGCGGCTCGGGCGCGCAAGGCGGCAACGCGAGTTTCCGCGATCTCTTCAGCCAATTTTTTCGTGGAGGCCGCGGCGGCAGCGCGGAACCCGAACATGAGCCCGGCGGCGACCTCGAATACCAGATCGAAATAGACTTTTGGGATGCGGTGCGCGGCGCGGTCAAGAAATTGACCATCACGCGCCTCGATACCTGCGACACCTGTCACGGCACGGGCGCAGTCGGCTCCGCGCAAACCTGCCCGACCTGCCACGGTTCGGGCACCATCCAGCAAGCCGCCGGTAAAATGAAATTCAACGTCCCTTGCACGCGCTGTGGCGGCACCGGAAAAATCCGCAAAATCTGTCCGACGTGCAGCGGCGAAGGCCGCCTGCGCCGCACCGAAACCATCGACGTGCGCATTCCCGCAGGCGTGGCCAGCGGCTCGCGCGTCCGCGTCCCCGGCAAAGGCAACGCAGGAACAATGGGCGCGCCTCCCGGCGATTTGTATTTGCGCGTGGACGTGAGGCCGCACTCCTTTTTCGAACGCCGCGGCGATGATTTGTATACAAAAGTCCCGGTGACGGTGACGGAAGCCACGCTCGGCGCCAAAGTCGAAGTGCCCACGATCGATGGCCGCTCGCTGGTCCGCATTCCGCCCGGAACGAATAGCGGTAAAACTTTGCGCCTGAAAGAAAAGGGCGTTCCCAGCGCCCGCACTGGCGCCCGCGGCGATCAATACGTCGAGATTCAGGTGGTCGTGCCGCAGCCGACAGACGAGCGCGTACGCAATCTGATGAAAGAACTGGAGACGGTAGCGCCCGAAGATCCCCGCAAGGATTTGTTCGCCAAAGCGGGCGTTTGAATTTTGCGCGTAGGGGCATGGCACGCCGTGCCCGTCTTGGTTTTCCTTGGGCCGCGTAGGGACACGACATATCGTGTCCCTTTGATGGCGAGATAGATAGAAAGAGCGCCAAATGCCGCAACGAGCCAGAAAACGAGCCAAAGCCGGCTACATGATCAGCGCCGTAGCAGAGCTGTACAAACTCCACCCGCAAACCCTGCGCCTCTACGAGCGTGTCGGCCTCCTCAAGCCCTCTCGCTCCCAAGGCAACACGCGCCTCTACACCGATTCCGATCTCGAGCGCCTCGACGTCATCCTCACCCTCGCACGCGACATGGGCGTAAACCTCGCCGGCATCGAAATCATCTTGAACATGCGCGAGAAAATGGTCGAGATGGAGCGCCAAATGACCGAATTCGCCACCGTCGTCCAACAAGAACTCTCCCGCGTCGCAGCTTCGCATTCCCAAAATAGGGAACCGCACCATGCTATCGTCCGCGCTACGCCGCGCATCTCGCGCACCTCCTAGCTCCGTCTCCGCTACTCTCCTCGCTCTTCTCTTCGAATCCTCTGCTAACTCCGCGCCTCTGCGTTATCTTTGCCTCGACTCTCTCCGTCCTTCATCTCTGCGTCCTTTATCTCTGCGCCCTCTGTGAACTCTGTGTTAAAAAAACCCGCTGCGCAGTCGCCGCTAGACCCGCGAATTCCACAGTCCACAACTTGCCGTTCCCCCTCCGCAAACGTATGCTGTCCGCATGCCGCTCGAGAATTGCACGCTCTGCAAAGGCACCGGCTGGAAGCTCGTCCCACGTCCCGATGGCGTCGCCGGCAAGGTCGCCGTCGCCTGCGACTGCGGCATGGAAGAGCGTTCCAATCGCGTCATCGAGCGCGCCCACATCCCCAAGCGCTATGAACATTGCGATTTCGAGAGCTTTGTCACGGACCTAACTGATGGTAAGACTTATTCGTCGCTGCAGGCCGAATCGTTGAAACGGGCAAAGCTTTTTGCGCAATCCTTCGTGCGCGATTATCCGGCCAGTGACCAAGCCGGACTTCTGTTCATGGGGAACTCCGGTGTGGGAAAGACCCATCTGGCGATAGCCGCATTGAAGGAACTAGTTAGGCGTGGCCACAGCGGCTATTTTTGCGAATATGGAGCGCTGCTGAGAGAGATCCAGCAGAGTTACAGCACCGAAACTGAAGCGACTGAAATGCGTCTTCTGGCCCCTATCCTCTCCGTAGAGGTCCTTGTGATTGATGATCTCGGTTGCATCAAGCCTTCTGACTGGGTTAGAGACACAATCGGATACATTCTGAACACGAGATACATTGAAGGCTCCCGCGATCTTAGCCACCCTCGTTGCACAATAATTACGAGCAACTATCTTGATTCGTCTGAGGAGAAGGAAGCTAGGTTGCCAAATGGCAGGCTGGCGGTGACTCGGAGAGAGACTCTTGCCGATCGAATCAGCGACCGCACCCGTTCGCGCTTATACGAGATGTGCCACACCATAGAAGTCGCTGCACCGGATTTCCGTCGCGAACGCACGCAAGCCGGCCGTGCCCGCGCTTGAATTCTCGGCCAATCAGTTATACAACTGTACATTCCATTCTGATTAATCATTCCCATGATGATCGACGATCCGCTGCGACAAGAAGACGATCTGCGCGATGTGCAGGCTGAGGAACGAAGCCGCGGCACCCGCCGAAGAAAACTGGATACGAAGGAGAAGAATCGCGCAGCTCGATTACGTCAGGACATCCTAAGGGCTTATCGAGGAGGTGATGAAGTCGGTTTCAAGATCGCCCTGCTCGCCGCCGGCTGGCAGGAGGATTCAACCGAGTTTGGGGCCGCTCTGAAGAAGTTCCGCGACGCGGTTTCACGGCGCCCGACAAGATGAGGTGAATGCGGTCAAGCCTCGCATTGCGTTCGTCTTCTGGAAAGCGCTTGAGTCCCTTCTCAATAATTTGCGCGAGTTCTTCGACCACGCTTGGAACTCGCGCGTTGGTCCGCTTTTTCTTCAGCATCGGCTGATTCCTGCCTTTTTGCCCGCGAGCAATAATTGCACTTAGTATTCTACGCTGCTTCTACATACTATGGCGATATTCCATTCTTGCCCACACTTTAAATCTGGCGTCGGCAGTGTACGACGGCGCATTCATTTCGCTCATTCCGGTTCATTGACACAAAGCGGACGCGGCGAGTATCCTTTTGAGGTTGCAGCGCGCCTCGAAACGCCCGCAGCATTGTCCCGAATGACCGCTCGGCGGTTAACCTCCTTGTAGAAACCCTGTCAGGGAATTCTCAAGGAATCTTATCGACGTTTTGCTTTATCCCGGCATAGCCGGGCTGGACAGAATGGCAGTTATCTACCGGAGGCCAACAACCATGTTTCCTGACCAAGACAACCAGTCCTCAGCAGCCGCAGCTGCACCCGCACCTGATTCAGAACCAACGCCAACTCAAAGCAGCGCCCAGGAAGAAGTGAACGCCGTTCAGGCGAGCACTCCCGAACCTGCTGCGCCCGAGAGTGCTCCAGCGCCTGCAGCGCAAGCCGCGGATGCCGCCCACGAACAGGCGTCAGCCGCCGCGCCCGCAGCTCCTGCCGAAACGCAGGCAGCATCCGCTCCATCTCCCGCCGATGCGGAAGCCACGGCTGCCGCAGAAGAAGCTGCCGGCTCCGAAGAGATGAGCAAGCTGATGGAGCAGTACGACGAGCAGCACGAAGCTGCCTCGCAAAACGAAATTATCGAAGTAAAGGTTGTCGCTTACACGGAACACGGCGTGGTCGTCGACCTCGGCGGAAAGACCGAAGGCCTGATTCCCGCGGCGGAATTCTCCGAAACGGACATTCCGCGCCCCGAACCGAACGCCACCATCGAAGTCCAGCGCACCGGCGAGCACAAAGACGGCTTCACGATTCTCTCTTATCAAAAGGTCCTTCGCCGCCGCACCTGGGAAAAAATCGAAGCCGCTTACAAGGCCAAGGAAACTATCACCGGCAAAGTGGTGGACCGCATCAAGGGCGGCCTCGTCGTCGACATCGGCGTTCGCGCCTTTCTCCCCGGCTCGCAGTTCGATCTTCGCCCGGCGCAGAATCTCGACGACCTGACCGGCACCGAAGTCCAGGTCCGCGTCACCAAACTGAACCGCCGCCGCGGCAACGTCGTCGTCAGCCGCCGCGCCATTCTCGAAGAAGAGTTGCACGCCAAGCGCGCCCAGCTCATGGAAACGCTCGTCGAAGGTCAAATCGTCCACGGCCACGTGAAAAACGTCACCGAGTACGGCGCCTTCGTCGACCTCGGCGGCATCGATGGCCTTCTCCATCTCACCGACCTCAGTTGGGGCCGCGTCAAGCATCCCTCCGACGTCGTCAAGCCCGAACAAGAGCTCGACGTCATCATCCTCAAGTTCGACAAGGAAAAGCAGCGCGTCTCGCTCGGCCTCAAGCAACTAAGTCCCGATCCCTGGGTCAATGCCGCGGATAAATATCCCGCGGGCGGCAAAGTGCGCGGCAAAATCGTCGGCGTCGTCGACTACGGCGTTTTCGTTGAGCTCGAGCAGGGCATCGAAGGCCTCGTCCACGTCACCGAGTTAAGCTGGTCGAAAAAAGTCCAGCATCCGTCCAAGCTTTTCAAAGTCGGCGAAGAAGTTGACGTCGTCGTCCTCGACATTAAGCCCAGCGACCGCCGCGTCTCCCTCGGCATCAAGCAAGCGCTCCCCGATCCCTGGCTGCTCGTCGCGGACAAGTATCCCGTCGGCACCATCGTCACCGGAAAAGTTCGCAACATCGCCGAGTTCGGCGCCTTCGTCGAAATCGAAGAGGGCTTTGACGGCCTCGTTCACGTCGGTGACGTCAGTTGGACCGAGCGCATCAAGAATCCCCACGAAGTGTTCAAGAAGGGCGAGCCGGTCACCGCAAAAGTTTTGAAGGTCGATCCGGAAAATCGCCGCGTGTCTCTCGGCATTAAGCAAGTCAACGACATCTGGGGCGAGTGGTTCAAGCAGCACAAAGTCGGCCAGATCGTCAAAGGCAAAGTTTCGCGCATCGCCACTTTCGGCGCTTTCGTCGAACTCGGCGACAACATCGAAGCTCTCTGCCACAACACCGAAATCGAAGACCGCAAGCGCCGCGACGACGGCCACTCTCCCATGCACCGCACCAGCACCGGTCCGCTCAAGAGCGCCGGTCCTCTCGAGCCGGGCAAGGAGTATGATTTCAAGATCATCAAGATCAGCCCGGAGACGCGTCGCATCGGCTTGAGCTATCGCGCCGCCGCCAAACAAATCGAGCGCAAGGAAATCGAGCAATATCGCTCCACGTCGAAGACCTCCTCGACGGCCACGATTGGCGACGCGCTCAAATCGAAATTGTCGGCCCGCTAGGCTCAGCTACTACCAGGCCGCGAGTTTTCTTTTGTAGCAAACCGGGCTGTATGTCCCAGGGGGCTCGGCAGAACGGCAATAGGGCATCACAATTTCATTTACCTGCGGGTCAATTTAATGATAGGAAGAAGGGCAACCGGGAGCGTTTCGCCCCTGCTAAGCCGTTTCGCACCATGAACCTGCGGCCGCTGCTACTCTGGCTCTGCAACGAGGCAAAGGCACGATGACCAAGCCACTCACGCTGACGAAGGCCGACCTCATTCAAGAAGTCGAGCGCATTACGGAGCTCAAGCGCTCCGACTCCGAAACCATCGTCGAGACTATCTTCGACAGCATCATCGAATCTCTCCAGAAGGGCGACAAGATCGAAATTCGCGGCTTCGGCAGTTTTCGCACGCGCCAGCGCCGCGGCCGCGTCGGCCGCAATCCCAAAACCGGCGCGAAAGTCGAAGTACCGCCAAAAAAGATTCCCTTCTTCAAGCCCAGCAAAGAGCTCAAGGATTTTGTAAACAGTTCGGAAGCAGCGGCATCGGCTGGCGCGCCGGCTTCCGGCGATGCAAAACATTCCTAAGTAGCGCAGACAGCATTTATCCCGGCCCGGTCGTGAGCCTGTGCTCTTCGCATTTCCATTCGGCCTGCGAATGAGCCGCTTGCTCGTATTTCCAACCCGCAAAACTTCCAGTTCCACACCGGCGAACATACTCGCACGATTCTCAGCCTTTTTTGCGCTATGCTGTCCGCTCTACTTTTTTCTTGAGGACTCCTCGCGATGGACTATCTCTGGACTCCCTGGCGCTACCAGTACATGGCGCAAGTGACCGCCGGCAAACAACCCCAATGCATTTTTTGCGACGCCGTCGCGCTCCATAAAGACGACGAAACGCTCATCGCCTATCGCGGCGCGAAAACGTTCATCATTCTCAATCGTTTCCCGTACACCTCGGGCCACGTCATGATCGTCCCCTACGCTCATGTCGCTGAACTAAACTTGTGCGATTCCGCCGCGCTCTCCGAAATGATGCAGCTAGCCCAGCGCGTCGAAAAAGCTTTCCAAGCAAATTACAAGCCCGATGGCATGAATCTCGGCATGAACCTCGGCAAAGCCGCCGGCGCCGGCGTAGCCGGCCATCTTCACCTTCATGTCCTCCCTCGCTGGTTCGGCGACTCCAATTTCATGACCGTCACCGCCGAAACTCGCGTCCATCCCGAAGATCTCCACGTTACCTATGACCGCCTCCGCAAAGCCTTAGCCGGTTAATCTCCTCTTATAGTCGTCAGGATCCCGTGCACTCGCAACATTGTCATTCCGAGCGAAGCGAGAAATCTGTTTTTCTCTTCTCCATGCCCTCTGTGTCCTCTGCGCCCTCTGTGTTAAAACCCACCTTCCACTTCCACCCCGTTCTCCAATTGGATAGCGCCCCGTGCGCCTCCCATCCTTTCGCCTTTCCGCCTTCGACTTTTCAACCTTGAACTCTTGAACATTCTCCTCTGTCAGCTGTCGACTGTAAGCTATCCGCTGATTTCTGCGCTAAACTACTCCCGCCCATGAATCTCGATCTCACCGAAGAACAATCTCTCCTCCAAAAAACCGTTCGCGACTTCGCTGAATCCGAAGTCCGTCCTCTCGCCAAGGAACTCGACGAATCCGGCCGCTTCCCCCGCGCCCTCTTCGCCAAAGCCGCCGAACTCGGTCTCACCGGCATCGCCCTCCCGGAATCCGAAGGCGGCGCCGGTTTCGACCACATCTCCTACACCATCATCATCGAAGAAATCTCCCGCTGCTGCGCCTCCACCGGCGTAATTCTCTCCGTTCAAAATTCTCTCTACTGCGATCCCATTCATCGCTACGGCACGCCCGAACAAAAAAAGAAATTCCTCGAACCCTTCGCTCGTGGCGAAAAAATCGGCTGCTACGCCCTCACCGAGCCCCAAGCTGGCTCCAACGCCGCTGCTCTCCAAACCAAAGCCATCCTTCGCGGCGACAAGTACATCCTCAACGGCACCAAAGCCTGGATCACCAACGGCGGCGCCGCTGACGCCGCCATCGTCTACGTCAACACGCATCCCGAAAAAGGCGAAAAAGGCATCACCGCGCTAGTCGTCGAAAAAGGCACTCCGGGATTCAAAACCGGCAAAGAAGAAAAAAAACTCGGCATCAGCGCCACCGCCTGCTGCGAACTGATTTTCACCGACTGCGAAGTCCCCGCCGCCAACCGCATCGGCAACGAAGGCGAAGGTTACAAAGTCGCGCTCTCCACGCTCGACGGCGGCCGCATCGGCATCGCCGCGCAAGCCGTCGGCATCGCCCAGGGCGCCTTCGAAGCCGCCCGCGCCTACTCCCAGGAACGCCTCGCCTTCGGCCATCCCATCGCGCAATTCCAAGCCATCCAATTCATGCTCGCCGATATGGCCACCGAACTCGACGCCGCCCGCCTCCTCGTCCGCAAAGCCGCCTGGAAACAAGACACCGGCGCCCGCTTCACCATGGACGCCGCCATCGCCAAACTTTTCGCCAGCGAAATGGCCACCCGCGTCACCCACAAAGCTATCCAAATCCATGGCGGCAACGGCTACTCCCGCGAATATCCCGTCGAGCGCCACTACCGCGACGCCCGCATCACCGAAATCTACGAAGGCACCTCCGAAATCCAGCGCCTCGTCATCTCCTCCTGGCTCCTCCGCTCCTGATGTGGAGTGCGGCAGCTCTGCTGCCGCTTTCTTTCGCTCTCCGCATCCACTCCTAGCGTAGCGGCGCCCTTAGGAGCGTCATCCCATTTTCTTCTGCCCACTCCTTCACTTCACTGCCTCAATTGTCTGCACCAGTACGCTCGCCTTCCCCTCATCAAACTTCCCGCTCACGCGCACATGGGCCGCCGGAAATTTCTCGACCGCGTCTGGATTCTCGACGATCCAAACCGTTTTCGTATCGTCCGCCACAAACACAGCTCGCTGCGGCTTCCACTCCGGATGTCCCACGGCGGCGCCGCCTCTCCAACATTTCTGCACGCAATCCGCCCCGCCCGGCTTCGTGTGTTGCGCCCCGCAAGCCTCGTCACTAATCCACCCCGTCCCTGACCTGGCCTCCGCCTTAGGTCCATCCGCCTGCTTGGCCCAACCCATGCTTGCCGCAAGCATCCCGCAAGCCAAAGCACCGCAAAACCAACACCAAATGATTTTCTTCATGCTGTTTCTCCGCCGTCGTCGTCCATCGCTCCCCAGAACAGGCAGTGTACCCCTTCGCCTCAATCGTCGCGACGCCCTTTAGGGCATCACCTTCTGCCGCGCACGTAGGGGCGCACTTCACCACGTTCCCTTTCTCCACGCCTCCGCTCGTCCCTACCCAGCGTCATTCCGAGCGGAGCAGGCTGACGCTTTTCCCCGCGCATCGCGACACCCTACCGGGTGGCGGCCTTTTCTGCCTGCGCTCAAGCGCCCTCTAAGGATTAATCGAAGGAATGTTTCTCGCCCGATGCAAAATGCGGATGATTTGCAAAGGCTCGGTTTCAGGATCGTACACGATGAAGTAGTTCGGGAGGGGAGGAACAATCCAAAAACGTACGCGTCGCAACGGAATACCGGATGGAAGACCCTTCCTCGACTGGCAAGCCTAGACGCGCACCAGATCTAGTCACGTTTGGTCTGAACGGTCGGACTTGCTCTGTTCGATAGTCGTCTGCAATAAGCCGCGAATCTCCAAACACCGTCTCACCAAACTACAAAATTCCCGCCAACTCCTTGTAGCCTCTCAATTTCCGCGTCTCACGTTCGAATGATAAAACCATAGTACTGATACCTTGACAGTAATCAAAATCCATGCTATCATTCTCCATGTTTGCCCTGAACCTCGACGGGTTTCCGTCTCCAACCTCCCCCACGCCATCCGCCTCGCTCGGAATCTCGGCCTTCTCTGCCTCCTATACTTCCCCTACCTCCTCAACCTCCGTCCTCTCTGCGCACGCACAGCAACGCCCGCAACCCCAATCCCCTCATACGCTTACTTCACAACTCTCTGGATACCCCGGGGTGGGCGGTATCCTGTCTTTCTCGATGCACCTTGCCTCTGCGACCTCCGTGCACGGCGCCTGCCCCGGCCCGGTCGGGGCGTTAAGAGCCCCCCGCGCCTTCGCCCCAACCGATCCGCTCGGCACCCTTCGCCGTCCACTCGTTTGCCCTGAGGCTCCAAAGGCCACTATCCCCGTATCTCTTTCCGTCACGATTCTTGACGCCGCGTAAAGCATAAGTCCTGCATTTGCCACTCTTGCAGAAAACACCCGGGGTGGGGTATCCCCGTCTTTCTCAGCGAACTCTGTGCACGGCGCCTGCCCCGGCCCGGTCGGGACGTTAAAACCCACCCGCGCCCACTCGCGAGCCAATCCGTTCGGCGCCCACCCCATCGCTCCCAGATCCATTGCATCCAGACCACTCGCGTCGCCGCTAAACCCTTTAAACGCAACGCTTACAAAAAACCCGGCGGTGCCCACCCCACTACACCCCCGCCCTCGGACTGTAACCTGTGAGCTCTCATCTCTCGGCATCCTTGATCCCCGCCTCCTGGATCCCTGCCCCCTTGATCCCTGCCTTCGTTCGGCATTCGACTTTCAACTTTCGACTGTCAACCTCCTGCTTTTTCTTGCTGTCAGCTGTCAGCTGTCGGCTCGCCACTTCCGTTATATCCTGTCACCGTGCTCGAACTCGACTGCGGCCAGGATTTCGACCCCTCTCGCGACGAAGACTTCTTCGCCGCTCTTCCGCCTCGCCCTGCCGTCTGCCTCATCGAGACCCGCGCCGCCAACGCCGAGCCGTTTCTCATTCGCACGCAAGACTTGCGCCGCCGCCTCCAGCGGCTCCTCGGCCCACCCGATCAATCCAGCAAGCGCCTCAATCTACGCGACCTCGCGCGCGCCATCCGTTACCGCCTCACCGGCTCCGCGCTCGAACAAATCCTCACTTACTATCAGCACGCCAAGCATCTTTTCCCGCAGCGCTATCGCAAACTCACGCGCCTGCGTCCTCCCGCCGTCCTCAAAATCAGCCTGCGCAACGCCTATCCACGTTGCTACGTCACCCGCCGCATCGCCGTGGACGAATCCGGCGCGCCCACCGCAGGCGCTTACTACGGCCCCTTCCCTTCCCGGAAATCCGCTCTCGCCTTCTCCGAGCAGGCTCTCGACCTTTTCAAAGTCCGCCGCTGCCAGATCAAAATCCGCCGCGATCCCACTTTTCCCGGCTGCATCTATTCCGAAATGAAAATGTGTCTCGCGCCCTGCTTCGCCGGATGCACGAAAGAGGAATACGACGCCGAAGTTCAGCGCCTGGTGCAGTTCCTCGACACCAATGGCAACTCGCTCCGCGCCATGATCGAAGCCGACCGCGAGCGCGCCAGCGCCGATCTCGATTTCGAGCGCGCCGCGCAACTTCACAAACGCATCGAAAAACTGGACGACGCGTTGCGCTTCCGCCCCGAACTCGCCCGGCGCATTCAGAATCTCAACGCCGTAATTCTTCAGCGCGCCGCCGAAGACCAGTCCATCGGCGTCTTCGGCATCCACGGCGGCCGCCTCGCCGAGCCGTTCTTCCTACGCTTCGCCGAAATCGCCAGCCAACCCCGCTCCGCCGAACACATTTTCAAAGACTATCTCGAAGGCAGCACCAGAAGCGCACAGGACGCGGAAAAACCCGCAGCGGCAATCTCGACGACCGCCGCGTCACAAAGCGGCGAAAATTCCGTCGTTCGATCCGCAGCAGCCGCTCGCGAAGAACTAAGCGAGCATCTCGCTCTCATCTCCCGCTGGTTCTACAGCAATCCTCGCGAAGGCGAGATTTTCTTTCGCGAAAAGGACTGGCCGTACCGTAAGATTCTCCGGGCCTGTTCGCGCCTGCTCGCTCCTCCGGCAAGCGAGCCCGCCGCGACCGGCAATCCACCGCCGCCGTAAGGCCGTTGACTTTGTAGGGGCACGGCATGCCGTGCCCGTCTTTGTAGCGGCACGGTTTATCGTGCCATTTTTGGCTGGATCGCAAATCGAGGAGATTCGGCGCAACGACTGCAACACGAAGGACAACATGACCAAATCCGCCACACTCGAAGCCACCAAGCGCTACGCCAATCGCTTCGCCGGCCACGCCGCCGACGGCCATTTCCGCGAAGCCCAAGGTCTCGTGATGTCTTCCCTCGGCATTGGCACCTATCTCGGCCAACCCGACCCGAAGGTGGATGCGAGTTACACCGCCGCAATCGTCGCAGCCGTAGAAAGCGGCATCAATTTCATCGACGCCGCCATCAACTACCGCTTCCAGCGCAGCGAGCGATGCATCGGCGCGGCCGTCCAGCAACTTGGCACTAAGGGCTTCTCCCGCGACGAGCTCATCGTTTGCACCAAAGGCGGCTATCTCACGCCAGACAGCGCAATGCCCGAGGATCCCAACGAATATTTTTTCCACGAGTATATTCAGCCCGGCGTCCTCACCGCGAAAGATATCGTCGCGGGCTGCCATTGCATGACGCCGCGCTTTCTCGAAAATCAGCTGGACCGCAGCTTGCGCAATCTTGAGCTCGATTGCGTTGACGTCTACTATCTCCACAATCCCGAAACGCAGCTGAGCGAAGTCTCCCGCCCCGATTTTCTCGAGCGTGTGCGCGATGCTTTCATCTATCTCGAATCCGCCGCCGACGCGGGCAAAATTCAGTTCTATGGCATGGCCACCTGGAACGGCTTCCGCCAGGAAGCCAAAGCGCACGACGCCATGCAACTCCCCGAATTCGCGCAAATCGCCGCGGACATCGCCGGCGAAAAGCACCGCTTCCGTTTCGTCCAGCTTCCTTTCAACCTGGGAATGACGGAGGCGCTGACGCTCGGGAATCAATCCATCGGCGGGAAGGACCGCACCGTCATGGAAGCCGCCAGCGAATTGGGAATCACGCTGATCGCCAGCGCGTCGCTGCTGCAAGGCCAGGTCGCGCGGAATTTGCCCGCATTCGTCGCCCAGGCTCTCGGCCTCGAAAATGACGCCGAACGCGCCCTGCAATTTGTAAGGTCTTCGCCGGGAATCACCACGGCGCTTGTCGGCATGTCGCGCGTCGAGCACGTACATGCCAACGCGAAGCTCGTGAACGTAGCGCCCGCCACTGTGGACCAGTTCACCGAACTCTTCGCCCGCGGCGAGGGCGCATGACTCTATGCCCACCCCGCCACAACCTGTCATTCCGAGCGGAGCAGGCCGACGTTTTTTCTTTCACGTTCGCTCCTGCGATCGAAGATTCCGATCCGGTCGGAAACGTGTCGCTTGCGCAGAGAGGAATCTCTCTTCGATTTCTGCGCTATCGAGCGCTGTTTGCGCGATGAATCTCTCTTCGATTTCAACTTTGTTTTCCCGGATCCGAAATCCTCTCCTTCATCCAGTTAGTGATCGCCGCGTCCACTTGATCGAGCTTGCCCACGAAAAAGTGATCCGCGTCTTCCACAAGTACCACCCTGTTTTCGCCCGGCAACGAAGCGACCAGGCGTTTCAGATTGTCCGGAGCACCGTAAATATCATTCGCGCCGTGGACGAACAGCTTCGGCTTTTCGCATTTCAACAAATAAGAAAAGTCCGCATTGTTCACTGGCGCTCCCAGCCCGATCAGCAATTTCACTCGCGCATCTTCGCAACCCACACGGAGTCCGACCCAGCACCCGAAACTGAATCCGCACACAAGCAGAGGAATGTTTGGAAATTCCGCGGCCAGGAAATCCAGCGCCGCGCGGGCATCGCCACGTTCCCCCTCGCCGCGATCGTGTTTGCCCTCGCTCATTCCCGCTCCGCGAAAATTAAAACGCAAAACGGAAAGTCCCAGCGCATCCAGCGATTTCGCCGCTTGATAGACCACTTTGTTGTGCATTGTCCCGCCGAAAAGCGGATGCGGATGGCAAACCACCGCGGCCATCGCCGGCGAACCCGCGCTGGGGCTCCACAAAATGGCTTCCAAGCGGCCCGCGGGCCCCGTCAGAAAGAGATTGCGAGATTCGTGCGTTGCGCTCATGGATGCCGGCAAAGAAATCCGAGTGTACCGCAGCGCCACGAAAACTCCGAATCCGCTGCGGAACATTTTGTATACGAGGGGCGCCGTCAATTGATTAAGTTCAGCGGAAGTACGGAGTTCTCGTGCGCGCTCTGCTTCAAGATGGAACTGGATTTTGCGGGCAAAGCTGTTTCCCTGCCTCGCGCCGTCCTGTCGAGTAACAGTACTGCTCCAGGCAACGGGTACCTCAAAGTATACGGTTTGCACCCAAAACCCAGTACTAGGACATAATTTCCTGACTTTCGCGTTGCAGTTTACTGGTGCCAATGTTAGCGTTCGTTGAAATTCCAGCCCCAGTGGGAGGAGCGATGAGCGACGGAGCCGACCGCCGCGAAGCACGGCGTTTCAACATGACGCTGCCGCTGCGCGTGCTTCCGCACGAACCTCATGGGCACACACTCGCGGCACAAACGCGGGACGTCAGTTACCGCGGATTGTACTTCCTCGCGGAAAAGAATTTCGATATCGGCAGCGAGATTGAATTCGTCATCACCTTGCCGCAGCAAGTGACGCAATCCGGCGATGTGAATATCCGCTGCCTCGGCCAAATCGTCCGCGTTGAGCCGACCAACAACGGGCGCATGGGCGTCGCCGCGAAAATCGAGCGTTACGAATTCATGCCCGCCACAGCCACCGCCGCATAAAATCAGATTGTTTTCTTCTATTCTCCAAGCCCGCGCTTTGGGAACGCAAATCAGGACTGAATTCTGGCGCTCGCTAGCGGCCGCGCCCTGCGAGTACAATGAAGTGGGCCGCCCATTCCGCAACCAGCGGACTGCGGCTCGTTTCTCCGCGGAGGAACTTATGTATCACTACGACGCGAGCCTTGCGCTCGAAGAATTGAAAGAGGACGCGCTTCTGCCGCATCCCGTCAAGCTGCGCGACATGATCCTGCGCACGCAGCTCGGCCCGGAAGAAGCAAAGGTGTTGAACCACGAATTCCAGGACTACTTGACGCGTTTCGGCGAGCTGCAGAGCGTGGCGCGCGGGGTACTCGAAAAAATCGCCGCCGGACGCCGCAAACCCTCGTGACGGCGCATGCCGAACCCGGAGCGCGCCGCGCATGAAATCGAAGCCGCGTGTTCTCCTCTTGTCCGCGTCTTCCGGCGCGGGACATGTCCGCGCCGCGCAGGCTCTCGAAAAAGCGTTTGCCGCGCGCGGCGATTGCGCGATCGAGCATATTGACGCGATTCAGTACGTCAGCAAGCTTTTCCAGCGTGTTTACGACAAGGCGTACATCTCCATGGTACGGCGCGCCCCCGAGTTTATGGGCGTGCTTTACGAACGCACAGACCAACCCTGGCATCATCCGCGGCGCCGCCTGGCGCTGGACCGGCTGAACACCGCGCCCATGATTCGGCTTCTTAAGCGCCTGCAGCCGGATCTTTGCGTCGCCACTCATTTCCTGCCCGCCGAAATCATTGCCTGGCTGATTGCCAAACGCAAACTACGCGCGCACAACGCCATTGTCGTCACCGATTACGACGTGCATGCCATGTGGCTTTGCCGTACGGTCGACCGCTATTACGTGGCTATGGATGAAGCCGCGGAATATCTGGCGCGCATCGGGGTACCTCGTGAAAAGTTGCGCATCACCGGAATTCCGATCGATCCGCTGTTTGCCAAGCCTTTGGGGCGCGCAGAAGCGCGGCAGGCCTTAGGCCTTGATTCTTCCGTGCCAGTGATTTTAATTTCCGCAGGCGGCTATGGCATCGGTCCCGTCGAGCAGCTCGTGAACGACTTGCTGGCGCTGCAGCGTCCGTGGCAGATTGTCGCCATCGCGGGAAAAGCCGAAAAAGTTCGCAAGCGCCTCGAGGAACTTTCACGACATGCGGGAAAACTCCCAACTGGCGCGCATCGGCTCGTCCCCGTGGGTTTCACTACGGGCATGGACAAATACATGGCTGCGGCCGACCTGCTCGTCGGCAAAGCCGGCGGTCTGACCACTTCGGAAGCCCTGGCGCGGATTTTACCGATGGCGCTGATCGAGCCGATCCCCGGACAGGAAGAGCGCAATGCCGATCATTTGCTGGAAGCCGGGGCTGCGATTCGGTGCAACAATTTGCCCGCTGCGGCATGGAAAATCGCAGCCTTGCTGGACGATCCGGCCCGTCTCGAGCGAATGCGCGACGCTGCTCGAAGCATGGCCAAGCCCCGCGCGGCGGCGGCCATCGCCGAAGACGCACTGAGACTGCTAGACTGAAGTGGGCGCACGAGAGAGTACGGAGAACCGTTCGCGGTTCCAGCGCTGCTAAAGACAAATTTCCATGCGACGCAATACACTTTTAATCGATGCCGACGACACGTTGTGGGAAAACAACGTGTTTTTCGAAAAATTGATCGAGGATTTCATCACCCTCGTTGAACCGTGCGGCTACACGCGCGCCTACATCCGGCACATCCTGAATGAGACCGAGCGAAAAAACATCCGCCAATACGGCTACGGGGTGCGCAGCTTCGGACGCTCGCTCGAGGAGACCTACCTGAAGCTCGCGGAACACATGGCGCGGCGCGAAACGCTCGCGCAAATTCATGGCCGCGTCGTGGAGCTCGAGCGCACGCCGCCGCAAATCCTCGATGGCGTGCCGGAGACGCTGGCATATTTGACGGAGCGGCACCGCCTGATTTTGTTCACAAAAGGAGAACCGGCGGAACAAGCCGCAAAGGTCGAGCGCTCCGGACTGCAGGGCTTTTTCGAATTCATCGAAATCGTGAGCGAAAAAGATCCAGAAACCTACGGCAGCCTGGTGCGCAAGCACAAAATCGTGAAATCGCATGGCTGGATGATCGGCAACAGCCCGCGAAGCGACATCAATCCTGCGCTAAAAATCGGGCTCAACGCCGTCTATATTCCGCACCAGCACACCTGGCACCTCGAGCACGAACCGGTCATGGCCGGCACGGGCAAGCTGGTCATCGTGCCAGCATTTCGCGAGCTGCGCGGCCACTTTTAGCTCGACGCCTCGAGCCTGGCCAAATGCGAGCCGCGGGGAAAAGCGGCAGCGGGGCTGCCTTACTCCAAATGCGGTCGACCCCTGGGTTACCAAATTGGATGTTGGCAATACCCGCTCCCTGCGCGAGGCTAATCCTTTCTCGACGACACGAAGGAGATTCTTATGGCAACAGCGAGCACTCCCGTTCGTACCGACTGGCGGCAGGAGTGGTTTGAATTTGAGGACGCGACGTACCTGAATCTGGCGGGACAGTCGCCGATGCCAAAGGTTTCGCTGCGCGCGCTGCAAGCGGCGCAGGAGTGGAAGAAATTCCCGCACCACAAGCCGGACTCGACTTTTTTTGAAGTGCCGAATCGCATCCGCGCTTCGCTTGCGAAACTCATCGGCGGCAAGCCGGAAGAGATTGCGATTACCACCGGAGCGAGCACTGGAGTGGCGGCGGTTGCGTATGGACTATCGTGGAAGCCCGGCGACGAAGTGATTACGGCGAAGGGCGAATTCCCGTTGCAGTACACGGCGTGGAAGCCGATGGAAGAGCGCGAAGGCGTGAAGCTGAAAATTGTCGCGCCGCGCGAAAGGTTTCTTACCGCGGAGGATTTGATTGCGGCGATTACACCGCGCACGCGAGTCGTTTCCGTCAGCCTCGTACGATTCAACGACGCCTCTTTGCTGGACGCTGCGCGCGTGGCGGAGGCGTGCCATGCACAAGGCGCACTACTTTTGCTGGACGCCAGCCAATGCTGTGGCACACTGCCGATGGACGTGGAGAAATTGGGCGCGGATTTTGTCGTGAGCGCAGGTTACAAGGGACTGCTCGGCCCTTTTGGCACTGGATTTTTCTGGGCCAAGAGCGAGCACATCGCCAACATGCGGCCGGGACCGTTTTATTGGATGGCAGTGGCGGGCTCGGATAATTTTGCATCGCTCAATTTCGACGATCCGAAACCGGCCGCGGCCGCGAAGCGCTGGGACACCGCGGAGCCGGCCAGCTATTTCAATTTCAACCTGGTGGCCATGGACGCTTCGACGGATTTTGTCGTGCGCGTGGGAGCGGAAACGGTTGCGGAACACGCCTGCGCGTTGATCGAGTTCATGTACCAGCGGCTGCCGAAGGACCGCTGTATTCCCGCGAGTCCGTCGGAGGCGTCAAAACGCGGCGCGTATGGATGCTTCGCGGCGCGCACGCCGGAAAAAACGGCCGAGCTTTATCAGAAATTGCGAACAGAAAATATTATCGTGAGCCTGCGCGAAGGAAATATTCGCGTGTCGCCACATCTCTACAATACGGAGCGCGACATCGACCGGCTGATCTCGGTAATCACGGCATGACCGCGAATCAAAGCTGGCCGCGCGTTGCCGTGGTTGGCGCGGGCGCGGTTGGTGGTTATTTCGGCGGAAGGCTGGCGCGCGCGGGCGCTCCCGTGATGATGATCGGACGCGCGGCGTTTGTCGCGGCCGTGAAAAAGGACGGGCTGTTTCTCGACACCACGCAGTTCAAGGAAAGCGTCGGCGTCGAAGCTTCGACCGACTTGAAAGATATTCGCGGCGCGGAGATGGTTCTTTTTTGCGTGAAGACGGTTGACAATGCCGCGATGGCGAAGGAACTTGCGCCGCTGCTCGCTCGCGGTGCAATTGTCGCCAGTCTGCAGAACGGCGTGGATAACGCGGAGCAAATCCGCGTGGCTTCCGGCATTGAAGCGCTGTCCGCAGTCGTTTACGTCGCGGCGTCGGTTCCTGAGCCGGGCCACGTGAAGCACTCTGGGCGCGGCGATCTGGTCGTCGGCCCGCGCAGTGCGTCAAGCGAGCGGTTCGCAAGCGTGTTTGAACGCGCCGGAGTTGGCTGCCGCATTTCGGACCATATCGAAGGCGAGCTTTGGACGAAGCTCACGTGGAATTGCGCGCTGAACGCCGTTTCGGCGCTGGGACGCGCGCAGTATGGACAAATCGCCGCGAGCACCGACGCGCGAAAACTGGTCGAAACCGCCGTCTATGAGATTCTCGCCGTCGCGAAAGAAGCGGGCATCCATCCGCCGGGATTTGAAGATCCGCAAGTGGCGCTGGCGGGGGCTTTCAAGATAGCCACGCAGTTGGCGGAAGCGTATTCCTCGACGGCCCAGGACATGATGCGCGGCAAACGCACGGAAATCGATTCGCTGAACGGCTACATCGCGCGGCGGGGAGCCGAACTCGGCGTGCCCACGCCGGTCAACCACGCGCTCTTCACGCTGGTAAAACTCGCGGAGGATTCCGCTGCTTCGTTGGCTGCTGCCTCCTCATGATATTCGTAACCCATCTTTGAAACGGATATCGCATCTCCCAAGCCGTGCGAGTTCCTGAGAACGCGGCAAGGCAGATTAGCGGTTGTCGGCGATGTGGAAGGGGACGTGGACGATGGCTTCAAGCGCCACGGGGGTGCCATCTTTCATGGCGGGGCGGAATTTCCACTGGCCGAAAGCACTCTTGGCGTTAGCGTCGAGCACGGGGTCGACGCTGCGGACGACCTGAATGCTGTCGACGGCGCCGTCGGCACGGATGACCGCATAGAGAATGACTTCGCCTTCGACATTTTGATCGATCAGGTCGGGCGGGTATTTTGGATCGACTTTGCGAATGGGAGCGAGGCCCGTCAAGTCCGTTGAAGCGGTTTGCGAACCATTTCCTTCGGAACCAAGCTCCGAAAAATGCAGAATCCAGCTTCCGCTGGCGCTGTTGAGGTTGGCCATTTGGACGTTGAGGGTGAAGACGCGCTTGTCGGCGAAAATCTGCTCGGGTTTGGCGCCCGGAGGCAGGATAGCGAAATTGGGAGGTCCAGTTCTTTCAGCGGCAGGTTCCGAGTTGCCGTCGGTTTCGGGGCGGGCAGTCAGATCGCGCGAGGACGGCAGAATTAGTTTTAAGTGAGCGCCGCCCGAACCAGTGACAACGGCGTTCGGCTTGGGGTTTCCGCCGCTGATGCTGATTCCAACAGGGCTTCTCCCGCCTCCAGCGCTTGGGGAATCGTCCGGTGAACCGCCAGACGCGCCAGATTTTTTGCCTTCCGGCGACATGGAAATGCGCGCGGCGAGATTGCCTGCTGCCGGCTGCATATCGGGCTTTGGCGGCGCTGGTTCAGCAGAAAGAGCGATGAGAGTGGAGGAGCTAGCTCCGGAAGGTTGCGCTGCCGAGAGTTCCGGCGCGGCCACGGAGTCGCCAGTTTGCTTGCGGTCCGCAATGCGCGGCGCGGCGCCGGCGTTCAAATCGAGTTTGGGCCGGGCGGGCGCGTCGGGCGAAACGGCAAGAGTTATCTCAGCGGGTTTTTGCTCGAAAACGGGGACGTCCGGCAGCGGAGTGGCTTTTACGGTGGCGACGCGGTGCTCGCGAGGATGCAGTTTGGCGAGTTCTTGCGCGCTGATCTCAATATGCGGGCGAGGAGGAGCTGCCGTGGCCTGGAGCTGAACGATGTTGGGCAAATTGGGAAGAACCTTGGGCACGATTTGCGGCGCAACGGGATTGATGAGCGTTTGCCGCGGATTATTTGGGCGGACGGGATCCGTGATGATGCGCTGGCGCGGATGGAACGCGTCGGCTGCTTTGGGAGCGACGGATTTATTCAGCTCGGCGTGCAGGACGGGCTTGGGTTTTGCGACGGGAATTTCGAGCGTGGGAAAATCTTCGATCGAGCCGGACCAAGTGAGTCGCGCGTTGTCGAAGGCTGAATTGTGAGGGAGCACAGTGTTAAAGAGCGAAAATGGAGAAACAAGAAAGACCACATGCCAGAGTGCGGCGGCGAAAACCGCGCGCCAGGGTATGCGGCGTTCGATCCAACACTCTTTGAAATAGCCGGCGCCGAGGAGATTTTTGGGGATCAGAGGCCAGGAAAAGAGAGTGCCGATGTTGCTGGCGACGCCTTGATGGAAGTCGCCCCAGGCAATGCCGAGCTTGGGCTCGACAAACATGGGCTTGGGCGCAGGCGTAGCTTCAGGGATGGGAGCCATGCGCGCAGCCGTGGCCGCGCCGCCTTGTCCCAAAAGGTTCAACCCACTATTGACCTGGCCCAGAGACATGAATTGACCGAGTATACCTTGGCTTAGCAAAATACGCCCGGTTCACCGCTGGGAGCGGACGGTCGTAAAGCCGATAGGATAGATGCCGGGCAGCGGGACGGCGATGTATGGCGCGGCGGGCTGAACGTTAAGGGCTAAACGCTTGCAGCGGCTGGGCGGCGGTGCAGAAAATGGCGCAGCACGGCGAGGAGTAGAGCGAAAGCACAGACCACGGTGATCGTGAGCCAGAAATGAAACACAGCGTTGGACGAGCCTACGTACCACGAATCTGGGCCGAGGTTGAATTGCGAGCCGAAGGGGAGCTGGGTGTCGCGAAGGAAAGCGGAGAGTTCGGATAGTTGTGCATCATCGCCCTTAGTCAGGAAGCGCTGAAGGAGTTCGGAGTAGGGTCTGTAACTCGCAAAAAGCACGGTGCTTGAAACCAGCCATCCAACGGCTGCGCTGAAACCAAGCGCGAGCGTAACCCGGCTGGGCTGAAGCGAACCTAATCTGACCGAACGGCTCCGGACCACTACGCCGAATGTGCAAAGAAGCAAAAGGCTAGCGCAAGAGAGCATCAACAGTCCGGAGAGCCGGACCAAGAAGGCGTTCCAGTGAGAGACATCGCTGCCCTGAACTCTATTGCGCAGTAGCGTGCGCTCCTTGTCCGCGCCCTTGTCGAACTGATCGGCAAGCGAGGCGTAGAACGCAGCCTCCGGTTTGTTGCCTTCCAATTGAGAAAGCGCTCCAAGCCGAGCATAGGCTTCGTCCATATCCTTTCTGCGGAAAAATGAGAATTCGCCGTCAGCGCTCATCATGTGGCCGAAACGAGCCACTGCCCAATATTTTTCAAAAGCGGCTTTGCGATCGCCCTGAGACTCGAGAGATTGGCCGGATTTGAGAAGAGACTCCGCATAAAGAGAGCAATTCCAAATTCCGTAGCTTGGAAAGCCGTACCAATTCTCATCGGACCCAGCCAGAAACGGGTCATCAAGGTGATAAAGAGCGAGAACCCGTTGATCCAACTGCTTCAGGCGGTTTCGATAGCCGTCGAGTTTCGGCGACTGGAACGCGGCGCCCATTTCCTTTTCCCAAGCTTGGTTTTCTTCGACCTCGCCGAGTGGGAATCCCTTGCTAGGTCTCACAGTGACACCAATTCTCTGAGCGGCTAATAGATGAGGAAGCGCGTTCTGCGGATCCCATTGTTCGAGTAAGGAGATTCGACGGTCTATCTCCGAGGGCGATAAATATGCCGTGCCAGCTACTCCATAGAGCCAGGTGAGATTTGGGTCGAGATGAACGGCTTCGTCGGCCAAGCGGACACTCTCGGATTGATCGGTGCGGGAAGCCACAAAGGCTAGCGCTTCGGCGTCGTGATTTTGCTCGGCTTTTTGCGCGAGTGCTTCCAGCTCGGAAACCGGCGCTTGGCCGCTCCATGGTGGCTGATTTACGTGAAGTACGTCGTGCCATTGGGCGAGAGAGACTTGGAAGGCTTGACGGAATACTGGCGCGAGGAAAAAAAGCAGAGACGCGACGACGCACGCAACCGTCGCGGTCAGAGTGGCTTTGCGCATGGGAATCTCCTTG
>Ga0187820_1000005_pt1 | contig 35971 bp, 34 predicted proteins | sample NC_wetland_sal_i_19_FD_132409 | JGI IMG/M metagenome (GOLD analysis project Ga0187820, IMG submission 132409) | Wetland sediment microbial communities from Neuse River Estuary, North Carolina, USA - SO4_5 | ecosystem: Environmental > Aquatic > Freshwater > Wetlands > Sediment | place: USA: North... | reverse complement strand
CTCCGCTCCGCCGAAGCGCCGCTGGCAAATCTGTGTTCGCCCGATCGCTTCGTGGAAGAAAAGCGCTTTTGCCTGCCAGCTCCTCTTTCAATTCCACGGCTAGTGCTGTGCTGTTATGATTCGTCGCCACATAGTCTACAGAAAATCCGGCATGCTCAGCTTCCTCTGCTGTAGCTGGTCCCACCGCGGCGGCTCGCACGTGCCTCAAGGTCGAACTCGGCTCAAGTCCAAGTTCTCGCTTGCGCCGCTCCACCGCTTGCACCGCGTTCGCGCTCGTAAAAATGATCCAATCGTACGTGTCTAACCGCGTCAACTCGGCATCCACGGCCGTGAAATCCTCGGGCGGCGCAAACGACACCATCGGCAGCAGTTTGACTTTGGCTTGTCTCGCGCTAAGTACTTCGATCAGTCCGCCGCTTTGCGCGGCGGCACGAGTGACCACTACCGTTTTTCCAGCAAGCGGCGATAAAACGGTGTCAGCCACGTTGCCGGCTCACTTCCTCAAGAATTTCCTGCGCACCTGCTTCGATCAGCAAGCTGGCCATATTCTTGCCAAGTTCCGCCGCTTGCTCTGGCGCCGAAGTCGCCCTTTGCTTCACATACTGCAATCCATCCACGGAACACACGCACGCTTCCATCACTAATTCTCCGCGCTCCATACGCGCCCAGGCCCCCAGCGGAACCTGACATCCGCCATGCAGCGCGGCAAGCAGCGCGCGCTCCGCAATAATGGCCGTCCGCGTTTCCGCATCATCTAAACCCGCTACCACTTCCGCCGCTTCCGCGTCTCTCAGCCGACACTCCACCGCGACTGCTCCTTGCCCGACGGCCGGCAGAAAAATCTCGGGCGCCAGGATCTCGGTAATTCGCTCGCTCCAACCCAAACGGTCCAGCCCTGCCTTTGCCAGCATCACCGCATCGTACTCTCCGCTCTCGACCTTTCTCAAACGGGTATCCACATTCCCGCGCAAATCGCGTACGTCCAAATCTGGCCGGAGATGCCTCAATTGCGCCTGCCGTCGCAGGCTACCCGTGCCGATTCGCGCGCCCTGCCGCAGCGTCGCTAGCGTCGCGCCATTCGCTCCTACAACACAATCCCGAACGTCTGCCCGCCGGCACACCGCGGGAAACATCAAGCGCGACGGTGTGTCCGTGGGTATGTCCTTAACGCTGTGCACTGCCAGGTCAATCGTTTCCTCAAGCAGCGCCTCTTCCAGCTCCTTGATGAATATTCCCTTGCCGCCGATTTGCGAAAGTGGCGACATTTGCAGCTTGTCGCCAGAAGTCTTGATAATTACGATCTCCGCTTCCACTCCCGCGACGGCGAAAAGCTGTTTGCGGACAAACTCCGCCTGCCATTTCGCTAGCAAACTGCCTCGCGTGCCGATGCGCAGGTGCCTCACGGCTTTCCCCCATGCGACAGAAAAAGATCGCGCAGCGCTTCCACGTTTTGAATCTTACGCCGCAGTTCTTTTTCCCCACGCAGCCGTTCCGCGGGTCCCACCAGCAGCTTCTCCAGCAATTCGTCCATCATCGTTTCCATGCGCTCCCGTTCCGCCGCACCCAGGTGACCCATGGAATCCAGCCGCGATTGAATAAAGGTCGCTCTCTCCTCGCGCAACCGTGCGCGCAGCGCGTCCACTAGCCCAACCAGCTCCACGCTCGCTTGCCACGAAAGAAACTTCCCCACGTGCTCGTCCACGATCGTTTCCGCATGCGGTATTTCGCTCGCCCTCGCATTCCTGTTTTGTTCCACGATCTCTTTCAGATCATCCAGGTTGTAAACATAGGTGTTGTAGAGGTCCGCCGCAGAGGCTTCGATATTCCTTGGAAGCCCCAAGTCCATCAAGAAGAGCGCGCGGTTACCGCGCTTGGACATGGCCGCTTCCAACATTTCCCTCCGCAACACCGGTTCTTCCGAAGCCACCGACGAAACCACCACATCCGGCATCGTCAACGCCGTTTCCCATTCGCCCCACCCCACAACTTTCCCGCCAAATCGATGCGCCAGCTCATCAGCGCGTTCACGCGAACGGTTCATAATAAACAGCCGCGCAATCCCCCGGTCCCTCAGTTGATTGACGACCTGCTCGCTGATCGTTCCCGCGCCAAGCACCAGCGCGCTTCGTTCATTCATCTTTCCGAAAATACGCTCCGCCAGCTTCACCCCCGCGGACGCCACCGACATCGGCCGTGTTCCCAATTCCGTCTCCGACCGCACCCTTTTCCCGACTTCCAGCGCCCCTTGAAACAGCCGGTTCAGCACCGGGCCGGTAGCCCCATTTTCGTGCGCGTAACGATACGCTTCACGCACCTGGCCCAAAATCTCCGCCTCTCCGAGCAGCATCGAATCCAGCCCTGCCGACACTCGGAAAAGATGCCGCACCGCGGCCCGGTCGTAATGATGATAAAGCGAGACGCCCAGCACATCCTCCCGCACCGCATGAAATTCGCTGAGAAAAGATGACAACCCCGGCGCGCACTCATGCGAACTCTCCGGCGGCACACCATAAATCTCGCTCCGGTTGCACGTCGAAAGCACCAGCGTCTCTTGCAAGATTCCGCGCGCGCGCAACTCTTCCGCCGCCTTCCGCGACTGTTCCGCCGTGAAGGACACCCGCTCGCGCACCTCGACAGACGCCGTGCGATGATTCAATCCGACGAGTACAATCTCCATCCTTACTCCGCAGCTTCCTATCCAAACTCGAACTCTGTAAGCGACCCTTCATTCTGGGTCGTCGATTGCCGCTTCTAATCACTACTCACTATTCACTTCTCACAATCCATTTTCCTCCTAGAAATATCTGTGACTCTGCGAAAGATACAAATTCACCACCGTAAAGCTCATCACCACCACGAAAAAATTGAAAATGCACAATTTTGAAGCCCGCGCCCCACGCCACGATGCCGTCCGCGCCAGTTGGAAATACACCACGTAAAGAAGCAAAACCACCAGCGTGATCACGTACTTCGGATCGTAGTACCAAAACCCTCCGCGCAGCCGGTCCACCCACACGAAGCCGAGCACCGTCCCAATCGCGATAGACACCAATCCCACCAGCACGCTCGACCTACTCATCCTTTCGAGCAGTTCCAGCGGGGGCAGCCGCCACACCACACTGCCAACCTTGTGGCTTCGCAGATGCCGCTCCTCTCCCAGAAAAATCATGCTGAATACGAACGAAAGTGCGAACGCCGCGTATGCCAGAATGCTCAGCGTCACATGGAACGCAAACGCCGCGCCGTGCGCCGGTGTAGGCGACAATCTGTCCGCGGGCGCCAAATGTGCCGTCACAAAAAATACTAGAATAAACGGCAACACAAACGCTCCCACGGAGCGCTGGCGGTGAAAAAGCTCCAATCCCAAATATGTCAGCCCCAGCAACCACCCGAAAAGCGACATCGATCCATAAAGATCGTGATAAGGCACGGTATGCAATCCGCGAGAGCGTTCCAACAGCGCAAAATAGTGTGCAATCAACCCGAGCCCCAGCAGCACCGACCCCAGCCGTCCCGCTATCTCTTTGCCCGTTGTCAGGAAACGGAGATAGCAGCTCATACTTCCGGCATACGCGACAATCGTCAGTAGGAAAAACAAATGTTCCATGAGTTCAGCGAACCGTTCGCCCTCGTGCCTGCGCGCCCGTCTACCGAAACGGCCTTCATCTCCTGTTCAGTTTCTTCAACGGTACTCAGAGTATAGCCCACCCATAATCCGCCCGCTAACGTCTTCCCTCTATCTGCAATCGTGTCGCGGATTTGCTATCCTCTTCATCAGGCGCACGATGACCTCAACCCAAATTCCTCTAAACCGAAAGGATTTATTCCTCCGGGCCTGCCGTGGCGAAACTCTTCCTCGCCTTCCCGTCTGGATGATGCGCCAAGCCGGCCGCTATTTGCCCGAATACCGCGCCATTCGCGCCAACCACGCGTTTCTCGATGTTTGCAAAACGCCCGACCTCGCCGTCGAAGTTTCCCTCCAACCCTTCCGTCTACTAGGCGTTGACGCCGTCATCGTCTTCTCCGACATCCTCATCCCCGCCGAAGCCATGGGCCTCAAGCTCGAACTCGGCGACGCCGGCCCCAACTTGCCAAATCCTGTCCGCTCAAAACACGACGTCGAAAAATTAAGACTTTTCGATCCCGAACTCCAAACCGCCTTTCTCCCGGAAGCCATCCGCCGCATCGTCCGTGAAGTCGGCCCCACAGTTACCGTCGTCGGTTTTGCCGCCGCTCCCTGGACTCTGGCCTGTTACATGGTCGAAGGTCGCACCAAAGAAGGTTTCCCCACTGTAAAGAGTTTCCTGCTCAACGAACCACGGACCTTTCACGACCTTCTGCATCGCATCGCGCAAGCGACCATCCCCTATTTGAAAGCCCAAATCGCCGCAGGCGCCGCCGCCGTCCAACTCTTCGACACCTGGTGTGGCGAACTCTCCCTCAACGACTACGAACAGTTTGCTCTTCCCGCCGTACAAGAAATCATTTTCGCCCTGGCATCCGAAGCCTCACAAACGCCCATCATCTACTACACAAAAGCCTCTCATCACTTACTCCCGGCCATCGCACGCTCCGGCGCGAATGTCTTAAGCGTCGACTGGCGCATGCATTTGCCCACGCTCCGCAAAGAACTCGGCCCGCGCATTGCCCTCCAAGGAAATGTTGACCCTGCCGTCCTCCTCGGCCCTCAAGACGCAATTCGCAAAATCACCTTGCAAACCGCGCTTTCGCTCAACGCCACCGGCCACATCCTCAATCTCGGCCACGGCATCCTCCAGCAAACTCCTGTCGAAAATGCCAAGCTCTTCATCGAAACCGGCCAGCAAGCGCTGCTTCAAGAAGCCAAACCAGCGGGAAATTGGCGTTAGGGGACCCGCACCATGACGCTCGCCAATCCAACTCCGCAAAACATGCGCGAAGAACTCAGCGTCAGCGAAGAATTTCTCGCTCGCTACAACCGTCCCGGCCCGCGGTACACCAGCTATCCCACCGCCCCCGTCTGGAACGATTCCTTCGGCCCCGCCGACCTCCAAAAAGTCCATGAAGATGCCGACCGCGCCAAATCGCCCGTCTCCCTCTACATGCACATCCCTTTCTGCGAAAGCCTCTGCCTCTTTTGCGCCTGTAACGTCATCATCCAAAAAGACAAGCGCGTCTCTCCTCCCTACCTCGATATCCTCAAGCGCGAAATCACGAGCGTCAGCCGCAACGTCTCCAAAACCCGCCCCGTCACCCAATTCCACTGGGGCGGCGGCACTCCCACCTATCTCACTCCCCCGCAAATCGAAGATCTCTTTGGCTTCACCCGCGCCCACTTCACCTTCGCCCCCGACGCCGAAATCGGCATCGAAGTCGACCCCCGCGTCACCAGCCGCGAGCACCTCGAAACTCTTCGTAAGCTCGGCTTCAATCGCCTGAGCATGGGCATCCAGGATTTTCATCCCCTGGTCCAAAAAACAATCAACCGCGTCCAACCGTACGAACTCACCGCCAATCTAATCCAATCCGCCCGTGACCTCGGCTTCGACAGCGTCAACGTCGACCTCATCTACGGCCTTCCCTACCAAACCGCCGAAACTTTCTCCCACACCGTCGACCAAATCCTCACCCTCGCTCCCGACCGCGTTGCCCTCTTCAGCTATGCCCACGTCCCCTGGCTTAAGAAACAGCAAGGCTCGTTCGCAGGCCATCTTCCCGAAGGCATGCAAAAATTCGAAATCTTCCGCACCGGCCTCCTCAAATTTCTTGAAGCCGGCTATCTCTACATCGGCATGGACCATTTCGCCAAACCCGGCGACGAGCTCGCCGTCTCGCAGCAAAATCGCACGCTCCATCGCAATTTCCAGGGCTACACCACCAAAGCCGGCGCCGACCTCTACGGCATGGGCATCACCGCCATCAGCGGCATCCAGAACGCCTACGCCCAAAATCACCGCGACATCCCCAGTTGGGAAAAAGCCGTCGCCGAACGCGGCATCGCCACCATGCGCGGCTACCACCTGTCCGATGACGACCGCCTCCGCCGCGCCGTAATCAGCCGACTCCTCTGCCACACCCTCGTCCTAAAGGACGAAATCTCCCAAGAATTCTCCATCGACTTCGACGCCTATTTCGCCGACGAACTCCGCCGCCTCGAACCCTTCCGCGAAGACGGCCTGATCCTCCTCGACCCCGCCGAAATCCGTACCACCCCGCTCGGCCGCATCTTTATCCGCAACCTGGCCATGATCTTCGACCCCTACCTGGAAAAACAGCATCTCAACGCCAAACCCCTCTTCTCCAAAACCCTCTAACAAGCGCCAGAAAACCTGCCGCTGAAAACCTTGCCCGTGCCATCCCAGCGAAGAACCTCCCCGCAACCACTCAATCTTGCAGTTAGCATTTGTGCCCGGTTGAGCGCCCGCTCGCAGTCGATATCCCTAACCGTAACCGCGAATCTGATGCGCGGACAGGCGGTGACCTATGTCACCGAAATCCAGGAGGCTTTGTGTTAGCCTCCTTATGCTCCTCTGCCGTTCCACGAACTGGTAGAAGGGTTGATGGGGGCGGGACTGCGTATTGCCAGGGCACAACCAGGCCCGCAGTCCTTTCCCCTGCTGGATGCACTTCCGATGCGGGATTTCCCGCCAAGGCCCTCTTCTCCAAAATCCTCTAATCCGTCAGCAAAAAACAACCCCGTCCAAAGCCCACGCCTGGCGCGTCAGTCTCCTCTAACCGCTGGGTTTATCCGGCAGTGGATAGTGAGCAACTCCCCCCAAAGACCCGGGTCCCCTGACTCGTCGGTCACCCCAAGCATGGCAGAATCTTCATAACCTTCGTCCTTCTGTGCTCTTTTGGACAGTTCTGCGCTGCAGACTGTGCCATGGTTTATTTCCGTCAATTGGGTGACGCTGCCTGTCATACCCTTCTCAGGCGCATGAAGGAGAAGGCATGGCCGCGAACGATCATCGGATCACCCCCCGTTTCAAATTACACACTCCTCTCTCCTTTCATCGTATGGGGACGCCATCCGAAGGCGAGCACCAAGCCAAAACAATTAATATCTCCACCAGGGGCGTTTACTTCACCACGAATGTCATCCTGTGTGTTGGTGAAGCCGTCGAAGTTCTGCTAAGAATGCCCAAGCGCGTCACCGGAGTGAAAGCTGGCATGCGGCGATTCGCAGGCCGCGTCACCCACATTGAACCGAAAAATATGCCTCAAGGACTCTCAGGAATTGGCGTCCAGTTGCTTTACTATGAACGCGACTTGGTCAAGGTCGCCGCTGATCCGCTGCTCGAGTGACGATAGTCATCCCGGGATGCCCATATTAATGGAGCGGGAAATCAAATTTGAGGGCATTCCTATGTATAAATTTGGCGACTCAACCAGCAGCATGTCCGCTTTCCGCGCACATCGTGTCATCCACCCATGAAACAGAGGTTAGCATCCCTTTGATTGATTCGGCGAGCACCGCAACCTGCGACCCCTAGCCAGCCCTCGCAGAAACGCCATCTTCGAGCGCCAAATTCCCGCGCATCCCCATTCCTCTTATCAACTTACGCCCCATGCGCACGCCGTTCGAATCATTACCACATCAGAAATAACTTGACAAGTTATCACGCCTTGCGGTATAATTTTATGTGAACTTCGGCTCCCAGCCCCGCCTTACACGATGTCATCCGGAGCGTAGCGACCGTAGGTTCCGACCTTGTCGGAAAGGATCCTGGCTTGTTCGCCCCTTAACGCCAGCCGCTCTGGCAGTGCGCTCGTTTGCCGTCACCCTTTGCTTGCGCCTGTCACGTGCCAACTGCCCCTCCCCAACTCCTTTTCCTACCACTCTTACCAGCCCTTCGGAAACCGCTGAAAACTCAGCCACTTTAAATCCAGCATCTGTCACTCTTACGAGCCTCGTCAATCTTAAGTCCTTTGCCTGCCACTCTTGCAGAAAACACCCGGGGTGGGGTATCCCGCCTTACTCCGTGAACTCTGTGAACTCTGTGTTAAGAGCAGCCCAAGCCTGCTTCCCCATTGATCGGTTCCGCGCCGTACCCTCTATGCCTGCATCCGCTTTAGAATCAGCACTTGCAGACCACCCCGCAAACGCTCATTGTAAAGGACTTACAAAATCTGTAAGTCCTTTATATCCAACGTTTACAAAAAAACGGGGGGCCCCAGAGCTGTCAGGCTCCCGTTCTCTACGGGCATTCTGGAGCTTACCCCTGTCGGGTCGGGTACGATGACCTTCCCTCGCATTCAACTCTTGAACGTTGAACTCTTGAACTTCTGCCAACTCCATGCTGTGAGCTGTCGGCCGTCAGCTCCAGCGCGGCACACGGAACACGAATTCAAGATGATAGGATGTTGCCGCACTCCATGACCGTTCACGTTCCAGCCCTCGTCGTCGGCGCCGGAATCTCCGGCCTCGCCTGCGCCTACTCCCTACGTAAGTCCGGCATCGACGCCCAAATCGTCGAAACCTCCCCACGTCCCGGCGGCATGATTCGTTCCGAGCGCCGCGACGGCTACATCCTTGAGCTGGGCCCGCAGAGCTTTAGCAGCACGCCTCAGCTCGTCGGCCTCTGCCGCGATCTCGGCATCGAACACGAACTCGTAACCGCCCCGCCCCGCGCTCCCAGATTCCTTGCCCTCGGCGGCCAATTAAAACCGGCTCCTCTCAGTCCTCCCGCTTTCTTTACATCGTCTCTCTTCAGCCTCCGCGCAAAAGCCAGCGTCCTCCGCGATCTCTTCGGCCACACCGCCCCTCCCGAATCCGACGAATCCGTCGCCGCCTTCATTCGCCGCAAATTTTCCGCCGAACTCCTCGACAAACTCGTCGGCCCCTTCGTTTCCGGCATCTACGCCGGCGACCCGGAGAAACTAAGCCTCCGCAGCTCTTTTCCACAACTCCACGAAGCCGAACGCGCCACCGGCAGCGTCATCCGCGGCATGCTCCGCGCCGCAAAGTCCAAGCCCAAACCGCATCACAAGCCAACCCTGCAATCCTTTCGCGAAGGCAACGAAACTCTGGTCCGCGCGCTCGCCGCCAGTCTCGGCCCCGCTCTCCGCACCGAAGTTTCCGTAACCGAAATTCAGCGCACCAACGCGGGAGTATCCGCGAGCTACGAGGTCACACTGACCGCAGACGGATCACCAGAAAAAATCACCACAGACAACGTGGTCCTCGCCACGCCAACTCAGGTCACCGCAAGCCTATTTCGCGCTGTCGACTCCGAATTCGCAGCCGCTCTCGCGTCCATCGAATACGCGCCAATCGCCGTCGTTTCTCTCGGCTACACAAAATCCGCCGTGGGCCACTCACTGGAAGGCTTTGGTTTCCTCATCCCTCGCCCCGAAAAGCTCCGCACGCTAGGCACCGTCTGGAATTCTTCGCTCTTCCCCAACCGCGCCCCGGGAGGCCACTTCCTGCTCACCAGCTTCATCGGCGGCGCCACCGATCCTCAAGCCCTAGCACTTTCCCCCGACGAACTCGCCTCTCTCGTTCACAAAGAAATCGCGCCACTCCTTCAAATCCACGAAGCACCTTGCTTTTCCAACGTCGCGCTTTACCCCTGCGCTTTGCCTCAATACAATTTGGGCCATTCGGAACGCATCGCGCGCCTGTCCGAATGTGGTCCTCGTCCCGAGAATCTTTGGTTCGCAGGCAATTATCTTCGTGGGCCCGCTATCGGCGCGTGCATCGAACAAGCCCAATGGGTCGCGCAGGAAATTTGCGGCCGTAGGGCAAAAGGAGCCGTCTAAGTTCATGGAAAAGCATCCACTTCAGCTTTTCAGTCGTATAGTTCTTTAGGAGAGGAAGAAGCCGACTCTCGTGTTCCTGGCGGCTTTCACATCCAGTGGTTCCGGCGAAGTGTCGCCAGACGCGACGCTGTTGCTGCGCCTCCTTCAAAAAGACGTGAGCGCCTTCGAACAACTCTATGACCGCCACTCGCGCCTCGTCTACGGCTTGGTCTTGCGTATCCTGCAACACGCTTCGACCTCCGAAGAAGTCGTGCAGGATGTTTTCCTCCAGCTTTGGCGCAACGCAGATCAATACAACGCCGCTCGCGGCCCCTTCCTCCCCTGGCTGTGCACCATGGCGCGCAATCGCGCTCTCGATCATCTGCGCCTGAAAAGCGAGCGCCAGCGCCGCCGCGAGGATCTGCCCGGCGACTTGCCACCGGTCGTCATCGCGCCAGAATACGAAAAGCTTCTCGACGAAAAGCGCCGCGCCGAACGCGTCCGCACTTTGATGGCTTCTCTCACTCCGCAGCAGAAAAAGGCCATCGAGCTGGCTTATTTTGAAGGCTTGAGTCATTCGGAAATTGCGGCAACATTGAAAGAGCCGCTCGGCACGGTAAAAAGCTGGATACGAAACGGATTGCTTCGTTTGAAAGAAGGATTACAGGCAACGACGTGAAGAGTTGCGGCCAATATCGCGAGTTGATCGAAGCATACGCTCTCGGTGCGCTCGATCCTGAAGAACGCGCCGCGCTAGAAGCGCATCTGGCGACCGGCTGCGCGGACTGTGCCAAGGCCGTCGAAGAAGCGCGCTGGCTCGTCAGCCAACTCGCCTACGCCGCTCCCGAAGCAGTCCCCTCGGACATGCTTAGAGGCCGCCTGATGCAGACGGTTCGCGCCGAAGCACAAGCCCCACCGGAAACCAAGCCGCACGTGCTGCCCGCCAAGACCACGATTCCCTTCTGGCTCTGGGCTGCCGTCGCTGCGCTTCTCGTTTTTTCCATCTACTCTTCCTGGAATATGCGCCACTTGCAGAGGGAAATTCGAGAGTCCAACGAGCGCGCCACTACGCTCCTCCAGCAACGCCAAAAAACTGAGCAACAACTCGCGGCAGCCAAGCGCGAGGCCATGATTCTCATGGACCCCAGTTCCGTGAAAATTGCTCCCGCGGGCAGCAGCGGCCCGGGAATGCAACTTGAGGCGAAGTGGAATCCTGAACTAGGAATCGTAGTCATGGGAGAAAATATTCCCATGCCATCTCCGCATCACGTTTTGCAATTGTGGTTCATCCCCAAAGACCCGAAAGCCAAACCCATGCCCTCGATGATGACTTGGCCGGATGCAAACGGGAAATTCGTTATGCTGGTTTCAAACCCGCCGGAATCGATGAGCGCAACCAAAGCCCTCGCCATCACCGAAGAGCCCGAAGGCGGCAGCCCCTGGCCTACAGAAACGCCTCGCTGGGTCGGAGGCGTCAGCTGACATGAAGAAAGAAATTCAGCTGAGGATGGGCTAACAATTATTTGACGCCATGTTTCTTGCCGTACCGCAAAGCGAGCCGCACTTCGCGCCGTTTCGCCGCTTCACGAAAGCGCCGCCGCTCTTCCGCAGTCTTCACGATGAGTGGCGCAACGCGCTTCGGCAAGTTGGTGTTCTCATCGATGGCCACGAACGTCACGTACGCCGACGTCGTGTGCTTGCGTTCTCCCGTCATCGCATTTTCCGAATAAACTTCGACGCCGACTTCCATCGACGTGCGAAACACTCGATTCACTTGTGACTTCAGGTTGACGATCTCACTGAGGTTTATGGGGTTGCGAAAATCAATGGAGTCCACCGAAGCCGTCACTACATAACTGTTCGAGTGCCGGTGCGCCGCCATCGCCGCAACCATATCCACCAAGTGCATCACCTGCCCACCCAGCAATTTCCCCAAAGGATTCGTTTGCGCTGGCAGCACAATCTCCGTCATCTCCGACCGCGATGCGCTCACCGGCTTCCCCTTCGGCGCCAATTCCCCGCTCATCTCGCTTTTCACAAGCCGCATGCTCTTCATTCGCTCCCCAATTTCCGTCGATTTCTTCTCTGCGTACTCTGTGTTCTCAGCGCCCTCTGTGTAAAATTCTTTTTCTGCGGCGCTCCCCGTATAATAGGCGAGCCAACCATGACTGACCAAAAGAAAACCCGCCGCCAGATGCTCGAAGAGTTCGTCGCGAAAAAACCCGATGACGCTTTCTCCCGCTATGGCCTCGCGATGGAGTGCATGAATAGCGGCGATCCGGCCGCCGCCGACGCGCATTTTCGCGCGCTGCTCGAAGGGGACGCGAACTACATTCCAGCTTACCTGATGTACGGCCAGCTTCTCGCGCGCGAATCTCGCAACGACGAAGCGCGCAAAGTTCTTTCCAGCGGGATCGCCGCGGCCTCCCAAAAAGGCGACGAGCACGCTCGCTCCGAAATGGAATCCCTCCTCAGCGAACTCACCTGAGCGCGCTAAATTTTCAATTTACCGCGAATCAAGAGAAGAAATCTGTTCGAGGGATTTGAACCGGCCGTCGCATCCTTGCGCCGGCTACCACTCAGCGAATCGGCTGCTTCAAAGCGTCGGCGATTCCGGCCTCGGCAAGCGGCGCCATGATTGCGTATCCAGCCGCGTTCGGATGCACGCCATCCGGACTTAGCTCAGCCTTAAGACCGCCTTTGTCGTTCACCATCGCGGAATAGTAATCCACATAAACGATGTGATTTTTCGCGGCGTACATTTTGATCCATTCGTTCAACGATTGAATCTTGGAAGCTGGTTGCAATCCTTTGTGCCACCAAAATTCCGTCGAAGGCAACACCGAACACAACACCGGACGAATGCCATTCGCCTTGGCAAGCTCGGTCATGGATTCGATATTGCCCTCCGTTTCCGCCAGGGTCATCTTTCCCGTGTTTTCGGCGATGTCATTCGTCCCGGCAAGAATCACGACCACTTTGGGTTTCAAGTCAGTGACGTCCTGCCGAAAACGCAGCACCATCTGCGGCGTGGTCTGTCCGGATATGCCGCGGTTGAGATAGGGCTTGCCGGGGAAAAATTCGCCCCGGGCCGGTGATGTTGCCGTAGCTTTCATGCCCCAGCCTTCCGTGATGGAATCGCCCATGAACACCACGCGTACCTCGCCGGGAGCGGGAGCCGGCAGCGCTTGATCGGCATCGCGAAATTTCGCAAGGTAGGCCCAATCGTTGTACATGCGCTGGACCTGCGATTTTTGATAGGGCGTCAACGTTTCCCAGTAGGCCTCCGCTGGATCGGCCTTCTTCGTGTCCTGCGCCGACGCCACAGCCGACGTAGCCTGTGCGAACGCAGGCCCGTCGCAGACAAGCATCGCAACAATCAGGCAGCTTCCGCACAGCACACGCAAAAGCTTGCTTTTTTTATTCACGGAATGATCTCCTCTGCTCTTCTCCCGCCAAAACCCCGCCAGCTTACCACTTCGTTCGCTTTGCCAACTCTCGAAAAAGCGTTAGGTCGGGCTTGGTCGAGGTATTTATGGGATGGCTTGTAAGAGCCATCCGCGACTGGCCGCTCGCAAATCACTCCTGTCTGGTATGATTTGAGCAGGCACTATGCGGCCTGATCGCATTCCGCTCTTTCCACTGAACGTCGTTCTTCTCCCCGGCGCGGACCTTCCTCTGCACATCTTCGAGCCGCGCTATCTCGAAATGGTCACGCGCTGCCTCAAGGACAAATCCGAGTTCGGCGTTCTCCTGGCGCTTCCCAAAGGTGTTGTGCGAGTCGGCTGCACAGCGGAAATCATCGAGGTCGTCAGGCGCAATGCCGACAAAACTCTGGATATCTTGGCTGTCGGCCGCGAACCCTTCCGTGTCGTCGAATTCTTCGACGAAAATCCTCTCGCCGAGGGTCAAGTCGATTATCTTGAAGACCGTGACTCGACAGCTGATCCGGCGCTCCAGCGCGAACTCGTCGAACTCTACGAAACTTGCCACACGCTCGTCTTTGAGGACTACCCCAAGAACACGGGAGGCGATCCGGCGTCCCAATTTTCGTTCGTAGTCGCGGCAACCTTGCCGATGGATCTGCTCTGGAAGCAGCAGATTCTCGAATTGCGGACGGAAGCTGACCGTCAAGAGCGACTCGTCGGGTATCTTCGCGCGTGGGCGCCGCATCTACAGAAGACAGGAGTTCTGCGCCAACGAGCGGGCGGCAATGGGCACGGCTTGAATTAAAGCGACTACATTTGGAGCATGGAACAAGCATGAAATGCGTGCCCTTATCCGGGGACGCGGATCGAGGCCTCATGACGGCAAGCACATCACTGCATTCTTCAGCGCATCCGAGGGCGCGCACGCTCGGCGAACTCAAACGCATCCCGGATTTCGACGCTGGCACTGTGTCGCGCTCCGTGAAAAGCGAGATGCGCCAGAATCTTTTGCGCATGATCGAAAAAGACGAGCCGCTTTTTCCCGGCGTGCACGGGTACGAAGACACGGTCATCCCACAAATCATCAATGCGCTGCTTTCTCGCCATAATTTCATTCTTCTAGGCCTTCGCGGCCAGGCCAAGAGCCGCATTCTTCGCGGCCTCGCGCAGTTCCTTGACCCGGAAATTCCGGTCGTCGCCGGCTGCGAAATCAATGACGACCCACTGCGACCCATTTGCCGGGCTTGCCGAGAAAGAGTCGGCGCCGAAGGAGACAATACGCCCATCGCCTGGATGCCGCGCGATCAACGCTACGTGGAAAAACTTGCCACCCCGGACGTGACCATGGCCGATATTATCGGCGACGTCGATCCCATCCGGGCGGCTCGCGGCGGCCGCGATCTGTCCGACGAGCTGACGATTCACTATGGCCTTCTTCCGCGCGCTAATCGCGGCATTTTCGCGATCAATGAGCTTCCCGACCTCGCCGGCAAGATCCAGGTCGGCCTCTTCAACATCATGCAAGAAGGCGACATTCAAATTAAGGGTTACCCGCTGCGGCTTCCTCTCGACGTGCTGCTCGTCTTCACGGCAAACCCCGAGGACTACACAGCGCGCGGAAAAATCATTACGCCTCTCAAGGATCGCATTGGCGCGGAAATCCGCACGCACTATCCTTCGACTCTTGAAGAGGGTATGGCCATCACCGCTCAAGAAGCCTGGGTTGCGCGTGATTCCGGACGCAAGGTCGAGGTGCCCGCGTATCTTCGCCATGTGGTTGAGGAGATCGCCTTTCAAGCTCGCGAGGACAAGCGCGTCGACCGCCGTTCCGGGATCAGCCAGCGCCTTCCCATCACGGCTCTCGAAAGCCTGGTCAGCAGCGCCGAGCAGCGCATCGCACGCACGGGCGAGAAATCCGCGGTCGCGCGCATCGCGGATGTCTATTCTTCGCTTCCCGCGATCACCGGGAAGATGGAGCTCGAATACGAGGGCGAACTGAAAGGCGCGGACACCATCGCGCGTGAACTGATTCGCACCGCCGTGGGGCGCGTCTTCAGCAAACATTTCGCCGAAGTCAGCTTTCAACCCGTGATTCAGTGGTTCGAAATCGGCGGCGAGCTGAAACTACCCGAACTCGCCACCGCTTCCGAGCGCTACCAGCAGCTCTCGAAGATTCAAGGTCTGATGGAGCACATCGGCCGTTTGGGCGTTCCGGATCGCAAGGACGCCGCAAGCGCCGCCTCCGCCGCGGAAATGATCCTCGAAGGCTTGTGGGCGCACCGGCGGATCGGCCGCAGCGAAGAGCGCGGATTTTACGCCGACAAACCGAAACAGCCCGAAACGCGCGAACGCGAAACCACCGGCCGCCCGCCGCGCCGCCAATTCAACTGAGGATGCGCGCACAGAGTAAGGCAAGGTTTGAGGAGTTTAAAGTTCAAAGTCGAAAGTTGAAGGAAGAGATGAGAATCAGGGTCATGGGCGCGATTCCGGAGCAACTCGTCGCACTTGAAGATGCATATGCGGCTGCGTCGCCTTGGCTTCGCTTCGTCTCAACTTCAGATTTTCCACTTTCGACCACCGACCTGGCAAGGATTCGTTCATGAAATTCGTCCGCTACGGAAAATACACCGGCGAACCCGCCGATGCCATCGATCTCGAAGAACTCGTCAAGCGCATGGGCGATTTTTTTCTACAAAGCGGATTCGAATCGCAATTCTATGGCGTTTCCCAGATGGATCCCGAGCGTTCGATGGAAGCTCTCCGCGAAGCGATTCTTCGGGCATTGCAAGAAGGCGACCTGCTTCCCGAGGACGCGATGAGCGAAGAGCTGCGCGAAATGCTGCAAAATCCCGAAGCGCAAAACAATCAAGCCGTCAAAGACCTCATCGAGAAGCTCATGGAGCGTCTGGCGCAGGAAGGCTTTATCAACCCGCAGCAACCGCCGCAAGTCACGCCACCGCCACAAACTTCGGCGCGCGGTCAGCTCGGGCAGCCACATGAACGGCAGCCCGAGGCGCGTTTTGAAATTACAGACAAAACCATCGATTTTCTCGGCTTCAAAACTTTGCAGGATCTTCTCGGCTCGCTGGGCCGCAGCAGTTTCGGCCGCCACGACACGCGCGATCTCTCGACGGGCGTGGAATCCGGGGGCATCTCTCGCCCCTATGAATTTGGCGACACGATGAATCTCGACATCAGCGAAACTCTTTTCAACGCTGTTCGCCGCCAGGGCCCGAAAGTTCCCATCGACATGACGTATTCCGATCTTATGGTCCATCAGTGCGAATATCACAGCTCCTGCGCGACGGTCGTTCTTCTCGATTGCAGCCACAGCATGATTCTGTACGGCGAGGACCGTTTCACTCCCGCGAAACGCGTGGCCATGGCGCTTTCGCATCTCATTCGCACACAATATCCCGGCGACACGCTTAATCTCGTTCTTTTCCACGACAGCGCCGAAGAAGTTCCCATCGGCGAACTTGCCCGCGTCCAGGTGGGCCCGTATTACACCAATACGCGCGAGGGCCTGCGGCTCGCCCAGCGCATCTTGCTCCGCCAGAAAAAAGACATGCGCCAGATCATCATGATCACTGACGGAAAGCCTTCCGCTCTAACGCTCGAAGACGGCCGCATCTACAAAAACGCATTCGGCCTCGATCCCTTCGTCGTCGGCCAAACACTCGAAGAGGTCAACAAGTGCAAGCGCGCCGGCATCATGATCAACACGTTCATGCTTGCGAGCGATTACAGCCTGGTCCACTTTGTCCAGAAGATTACGGAAATGTGCCGCGGAAAAGCGTACTTCACGACGCCTTACACTCTCGGCCAGTACTTGTTGATGGATTACATGCAGCGCAAAACCAAGCAGATCCACTGATACATATTCGCTGAGGATGGCCTCCATTGGGCGCTTAACTCCGGGTTGTTGCATTCGTGCGCGGCGCCGCGCCGCCAGACTGCTTCATTCAGGCCGTTGCGCTAAAATGAACGCATGGGAATCTTGCGGCGGCTCAAACGCTGGATGGATAAAGAAGGGACAATGACAAACATCGTTGCCGGAAACACTGCTCCTGAATTCTCGCTGAAATCTCTCGATGGAAAAGAGGTCTCCCTCAGTAGCATGCTCGAGCGCGGTCCGGTCGTCGCCGCCTTCTTCAAAATCTCCTGCCCCGTCTGCCAGTTCACGTTCCCGTTCCTCGAGCGTCTCTACAAACGCTATGGCGGCGCCGGCGCGAGTTTCGTGGGCATCTCGCAAGACGACGCTAGCGACACGAAGGACTTTGCCAAGGAATTCGGAGTCACCTTCCCGATGGTGCTCGACGAAAAAAAGAAAGGCTACCCGGCTTCGAACGCGTATGGCCTCACCAATGTCCCCACGATTCTTCTCATTGAAACCGACGGGACGGTGAAAATCAGTTGTACGGGTTTCGACAAGAAAGACCTGGAAGCGATCGCAGCGGCGCTCGCCGAGCGCAAGAAAATCGTTCCGTCCGCGCTTTTTCGCGCAGACGAATCCGTCCCCGACCACAAACCTGGGTGAGGTTCAAAAAACTAGGTCCAGTCTGGACCTGATCAGGAAAAAATCCAATGCGGAAGTTTTGAAGACTTATTCCGCTTCCTTTTCCAGCCACTTCTTCTTGTGCTTGGCCGCGCGCTTCCGTTTATCCGCGATCACGCGCGTGGCCGCCGGCGCGATCCCGGAATTGCGGGCCGCGCGCCTCGCCTCCACGCCTACATCCAGAATGTTCTTTCTCCGCTTGTTCATTGATCGTTCCGTGCAAACCACGAATCTGCCGGTACGGCCGAGAAGCGCCGAACTCGCGCGTTAGAAAGTGAACCGCGCCTGCAGTTCGATCTCACGGTTCGAGGTCGGGGAAGAAAACGGCCGCCCCGCGAGCGTATTCGCCTGGCCAAAGAACGGCGAGCTCAAATTCCCAACCGGCGTTCCATAGTTTACATTGTTGAAGATATTATGCACGTTGACAGAGAGAATCAGGTTGTAGCGTGCATTGGAATCGGCGCCGAACATGCCGCCACGCCCAGGACCGCCGCCATGGTAGCCGCCGGGGCCACGTCCAAATGTTCCTCCGCCCATTGGGCCGCCGCCGGCTGCGACTTCTTTCCTTTGCCCGAACCCGAAAGTTTTGGCCAGCCGCAGGTTCAGCGTGAAGCGCCCGGGCCCGGTCGCGTCGTAGATCGGTATCGGCGTAAACGGCTGTCCAGGCACGGGAGCCAGCAAAAAGCATCCGTATGCGTTCTGCACCACGTTCTGAGTTGGCCCGCTGGGGCACGCGGTAAACGAGGGGCGGGCGTCGAATTGTCCGTCGCCATAGAGATCCGATCCGGTGGTGATGTTGAACGGAATCCCCGAACTAGCAATGAGGAACGGGCTCAGGCGGAAACCGTACGGCGCGCCAAATGTGCCGCCGAAAAAGAGACGTTGGCGTGTATCGAACGCAGCGCGGCCGTAATCCTCTGAAATATCGAATGGATTGGAGGGCAGGCTGCCGGCGCCATTTGTATCGCTATCCGCGTAATTCAGAGTGTAGTAGCCGAAGAGCGATAAATCGTGAACGAATCCGTGCTGTGTCGGAATCCGCACGCTTCCGTTCACGATCAGCTGATTCTGCTTGAAGACGCCTTCTGATTGGTATTGATACAGAATCTCGTTGGGAGGAGGCGCGACAGCCTGGCCAGACGGAATCGGATTGGCGTTGATGAAATTCGTATAAAACTGGTGATCGCCGCGCGAAGCCAGGTAAGTAACTGAAAGGTTCGCGAACTTCGACAACTGGCGTTCCAAGGTCACTCCACCTTGCATGATGTAAGGAGTCCGAAGGTTGGGATTCGGTTTGTAGATTGTCTGCGGCGAGGAGGACGATGACGGAAATAAAGGATTCGTCGGGAGCACGGCCTGATTCTGGTCGAAGAATGCGGGATTCGGAATCAAGTATTGCTGCTGGATGAGGCCGTTCTGCAGATTCTGCTGCAAAACCAAATCTTCCGTGAAGCGGTCGTAAAAGATTCCGTATCCGAGGCGCAGAATCGTTTTCGGAGATTTATTTTTTCCGTTGCCGTCGATGCCCCACGCAAGCCCAAAACGGGGCGCGAAATCCGCATGATCGCCCAGATTATTCTGGGTCTCGTAGCGCAGTCCGTAGCTTAAGGTCAGGTTCGGACGGAAGCGGAAGTCGTCCTGCACAAAGAGAGCTCCGTCCATCCAGTTGATGCTGGCGGCCGCCTTTCCGACGGTGTTGTAGTTCAACGAATAGTAGCTTGCCCCACCGCCATTCGCGATTGCCGTCGCCATATTCTGCGGAGTATTCCCGGAGGCTATTGCTTGCAGCGTGATTTGGTAGGCCTGGAGGCCGGACAGGGTGGGGCATGTGCTGGGAGGATTGGCCACATTGCAGCCCGCCACGGTTGGATCAACTCGGGCGCCGAAGGAATAGGCGCCGTTGAAGGTGGCGTTTGAAGCGGTTGTATCAGTTGTGTCGCGCAACCGCCCGCCGATCTTCCATGCGTGTTTCCCATGGTTGTAGTACGTGATGTTCTGCACTTCGTAACGGTTCTGCGTGTCCGTATTAATCCCGCTGGTGCTCCCACCCGCGTTGAAAGCACCCGCGACGTAAATCGCCGGCGTCGTGTTCAACGGAGTTCCGCTGGCGGATTCATGAATGTATTGAAAGCGCGTCTCATTGATCGTGGCCGCCCCGATTGTCTGCGTGTCCGTCGCCTGCAAGGTATTTTCGGTATCGAGGGCATTGGTCGCCAGGGATGCCAGGTTGAAGCCGCCGCTGCCTGGCAAATCATTGACCTCGTTGTTTCGCCAATATTGGTAGCGCACGCTCAGCGTGTTCGTCGAGGTCACCTGATAGTCGATCCGCGGACTCAGATTGGTTCTGGTCCTTGGATTGACGACGGCGTCGCTGAACGGTTGGATTTGAAACGTGGTGGGATCGACGATCTGCGCATTCACCACCGACAAATCGTTGATATTCCTTCGCTCGATATTGAAGAAGAACGATGCTTTCTTGCTCAGCGGCCCGCCCACGTTCGCGCTGTACTCTACCGTGTAGTAGCCAGGGGGTCGCGTGCCCGTTGGCAAGTTCTCAAAAGGATTCCGCGCGTTCAACCCCGCCGTGTTTCCCTCGACATAAAACTGCCCGTGAAATTGGTCCGTACCAGGCTTGGTCAAAATCTCGATTCGGCCGTATCCCAGCTTGTCGTATTCCGATGAAAACGGATTTTGATTGATGCGAATCTCTCGAATCGATGCCTTCGGCGGAAGTTCTCCGGCCGTGAATCCATCGATGTAGATTTGCCCGCCGTTCGGGCCTGCCGATGGGCCCGCCAGCGCTTGCAGTTCAGATTGCAAATCGTCCGGGTCATCGGAAAGCGCTTCCAAATCCTTGCCCTGAAGGACCACCGCGCCCGCATTGCTCGCAGGATTCACATCCACCTTCGTCGTCGTGTCCGTGACTTGGACTTTCTCCTGCTGCACTTCGATGCTGAGCTGTGCATTCAGCTTTTCCACTTGTCCAGCGGTAATCTCGATCTCGGTCTTCTCAAACGGCGCGAATCCCTGCGCGATCACCTTCACGCCGTATTTCCCTGGAGCCAATCCTTTCACTTCATAGACGCCTTCGCGATTCGTCGTCGCCGTAGTTGCCGCTCCACTGGGTGTCGTTACGAGCACCGTTGCCTCTGCAACCGCTGCACCCGACGGATCTGTAACCTGCCCGCGCAACGTTCCAGCAGCCTCTTGCGCGTACGCCCCGCTCCCTGCAACCCCGGCGGACAAGAGCGCCCCTGCAAACACGAAGTTCCGAAATATAACTCGCAAGCTCATTCCTTCTCCTGACCTGATTTTGATAGTTCTGTGATTGGCATTCTTCAAGGATTGGTATCTCCTGAGGGGGCCCCGCTCATGGTCCACGGCGTTAAAATGCTCGATGCGCCGCCTTTCGGAGAAGCTTCAAGAAGCGGCTCCACACCCGCGAGAAGTGTGATCGCGGTCGGATTATTCTCAGCCGTCCCTTCGGTCGTGACGATCATCACCGCGTCGCCTCTTTGCAAATCAGCAAGCGTCGAAGCGGGTATTCGATTGAGAAGTTGCTGCAAGTCACCGCTCCTACCTCCACCTGCTCGTCCCGCGCCTCCGGGTCCCGCTGCCTGACTGTTGGATTGAGCGGAAGCGCGATCGTTTGCCCCCGCGTCAACCGGCCTTGCGGTCGACCCAGCCGGTGCACTTCCTCCAGCCGCTTCGCCAGCCGCGCTGCCTTTGAGCCGCGCGGCAATACCCTGAGCGATCATGGGCGGCAGCTTACGAATCTGCGTATCTGCACCGACTTTCACGGTGACACTTTTTTTGGCTGCCAGGTCCATGACTGTAAGAGTGCCAGCGGCTGTGTCGACGGCCTCGATCGTCCCCGCGATGTTGCGGAACGTTCCGGAGACAATTTCGTCTGCAGCTAGTTCCGCGCCATCCGCACTGCGAGTTCCCCGCGCGCGAAGCTGATCGCCGACCTTGATTTGGTCGATCGGTGCGGGCTTCGCATCATCGAATTTCACCGAGTTCGGCGCATACCGGCGGAGCACAGTTTGTTTGGTAACCTGGACCGTCACTCCCTTCGCCGCGCCCATCGCGTTTGTCGAGATCTTGAGCGTGCCGGTCGCTGGATCCACTGCGCTCACCAGCCCGCCAACTCCATGCCTCTGCCACTCCTCGCGCTCATGGGCCTGTTTCGCGGCAATATCCTCGTGTTTCATCGCAATTACGGACGCGGCCTCCAGCGTCTTGCCGTCGCCAGCCATCATCCCGCGAACCAAGATTCGGTCGCCGGGCTGCAGTTCTTGCAGCTGCAGTGGAGCCGCATTCTTCAAATCCTTAGCCCCCGGTTCGATACGAACTAACTTGGCGCTATCCGCCACTTGAATCGTGGTTTCGGCTCCCGTATCAGTTGTCAAAACGATTGTGTTCCCGGTGATGGTCTTGATTGTGCCGACGGCCCGCGTTGCGGCGATTTGTCCCGCGCGCGGCGCGGACGCCGCCGCCACGGCGCGGACGCCATACGCCGCAGCAAGACCCATGCACATAAATATGGCGATCAGTCTCAAGCGCCCTTTGCGCTTCTTTCCCCTCAATTCCATCGATCACTCCTGAAATCTAACGCGAAATGCAAACCTCGGCCGGGTTTGCCTGGGAGGGTAATTCGGCAGACGCGCCATACCCTTAGCGTCACCGATTAGACGTGTCCAGCACCCCAAAATGTTTCAAAAAATCTCGCTGGAGTAGCCGATCTATGGTCGAAGTACGGTTGCCGCGCTTCTGCTGCAGCGCGCGGTAATTTCCAGCCCCGCCGCCTGCCATGCGGAGCCTTCCACCCTCCTCGCGACTCCCCTCGCCCCGAAACGGCTCTCCGGGTGTACAATGCCGCCGTTGGGTTCTTTGGCAGACGAAGCTGTGCAATCATCGACCGGGCTACCCTGCAATGAAAATGAAAGTGATACGACGGAAAGCCGATCAAGGGATGGCTCCTTTCGAGTGATTCTTTTCATACCCGATAGTAAAGTATAGCTTTCGTGGCACGGGGCGGCGCAGACAGCCAATCCGCACGGTCGTTGTTTGACCCGCTTGCTCTTCAAGCCAGGCGCGAACAAATTTAGCGAGACGACATTAGAGTTGGAGGATGACCCGAATGGCTCTCCCGACGGATAAACACTTCACGGCGCGCATAATCGAGCGAAAGGATTTGTCGGAAGATTTGTGGCTCATCCGGGTCGATCCCGGCGGCCCATTTTCTTTTAAAGCCGGCCAGTACGCCACCCTTGGCGTCGATCACGAAGAGAAGCGCATTGAGCGCGCCTATTCCATCGTCTCTTCGCCCTATGAAGAGAGCCTCGAGTTTTTCATTGAGCTCGTCCCCCAGGGCGCACTCACTCCGCATCTTTACAAACTCAAGGTCGGCGACACGATGCTTTGCCGCAAAATCTCCAAAGGCCGTTTTACACTCGATTTAAAAAGCGGCCGCACCAATCACCTCCTCCTCGCCACCGTCACCGGCATCGCTCCTTTTGTGAGTTACGTCCGCACGTTGTATCGAGACTGGAAAGCCGGCAACAGCCCCATGCCCGGCGAGCATAAGCTCTATTGCCTACAGGGTGGGAGCCGCTCCTGGGAATTCGGCTATCGCGAGGAACTCGAACGCATCGCCGCGGAAGTTCCGTGGTTCAAATACGTCGCCACCATCAGTCGTCCCTGGGAAGACCCCGAGTGGAAAGGCCAAACCGGCCGCGTCGATGACCTCGTTCGCATGTACGTCGACGAGTGGGACTTGCACCCGGCGGCTACCACCGGATATCTCTGCGGCCATCCCAGCATGTGCGAAAACGGAATGGGTATTTTGAGCCGCGCGGGCTGGCAAAAAGGAACGCTGTTCGAAGAAGTCTATTTCATCCCTGGCAAAGAGGCCGGAGCTGAATAAAGTGTAGCTCGTTCGGCACACACTCTGTTTGCGAAGTGCGATGTGCAAATCGGGTGTAGAATGCCGCGCGGCCGGGCAAACACTGGCATCGTGATTGAATCTAGAGTAGCGGAGGAAGTTTCATGATCGTCGGAGTGCCACGAGAGAGCTTTCCCGGCGAACGCCGAGTGGCGATGGTTCCCGCTGTGATTCCTAGCCTCACGAAAGCCGGACTGGAAGTCGCTATCGAAGCGGGCGCGGGAGCGGAAGCCGGCTATTTGGACGCGGACTACGTCGCCAAAGGCGCGAAGATTCTTCCCACGCGCGCCGCAGTCTTCGCCTCCGCCGATATCATCATTCAAGTTCTCTCCTACGGCTCGAATGACAAGACCGGCAAAGCCGACGTTCCTTTGTATCGCCCCAATCAAGCGCTCATCGGATTTTTGCGTCCGCTGGGTTCACTCGAAACCATTCAAGAGATCGCCTCGAAGGGCGTCACCGCTTTTTCCATCGAGTTGATGCCGCGCACCACCCGCGCCCAAAGCATGGACGCGCTTTCTTCGATGGCTACCATCAGCGGCTACAAAGCCGTGATCGTCGCCGCGGACACGCTGCCTCGCCTTTTCCCGATGATGACCACGGCCGCTGGAACCATCACGCCCGCGCGCGTTTTTATCATTGGGTGCGGCGTCGCCGGCCTCCAGGCCATCGCCACGGCGCGCAGACTCGGTGCGGTTGTCTCCGCCTACGATCTGCGCCCCGCCGTCAAAGAGCAGGTGCAAAGCCTCGGCGGGCGATTCGTCGAGCTACCCATCGAGGCGAAAGACGCCCAGGATGCACGCGGCTACGCGACCGCGCAAGGCGAAGACTTTTACAAAAAGCAGCGTGAACTCCTGGGAAAAGTCGTCGCCGAAAGCGATGTAGTCATCACCGCCGCGGTTATCCCAGGCAAAAAATCGCCGATTCTCGTGACTAAAGAAATGGTTACGGCCATGGCGCCAGGCTCCGTGATCGTCGATCTCGCCGCCGAGCGCGGCGGCAATTGCGAACTGACGCGCGAAGGCGAGCAAATCGTCGAGCATGGCGTCACCATCATGGGCTCCATCAATTTGGCAAGCACGGTGCCCTATCACGCCAGCCAGATGTACGCGCGCAACGTTGCCACTTTTCTCCTGCACCTGTTCAAAGACGGTAAGCTTCAATTAGATCCACAGGATGAAATCGTGCGCGACACTCTACTGACTCATGGCGGCGAAATCGTGAACGCCAGGCTGCGCGAAATTTTCAAGCTCCCAGCTTTAGCTGCAAAATCTTAAGGAGGCATGGATGCCCGCGGATTTTATCTCCAGTCTGTTTGTGTTCATCCTTTCGGCATTTCTAGGCATCGAGCTCATTAAACGGGTGTCGCCGCTTCTGCACACGCCGCTTATGTCTCTCACGAACGCCCTCGACGCCATCGTCCTTGTCGCCGCCATCATTATTGCCGGCCGCCACGAGACGCGCCTCTCGACCATCCTCGGCCTCATCGCCGTCGCCGCCTCTTTCAGCAACATGGTCGGGGGCTTTGTCATCACCGATCGGATGCTGGGCATGTTCAAGACTGGCAAGCCGGCGAAAAAATCATGAACCCCGCCGACATCCAGCAGCTCATCGACGTCACCTACATTGCTGCGGCCATCGGTTTCATCCTGGCGATCAAGTGGCTCAGCTCTCCGGTCTCCGCCATGCGCGGCGTCCTTATCGGGGAAATCGCCTCGGCCATCGCCGTCACCGCGACACTGTTCGATCCTCAAGTCACGCACTACAAGTGGATCATCATCACGCTCATTATCGGCGCCGGAGTCGGCGTTCCTCTCGGCTTGGTAAAAATGACGGCGGTTCCCCAGCGAACAGCACTCAGCCACGCTTTCGGAGCGCTCTCCGCCGCGCTCATCGGCGTCGCGGAATATTACGTCGCCGCTCCCAACGTTCCGAAATTCGAAATGGCCGAAATCGGCCTCGAAGTCATCATTGGTTCGCTTACTTTCACGGGCAGCGTGATCGCTGCTGGAAAATTGCAAGAATGGCTACCCCAGCGTCCCATCACTTACAAAGGCCAAAACTACGTCAGCTTAACCGTCCTCGCCTCGGCGCTCATTCTTATGGTCGTTCTCGTCGTCCACCCCGAATTTACACACTTGTTTCCCGCCATGATCGGCGTCGCACTAATCTTCGGAATTATGCTCGTCACGCCCATCGGCGGCGCGGATATGCCCACAGTCATTTCCCTTTTGAATTCCTACGCAGGCTTTTCCGCCGCACTTCTCGGCTTCGTCCTCAGCAACAAAGTTCTAATCGTCGCTGGCGCTCTGGACGGCGCTTCGGGCTTCATCCTCTCGGTCATCATGTGCAAAGCTATGAATCGCTCTTTCACCAACGTGCTCTTCGGCGCCTTCGGCCAAGTCCAGCCTAAATCCGCAGGCGCAAAGGAAGAGCGACCCGTCAAAAGCGCCAGCCCCGAAGACGCCGCTGCCATCCTCGCCGCCGCCAACAAAGTCGTCATCGTCCCCGGTTACGGCATGGCCGTCGCGCAAGCACAGCACAAAGTCCGCGAGCTGTACGACATCCTCACAAAAAAAGGCATCGACGTCCGTTTTGGCATTCATCCTGTCGCCGGACGCATGCCCGGCCACATGAACGTTCTGCTGGCCGAAGCCGACATTCCTTATGATCGATTGATGGAGATGGACTCCATCAACGGCGACCTCCCGCAAACGGACGTCGCCCTCGTGATCGGCGCCAATGACGTCACCAATCCTGCCGCACGCACCGACCAATCCAGCCCCATCTACGGCATGCCCATCATCGACGTCGATAAAGCCCGCACCGTCATGGTCATCAAACGCAGCATGGCCGCGGGATTCGCCGGAATCGACAATCCTTTGTATTACCTCGACAACACGCTAATGCTCTTCGGCGACGCCAAGAAATTTGTCAGCGAAATCGTTCAACAACTCTCGGGCTCCGGCCACTAACCGGAGTGACCGATCTACAGATCGGCCACTCGTCCTTCATCCGTTGTACGGGCAAGATGCATCGTGCCATCCTTTTATTGCTGCGCTTGCAGCAAATTTTTCCCTTTTCCTGAGTCGGGCTTTTCTCGTACAGTGAACCCTATGGATTACTCTCGCTTCATCACCATCGAGGCTGGCAAGCGCGGCGGCAAGCCCTGCATTCGTGGCCTCCGCATCACGGTCTATGATGTGCTGGAATATCTTGCGAGTGGGATGACCCACGACCAGATTCTTTCAGATTTTCCTGACCTGACCGAAGAGGACATCCGCGCCTGCCTAGCTTTCGCCGCCGACCGCGAACGCAAGCTGGAAACGATCACCGAGTGAAACTGCTCTTCGACGAAAACCTCTCCTTTCGCTTGGCAGCGCTTCTCCAGGACTTGTTTCCTTCCTCGCAGCACGTGCGCGAGTGCGGGCTTCGGGCCGCAAGTGACGCCGAAATTTGGGAGTACGCTAAGACCAACGGACTGGTCATCGTGACAAAGGATTCTGATTTTCAAGACCGAAGCGTGCTTCTCGGTAGCCCACCAAAGATCATCTGGCTACGCACGCGAAACTGCACTACGGCAGAGATTACATCGATTCTCCGTACCGCGTCAGCTTTGATTTCACGCTTTAACGACGACGAACAGGAGACGTGCCTCATCCTCGACTCGGCGAAGCGCCCGTGACAGGGGCCCTGGGGAGCAGTAATCTGGGACCATTGGCGAGGATTGGTCCCGGGCACGGTTCTGAGTCACAGCGCTTATAGGACGACGTATATGAGAAAGGCTAAGATGGCCGAATCCACTTCGACGGCTAAGCATAGCCGCCCTCCGAATACCGTCGACGAATACATTGCTCGCGTCCGGCAACCCGCGCGCACGCACATGAACAAAATGCGCACCGCGATTCGCTCCGTCGTCCCGCGTGAAGCGACCGAAACGATTAGCTACCGTATCCCCGCCTTCCGATCCAGCAAAGGCGTGCTCGTTTGGTACGCCGCATTTTCCGATCACCTCAGCTTGTTCCCCACCGCGTCCGTGATCGAGGCCTTTAAGAACGAACTGAAAGCTTTCTCCACCTCCAGAGGCACAATCCACTTCCCCACCGAAAAGCCGCTTCCGATCACTTTAATCAAGAAGATCGTGAAGGCGCGCGTCGCACAACTCGAAAGCAAGAAATAACGGCCGGCAGAGTATCGTTAACATCTGGAGGCGTTTTGGGCTTTTTTCTGAATGGGTGTGGCGCATACCTTACAGCAGTTGGTGCAAGGTCGCCGGTTTTGACAATCCATACTTTCTCGTGGCGTCACAAATTTATTGTAATCCGCGCAAAGGGGGACACTTTTAAGAACAGTGGCAAGGAACTTCTAGGCTCCTTTCCCCCTTGCGCCGATTGGGCCTGAATTACTGTTTGCCGCCCTTGCTCGCGTGGCCTCGTCCGTCCCGCTCTTCGTTTCCTTTGAAGTGGTCTCTATCGACACGCTTTGACGGTTCGGCTTTCTCGCCGCGGTTTGGCTTGGCGCCCTTATAACCGTGCTGTGGATCGTAACGGTTATCCACGTTGCCGCGGAAATCGTTTCCGCCATGAAACCATGGGCCCGCGCCGACGAATACGTTTCCGCTGAACCATTCTGGGCCGTAGTAGCCGGAGGGAGCACAATCATAAGGAGCAACGTCATAGTATCCATAGGGACAGTCAGGAGCTATCCCGATTTCGACGTTCACCTGGGCCTCTGCTTTGGGCGCGGTTGCCGTGAGGCAACTTCCTGCAACAGCAGCCACCAAAAGAAATGTAAGTCCTCGCATAAGTTCACCTCGTTATCTCAGTCTTGGGTTCCTCGAACATGCAATCGTATGGCGCTTAGCAATGCCGCGTCTGTTCCATATAGGGCACTTTCAAAGATTCCAACCGGGCAGCCGCGCATTCTTCCACTTTGTTTGAGCGGGTGCTCGTCCAATTAGGCTTCCCATCAGGACGACGCTGCATAACCAGTGGATTCCGTTGGCGTAATCGACGCCCGATAGTTGAGCAGTTAACGCCGCAAGCGTGTATACTTAAATTGTCAAGTCTCACACCTTCCGCCGCGCTCCCCAGGGCGACGGTTCCTGTGCCGCAAGACATGCATTCCGCCGGCAATTTACAACGGTGCAAGTGTCTCCCGTTCATGGGAAGTTTCCCCGGCCAAGCGAAAGGATTTTGATGACTGAGAACGTAATCGTCCAGTACGTCGGTTTCAAAGCGAAGGCGCTCGTGCGTGAGTACAGCTTTGTCGTGCGGCGAGCTTTAAACGAGACCAGCGAATTTACACTCAGCATTGGGAATGAGGCGTTTGGTTCGCGCCGCGTGCGATTTCAAGACGCTCCGGAGATCTGCTCGCTTAGGCTCCAGCATGAGCTCGCTGCCTTCGCAAACCATCCTCCCGAGGCACACTACCTGATCAGCGAGACGGACCTGGACGACTACCGCAATGCGCACGCTCCCAAGGTTTACGGTTACCCTTATAAGCCAAAGACTTCGAGAGACGTCTGACGCGTTTTCAGGCGTTCTCTTGGCAATTGGTTTTCCCCATCTAGCGACAGTAGTGGACGAGGTCACCCGCCCATTTTGGTCTGACTTCTGCTTCATGAAAAACTTTTAACTAAATAATTCCATTAGAAACAATCTTCCGCGTGTCAATGGAGCTAGACTGGAAACACCATGAACAGACTTCAAGCATTTCGAGACGCAGCTCTAAAGGGCGGGTTCGTGGCTGTCGAAGAAACTGTGGAAGACACCGTCGTGTGGCTGAAGAGAGCGACGGCGGATGCCGAAGATCGCATTTGTCTCGACAGCGTGACGAACAGTGCGACCGTCTATTGGGCGACTATCCCGTGGAAGATAAACTCCAAGACGTTTCGTGAGGCATCCGCCTTGCAAGCTTGGATCCTCTCAAGGCCCATTGATTTGGCCGTATAACAGACCGGGAAGCTCTCTTCCGGCTCTCTGTGAACCGGAACGAATTCCGTTCAGTCGTCGCGCTTCCCGCGCGCCGCACCTTTGACCACCTTCGCGCGCTCGATTGCTGGCCTACGCTCCCGGCCTTTGACTTTTCCACACATCTCCACAGTCTCATAAAGCAGTTGTCATCCGCACCGACGTACGAGGCGCGCGGCGGTGGGACAGCAAATCCTGGCTGTCTCGCCTTCGCTGTCCGACCCGTCCAGTGTCGCGTTCCACAGGGTTCTCTTATTCCTTCGCTTGGACTACAATGACGCACGACTTCCTGTGGAGCGAATGCTGGAGGGAACATGCGTGCCGATCGAGTGGAACTTTCCTGGGATGGCGGGAAATCGGATTGGCTGGTTCGCATCGAAAGCGGCGAAGAGGTAATCCGCCGTCATTGCAAAGCCCCGAAAGATGCGGACGAAAAAATCCTTCGCGCCAAAGCCGAAGAAACGGTGAAAGAAGAAGGCTACGAAGCCAACTCCGCGGCAGTGAGCATCAAGCGATAACTCATCGGCCGCAATGGGACTCGAAGGCCGGAGCTACTCGCATGGAACGCAGGGCGCGGTCCATTGGACATCTATTTCTGGAGTGTTAAAATCCAGAGTGCAACCACATGCCACCCAAAACACTCTACGAAAAAATCTGGGATTCCCACGTCGTCTACGAAGAGCCGGGAAAACCCGCGCTCATCTACATCGACCGCCATCTCATCCATGAAGGCACGTCGCCGCAAGCGTTCGCTGGCCTGAACGCCGAAGGCCGCAAAGTCCGCCGCCCCGATCTCACATTCGCCGTCATGGACCACTCCGTTCCTACGACCACGAAAGACCGCTTGCTGCCCATTGTCGATACCGACGCGCGGCTGCAGTTTGAAGCGCTCGAAAAAAATTGCCGCGAAACCGGCGTGCGCCTCTTCGACATGAACAGCCGCAATCAGGGTATTGTGCATATCATCGGGCCGGAACTCGGCGTAACGCAGCCGGGACAAACCATTGTCTGCGGCGACAGCCACACTTCGACGCACGGAGCTTTTGGCACGCTGGCCTTCGGCATCGGGACGAGCGAAGTCGAGCATGTGCTCGCGACGCAATGCCTGGTGCAATCGCGCAGCAAGACGCTGCACATCTTGGTTCACGGCAAGCGGCCGCGCGGCGTGACGGCGAAAGACATCATTCTCGCGATCATCGGAAAAATTGGAATCAGCGGCGGAACAGGCCACGTGGCCGAATACGGCGGCGAAGCCATCCGCGACTTGACCATGGACGGCCGAATGACCGTCTGCAATATGACGATCGAAGGCGGCGCGCGCGCCGGAATGATTGCACCGGATGACACAACGTTCGCTTATATGGAAGGGCGGCCGTTTGTACCTCAAGGCAAAGCATTTGTGGAAGCAGTCGCGGGATGGAAGCAGCTCAAGAGCGACGACAGTGCAAAGTTTGACATGACCGTCGAGCTACAAGCGCAAGATCTCGCGCCACAAGTGACCTGGGGAACAAATCCGGGCATGGTGACCAGCGTGACGGGCCGCGTGCCGGAGCCGGGCGCGTTCAAAGATCCCAACGATCAGAAAGCCACTGAAAGCGCGCTGAAGTACATGGGCCTCAAAGCCGGCACTCCCATCGTGGACATCCCTGTGGACCGCGTGTTCATCGGCTCCTGCACGAACTCGCGGCTCGATGATTTGCGTGCCGCCGCGCACCTCGTTTTCTGAAAGCATGTCGCAAATAGCATCAAGCAGGCGCTCATCGTGCCCGGCTCGCGCGGCATCAAAGCACAAGCCGAAAAAGAAGGCCTCGACAAAATTTTCCGCGAAGCCGGTTTCGAGTGGCGCGATGCAGGCTGCAGCATGTGCATCGGCATGAACGCCGATGTCTTGCCGCCGCACGAACGCAGCGCCAGCACTTCCAACCGCAATTTCGAGGGCCGCCAGGGCAAAGACAGCCGCACGCACCTCGTGAGTCCTGTCATGGCTGCGGCCGCAGCCATCGCCGGCCATTTCGTCGACGTCCGCTCGCTCGATGTGGCCAGCGTGGAGTGAGGTTAAATGGAACCCTTTAATACGCACACTGGAATGGTGATGCCGCTGGACAAGGTGAATGTAGACACCGACCAGATGGTGCCGAAGCAATTCTTGAAGGCACTGACGCGGCAGGGATTTGGGCGGATATTGTTTTATGACTGGCGCTATTTGCCGGGCGAGAAGCCGAATCCCGAATTCGTGCTGAATTTTCCGCGCTACGAAGGCGCATCGATTCTGCTGGCGCGGGCGAACTTCGGCTGCGGTTCGAGCCGCGAGCACGCGCCCTGGGGCGTGAAAGATTACGGCTTCCGCGTGATCATCGCGCCGAGTTACGCCGACATTTTCTACAACAACTGCTTCAAGAACGGCATTCTGCCTGCTTCCCTTCCCGAGGATCAGGTCGAAGAACTCTTCCAGCGCACGGAAAAAGAAGAAGGTTACATGCTCACGGTGAATCTGCCGAATCAAACGATTGCGGACCGGCATGGCCTGATGTTCCGCTTTGATATTGCGCCGTCGCGCAAGGAAGTTCTGCTCAAAGGTCTGGACGATATCGGTACATCGCTCCAGCACGAAGCCGACATCACCGCCTACGAAAAAAAACACGCCGCCACTGCCACCATGTACGAAGCCGTCGACGTTAAAAATTACGCCAACGGCCAATAGCCATCACTGGCTGTTGATCGGGAGCGTCGTACGCATATCGAGAATTTGCTGTCTGGGGGCACGATATATCGTGTCTGTAGCGGCGGTAACGGCAATTCCATCGAGGCCGGCATTTCTTAGACGGCTTCGATGACCGGCTCTGGCGATTCCGCGGCGGCGGGCGGACCGAGCATCTCGGCAATCAGGATTCCTGCCAACACAAAGGCCGCGCCAAGCAGGGCACGGTTGCTCAGCCTCTCGTGCAGCAAAATGTAGGAAGTAACCGAAGCGAAAACGGGCTCGAGCGTGAAGAGTATCGCCGCGTGGCTCGAACTTGTGAACTGCTGGGCCCACAATTGGATTGAGAAGGCCAGCGCTGTCGCCAGCACGGCGCAAACCGCGATTCCCAGCAACGATTGCCACTGCCAGCCGAAGCGCACGGGCTCCCAGCCAGTCGAGGTGGCCAAGCCGGTGGCGAGCCACGCCAAAGCCGCGCAGGCCGCAACCTGGAGCACGCTGAGCGCGGCAACAGAGTGCCGCCGAGTGTAATCGCCAACCAGAATGATGTGCATGGCGTAGAGCCCCGCAGCGACAAATGTGAGCAGATCGCCGCGGTTGAGGTGGGAGACGCCTTCGGCGGGAACGGTGAGGAAATAGAGGCCAAACATCGCGGCAAATACGCCGGCGTAGACCCAGAGCGTGAGGCGGCGTCCCCAGAAGAGACCGAGAAGCAGAGGCACCAGGACAACGCTAGAGCCGGTGACGAAGCCGGATTTGGCAGGAGTGGTGTATTGCAGGCCGGCGGTCTGAAATGCGTAGCCGCCGAACATGAAGAAGCCGAGGGCGGTGCCGGCGAGAAGCTCTCCTTTTTTGAGCGTTCGAAAGACATGGGGACGAAACGCGGCCATGAGGAATGCTGCCAGAGTGAAGCGAGCGGCGAGAAAAACGAAGACAGACGAATAGCCGAGTGAATCTTTGACTACGACAAAGGTCGCGCCCCAGAGCAGGCTGCAAAGGGCAAGCGAGAGATCGGCACGAAGACGTTTGGACATGAGGAGTGCCGGCCCTCGCGAGGCGGGCACGCTAGTCTAATGAGCGCGGAGCGGCGTGGCAACGCTAGTAGGCTAACGCCAGAAAAGCAAAACGGGGAAGGCCGAGATGGCCTTCCCCGTCTTGTGCGGCGAGCTGAGAGGCTCACCGGAAGAAGTTAGAAATTGACCCGGATGCCGAACTGCATCTGGCGCGGTATGTTGCCCTGCGAACTGGTTACGCCAAATTGGCTGACGCCGCCGGCAGGATTGAGGCTTGGATCGAAGAACACGACGTTGTTGAAAACGTTGGTAAGGGTGTACTCGAACATGATGCTAGCGCGCTCGTAGACTTTGAACTCCTTGGTGATGCGCATATCCATGTTCCAATACGCGTGGCCCGTGATCGGAGAACCATCGCCGCCAGTGCCGGTGTCCAAGCCCAAAATCGGGTTGCGGACGGTGGCAAGGAGACCAGCCGGGTCTGCAAAGATATTGTTTTGACCTGCACCGACGTTGTTGTAGACGCCGGAGCCGTAAGGATGCGCACCGGTGAAGATGCACTGTTCGTTGTTAAAGAAGCTGGCAGCATCACCCCCGCCGAAAGATTGGCCGTCGGTCTGGGTGTTGCAATAGACCGGCGAGCCGCTGCCGGCGGCGAAGATGGGAGCGATGGACCAGCCACCCGCTATCCGCCCGAGGAAGCCATGCTGGCCTTTGAACCAGGGCTCTTCGATTAGGGCATAAGCATTGTAGACGAACTTATGATTAAAGTTCTGTACACCATACATATTGCTTAGGTTAAAGGGATCATTGGTGGTGTATTCGCTGGTGGACTGGGTCACGGCTCCGGTGCCCAAGGCTTTGCTATAAGTGAAATTCTGCTGGAAGGTGATGTTGTGCCAGCTGTTGACTCTGAGGGAGACGAAGCCAGCATTGTAATTGCCGTAGCCGAAGCTGGCGTTATCGCCGACGCCGGAAGTGAGCTGGCCACCGGATCCGAAGGCGGACCCAGCGATGGGTGTGTTCATCATGCTGCGCGGGAAATTGAACCCGCCGTTGTCGAGGTCACTCCACAGACTCCAGACGCTTTGGCTGGTGAAGTTTCCAACTTCATTGAAGGCGGCCGCAGCGGTGCAGTTCGCAAAAGGAACCCCGGCATAGGAGCCAGTGCAGTACGAGGGTAGAAGAGCGGCCTGAAAGAAGGGCTGGGCCGGCAGCGAATTGAAATAAGCGGTGTATTGCGGATTGGGAGTGCCGTTCGCGAGCTTAGAGGCCGGAATTGCGGCACCGCAAGCGGCGTAGGAAGTCGCGCAACCAAGAGCCGTTTCCACGGCGGCATAGGCTTTGTCAAAACGCTGACCGCCGAGAGTCATCATGTAAGGAACGGCGTTGATGTTGATGGGCTGATACTCGTGGGTGATCTTGCGGCCAATATACCCGACTTCCATCAAAACCTTGGGAGTTATCTGCCTCTGAATAGTCAGGTCAAAGGAATCGATGACGTTGGGCCGGAAGTTGGGGTCGAGAGCTTCGCCGGCACCCGCCGCGACGCTGTTGTAGCCCGGGAAGACCGGCTGAGGAAGAGTTGCGGCCGCAGGCGGAATCGGAGCTACCAAGCCATCCCAACCTTGGGCAGTAGGACCGACGCGGAAAGCGTTGGCGACAGTCATTCCGCCGACTGGCGTAGCACACTGGGGACCGGTGGTTCCCGGAATGACTCCGGGCATAACGTTTGTGCGGCAAGTGACAGCCTGGATGAGACCGTCGCCAAGGAGCGGTACGAGAACCTGATCCACTCCGTTCAGACGACCGTAGACCCGGCTATAGCCGCCGCGGATGACGGACTTGTTGCCACCGAATAACTTTCCAAGGATTCCATCGGTATAGTTTGGATTCCAAGCGGCAGCGATGCGGGGGCTAAAGGAGCCGTAGTAGGGATTATAGGGATATTTCTGGCCAGGGCCGGTATTCCCAACAAGGGCAAAGCCCACGGTAGGATTGTAGACCTGACCTTGCAAGGCAGCCGCTTCGCGCTGCTTAAGATAGGACGCCTCGCCAAGCTGCTGGCCGCTGGCATCCACAAGCTCAATTTGCTTACCGAGGGCTTCGGTTGGAGGCATCTCGAGGGTCCATCCCAGACCGTAGGTCAAGGTAAAGGATGGCTTGATGTGCCAAGAATCGCTCCAGTAGACGTTGTAATAGGGGATCGTGCTTTGGTCAAAGGCGTGAGTGAGCGGAGGATTCAAGGCGAGATTAGATCCCGCGCGCGTGTAAGCAATCTGCGAGTCGGTGACGATACCCAGGACTGCGGCGTTGACCTTAGCCCATGTCCCAGCGTTCACGCCTGCGGGAAGCGTGCTGGAGAAGTCCACCAAACCCCCAGGGTGACTCGAACTGCTTTCACCGAGCTGATAGGTCGGGGTGTAGTTGATACCACCGCCGTTGTCGGAGCGCTGGTGATAGTCCCAGTCGCGCTGATAAGCGCCGCCAAAGGTAAAGAGGTGATTGCCTTTTAGCATGGTGATGTCATCACGCAGGTATTTGTCCTGGCCATCCCAGAAGCGGGTGCGGACGTTCTGTGTGTTTACGTTATAAGGGGCGAGAACGGAAGTGGTTTCACCAAAGGGTTCGAGCG
>Ga0187820_1000004_pt1 | contig 36110 bp, 37 predicted proteins | sample NC_wetland_sal_i_19_FD_132409 | JGI IMG/M metagenome (GOLD analysis project Ga0187820, IMG submission 132409) | Wetland sediment microbial communities from Neuse River Estuary, North Carolina, USA - SO4_5 | ecosystem: Environmental > Aquatic > Freshwater > Wetlands > Sediment | place: USA: North... | reverse complement strand
CTTTTAGAAGGCGTATAAACGACGCTCGTGATGTCCGGATAGATTTTGGATCACCCCGAAAATCCCGAGGGTCGATTTTTTCACACGTTCCAGACGGGACGTTTCCATGTTAACTTACAGGTATGCCACGCTTTGCCCGTATCGCGATAGTTAATTTTCCTCATCACGTGACGCAGCGCGGGAACGCTCGGCAATTCATTTTGGCGACCCACGAAGAACGCGAAGTCTATCTCGACCTGCTCCGCAAGTACGCCGGTCTTTATGGCGGGTGGCCGCCCCTAACGCGCCGAGAGGGTTTTGACTTTCTTTTTTCCGGGGGTGCGGGTGCCCCATCCCTTACGGGTTTGATTTTCGCAAGGGTGGGTCTTTCATTTTCTGATCTCGATCTATCCCACCATTCTCCCGCCCGCACCAGCCGCCGCTACCGTGCTGCCACCTCTATTCACTACCCACTACTCACTACCCACTTCCCGATCCGTCTCACCAAACTCCCGAATTCCCGCCAACCGCCTCAATCCATTCCACTTCCCCGTCTCACGTTCGAATGATATACACTCAATAATAATCCTTGACAGTAATGTAGATCCATGTTATCGTTCCTCGTGTTCTCCTCGCTTACCCCTCGCCCCTTCCGCGGCTCTCGTTCCTCACCCTCATCTCTCCCCGAACCCTCTGCGCACGCCAAGCAATCCTCGCCACCCCTTCCCTCGCATCCAAACCCTGCACCAACTCGACACACCCGACACGCCGCTCCGCCCGCAACTCCTTCCTGCTCATACGCTTCCGCACAGTTTCCGTCACATAGGGGGTGTGCCCCGCGCGCCTCAACCAAAAATCCTCTGCTCTTTCCCTACGCTCTGCCAACTCCTCTAGATACAATACCTACGAACCCGCCCGCAACCATTGCATCGAAACGACTTCCAGGAACGCTAAACCCTGTAGATGCAACGCTTACAAAAATCCAGGGGTGGGCTCAATTATTGTTAACCAGACACGCGACGATCGAAGATCCCGAACGGGTCGGGACCGAAGGTTCCGACCCTGTCGGAAAGCGTGTCTCTTCTCGCGAACACCGTGCCGTCCCTCTCTTCTACCAATCGCGACTCCGCCAGGCGGTGCGGATGTACCCTTCCAACTCCAATTCACGGTGCTGTTTGACAAAGCCCCATGCCTCGTTTAACGTTAAATGTTTGAGCGATACCCAAAAGGAGCAATAGATGGCCCAGGGACAGGCTACCAAGATCAAGAAAAAGAAAAAGTCGGTTTTAAAGCGCGCGGCGCAGTCTCATCAACGCGCCGAGGTGAATCGCGCCAACCGCACCCGGGTCCGCACGTTGATGCGTCGTTTGCGCACTGCGATCACCGCCGGTGACGCGACCGCCGCTGGCAATCTGTTACACCCAACGATGTCCGCGATCGACCAGGCCATCACCAAGGGCGTGCTGCACGAAAACACCGGCAACCGGTACAAGTCGCGCCTGACGCTCGCCTTCAACGGCGTCAAAGCCAAAGCCGCGCACTGAACGATCTGCGCGCTAAAGTAATTTGAAAGGAAATTTCTGTAAGAGCGGGCATAAGCATCTTAGCGCCCCGCGGATTTTGCCTTGTGGAGTTCGCCGGTCAATTCTGTCACCAAGAATTCCAGCACAGCTCGCGCATCTTCACCGCCGCGTTTGAGGCGGTCATCGGCCTTTTGCAGAGCGGCCAAGCCGGCGAGCAATTGTTCCTTGGGAATTTTGCGTGACGCTTGCAGCGCCAGCTCCGCCTGCTCGGGACGCATTCCCAACGCACGGGCCGCTTGCCAGCCGTTGGACACGCCTTTCAGTTCGCTGGCTTCGATCAGTTTGCGAAACATCCAGGCCATCGCGCCGAGCATTGGCAAAGGTTCTTCGCCGTCGCGCAGCAAGCGGTCGAGGAACTCCAGGGCCTTCGCGGACTTCCTCGCTACGAGCAGATCCGCCAGTTCCCATACTGTCGTCGTCTTTTCGGAGATCACCATCGCGCTGACATCATTTCTGGTGATGAACTTCTTTTCGCCCGCATGCGTGGCGAGTTTGATGATTTCCGTTTTCAGCCGCATCAAATCGGCGGCTACAAATTCCGCCAAATCTTCGGCCGCGCCTTTCTCAAACTCCACTCCCTCTTCCTTGGCAATGGCTTTTGCCAAAGCCACTGCCGCCGCTTGCCGCGCCCCCATATTTTCGCCGAGCCCGCAAGCCACCACGAACGTCTTTTCCGCAAGAAGCTTTCCGAGTTTCATGCGCTGGTCGAGACTGTCCGCTTCGAGGACCAGCAGGGTGAACGGTGCGGGATCATCGAGATATGCAGCGAGCTGCGCCACCGCCTCATCTCTATTTTTTTCGCCGAGCTTTTCGATCGCTTCTGCGTCTTCGAGGAAAACTATTTGGAGCGGCGAAAGCATGGCCATCGTTTGCGCTTGATCCAGCGCCGCCTGCGTTTCTCCCCGGCCTGCCGAATAACGCGAAACCGCCCACGTTCTCGCAGCTTCCGGCACGAATCTTTCGATCAGCTGCGAGCGGCAGGCATCCCGCAGATACGGCTCTTCGCCAAGGAGCAGCACCGCCGGAATGGGCTTGCCTTTTTCCAGACGAGCCAGCAACTCTTCGGGTGAAACCTGAGCCATCTTTCGTTCCTTTAGTAATTTTCCGTGACTGCCGCGACCAAACGCTGCGCAAAATCCTGCGCCAAGCGGTCGAGCGCCGGGCCTTGTTCATTGAAAAAGTTCCTCAGATCGGTCGTGTCCGCGGTGTCGGCGGAAATCTCATACTGATTGCGGAACACAAAACTGTCCGAGTGATAGAGCACTTTCTGCGTCGCGCGTTCCGTGAACGTCACTTCGCACTTGACGGTTACCAGCATGGTGGTCGCGGCGCCCGTGGCCGTGTCGAACAGAAGAGGAACGGCTTCCAAACTCAAGACCTTGCCGCTAAGAACGGCATCAGCATCTTCGGGGTTCGACACGATCCGGTACGAAGTTTTAGCGAGAAATTCGTGGACAGTTGCAGCTGTCAGCTTTTGCTCCAGGCGATAACTGGTCGTCTTGTTCTCGATGGCAGGAACGGCGATTACGTGGATGGTTTTCGGCAAAGTCGAGCTGTGCCCCGCGATGTGATATCCGCAGCCCGAACTGCCCAGAGCTGCCAGCATCACAAAGTCCAATACTCGAGATCTCATTAGGAAAGCATCTCCGCAAGCTTCACGGCGTTCGCCGCCGGCAACCGGATATTATCTGCTGCGCCCCAGAACCACCAGGCTCCCGCGCGCGCGGGATCTTCCTCCGGCTTTGCCAGGTGCGCCACTTTTTCGCCGGCCACACTGACATTGCTGGGTCCGGCTTCTCCCTCTGATGGGATCACAAATCCCGCTTCCTCACACGCCGCGAGGATCTGCTCGAGCGTCGCGCCCGGCGCAAGCTCCGCGCATGCGGAAAATGCCGTGCCATAAAATACGGGAGCATGTATCACTTGCAAAGCGGGCAGGACGGCTTTCTTACCCACGCAGGCCGCCGTCTCTGTTCGTAATCGTTCCCGGGCCTCGTTTAGTTTGTATTTGCTGCCGGGGCCGAAGCGGTCCAACAGATTGAAAGCGACTTGCGTGTCGAACACGGGCTGTCCCATTCCTTGAAACGACAACAGTTGTCCAGTCTGGCTCTCCAACTCCTCGACTCCCACGCCCCCAGCTTCGGATACGGCCTGGAAGCAAACCGCCACGATGCGGGAGACGCCGATTTTGAACAGACCCAAAGCCAGCGAAGCAATGGCCGTTCCCGCTGCGGAGGGAACGGCGTAAAGGTTTGCATCTTTTGGAAACTTCCTCCCGTGCAAGGAATCTAACTTTGGAAACCAGCTCACGGCTTTCGATTCAGCCGCCGTTGCACCCGACAAATCGATGATTTTCGCGCTGGAGGCACGCGCGGCTTCCAGATTGGCACGAGTGAAATCGGCGGAGCCGGTGAAAAAGACTTTGGCGGAGCGATCAAACGTGCCTTCTTCCACGGGCCGAATAATGGCAGGCTCACCGCCGGCTTCGGTCAAGAGCCCGGCAGCGATTTCTTCATCCACGAGGCGAAATTCCGCACCGGCAAAGCGGCTTTCCTCGAGCAGCGACCGCAGCTCCGCACCCAGCAGCGAAGAAGCTCCTGCAATCACGATTCGGTTGGATCCGCGTTCAAGCAAGGGCATGAATCACGCGGTCCGGGAAACGAGTCGATGGCGGAAGAAACGGATGATATGGAGTGTAAGTCCCACAAAGGCGTAGCTACAGGCTACGGTCATCAGCGCATACTCGGAATACCGCCAGATGACGCCAACGAGCAGGCAGAGGAGAACGATGGCAAGAGAGGGCTGCTTCCGCGTCCAAGGAATATCTTTGAAACTATAATAACGGATGGTGCTGGTCATGAGGCCGCCCAGGCTGGCCGCAAGAAGGAACCAGGCAACAGCCCACCAGCCATTTTGAAGTTGGCCGATGGACATCGGCCCCCCCATCCGAAAGCCATGGACGATGGAAGCTATTACGCCGGCGGCGGCCGGTGTGGGCATGCCAACAAAGTATTTCGAGCTTCCAGGCGCCATTCCCTGAACGTTGAACCGCGCCAGCCTCCAAGCGCAACAGATCAAAAATGCCAGACAGCAAACCCAGGCGAACTGCCCAAGCTGGTGAAGAGCTTCGCCCGAAATGCTCGTAATGCCGCGAAACCCCCAGGCGTAGGCAAGTACCGCAGGTGCGATGCCGAAACTGACCACGTCCGCGAGGGAATCGAATTGAACGCCAAATTCCGTAGTGGTTCCGGTCATTCGCGCGAGCCGCCCATCGAGCGAATCGAAGAGAATGGCCAAGCCAATCGCTTTAGCGGCGCGATTCAGATCTTCCGGGTTACCCACCATGGCGGCAACCACGGCGTAATATCCGCACAAAAGATTGGCCGATGTCATCATAGCGGGCAGAAGAAAAATTCCGCGCCGCCTCTTACGATTCCGCAGGCGTTTGCCGTCAAACGGAATTTCGTGCTGTTCGATTTCACCCATAGCCTAAGCGCTCTTCTCCACAGCTGTCATTCCCGTTTCCGCTTCGGAATGCTGTTTCTCGCTGGCTTCTAGTCCGGCGGACTGGGGCGCCCATTTTGCGAGGATGGTGGCTCCGCCTTTCACGTTGTCGCCTAGTTTCACCAGAATTTGCGCATCCTGCGGGACCCACACATCGGCTCTGGAGCCGAATCGCACCAGGCCGATGCGCTCGCCTCTGGCGACACGCTCGCCGCTCTTTTTCCAACTGACCACGCGGCGCGCAATCAGACCGGCGATCTGCTTGAAGACCATTTCTCCGGCATCCGTCGAGAGTGTGAAAATGTTCTGCTCGTTCTCCATCGAAGCTTGTTCGCGCATTGCCGCGAGAAATTTCCCTGGCTTATATTCCAGGTTCGTGATGACTCCTCCAGCGGGAGCGCGGTTCACGTGCACGTTCCAAATCGCCAGAAAAATGCTGATGCGCTTGCCGGGGCGGCCGGCGTTCTCTTCGTCGGTCACGACGACTACCCGGCCGTCCGCCGGAGATACGACCGCTCCCGATTCGCTCGGGATCACCCGCTCGGGATCGCGGAAAAACGAAAAGACAAAAAGCGCCAAGCACACGCAAACAACCGCGGCTACCGCCCACTCCATCAAATAGGCGGCGGCGCCCAGCACGAGAAGCGGTAACCCAAAGTAGTAGCCCTCTTTGACCATGCCTTAGGAAATATACCTCATCGGCCTCGCCCGGTGTGTAAACGCGGCGAGCGAGCACGGCCATTCTACGACAGAATTTTCGGGGTCGCGGGCGTTATTGCGTGTACTGTGCCCGCGCGCGCTGGATACGCAGGGCAATCCGCTCCATCTCATCCTTGCAGTGGAGCTTCATTTTCTTTAGCTTGATTTCTTCCAGGAGGTCTTCTGAACTGAGGTAGGGAGCGGTGGAGATTCGGTGCAGTTCTGCTTCGTATTTCGAGTGCTGCTCAACCAGACGCTGATACTCGGCGTCCGTATCGAGGAGTATGTCCCGAGGTGCCCGCTGTGCTGTTGCCATGCGTCCTCCTCACGACTGCGCGGATGAAATTGTGAATGCTACATGAACGCATAATAGTACTTTGGGGGGCGGCGTCAAGAGGCAACCATTGGTATTTTGGTTCTAGCCTGTGAGTTTTTTAACCAGGGTGAGGGCAGGCTCGTCGGGGTCGCGGTAGTAGCCTTTGCGCAGGCCGGAAGTGGAGAAGCCGTGTGCTTCGTAGAAGGCGATAGCGGCGGTATTTGATTGCCGCACTTCGAGATAGACGCTTTGCGCGCCTTGTGCGGCGAGCTCAGCAAGAGTGGATGCCAACAAAGCGTGGCCGTTTCCCCGGCGCCTCTGACTTGCAGCTATGGCTAGATTCAGGAGCTCGGCTTGGTCTCCCGTCAGTCTGCCAATTAAGAAGCCGTTTAGCTTTCCATCTGTCTCGACAACAAAAGCCAGTGAGCCTATCTCCTGAGAGAATTTTAAGTAGCTCCCTTTTGACCAATTCGCGGCCTCGGGTGATTGTTCGGAAATCGCAGAGACAGCATCGGCGTCTTCGGGGCGAAACCTTCTAACGTTTGCAACGCCTCGCCTGCCGGTGCTTTCAACTCCCACGACTTGCTCCACCATGCCAGAAAACCTCTGCGTCGCAGCGCCGGACGTAGTTTGCATCCAACTCCAGGCTGCCGGTGGATCGTCCGGCTGCCACTTCCGTCTCGGCAAGCCGGGCAATGGCAGTAGCTAGAAAAGGAGAAACAATCCGGGGTTCGTCGCCCAATTTTTGCCTTTCGCGCCATTCCGGCGTATCCAAAAGGCCGCCGACGTCAGGGGTGGCCCAGGCGATTTTCTCTCCGAGGGCCTGCTCCACCGCAATTTGAACAAACTCGCCAGGAGCGATCACCATTTCCTCGCCGATCCGTTCAAGCCCCGCAGCATCCTGGCGGTAAATGGCTCCAAAAACCTGCCCGCGGCGGGCATTTGCGAAAGCCGCGACAAATTTTTGTCCTTCGGAACCTTGCCGGGCGATGGCTTTCAAACGGGAAACAGCTGCGGCGGGCTTGCCATAAACTTCAGTCCATGCTTTTACAGTCGTCAATCCAATGCGGACTCCGGTGAACGAGCCGGGTCCGGAGGCCACTCCGTAGGCGTCAAGGTCGGCCATCCTGCATCGGGACGCTGCGAGAACACGATGAACCGCCGGTAGCAACCACGACGAGTAATCCTCGTCACTGTCGTGATTGGCAGAAGCAAGAACGACGTCATCCTGAAGAACGGCAGCGCCGCCTCGCAAATCACAGGTATCAATGGCTAGAAGAAGCACGAGGGCATTCTACCGCACCCGAATGAATTGGCAGGGGCCGCAGGTGCGTTCAGCCCGGAAAGCCCGCATGCAACAACCGTTTCACGGCACCAGGCGTATGCGGGCCGCTCAAAATCCGGGCCGTTGCGCAATCTCTGACTCGGCAAGTGCGACACCCTGTGCAATTCGACTGCCAAATACGCAACTAATTTTCCCTAACCTTATGATTCCACAGGATATATCTTGACTCTTGGAACACACACATTTAAACTCTATAAGTATCTCAGGGGGCATCTCGATCCATGGACTACAAAATCGGTGACAAGGTCGTTTACCCGAACCACGGCGTGGGACTGGTAGAACAGATTAGTTACGGTGTCTTGAACGGCAGAACCGAACGTTACTTTATGATTCGCATCGTTTCCAGCGGCCTGCGCGTCATGGTTCCGCAGTCAAACGCAGAAACCGTTGGCCTTCGTTCCGTGATTCGTTCCACGGAATCCAGCAAAGTCCTTGGCTTCCTCGAAAAGGGCAAGCTCAATTCGCATCACGACTGGAAACACCGCTTCAAGGAAAACTCCGAGCGCATGCGTACCGGTTCCCTCCTCGAAGTCGCCGTCGTCCTCAAGAGCCTCGTTTCCCTTAGCCGCAGCAAGCCTCTCTCCTTCCGCGAAAAGAAAATGCTGGAACGCGCGAAGTATCTTCTGGTCAGCGAAATGGCCACAGCGCGCAACACCAGCTCGGAAAGCGCTGAAGCCATCGTGGTCAAGTCTCTCGCAAAAGCCAAGCTGCAGTTCCCGGTAATGACCGAAAAATTCGAATAACCCGGCTTCTTTCTTTCCTGATCTTCACCTCGAAATAAAAAGACGCGCAAGTCGGTTTGCGCGTCTTTTTATTTCCCGGCTTTCAGTTACTCGTCAGACTACTTAGCGACACCCTCGCTTCCCGCAATGTCCGGGCCACGGCTGCTGCGATCTTCGTTGCGCCTGGCGTGTCCCCGTGAATGCAAATCGTCTGTGCCACGACCGCAACTTCGCTCGCGTTGCTGGCCGTAACAACTCCACGTTCGGCTATTCCCAAAGCCTGCCGCGCTGCTTCCTCGGGATTGCGTATCAGCGCATCTTCGAATTTTCTGGATCGCAGCGTGCCATCGGGCTCATACCGCCTGTCGGCAAACGCTTCTGCCGCGGCCCTAAAGCCGGCTTCACGAAATACTTCCAACATGGGCGAACCTGCCAGTCCTACGAGCACAACGTCGCGGCTCCATCGCGCGACGCCTGCGGCGATTGCTTGCGCGAGTTCGCGATTACGGACCGCCTGGTTGTAAAGCGCGCCATGCGGCTTTACGTGCACCACTTGGGCACCACAAATCTCCGCAACTTCCGCCAGGGCCCGAACCTGCACGAACACGGATTTGGCAACTTCGTCTGGCGGTAAGTTCAACTCGAGCCTTCCGAAATTCTCGCGGTCCGCGTAGCCCGGATGGGCACCGACCGCAACTCCGGCTCGCTGTGCCTGCTCGATGGTGGCGCGCATTGTTTGGGCATCGCCCGCATGCCCGCCGCAGGCCACGTTTGCCGAGGTGATCGAGAGCAACAAAGCTTCTTGCGTGCCGTCGGCAATCGCCTCGGGAAACTCACCCATGTCGCAATTCAAATCGATCCTTAATTGCCCGGTCTTCATGCCAAAATCAGCTCCTTCGACGCCAGCAATGATTCTTGCTCCACCAAGAGCGCTCTGGCCGCTGGCATCTCTACCCTTTCGAAGCGAATCTCGTCGCGCGGCCGCAGCTGTCCCAGGCTGCTCAAGTCCACTGAAATCACATTGGCAATTTTAGGATAGCCGCCGGTCGTTTGTTGCTCGACAAACAAGATAATCGGTAATCCCGATGCCGTGATCTGCACGGCTCCCAAAGACACTCCTTCGGAAATCATCTCACCGCCGCAGGCCAGGGGAATCGCGGTCCCCTCGAGCCGCAATCCCATGCGGTTAGATTCCTCCGCCACGTGATAGCTCCGCTTATAAAATAGCTTTTGGGCGGCCTCGGAAAACCAGCCGCTCTGCGGCCCGGCTGTGACGCGCAAAACTTTTCGCGGCGACAAAATATCCTTTGCCCGCGCGGCCAGCGTTCTTTTTCGAAAAGTACGAAAAGCCCAACCAGCCGTTCCGATTCTCAAGCAATCTCCTTTGCGTAATGCGCGGCCCTCAAAACCGCCAAGGCCGCTCAAGAGATGCGTCGACGCGCTGCCCAAAAACAATTTAACCTCGATTCCGCCCCGCACACATAAGTAACAACGCGCTCCTCCGCGCGTGGTCCCCACACGCAAAGTCTGGCCCGCGCGAACTTCCACGGAACACCACATGTCGACGGCCATATTATCTAGCGTCGTTCCAAAATCAGAGCCCGCAAGAGCCACAACCGCACCCTCTAGAAACTCAAACGTCCCACCGACAAGCGTCATCTCCAGGGCGGCCGCACCTTCCGGGTTACCCACCAAACGATTGCCAATCCTGAGGGCAAGCGAATCCGCTGCCCCAGAGGGCGAAACTCCCATCGGCCCAAAGCCTTCCCGCCCCAAATCTTGCACAGTCGTCAAGAGCCCCGGGGCGCGCACTTCCATCAAGCTCATGCGTTTGCCCACAGCGCAAACTGCGCGGACGAAATCGAGACAAAACGCACGCGATCTCCTATGGAGAGCATGCTCATCTGCGCACGCGCCGACTGGAACATAGCCAAGGGCGTGCGCCCGAGCAACCTCCAACCGCCCGGGGTAGAAATTGGATACACGCCGGTCTGGGTGCCCGCGATACCGACGCTTCCAGCGGGGACGCTTCGTCGTGGCGTTGACAAACGAGGCGTAACCAATTCTTCAGGTAATTCGCCCAAGTAGGCGAACCCCGGGACAAATCCCAAAAAATAGACAATGTAAGGCCGCGAACCATGCAAGGCGATCACACGGTCCGGCGGCATGCCGTGTAACTCTGCAACATCCTTCAAATCCGGGCCGAACTCACCACCGTAGCAGACCGGGATCTCGACTAAACGCGGTTCCGGCAACGCCACTTTCTCCATGCGGTCGATGTAGCCGCGCAGGGTTTCTTGCAGCTCGTTGTGCTGGAATTTCAGCGCGTCGAATTTAATCAAAATCGAACCATAGGCTGGATGCAGGTTCCGCACTCCCGCGATCGGCTCGAGCTCCATCAACTGCAAGAGTCTGCGAACCTGTTCGTGGCCTTCGGTTGTGATTTGATTCTGCGCCGGCACACCCGAACCTGTTGCCTCAGCACAGGATGAACGTGGATTCCCCTGCGGCCCGAAGTAAACCAGAAGTGATTGGTCGCTCGCAGGATAAAATTGAACGCCGTGGCTAGCGGAAGTTCCCATCGGGGCAAGAGTATATCGCAGGGACTCCGAGACCGTATTCCGCGCATTTATTCCATGGAGGCTGGCTTAGAATGGGGGCAGCCGACACTTCCGATGTCACGCTGCAGCGTCCTCGCTATGTTCCCGACGCCGTGTTTGTGAAGACTTGGACTACGGAACAAGATGCTCGGGACGCGCAAAGCTGGCTTGCGGATCTCCCTCACGGTTCAACCCAAGACGCCTCAGCGCTAGAAACTTTTGCCACCGATATGCTGCTCGAACCCTTCAGGAAATAGATCCGCGGACGGGGGTTCCTCTTGTTGCATAGAGTCCTTCCACACGCAGAAGGCCACAAGAAAGATAGCGAAATCGACCCAGAGCGGATCTCGATGGGCTAGAGACTTGCAAAGAAAAAAACTTTCGTTTTTTTTCACGCACAGAAGCGGGCAGTCCCTCGACCCAGCAAGCCCTTCACGAAAGGGCCAGGCCCGGATCGGCATTCAGGGACGCGTCGGCGAAAACACCTGCGCGAAACCGCTCGTAGGCGGCGGCCGCGATCATCGCTGCGTTATCTGTCGAGAGGGCCCGGCTCGGAAAAAAAACGTCGATGCCCTTGCTCTTGACGCGCTCTTCGAAAGTCGCGCGTAACTGACTGTTCGCCGCGACGCCGCCGGAAACGAGCACGCTGCCCACGGCCAAATCTTCCGCGGCCATCATGGTGCGATCGACTAAATCGCGAACGACCGCATGTTGAAACTCGCGGACCAAGCCAAGCGTTTGCGGAGAACAGAGGCGTAGCAACTGATCGAACTTGCGTTCGCCGCGCTGGAGAGCTTCTTCCCTGGCCCGGATTTCCTCGGCATACTCGGCGTGCTCGCGCACATGGTAAAGAACCGCCGTTTTCAAACCGCTGAAGCTGAAGTCCAGAGGATTTCCCCGCGTTTTCGTCGGCCCGAACTTCACAGGAGCAGCTGCTCCGTTCGAAACCCCGGCAAGACGGTCCAGGATCGGCCCGCCAGGATATCCAAGACCGAGAAGTTTCGCGACTTTGTCGTAAGCTTCGCCCGCCGCATCGTCGCGCGTCTGCCCAATTTTTCGATAGCGCAGGAGCCCGGGCAATTCACGCGCCGCGCTTTGCCGCTCACTGCAACTCTGCGCGTCCGAAGCCCCGCCGGTCACCTCATACAAAACTGTGTGACCGCCCGAAACGATTAGGCAAACCGCCGGCAATTTCGGCGCACGCCCTGCCTTGTGCGCTTCGAGAAAAACGGCATGCACGTGCCCAGCGAGATGATTGACCGGCACAAGCGGCTTTCCAAGCGCTTCCGCCAACGTTTTTCCGTACGTGATGCCCACCAGCAGCGCTCCGACAAGGCCCGGCCCCTGCGTTACGCCGATCGCATCCACATCACCGAGCTTCATCCCCGCCTGCGACAGCGCCTCCCGCACGACCGGGACGATTTGCCGCAAATGTTCCCGCGAGGCAAGCTCTGGCACCACGCCGCCGTATTTTCGGTGAATATCGATCTGCGAAGCCACAACGCTGGACAAAATCTCGCGACCATTCTCGACAACCGCTGCCGCGGTCTCGTCGCACGAAGATTCGATGCCTAGAATGCGCGTCATCTTGGGATTCTCACGGGCTAAAGCTACAGCTTCAAATTTTTCAAATACTCGCGAAAGGGAGCGCCCAACTCTTCGTTTTGCAGCGCAATCTCCACCGTGGCCTTCAGAAATCCCAGTTTGTCGCCGGCATCGTAGGAAACGCCTTCATAGATGTATGCCCAGAGGCCGTTTTCGTGCGCGAGCAGGCGCAGCGCGTCGGTCAACTGAATCTCATTCCCCGCGCCCGGCTTGGTGCGCTTCAAACAATCGAAAATTTGTGGCGGCAAGACATATCGCCCAGTGATCGCCAGGTTTGACGGCGCATTCTCCGGTTTCGGCTTCTCCACCAAGTCGCGAACTCGCAACAGCCGCGCGCCAAAGGGCGGCTGCGGCGCGGGTTCGCCGTCGACGATTCCATACAAGTATGTTTTCTCCCGCGGCACTTCCTCGACAGCAATCGCACCCACGCCGGTTGCCGCATAGACATCGATCAGTTGTTTCGTGGCCGGATTTTTCCCTGGAATGAGGACATCCCCAAGCAAAACCGCGAACGGTTCATCGCCAACCAAGTCCTCCGCCACCAGCACGGCGTGCCCCAGACCCAGCGGCTCCTTTTGACGCGTATAGCTCACTTTCACCATGTCGCTGATTCTGCGCACCATCGCGGCTTGCTCTTTTTTCCCTTTTTCCTCCAAAAAACGCTCGAGCATTGGCGCATGGTCGAAGTGATCTTCGATCGAGTTCTTTCCCTTCCCCGTCACGATGATGATGTGTTCGATTCCGGAAGCAACGCACTCTTCGACCACGTACTGGATCTGCGGCTTGTCCACGACCGTGAGCATTTCCTTTGGTTGCGCTTTGGTCGCCGGCAAAAAACGCGTGCCCAGTCCGGCAGCGGGAAGAACCGCTTTGCGAACTTTCCGTTTTGCGCCCGTCTGTAGTGGGATGTCGGCCATGCGTTCGCTCTCGCCCTTATTTTTTCTTAGCAGTCTTCTTTTCTTTTGAAGAGCTCTCTTTGGAAACTGTCTCTTTCCCCGCTGAATCTTTACTCGCCGGCTCGGCGGCGCCTCCGTCTTTCGCGCCGGCATCTTTGCTGCTGGCCTCTTTTCCGTCGCTCGCCGGCTTACTCTCTTTGCTCCCTCCGTCCGGCGATTTCCCAGCGTAGTCCGTCACGTACCATCCCGACCCTTTGAATTTTATCGCCGGCGCGGTGATCACGGACTCTACCTTGCCGCCGCAGTGCGGACACTTCTTCAGGTGCGGGCCGCTGACCTTTTCGATCTTGTCCGTATGGCGCCCGCACTTCATGCACTTGTACTCGTACAGTGGCACAGCTACTCCCTCCGCTTGAGCTCCAAACAAAAAAGTATAGCATGCGTGACAAAATGTCTCCGCAACGCATGCTAGACTTCCAAGCATGCGAGCAGCAGCTACGACCAACACCGAAAGCGCCCTGGGCTGCTTGTACCTCGTTGGCACGCCCATTGGCAATCTCGAAGACATCACCCTGCGGGCCCTGCGCATCCTCAAGGAAGTCGACCAGATCGCCTGCGAGGACACGCGCCACACCCAAAAGCTTCTCAACCACTACGAAATCCGCAAACCGCTCATCAGCTATCACGAGCACAACGAACTCACGCGCGCGCCCGAACTGCTCATCTCCCTCGAACAAGGCGCAAAGATCGCGCTCGTCAGCGACGCCGGCATGCCGCTGGTCTCCGATCCGGGACATCGTCTCGTCACGCTCTGTTTGCGTCATCATGTTCCTGTCGTCCCCATCCCCGGACCATCCGCGCTTCTCGCCTCGCTCGCCGCCAGCGGCTTGCCCAACGAGGAATTTCTTTTCGTTGGTTTTCTTCCTGCTCGCACCGGCGAACGCCGCCGCGCTCTCGAACGCCTGCGCATCGAGGATCGCACCATCATTCTTTACGAAGGGCCGCATCGTATTGCGGAATGCGTCGCCGACGCCCGCGAAGTTCTCGGCAACCGCGCCGCGTGCATCGCCCGCGAAGTCACCAAGCTCCACGAAGAATTTCGGCGCGGTAAACTCTCGGAACTTTTCGCGTCCCTCGAAGAGCGCCCCGCCAAAGGAGAAATCACCCTGCTCATTGGCGCCGAAGATCCGGCCGACGCCCGCACTCCCGCCAATTCCATGCAATCCCTCGCGGAGCGCGTCGAAGAACTCATCCATCAAGCCAAGCTCGACCGGAAAGAAGCCCTCAAGCTTGCCGCCAAAGAACGCGGCCTAACCCGCCGCGAAGCCTACGACAAAATGGTAGGCGCCCGCGAACCTGAAAATCGTGATTCGTAGCCGGTCTTTCGTGCCTAGCGTTCCCGGCACGAGCAAGTGATTCCAGAAAAACGGTTTGGACGGCAATTAAAGGAGCTGCATCGGCTTCGTGAAACGATTCGCCTGCGAGATTCACTTTATCGCATAGGAGGATCCTCTCATGGCTGGTCCCTGGAAAACCCTAACGAACACCCCTTCCTTTAGTGTAGACACAATGCTGCTGCTTACCGATGGCACGGTCATGTGCCACGAATACGAAACCCCCAATTGGCACAAGCTGGTTCCGGATGCGAAAGGCGACTATGTAAAAGGCACCTGGCATCCGATGAGCCCGATGGTCGCTAATGCTCCGCTGACGCAAAACGGACCTGTAAACGCGCCTCTGTACTATGCCTCGGCCGTGCTCAAAGACGGTCGCGTGTTCGTGGCTGGCGGGGAGTACAACGGCGGGGTAAACCTCGATTTGGCTGCGGCAGAAATCTATGACCCGGTCGCCGATTCTTGGACTTCCGTACCTGTGCCGCCGGGCTGGGCGAATATTGGAGATGCGCCCTCGTGCGTTCTCCCGGATGGCAGGCTGCTACTGGGGAGCATCAAAACGAAAAAGACAGCGATCTTTCATCCAGCGACTCACACCTGGACTCCGGGCGGGATTAAGAATGACACCAGTTCCGAGGAGGGCTGGACCCTCCTACCAAACGATTTTATTCTCTGCCCGGAAGTCAACAATCATCCGAAGGCCGAAAAATACAAAATAAAAACCAATAAGTGGATAAGCGCAGGGTCGGTGCCTGCAGCTAATGACCTTGTTCTGAACGCGCCTGTGTCAATTGAGATCGGGCCCGCGATTCTCATGCCGGACGACCGCGTGTTCTGTAGTGGCGCCACCGGCCATACCGCGATCTATAAGGTAAGCACCGGGACATGGTCCGGGGGACCCGATTTCCCGATAGGATCCGGAGGGAAACTGATGCGCGCGTTTGACGCTCCGGCGTGCCTGCTTCCCAATGGGCGGGTGCTGTGCATGGCGGGCAGCGTAATCACGTCTGGCGTCGACGCAGGTTGGGCAGGGCAACCCGTGAGCCTCTTCGAATTCGATGGCGCGGTACTGCATCCCGTGGCGGGCCCAGCTAACGCTGCGACAACCGTCACTTTCAACTGCCGATTCCTGCTTCTGCCGACCGGCCAGGTGTTGTATTCCAATTGCACGTCGAAACTGCAAGTCTTCACTCCCAGCGGAGGACCTCACCATCACTGGCGTCCGCACATTACCTCTGTTCCCAAAACGTTGCGCCACGGACACACTTACCGATTGCACGGCCGCCAGCTGAACGGGCTCTCGCAGGCCAACGCCTATGGCGATGATGCGCAGATGGCCACGAACTATCCTCTGGTTCGACTTAAGCGCGTTGGCAGCAACAAAGTTTTCTTTTGCCGCACGTTTGATCACTCAACGATGGCCGTGGCCACCGGCAAAAAGAAGCACTACACCCATTTCCACGTGGCGCACACGATTCCCGTGGGCCACTACGAATTGGTGGTTGTGGCCAATGGCATTCACTCGGATCACGTGAAGGTCCATGTAAAACCGTAGGGTTTTCCGGCGCACAGCACCCGTAAAGGAGTTGGGGCTGATCAACTTCTCCAAAGTTGTCTGCGCAAGTCGGGAAATGACACTTCTGGCAGGAGGCGACGGCACTCCGAGATGTGGAAGGCCCTCTGCATTTCAGGGGGAAGTTTCTGAAAACATCGTCTTCGCGTCAGATTTCGACGCGCTGCGAATGCGTAAGGTGAAGTTTGGAATGAGCGCGGCGGGAGCCATAGTTGCTCCTCACAGGGAATGCCTATGCCCTGGCACGTCGCGACATGGGCCCTTTTTCTCTCCGACCTAAACGATGTGCGTCAGGATGCAAAGCAACGTGACCTCCGTCACTTACGTTTGCCCGGCCAAGACGATAATTCTTCCTTCGATGGATGTCTCACAGCCGAAGGAGGTGTTATGCGGCCATATCGGGATATCGCAACACTTGCGGGTGCACAAATTGTCTGTTTCGTTGTACTCACGCACTTGGAGCCTAACTTTTTCTTGCTTCATTTTTATCAATTGATCCTTTACATCGCCATTTTGGTGATGCTGTCTTATAGGGAAGAGCGCTGGGCATACATGATCGGAATGCTGGCGTCGGTAGTATGGCTCGTGATGGCCTATGCAACTGGGATGATAGGGAGTTCCCTGCGGCAACTCCTGGAGCCACGCGCGGGTGGCCTGGTGGAAAATCCGGTTGGCATTATAACGCTGCTGACCGCATTGATCGGAGTCCTGATGATCGCCTTCTGCGCCAGGCACTGGAAGAAGGAGTATTCGGGAGTCGGGAAAACACGGAGTACGTTGCTGGTCAGTTCGGGTATTGTCGCCGTGTATTACGGAATTCTTATTGCGTGGTTCTGGAACATGTTTCCGAAGGCGTGACCGAGAGGAGACGTCGCGGCGATCCTCCAATGTTAATTGTCGACTGTTGAGTGGAAGGCCGCGCCATCGAGTAGCGGCTGGAGGCTTTGCAGGACTTGCGGAAAGTCGGCGGCCATGGTGGTTACGGTCAAAACACCAACGGAAGCTCCGCTTCGCGCATAAATGCGCCGATAGGCGAGTTCCCTGCCGTCTTTCGTCGAGTGGCGAACGTCCATGGCCATGCTTTCGTCGGCGCCGCTCACTCGCGGCGGCATGGTCGGCTCGATCCTCGGTTCGCGGAGGTAGCCGCGCAGCACGCTGATTTGGGACTCCACAAACTGCTGGAGCGAAATTCCGCCGAGAACTTCTTCGCTGGCCACAACGCTACTGGGAAATTCACCTTCGGAATTGCGCTGCAGACCGAATTCCTGCTGGATTTGCCACTTCTCTGGTATTGCAGAAAACGACCAGCCCATGACGGAGAACGCCGGCGAGGGCAGCTTCGCAGTGGTGCGCGTGTCTGGGGAAACGCCGGGTTTCGCCGGAATGGGTGCTGCGGGAGGTGCGCTAAGAGGAACGTTTCCATGTGCCGGATTTGCGGGGGCCGCGCGGCCGGCGCTCTCCGCTTCCATACGCTGGTCCGCGCTGGAAGAGGCAGGAGCGGAATGCTGAGGGCCGGAGAGAGGGACGTGCGGGGACGCCGGAACAGATTTGAAAGACGCGGGCTTGTCTTCATCAGCAGGCCTCGCCTGCGGCGAAGCTGCGGGAGGGGGCGAGGCAACCGCGCGATGATCCCGAGGCTCCATCAAGGAGGCAAGTTTCGCGTCGGCCACGATTTTCACGGAGAAAGCGGTTTGCCCACCTTTGATTTCGTCGCCGTTGGCAAGCATCGCATCCTTGATGCGTGCGCCGTTCAAGAAGGTGCCGTTGCTGCTCTTCTTATCGATGACCCGGCAACCCTGCGGCCCGCACTCGACGGCAAAGTGGACGCCGGACATAAATGTATCGTGCGGAAAGGCGAGTTGCGCCCGCCCTTCGGCCCGACCAATGGTCACACTTTCCCCGCTTTTCAATTCGAAGGCCTTGCCCGCCATCGGCCCCGCTTTGATCTCGAGAATGATTCCCATCAGTGTCCCAATCTCCGTCGTCGATCTAATTCCCGATGTCCAGTTAATCTGCCGGCTCGGAAAAGCCCACCGGGCAGATGCACCGCGGCTCCATCGATGCCGCGACAGCCACGACTCTGAAAAAAGGCCTCTTCATCTTGTACCAATTCGGCGATTCGCGCTGGGCGTCCAATGATAAACGAATGCAGGCAAGCGCGAAATGGCTGGCGGGAGAGTGTTGGCGCCAATGTCAACGAACGCGGGGCTTACTCCTTGGGGGAGAAAGAGATGCCGGCAACTGTGGAATCGAAGATGGGCTTCACGAAGGCGAGATCCTTCTCAAGCGTAGTGAGGGTGAGAACGCCGATGGACGAGCCGCTGAGAGCATACAGCCGATGCATGCAGACGGAGGGGGCATCCTTCATCTGGAATCGGATCTCAAGCGCAGCGGTCTTCTCGGCACCCGAGACGGCTGGAGCGTCAATAGCAGTCAGCTTCGGCTCCGGCAAGTGTTCCCGAAGCATTTTGCTTTGTTCTTCAATGTACCTCGCGAGGGTGACGCCCGGGCCGAGAGGCTCTTCCATGGCCCCGATGCTGCTGGCGAATGCATCTTTGACAACTTGTTGAATGCCAAGACCTTCCTGGATGTGCCATCGCTCGGGAATCTTGTGAAACGCCCAGCCACCGATGACCAGTGCGGGCGGCACGCTGGGATCCCGCGGAGGAGCGAGCGGCGCGGGAGGTTGGCTAGGAGGCGGTACTGAGCCGGGCCGCGCAGGTGTCGTGCTTGTGGCTGCTGGCAAAGTTGCCGGAGATGAACTGGACGTGTTATTCGCGGGAGCATGGGGTTGTCGTGGGACCGCAACGGAATTAAAGACAGCCGCGCGTGGGCCGGAGGAAGGCGTGGAGGCAAGAACGTCAGGAGCGATGCCGACAACGAAAACGGTTTGGCCGGACTTGATTTCGTCCCCATTGGCAAGGAGCATGGCTTCGCGGATTCTTGCGCCGTTCAGGTATGTGCCGTTGGTGCTTTTCTTATCGACGAGTCGGCAGCCGTCCAAGCCATACTCGACAGCAAAGTGCACGCCCGACATAAGATTGTCGTGCGGCACGGCAAACTGCGCGCGCTCAGAGGCCCGACCGATGACAACGGACTCGCCGCTCGCGAGCGAAATCGTTTTCCCAGCGAGCGGCCCCGCTTTAATTTGTAGAAGGATGGCGATGCGGAGCCCCCAGAGTTTCAGACAATAAATTCTAGCAACGGAAGACGGTGACACGGCGAACGGCGGTGGAACAACCGCTCGAATGTCATGAAAAAATGGACTGCAGAAAATGCATCATCCATAAGGAAAGACAAAAGTGCCATCCGGCGCTGCGGGCGAAGAATCGATGTCAAGAACTTCCCTGGCGTCTCCGGACGCCGACCACTTTTCAACGCCGCCCTTGTCATTGAAATAATAGAAATCAAGTTTCCAGTGCTGGCCCTCCCTCGAGAGCACGGGATTTTGGCAGTATTTGTGAAAAAGCGCGGGTCCGCCCGTAGGATCGCGCGTGGTCCACATTTTCAAGGAACGCTGCTGAGCGTCCCAAAAGGAGGGCGAAGCGACGAATCCGCCAGGACCGAGTGTAAAGGCGCGAATCGCGGAGGAAAGCTTCTCGGGGCTCAGCGAATCCGGAAGCTGGATGTTTTCCGATTCCAACAGGCCATTCAGCGGCCCGATAGCATTTGCGCTTGGAAATGGCGTTGCAACTCCTTCCTGCGAGACGACGACAAGTATTTTTACGTGCTTGATGTTTTTGACGAGGAAGATAGAGTGCTTATGGAGCCAGGGATAAAGGGCGGAAAGGCTCTGCGCAAAGGTATCCTTCGGTTCGCAATGCCAAAAGGCAGCGGCAGCACGTTTGGCGATTTCTTCGTGAGAGTTCGTGGTTGCTTCGGATGACACGACGCTGTTGGACACTCCTATCTCAAGGATTTGTGGTAACAGCCCAACCACTATAGCCGCGGTCTTTGAATTCCTTATCGGACATCTCGCTGTTATTGCCCCCGCCCTTACCATCAGCGTCAGCCGGTGGCCAAGGGTCACGAACATCGAGGGACTTGGAGCCATCCTTGTTGGTAGTAACGCCATCGACGACCATAAAATGACCGCCGCCGCCTGGGTTGTTAAAATGAACGATCGCGGGGTGGCCGCCGGCAGTCGCTTTTTGAAGCTCGTCAAGAGACATCTGCTTTGGATCGGAGGCATTTTTGACTCCATTCAAATGCAAGAGATCCGTCAGGTTGCTCATGTCCGTTCCGTTCACCGGATCGTAGGCACCCGGAAATGCCTGGGATTCCTGCTGGAGAGCCTTTTCCGGAACCTTGATGCCCGTCACGGTAACGATGACCATTCGTGTGGTGGCCATGCCGCAGGACATTGAAGTTTCCTGGCCGAGAAGCGGGACGACACCGGGCGTGCCGGGCGTTCCGGAATCGCCAATCATCACTGTAAAACAGCCGAGGACGATTACTCCCCCATGAGCCGTTTGGTCGGTGACCCGGGCGGCGGGCAAAAAAGTAATAAGCACAGTGGGTGAGCCTTTGACAATGACGTCGGGAGGGCCAACGCAGCTGGCCATATCGGTGACGCGAGCCGCAGGGAGAAAGCCAATTTGTACAGTTGGGCAGCAAGGAGGAAGGATAGGACCGCCGACATGGGGCACGAGGACCGTCACTAGTGGACATACGTGCATGTCGGTCATGCGAGCAGCCGGAGGCATAGTTCATTTACTCCCAGGCGAAACTGGTGGAAAGACGGTCATGAGTTTTTTACCCCGCCATGCTTTTCGTCGGGTTCGTCAGGATCATCTGGAGGAATGGGGGCGGTAACGCTGGGAGTACCGCCGCTATTGATCATAACCATGGTGCCCATGATGGTCACGCCGGAGGCGTCGATTTTGATAAAACCTCCCGGGCCATTGATGGAAATAAACTGGTCGACATTGAAGGAAAGTTTGTCGAAATGAAGGACACCGCCCCCGCCTACGTCTATGCAAAAGGGACCCTCGGTTTTCTGAAAGTAACCGCTTTTATTGTGAATCGAGGCGTCCTTGTCGGTGAGGAGACGGTAGAAACCCTCGACGTGAAGGTTGTCATTCTGCTTGATATGCGTTTTGCGATCATTGCCGATGGTCCTAAGACGATCGTGACCGACGTATTCGCGAGAGTCGGCTTCGACGCTTTCGGTTTTGCTGCGCTCGGCATGAACTCTAAGCAACTCGCTGCCCTTCCTGTCCTCGAAAATGATGGAGTTGAAGGTGGACGTCGACCCCTTGGGAGTGCTACGGGTCATAAAGCCGCTGCGCGTTTGATTGTCGGGGAGCTTATAGGGCGGCATATTTTTGTCGTTGTAAACGCGGCCAGTAATAATCGGCTGGTCGGGATCGCCTTCGAGAAAGTCAACGATCACCTCCTGGCCGATGCGGGGAAGAAAGATGCTGCCCCAGTTCGTGCCGGCCCAAGGCTGGGACACACGAATGAAACAGGAGCGTTCCTCATCGGGAATGTCCTTCTTCTTTCGTTGTGTCTCACGATCCCAGTGGAACTGCACTTTGACGCGGCCATACTTGTCGGTGTAAATCTCCTCGCCTTTTGGACCGACAACAATCGCGGTTTGAGAGCCCTGCATCAAAGGTTTTGGAGTCGTCCGGGGCGGAGTGAAAGGCACTTTGACCGGAATGGACGTAAAGGAGTTGGAGTAGGTGGAGGAGCCATTTCCGCCACCTGAGAAAAACTCGGATTCGAAGCCGCTGTGGGAAACGGAAGTTAAGAGATAAGTTCCGTTCTGATCGGAGCGAGGATGGTTCTTCATATCGAAGCGCAGTCCTGGAGCAAGTGAGCGGCAGACGCCATCGCCGTTAACGATGAGGTGAGGCAGCTCCTCGGCATCCATATAGGCGTCGGCAAGAGTGCTGCCTTCGTCGTGGGTATCGTATTCTCCGGGATAATCATAGATTTCCCAGCGAGTGTCGCCGCCATGTTTGGCTTCGGAGGTGACCTTCAAGAGTGTGCTGGAAGAATCCTCGAAATTGAAATCGTTGAGAGTGTATTTGCCGGAACGGACTTCGACCTGGGTTTGCCAGGAGGTGATTTCATCGTTCAAATGTTTTGAACCAGCAAAGCCGGACGGAGCGAAGGGGACAGCGTCGGTCTGGCAGGGATCAATCTTTGACTTGGCGTCGGCGATGACCATTTTGTGCTGGCCCTTCTGATGGGTGAAGTAGAAGAAAATGCCCTCCTGCTCGAGGAGACGCATTACGAAGTTTGCGGAACTTTCGCGATACTGAACGCAGTAGTCCCACTTACGGTAGTCAGAACTTTTCACCCGCATATCCAAATAGCCGCTCTGTCCCATACGGTCGAAAACATCGAAAACGATGTCCGGGACAGTGGCGTCCTGAAAGATGCGGCAATCGTATTGGCGAGTGAGAAACCAAAACCAGGGAACGAGCTCGGCCTGATAAATGGCAACTTTTGCTCCGGGGAGCTGAGAGAAACGACTGATGTAACCGTTCCAGAAACGCTGAGAAGTGCCGTTGGCAAGATTGACGCCAATGGTCACCTTTTTCCCGAGGATGTCGTCGAAATTAATGTTCTGGTCGAGCGAAAGGAAGTCGAGCTGAAATTTGAAAATCTTGGAGATGGCCTCTTCGCCTGAGAAGGACCGCAGGAAAAGCTTGTCGGACCCCAAAGGCTGATCGATAAATAGCCAAGTATTTTTAAATTGATCTCCAGCCATTGTTCCAGTCCTCCAATCCCATTCCGGGCCCTAAAACGGAAGATGCCTTACATCGGGTCAAAAATTGCGAAGCTTGGGGTTGCCGTAGTAACACCGAGCAAGGGCGCGAACCTGCTTTTTGTTGATCGTGGAACGGATGAGTCCGCCCTGACTGTTTGGAAAGAACATGATATTCGTCGTGTCGCTTAGGTCGATTCCATCGTTATCGTCATTCCAGTGCCGCAGAAGCGCACCGTGCCCCATCTCGTGGATAAGCGTGACGGCATCGCCGACATTGGCCTTCGCGTCCAGGAGTGTATAAGGCAGCCAGGTTGCGCCATTGACCGTCTTGCGACCGTCGCCGGCTGCGCTTGAATAATCGACGAGTGTGCGGCCGGTCACTACTGAATCAGCCTTGGGATTCTGTTCGATGTCGACCATGATGACGGGCATGCGGACGGGGTTCGCGCGATCATCAAAGGCTTCGGCGGCCTTCTGCCGGATGGTGACTGCTTCACCATCTTCGAAGTCCGTGTCGCCCGTCTGGCTAACCTTATAAGAGCCGTCAAAGTTTATCACCGTGGGGTTGCCATCCGCAGGGTAGACGTCAAGCGTGAAACCGTACTTCTGAAGCAGTTCTCTTGCCTTGCTGATCAAGGCGGGCAGTTGCCCTTGAGTCGCCGACTTCGCGCGGAAAATGCTGATGGAGAGTGTAACGGCCGCCGGCACGCGAAAGTTGGTGATGGATTGGTCCTGACGGGGCGGATGCCAACCGGGAGGCGCATTGAATATGCGCGGTGTTCGTCCAGCCGAAGATTGCGTCACCCGGGGCGGGGGCATTCCTCTTCATGCTCCTTTGTGCGGCGCATCGAACGACGAGCGCTCTAAAAGAAAAATGGCCGTCAAGAATAAGAGAATGAGCCGTTTCCGGCGACGGAGACGTGAATAGCTGCTGGCTTCTGACGTTCGGCCATGCGGCTGAGAAGGTAGCGCGAAACATCGGGAAGCATGGTGTTGGTGAGGATGTTGTCCACGTTGCGGGCGCCGGACTCGACTTCGGTGCAGCGCTTGGCGACTTCGGCGACGACGGACGGGTCGTAGGTTAGCTCAATTTTGTGATTTTCGCGAATACGGCGCTGGATCTTGGCTAGTTTCAGGGTGACGATTTGCTTCATCGCTTCGTCGCGTAGGGGGAAATAAGGGACGGTTACCAAGCGGCCCATGAATGCGGGCTTGAAGATTTTGTTGAGCTCGGGCTTTAGCGCTTTGGCTAGGCCTTCGGCGCTGGGAGTGGTTTCGGGATCGGCGGTGAGCTTCATCAGCAGATCGGTGCAGGCGTTGGAAGTGAGAATGATGATGGTGTTCTTAAAATCAATCTCGCGGCCTTCGCCGTCTTCCATGTTGCCCTTGTCGAAGACCTGGTAGAAAAGTTCAAGAACGTCGGGATGGGCTTTCTCGCATTCATCGAGGAGCACGACTGAATATGGGCGGCGGCGCACGGCTTCCGTCAAAACGCCGCCTTCGCCATAGCCGACGTAGCCCGGAGGCGCGCCTTTAAGGCTCGAAACAGTGTGCGCTTCCTGAAATTCGGACATATTGATGGTGATGAGATTGCGCTCGCCACCGTAAAGAAAATCAGCAAGAGCGAGTGCGGTTTCGGTTTTGCCTACGCCGCTGGGGCCAACGAGCATGAAAACGCCGACAGGCTTTACGGGATCGTCCATGCCAGCGCGGTTCGTGGAAATACGTTGAGCGATCGCTTCGAGAGCGTGATTCTGACCGATGACACGGACGGCCATGAGCTCTTTCAGATGGAGAACAGTGTTGATTTCGTCTTGCTGCATCTTGCCGACGGGAATGCCAGTCCATGCGGAGATGACTTCGCCGACGATTTGCGTGTCGACACAAACGCGCATGAGCGGCGCATCACCTTGCAGAGCGTCGAGCTCTGCATTCAGTTTTTCGAGTTCAGCGCGTAGAGATGCGACGTCGGTGGCAGGCTTGGCGGCCGTTCCAGCGGATGCAGACATGGCCGCAGAAGATGCCGAAGCAGGGGCCGCGGGCGGTGCGGCGGGCGGAGCAGCGGCGGCTTCGAGTTGCGTGCGGATATCGCGAATGCGCGAAACGAGCGAGAATTCCTTGTCGCGGCGGTCTTCGAGACTCTTGAGGCTGGCAGCTACTTCCGCTTTTTGTTTGGCGATATTGGCGAGGCGCTCGGAATGATCGACGCCGACGGCGGCTTCGCGTTCGAGGACGCGCTGCTGAACCTCGAGGTCGTCAACCTGGCGCAAGGCGTCTTCGATCATGGGAGGAGTAGCGTTTTGCCCAAGAGAAAGCCGCGCGCAGGCGGTGTCCATAACGCTGACGGCTTTATCTGGAAGCTGGCGGCCGGCCAGATAGCGATGTGAGAACTTGGTTGCGGCACGAACGGCTTCGTCGAGAATGCGGACGTTGTGGTGATTTTCGAGAGAGCTGACAATGCCGCGGAGCATGACCATGCACTGCTCTTCGGTGGGCTCTTCGACTTTAACAACCTGGAAGCGGCGAGCGAGCGCGGCATCTTTCTCAAAGAATTTTTTGTATTCCGACCAAGTGGTTGCAGCGATAGTGCGCAGTTCGCCGCGAGCCAATGCTGGCTTGAGGAGATTCGCGGCGTCGCCCTGCCCTGCCGTTCCGCCTGCACCGATCATAGTATGAGCTTCATCAATGAATAAAATGATGGGGGACGGAAAAGATTTCACTTCTTCGATCAGGCCCTTGAGGCGATTTTCGAATTCACCTTTGACGCCAGCGCCAGCCTGCAAGAGCGCCAGATCGAGCGAGCGGATGGTGACGTTTTTTAGAGAGGGCGGAACATCGCCCGCCGCGACGCGTAGCGCAAAACCTTCGACGACAGCGGTTTTGCCGACCCCGGCTTCGCCGGTGAGGATGGGATTGTTCTGCCGGCGTCGCGTGAGAATGTCGATGATCTGGCGAATTTCGTGATCGCGGCCGAGGACCGCATCGATTTTTCCAGCCTTCGCGTTGGCGGTGAGATCGATGGTGAATTGATTGAGATTTTGCTGTTTTCCAGCGGCGGGAATGCCGGCCGCGCCTTGCGGCAAACCCTCCATACCGATGGGAACTGACTGCGCGGTTTCCTGATCTTCGGGAGAGCCGGCGACGATATTCCAGAAATCGTTATGAAGAGATTCCGCGCTGATTTTTTGAAATTCACGAGTAACTTCGCGCACAAGGCGGGAAAGATCCCCAGAACTGGCAATCGCGAGGATGCAAAAGCCGGTGCGAACTTGTGCCGAGCTGAAATCGAGCGAACCGATGTTCCAAGCGCCGGAAAGCATGTCCGTAAGCGAAGGGCTGAAGGAAGGAGTGCGAGCGTTGCCGGACTTTAGCTTGTCGAGACTTCGCGTGAGATCGCCGGTGAGGCGGGATTTATCGACACCAAATTGTTTGAGGATGCGGGGAAAATCGCTATCAGTGACATCGAGCAGCTTGAGTAGAAAATGCTCCAGCTCGATGTCGTAGTGAGTGCGGGCAAGACAGAAACCGGCTGCGGCCTCGAGAGCGTTCCGGGTGGTGTCGTTGAGCTTGCCGATGAGACCTTTCAGATTTGTCGTCATGACGACCTCGCTTCGCTAAACATTGAAAATGGTTTCTTCGGGATGGCGATCCATGGGCTTTGACTTCATCCAGGTGACCCAGCCGAGTTGTGGAGCGGCCTCGCCTTCCGCGCCAAGCTGGCACCGCGGTACTTCTTCGCGATCGAGAACAAGTTGCACCTCGAAATCGATCTCCTCATTGGTCCAAAAACGCAAAAGGGCGCGAAGTGGCTCGTAGGCGGTGCCGTTGGGAAGGAAATCAAGATAGTCGTCGAGCGAAAGCGGGCCGATACGGATACGCGCGCGAGCTTGCTGGTTCCAGACTTCGTCGCCAACGACGGCGCCCAAACCCAATTGTTCGGAAGGAGTGGAACGTTCGCCGATGCAGCATTCCGTCGAATCGTCCAGACGGAACCAGCCGCCGACGAGTTGAATGACTTGAACGGGAACCTCGAAATAATCGTTCAAGAGGAGCTCGAGAGCGTGCGCGGAATGGGGGCGCTGGCCGAGAATTCCTGCGAAAAAAAGAAAAGCGTCATCGGGAACTGACAGGCGCTCTTGCAAACCAGCAGTTCCGAGCCCGATCAAATCGAGCAGATGATGGGAGAAGCGATCGCGTTCGCCGCGCTCGTAGGAAACTGCAAACCTGTATTTTTCCCAAGCCTGATAGAAAAACGAAAGCATGCGGTGATGAAAAAGGTCGAGAAAGTCGCGAAGAGTTTTGTCGCCGGAGCGCAAGCGGGCAAGGATGAGTGTCGTGTAGAAATGCGGGAGCGGCCCTTGAGGGCCCGTGGTGCCCATGAAATTCACAGCGAGTGAAGGAGGCTTTCCCTCGGGCCAATCGATGGACTGAATTTCGCTGGCCGGAAAAGAGAGAGAGGGATAAGCCCCGAGCCGAGCGACTTCGTCCGAAGGATTGGTAAAGCGGCCAAGGGGCTTACGATCGGGCGAGAGGCGTTCGAGCAGACGAATCGCCTGAAAGAATTCGAAGCGATAGGGTTCGCTGCGGAGCAGCTCTTCGACTTCCGAAAGATCTACAGGAGAATCACTTCCCCCGCGCGGGGCGGCCATTGACGGAGAACCTCCTTTCTTTGCTGGGTGCGGACGGCAAGCTGGCTGAAGCTGTTCAGCGAAGCGTAATGGCCCAGAAAGTATTCAAGAACGCTAGCAAAAAGATATACGCCGCCGCCGACGAACTGTTCCTCGTCGAATTCCATCTCGACGCGGTGCCCGCGGACAAAGCCGATGCCATTTTCCGAGATGACGCGGGCGAAGTGGCGTGTGCTGGACAAATGCATCAATCCAGCAACTTGGCGCTCGTTGTAGCCTGATTCTCCGAAGGTGTATAGCCGGAGAATTTCCTGAAGCGATTCCTTCCCTTCCTCGACGATAGAAAGATAGTTGAGCGAAAGATGAGAGATAAGACGCCAGAGCATGCCCTTGCCCGTCGGAGGGCGCACGGATGCAGAGGGTTTGCGCAAGGCGACGATGCGTTTGATCGAAGAGACGCCTTCGAGTTCGAAATCGCCGCGCTCATTTCCCATCGGGAGGCGGTGAGGCAAATCTCGATTCGAACAGGTGCAGTGGATCGTCGCGGTATCGGAATCCGGGTGGAGCGGCCGTCCGCTAAGATCCAGGAATGAAATGTAAACCTCGGTGCCCTCGTCGTCGCGGCGCGTGGAAGCCTGGCGGCGGGAATGCCAGAAACCTTTCGGCCGCTCCCGGTGGCGCGAAGTGGTGTGCCTGAAGCGGTAGAAGGGCTCGAACTTTAAAACCTCGTGCGTTTCAGGATCGGGGGAGATGACCTCCTCGATCGAGAAAATTTCCATGGCGCGGCGGCGGCGGACATCGGGTGTGATCAGGTATTCAGTGTGGGTTTGATCGAGGCGGATGGGCTCGGCGGTATGCGGAAAAAGATTGACGGCAGCCGAGCAACCAAGCCGCAGTGTTTCTTCGGAAACGTTGAGCTCGAGGGTCTGCTGGCGCTCGGGGCGTTCGAACCGTGAAGTTAAGAGAATGATCTCGATACGCGGGCCAAAGCCGGAGCTGCGCAAATTTTCGAGACCGTTCAAATCGAGGAAAAAAAACTTTTCTGGGAAATGAAAATACTCTTGCAAAACCCGATAGCCCGAAAAGGATCTGCGGGGATACGGCAGAAGGGCCTCCGCATCGGTGAAGCCGGCGGGCTGGAGAACGCTGGCTGGCAGCGAGATAGGATGCTTGCGCGTATTCGGGGTACGGTCACGCAACAAAACTTGCGCACAGTTGTTGCAGAGCAGCTCGTAGAGCGTGTGAATGAGGCTGCTTTCGCCGTTGAGGTAGAAACGGAGAGAGCTCAATTCCAGTTCGTCGAAAGTGACGTCTGGAAAACATTCGAGCTCGAGACGCAGAGCGGCAACAGCGTCCTGGGATTTGACCGCAGGGCGAAGGCGATCAGGAGTGACCCACTGGGCAGCGGCGATTTTCAACGGCCAGAGAGTGGTGTCATAGCAGGTCTTGAATTTGCAGGGATAGCCGTCGACGGGCTGAGAATAAAGCATCGAGCCGCGCGGAATGAGGAGGCCCGTGCTGAGCTTGCCTTGTTCCGGGTCCAGATGAAACTGCACGATGGTGGAAGAAGGGATGGGGCGAATGTAATGCGGGTAAAGAACGCTGAGCAAGGCTTCGGTAATTTCGGGGAATTCATCGTCGATCTTCAGATGGACGCGAGCGGCCAGGAAGGCGAAGGACTCGATGAGGCGCTCGACGTGAGGGTCCTCACACCGGTTGGGATCGATCAGAAGGCGGGAGGCCACCTTGGGATATTTCTCGGAGAACTCCGCGCCTAGCTGGCGGAGATAGGTCAGCTCGCGTTCGTAGTATTCGAGAAGCTCGTCACGCACGGTCCTCTCCGGAAATCTGGACTTCGAGACTGGTCAGTTCAATCGACGCATCGTAGACGACGTGCTCAGGAAGCGGATCGATGCGGAGCATGCCGTCGATCACAAAACGCAGCATGCGGGACATGCCTGCGACGGGAACAAGCGAGACGCGGACGCCATCGAGGCGCGGCTCGAACGCCTTCACGGCCGTCTCAATCGATTGAAGCAACTTGTTCTGTTCATAGAGAAAATTCGCGGGCATCGAAGTTATATCGGGAAGCCCGTAATAATAAACGGAACGGAGAATCTCGACGGAGCCTTCGGGGATGGTGTCGGGGGTGCGGCGCGTATTTAGAAGAGCTTCGAGGTCGCGCCGGACGGCGATTTTGAGTCTGGCAAGCGAAGCGCTGCGTGTCATGGCCGCTTCGGATTTTATCTTAGGCTCGTCGTCCAATAGCCGGTCCAGGAGCGGCAATCGAAGAGGAGCGTTGGCATCAAAGTCAGTCATCGATTACCTCAGCGAAAGCGCTTGCCCGGGATCGAGGCGACAAAGCTTCTGATAAATTTTTTCTTTTTCCGCGTCGTCGCGGCCCAGTTTTTCCGCGCAGCGATAGAGCAGCGCGAGAGGCTGCGCGACGACGGAGGGTTCTTCCCATTCTTCGAGTTTGCGGCGTTCGATCTCTTCCGCCAATTCTGCCAGAATGGGGTAAGCGATGGCTTCGTGCTTCGTCGCCAGACAAACGTTGGCGAGCTGAATGTGTCGTTGAAATCGTCCGCGCCCAGTGCGTTCATTGCCGATTTCGCGCGTCAAGATGCCGATGGCTTCTTGCACTTTTCCTGCACGGGCAGCCTTCATGGCCAGATCGACGACGTCAGGAGGTTTCTCTCCGTGGGAATTTTCAGACGGAGAATCCGATGACATACCTGCGGGAACAAACTCCGGCTCGGCGGGAACTGGCGGAGGAGGCGGTAGGATGCTTTCTCTGAGCCACGTTAGCGTTTCGGCGTTTGCAGCTGGCGTATCGTCCATGAGCGAGGAGTTGAGCAGGTCAGGATAATCGGCAAGCAGCACTTTCAATTCCGAGCGAATCCCACCGGCCACGGGTTCGTATTCGGAGCCAAGAGCTTCGCATGCGCGCACGGCGTAGCGCTGCAAATCGATCCAGCCTCTTCCGCAGGCCAAGCTCATGGCTAGTTCCGCGTTTTCCAAAACTCCGGCCCAATCTCCTTCCACGGACATCTTCTTGATGAGCGTGCGCTTTTCCGTGGGCGGTGCCTCAAGCATCGCCGGGTTGAGTGCGGCGCCTGCCGCGCGGAGCTCGCCCCAGCGCATCGCTCGAAGCAAGAGGTACGGAATAGGATTTATGGGGCTCTCGCGGCGCAAAAAGTGCGCCACTATCGTCAAGCGTTGCATCGCGTCATCACGATCGCCGGGCTCTGCAGCGACGGATCCTGAACGCTTTTTGGCAGCGGGAGCGCTGGAGTCAGAAACAGGCGCTCCGGAATCGTCCGCAGCTTCCGAGGTTTCCGATTCGCCGCCCCCTTCTGTTTCCTCCACATCCGCCGCAGGCTGATGGTACTGCTTCACGATGTCTTGCAACTCTTCAAGTGCTGCTCGGAGGTTTGCAAAGCTGGGGGCCTCTCGTCCGAACTTCTCATCGCTCAGCGTTTCGAGGGACTGTAACGACTCGAGCGCCGCAGCGAGATTAGCGGATAGCTTTTCGTAGTACGCATCGCCGGTGGCACGTACCGCTTCATCAAATTCTTCCGCCGTGCATTTCTTCTCCGTTATGGCGGCCGCTCTGGCCGCAGCTTTCTCTTCGCTGACCGTAGAATCCGCCTCATAACCGACACGGCGCGATTCCTGGTATTTGAAACAATCGAGCTTGCTCTTGGTCAGCGGGAGCCGCCGCACCGCTCCGTCCAGTTTGGAGCCAACCCATTCGAGTGGACCGATACGGAACTCCAAATCTCCATCATCGATTTCTGGATAGAGTGTGTCCCAGAACGTCTCCATGAGCCCACGCAGCAGATCGAGCCCCTCGCGGAGGCCAGCTACGTGATCGCGAAACATGACCGCTTCGGTCAGCCAAGCGGCTAACTGCAAATCCTTGCTTTTGGTGGACAGCGCTTCCGTGGTCAGCTTGATGACGAGAGGAAAATCGGCTTTCTTGACTTCGCGCGACCACTCACCTTGCGGAAGCACGTCTTCTTCGCGGCGCGCTTCACGGATTTTGTCGTAGACGGGGTCGTAGCGGAGAGACTTTCCGCTCGGGTTATCGCCGGGGATGGGGTTTAGAAGACCTTCGGGGAGCGGCATGGCCGTTAAGAAGCTGTCTGGGCAATTGCGATTTGGATGTTGCGCAGCTCCAGAATCGGCCATTCCTGGTCGTCGGCAAGCAGGATTTTTTGGCCCACAGGAACGGTCTCCGCATCGTCCGTTTCTTCCCACACCGTGGCGCGGCCCAGACGAACAGCAGGATCCGCGTGCTGGCCGGCGAAAGGCGTGAGAACTGGAAGGAGCACTTCACCCAGCTCACGGTCTTCATATTTGTCGGAAGTACGAACCTTCGCCGGCAGCCACAGCAGGTCGCGCAGGCGCTTTGGAGGAGCAATCTCAATGGAAGTGAGGAGCGCGAAAGGAATCCACATATAGCTGCCAGCGGCGAAGACCTCAAGGTTGGAACCGATGCGCGGGTCACCGTCGTACAAACTGTGGAACGGCTTGCCGTTAATTGTGATGGACAATTGCCCTAATCCAGCCGTGTTTTTTGTAATTGGATATTGTTTCTTGCTGAAAAGATCGTGGCGGGTGCGCTCGGCGTGCAGAGCTGCATGGTAGAGCAAGGCGCCCATTTCGGCGTTGCGGCCTTCGCTCCCCAGAATGTCGAGTTGCTTTTCCGCGCGAGCAAAATCGCCGGAAAAGCAAAGGAGTTCAAACAGAAAAGTGCGGCGCTTGACGTCGGTGGGGTTGTCGCGCACTTCGGCGTTCAGAGCCTGAATGGCATCGTCCAGACGCCCAGCCTGAAAAAGTTGTTGGACTGACATGACACCCCTAATTCACTTGCGGTCCCCGAGAGTGGGACTTCGTGCGCGACAGCCTGGGGGGCCGCTTGAATACCCCGAGCGGCCCGGCCTTAAACCGCGCTGCTGGATGCTCAGGACTTCTGGTTCGCCTGCAGATCCCAACCGGCCTGGGTGTTGGCGCCTTCGGTGCCATCCGGATTCTGCGCTTTGTAGTTCACGTCAATCTTGGCGTAGTTGATGGTTACAGAATCGACTGGCAACTGGTACTTCAGTTGGGTATCAGCAGCGCCGCCGCCATCGGTGTGCGAGCTGGTTTCGTACGAAGAAATGACCACGTTCGTCATTTTGATCTTCAAGTATTCGGCCTGGGTCCCTCCAGCTCTTCGAGCCGTGAAGGTGATCTCCGGGAAGTGCTGGCCGCTCGCGCAGGCAAGCATCAGCTTAGGCGAGGCTGAGTCCACGTATTTTGTGATGTGAAAGTCTCGAAACTGGACTTTACCAACTCCGGCGCCCTGTCCGGAAATGGCTGACGCCCCCGGCTGGACAGCTCCGAAAGACCAGGCCAAGACATTGATCTCGCCCTTGTGCTTGTTGTCGAGCGACTCTCCCTTGATATCTCCAAACTTCATAAAAAAATCGGAATGCGTTCCGGCGAATATCCTCTGTTCTGCGGGTGTCGGTGCTGGCATCTCTCTTCCTCCTTTGTGTTCGTTAGTTTCTGCAAAATCTCTTCTCGCCCGCGCCCTTTTCAGAAAGCCCGGGCTTAGGGACGGCTAATCCCATCTGAGCAGCCGATACCTCCGAAAAATGCTACTTCGCAGGCTGAGGCAATTCCGCAACCAGACGCAGGGAAACGGTGAGCTCATCCAACTGGAAGTGCGGACGAAGGAAAGCGATGGCCCGATATGCTCCAGGCTTTCCTGGAATCTCGCTCACTTCAATCCTCGCCTCGCGCAGGGGGAACTTCGCCTTTACCGAAGCGCTGGCCTGGTCATCGTCCGTGACATATTGCATGATCCACTGTGTGAGGAACGTCTGGCATTGCCCGCGACTCATGAATCCGCCGATCTTGTCACGCATGATGGATTTCATGTAATGAGCAAACCGGGATACCGCAAGAATATAGGGAAGCTGCGCGGAGAGCCGGGCGTTTGCATTTGCCGCAGCCTTATCAAACTTCTTTGGCTTGTTCGCGGATTGCACGCTGAAGAAGGCTGCGTAGTCCGTGCCCTTGCAATGGACCAGCGGAATCAGGCCTTGATCGGCGAGTTCCTTCTCGCGCCGGTCTGTAATGGCCACTTCCGTTGGACACTTCAAAGCCACGTCCCCTTCATCCGTGCGGAAACTGTGAGTAGGTAAGCCTTCGACGAGCCCGCCGCCTTCCACGCCGCGAATCGAGGCGCACCAACCGTACTGCGCAAAGGCTTGTGTTAGGCGCGCTCCGAGCGCGTACGCGGCATTGCCCCACAGATACTTTTCATGATCCGTTCCGTCCACGCCTTCCTCGTAGTTGAAGTCGTCAACGGGCTTTGTGTCTTTCCCATAAGGAAGACGCATCAGCACGCGCGGCATGGTCAAGCCGACGTACCGGGAATCTTCGCTGGCGCGGAAGGATTTCCACTTTGCGAATTCCGTGCTGTCGAAGATTTTGCCGATGTCGCGCGGATCGCCCAACTGCGAAAAACTGTCCAGATTCAAGAGCTCCGGAGCGGCGGCGGTAAGAAACGGAGCATGCGCCCCGGCGGCCACTTGCGAAACCTTTTCGAGCAGCTCGATGTCTTCCGGATGTTTGCTGAATTCGTAATCGCCTACCAGAGCGCCGAAAGGCTCGCCGCCAAAGATGCCGAATTCGTCTTCATAGACTTTCTTGAACATCACGCTCTGGTCGAATTCCGGAGCGCGTTGCAGGTCGCGCAGCAATTCCTTCTTGCTCACGTTGAGCACGCGGATCTTGAGCATAGAACTGGTTTCGCTCTGATCCATCATGTATTTGATGCCGCGCCAACTGGCCTCCAGCTTCTGAAACGCCGGATGATGGAGAATTTCGTTCAATTGCAGGGAGATCAAATGGTCGATTTGAGCGACACGGGAATTGATGGTGGCATCGGCGTCGCGCGAAAGCTTCATCTCTCCTTCGAGAACCTGCGCGACGAACTCTTTCACCATGTCCCGCCCGCGCTCGCGAGCGACCTGTTCTTTTCCGAAGCGCCCTTGCTCGACTATCTGATCCAGCAGGCTCAATTCCGTCGTCTTGGCTTCCGCCGACTGCGCAGCCGCCTTCTCCGGCTTACTCATCGGAGCCTCCCTTAGGCTTTTCCTTGCCAAGCTCTTTCTTTATTTGTTCGGCTTTTTGCGTGTTTCCGACAGCCTCCATCAAAAGATCATCCAACTTATCGTTGCCTTGCAGCGCCCCGCGCAGATCTCCCAGCTTTTGCCGCAGGTCGAGAAGTTCCTTCAGTGGCTTCACATTTTTTGCTACGTTGGCGGGGTCAAAATCATCCAGGCTCCTGAAGTCTAGATCCACTTTGAGCTTTCCAGCGTCGGCTTCGTCGCTGAGTTTGTTGTCGACCTCCAGCGAGAGATGCGGCTTAAAACTCTCCAGCACGCCATCAAAATTGTCAGGGGTGATCTCGACGAACCTGCGGTCCTTCAATTTCGGAAGCGCTTCCGTGGGCTGACCACTAAGGTCAGCCAAAACACCCATCACAAACGGCAGCTCTTTTACCTCGATGGCGTCGCCAACCTCGACGTCATACGTGACATGCACCCGAGGCGGACGAACCCTCTCAAGCTTCTTATGGACGCTCTCTTTTGCCATGTGTTCCCCTTAAGTCTCCCTCTCAGTGCGGATAGTGTTTCGAGAACGAAAAGCGTTTCTACAAGGCGGGACACCTCATTGCTTCGGCACGGTTTATCACGATTCCCCCTGCCCGTCAATTAGTTCTAAAGTCCTAGAACCAGTGCGCCGCCCATCAATCCTTTCTCAAATCGAGAATCGCGATTTCTTTCGGAGTCACATTTGATAGCTGCGCGCCAAAACCCGGAAAAAGGTTCCTCAGAGCAAGGCATGCCCCCTCGGCGGGCGGGTGACGAGACTACTTGCGGTTTGACTAACTGTAGCCCACGTCGCTGCAGCGTGGTCATTCGCCCACCCCTTCTTCCCGACACGCAACTTCTTGTATACGCGACCTCAACATGATGCGCACTATTTCGCAAACCTTTGGAGATGACAATGCACTGGCGCTGAACTGTGAAAGGATTCTACGTGAACAGGTAACTTATGGAAAGGAAAAGGATTAAGACGATCTAGAGCCAAGTTCAATCCCCATGACAGAATCACAATGTTGGAATCTGCCAGATTGAAGGCCCGAAGACGCCTCGTGCAAGACGGGAAGTTCACTGTGGGAGCCCGAGCGAACGAAGGTTCCTATCCAAAGCAAATGGTGGGCGCACGCATCGTTTTGAGCATACGAGTGTCCAATCTGCCTAGAAAGGATCGAGTTCCGGTAGCGCCCCGTGAACTGTGCAGAGTCCCGGCGCGCCTGCCGCCTTGTGCCACCGAATATCCCATGGAATCTCTTTGTCAACGCAAAGTAGAAATGTCCGGTTTTCTGCCATATTGAAATGTCCGCCACGGATGGTTCGGAGGGGCGCTTTTGTTCTTTCTTGAAAGAGGATTTGCGGCAAGTCCTGTAGGCCGTAGG
>Ga0187820_1000003_pt1 | contig 37731 bp, 25 predicted proteins | sample NC_wetland_sal_i_19_FD_132409 | JGI IMG/M metagenome (GOLD analysis project Ga0187820, IMG submission 132409) | Wetland sediment microbial communities from Neuse River Estuary, North Carolina, USA - SO4_5 | ecosystem: Environmental > Aquatic > Freshwater > Wetlands > Sediment | place: USA: North... | reverse complement strand
GCCGTGCGGATCCGAGAATTTCTCGAGGAAGGAGGTAACCAGGAGCTGGATATCGCTCTTACGCTCGCGCAAGGGCGGGAGTTTGATCTGCACGACGTTAAGGCGGAAATAAAGATCTTGGCGGAACGCTCCGGTGCGAATAGCCGATTCAAGGTCGCGGTTGGTCGCGGCGATGATACGGAGATTGATGTGCCTGCGCTCGGTCGAGCCGACGGGTTTCACCTCGCGTTCTTGCAAGGCGCGTAAGAGCTTGGCTTGCAGGTCAACGGGCATGTCGCCGATTTCGTCGAGAAAGAGGGTGCCACCCTGGGCGGCTTCGAGCAGGCCCTGCTTGGATTGCATGGCCCCGGTGAACGCGCCTTTCACATAGCCGAAAAGCTCCGATTCAATGAGCGTGGGCACCAGGGACGAGCAGTCCACCGGGGCGAAGGGGCGGTCTTTGCGAAGACCGGAATAATGGATGCTTTTGGCAACCAGCTCCTTGCCGGTACCGCTTTCACCCAGAATCAATACGGGATATTCGTGCTGGCTGACCTTCTCAATCATTTTGTATACGCGCTGCATCTTTGCGGAAACGCCGATCATGCCGCCGAAGCCGGGCTTGGAACGAAGTTGCTCGCGCAAGAGACGGTTCTCGCGGTCCAAGTCCATATCGCGTGCCACGCGCTCGAGGCGCGCGCGGAGGTCCTCGATGTGGAAGGGCTTGGTGACGTAATCCACGGCGCCCATGCGCGTGGCGGCCACCGCGGAATCAATCGTGCCATATTGAGTCAAGACCACGACGGCCACCTGTGGGTACATTTCGTGAACCTGTTTCAAGAGATCCAATCCGCTGGAAGGAGGCAGAATCAAATCGGTGACGATGATATCCACCGCAGAGGTCTCGAGGCGACGCAGGGCTTCCTCGACTGTGCCCGCGACAATGGCCTTCATGCCGCAAGACTCGGCCACATCCGCGCAAAGCTTTCGTGTGGCGTCTTCGTCTTCGACGACCAGGACAGTGATGGGGAGGGGAGCGCGCTGTACTCCGGCTTCTTCGCTCATGGGCTGTCACCTCTGAAAGAGCTTATGGACGTTTCAATTGCACACTCAGTGCCAATTCCGGAAAACGCGCCAGCAATTCATAATTCAATAAGTTAGAGATAGTAGCATTTTTCGAATGATTCAGATTCGGGAATTTACTTTCCGGTTATTCCAGCCGAGAGGTGCGCAGCCGCACATACAAGCTGTCCTTTTTCAATTACTTACGCAATTGGAACGCTCAGGATACCCATTCCGGGAAAGGAAGGCCAAAATTCGACACTGGAGAGTTGCCGCTCCGCGCACCATTCACACGGACAACCGAGGACTTTCTTAGTTCGGGCGGCTCTCTTCACAGAGTGAGACGGAAGCTTGCGCTTCACGGGCACTTTTTCACCGCAAAAGGAAACTGGGCTCGGCGGAAAGATTCCCAGCGAGCCCAGATTCTACGATCGTTGCGCGGCACCCAAGAGAGCGAGCCGCGTTGTTGCCATCCATCGCGCCGCTGCGGTTAAAGCCAGCGCGCAACGCAAGTCCAGTTATGGCTTTGCGACGGGCTTCCTGGCAGCAGGTTTTCTCGCTGCCGGTTTCTTTGCCTCGCCAGCGCCTTCCACCTTGCGGCTGAGCAGGGTCAAGGCATCGTGTGCGTTGAAGGGGAAGCGTCGCACGGATTGCTCGCCAGTGGTGCTGAGTGTCACGTCCACGCGGCGATTGTTGGCCAAGCGGATCGTCAGCAGGTTTCTCAGGAACTTCTGTTTTTCCGCGGCGGTCAGGTCGGGATCATCCTCCAAAAGTTTCTTCACCTGCTCCTCGGACATGTTCTCTTCCATGCCATATGCCTTAGTCTCGAGATGATCGGCGGGAACGCCTTTCTCGATCAAATAGTTCTCGGCGCGCTTGACGCGGCGTTCGGAAAGCAGCTGGTTGTAGTCCTTGCCACCGCGAACGTCGGCGTGGCCGCCCAGAATCAAGTGGGCGTCCGGTTTGTAGGTCAGATATTGCAAGAAGTCGGTCGCCAGCGTGTCGAGAGTCGCCGCTTGGCTGGCCAACAAGCCGCCGTTGGGCCGCGCGACCGTCGGCTGAGCCGTCGGGAAATAAATACTGTGTAGGGCCAACCGGACTTCTAATTGATGGACCTGCGGAGGCTCCTGAACCTCGACGTTACCCGAGGCATCGCCAGTGCCGCCACGTCCATCATTGACCGTGCACTTCACGGTGTAAGTTCCAGGCTGCAAGCCGGTGGCATCGAATATAGCATTCGAGCCGGTTCCGGTGATCTGGCCTCCGGAAGCCGAATAGCTGTAGGTCAGCGGATCGCCGTCAGGATCGCTTCCCGTGCAGATGACTCCGGTGTGTTCCCCGGGGAGAATGGGGCTGCGCTCAACCGAGAGAGTCGCGGTCGGCGGACGATTCGGCCGCTCCTCGACTTTGAAGTCCGTGGCGCAGGAGGCTGTGCCGCCTTTCCCGTCATTGACCACGCCGGTCACGGTGTACGTGCCAACGCCGACTTCGGAGGAATTCCACCGCGCATCGGGACCGGTCCCATCCACGGTTCCTCCCGTCGCCGTATAGCTATAAGTGAGCGGATCGCCCTGCGGGCTGCTTGCGTTCACGTGAATGGCCACGGTATCGCCCGACCCCGCGAAAATCGATGTGGGGTTAGCCGAGCAGGCGGCCACCGGCGGCAGATGCGGCGCAGGCGGAGGCGCTTCGTTCGGCAAACCGAAGCGAAGCACGATGCCGCTGGCCAAGCGCAGGTTATCCTGCCGCGCATTTCCGCCGAGCGAAGCTCCCGAGTAGTCCGTCATCAAATAATCGATTTCGGCGAAGCGCCAAACAAGGTTCTTGGTCAGCACAACATCCACGCCGCCGCCTGCCGCCAGTGCGAAAGCGCTCTGGCTGCCGTCGCCCGTCATCTGCGGGCCGGAATGCGCGGCGCCCAACAGGAATTCCGCGTAGGGTACGAAATAATCAAATTTGCGCAAGTTCAGGCGCGGACCAACCAGAAATGTCGATTGACCGCCATGAATCCCTGTGCCGTTGACTTTCCGGTTGTAGCTCAGCCCGCCGAGCTCTTCGGTGATTCCGATCCATCGCGACACGTTCCAGGTGAATGAACCCGATCCGCCGTAATTGTTAAACGAACTGAATCCCCCTCCAGGATTGAAATTTACGTAGTCGAACATGCCCGCGATTTCGTAGCGAGGCACAAGTTTCCCCGGCGGCGTGCTCGAGTCTGACTTGGCGCCGACTGGAAAAGGCTCCGGCTGTGGAGCTTCCGGCATCGAGAAAAGCTTCCGCGCTGCGGGCGTTATGTCTCCCGCGCTCATTTTGGCGGACATATTCTCCGCTGCTGCCGCGCCCAAGCCATCGCTATTCTGCCGGGCGCATAGGGGCAAAGCCAAAAGTGCGCTCACCGCTATTGCCGCACACCAAGTACGCATGAGTCTTCTCCCTCAGTTTTCTATTTCGGAACCCAAGGCTTTATTGACCCCGCTGAAGCGCCGCCCGTGGCGCCGTTAAACATTGACTGCGAAAAATGCTGGCAAACAAGGTGCCGTCCGTCTTCGACCGTCACCCTGCCGATACCTTCCCCCGATTGATCCTTAACGTCGGGGGAGATTCCAGGAACCATCAGGCGACAGTCCTGTTAGACTATTCTAGGTTTCCCCTCGTCCGCAAGCCTTTCCTAATCCACGCCGAGCCGGCTGGGGGCTGGCCGGTGTTCCCGCTCCTACGGCCCGTGGCGCGAGCGCCCTGTGCGCCCCGGCGTTCGTATTTTGTCCTTCGCGTTCCGGCTGAAAGTCCGGAAGTTGTTGGTACCAATGTATTATGGTAGATTGATAGCTCGTGGAGAAAGAGATGCGATGGCGGCAGAGAAACAGTTCCTCGTAGAGCGCGTGCAAACCGGCGTGCGCATGGAAAAGCGGATTCTGAAAGTACTCAAGGCGTTCGCCGAGTATTACGATATGACGCTCGGAGACCTCTTCGAAGGCATCGTGCTGCACACCTTCGAGGGCAAGTGCCCTTTTGGCGCGGAGAGTCTCCGCCGCATCCAGGACTTGAAGAAATTCTACGGGTTCGATCTGGATTCCCGCGCGAGCCACCGCCTGACCGAAGCGCGGGCAAGTAACTCGTCGAGAACAGAGAAGCGTCGAAAATGAACGCGCGCCGCGCCATATTCTCCATCCCGTTGTTGCGCAAGATTCTGGATCTGGCTGCAGTCCGGGAATCCCGGCAGTTTGTTTTTTTCAGCTCGGCAGCTCATTACTTGTTATCTAAGCCGCCGGCGTGCCGGTGTGCGTGGGCCGCGGAGCAGATAGGAATACTGCGGCGCGCCAATGCGGAACATGAACGAACAGGAATGGCTCGAGCAATTTGAAAAAGGCGCTTTGCCCAACGCCTCATTTCATCACGCGGACCACGTCAAAATGGCCTTTCTCTACCTGCAGCGCTATCCGCCGCTCGAAGCACTGGGCCGTTTTTCATCCGCCTTGAACCGGTTCGCCGCAACGCACGGCAAGCCGGAACTGTACAACGAAACAATTACCTGGGCTTTCCTGCTACTCATTCGAGAACGCCTGGCCCGGGCGGGTTGCTCACAGACCTGGAGTGAATTCTCCGCGGGTAATGCGGATCTGTTGCACTGGGACAATAGTATCCTGAACAAATACTACCGTTCGGAGACGCTAACGTCCGAACTTGCAAAACGCGTCTTCCTCTTCGCCGACAAATTTCCCGAAAAGCGGTAAGCCGTTTCCGGCCAGGGCTTCCACAAATCCCGAAAATAAGTTGCACTTTCGGCACGTATCGATTTATTCTCGGTGCCACACATTCGAACATAAGGACGATCTCGTTTCTGCCTGGCAGGAGCCAGAGACGAGTTTGCGCTGCTCTGTCGCGGACTTCGGTTCCGAGCAATTGCGAGTGCATAAGAACGGGTTGAATCGCGAATGGAGCGAGCGAACTGAGAGTCGGGTACCGCATGGAGTGACTCGATGAGTTGGTGGCGTAGGCTGTTTATGAAAAGAAACAGCGAACAGGCCCTGCCAGTGCCTGGCCAGAGAGAGATAGAGCGGACGGTGCGCGGTCCGCGCTGGAACGAGATGGTGCTGCAAGACTTGCGATTTGCACTGCGCACTCTGCGCAAGAGTCCTGCGTTCACGGCCACAGCAATTCTCACGCTAGCGCTCGGGATCGGAGCGAACACGGCCATTTTTCAGCTGCTGGATGCGGTTCGTTTGCGCAGTCTCCCCGTGGCCGATCCCTCGTCGCTCGTCAGAGTCGAGATCAAGGGCGGGCTTCACGGCTTCGGCTGGAGCGAAAACGAGACGGCGCTGAGCACGGCGTTGTGGGAGCAAATTCGTACGCAACGGGGGGCCCTCTCTGGATTCTTCGCTTCGCGCAGCGGCCGGTATGCGATCGGGCAAGGCGAGCAGGAAAGACTGGCTGAGGGTCTATGGGTGAGCGGGGAAATGTTTCCCATGCTTGGGATTGTTCCGGCCAGGGGCCGGCTGTTTACGCCTGAAGATGACCGGCCAGGCTGCGGAACCTCGGGTGCGGTAATTAGCTATGGACTCTGGCAGAGCTGGTTTGGCGGCAAGGATTCGGTCATCGGAAGCACACTCGCGGTTTTCGACCGGCCGACACGGGTGATTGGAGTTACGCCGCGCGGCTTCTTTGGCTTGGATATCGGAAAGGAGTTTGAGGTAGCTCTTCCGGAGTGCGCGCTCCCTTCTTTTGTTCCGGGGGATGGCACTCTGGTGAGGCGCGACGTGTTCTGGCTGCAAGTTATGGGACGACTGAAGCCTGGCTCGTCACTGCAACAAGCCTCGGCGCAACTCGATGCGTTCAGTCCAGGGTTATTCGAGAGCACCACGCCGAGCGGTTATAGCAGCTCGGTGCTGGATACCTACCGAAAATTTAGATTGGCGGCCTATCCGGGCAGAAACGGTACAGACGCGCCCGCGGGGAGTTACGATACCTCGCTTTGGCTGCTTTTGGGAACGACGGGATTGGTGCTGCTGATCGCGTGCGCGAACCTCGCAAACCTGATGCTCGCGAAAGCCAGCTCCCGGGAGAAAGAAATGGCCGTCCGCTTGGCGCTCGGAGCCAGCAGAGGACGGGTTATGCAGCAATTACTCCTGGAGAGTCTGGTTCTGGCGGCTGCGGGTTCTGCTTTGGGAATCGGCCTGGCCTCCATTTTCAGCAGAACGGTGATCAAATTCCTTAACACAGAAACAGACCCATTCTATCTGGCCATGAGCAATGACTGGCGGGTCCTCGCATTCACCGCCTTTATGGCGGTGTCGACATGCTTGCTGTTCGGCCTCGCGCCAGCATTTCGCGCTTCCCAAACTGAACCAGGTTCGGTATTGAAATCCGGTGGCCGTGGAATGGGCGGTGGGCGGCAACGATTCGCCTTCCAGCAAGCGCTGGTAGTTTCACAAATTGCGTTCTCGCTGGTACTGCTGGTGGGAGCACTGCTATTTGTAAGAAGCTTCTGGAACTTGATGACACTGAATCCGGGGTTCCGGGAAAGCGGAATTCTGCGTCTCTATTTGAACTTCCGGCGGCTGGATTTGCCGCCAGAGCGCTATGAAATCTTTAAGCGCGACCTGTTGGAACAGATTCGAAGTATTCCGGAAGTGGAATCCGCGGCGACTTCCACCCATGTTCCTCTGGACGGTAGCAGTTGGTCGCTTGGGGTTCGGTTTGGGAGAGCGGAGGGTAGCTCGAAGTTCTCCTGGGTAAGCCCGCACTATTTCGAGACCATGCAAATCCCGCTCCTCGCTGGACGCGACTTTACCGATCGCGACACCCTGCAATCGCAGCCGGTGGTCATCGTGAACGAAACCTTCGTCCGGCAGTTTATGGGGGAAGGCAATCCGCTGGGAAAAACCATTCGCACAAATGCAGAGCCGCATTACCCGGAGACGGAATACGAAATCGTTGGCGTAGTGAAAGATACCAAGTACGGTGGACTGCGCGAGCAGATTCCGCCGATCGCCTTTGTGCCGGCGCAACAATTCTCAGACAAATACTATTTCACGAATGTGTTCATGCGGTTTTCGTCTTCGCCGGCGGCGGCGATCTACGCAACGAGGGAAAAGCTCACCCGGCTTTATCCGGACATGAAGATCGAATATCACGTTTTCCAGACGGAGATTCTGAACGGGCTTGTACGGGAACGCTTGATGGCTCTGCTTTCCGGATTCTTTGGAGCGCTGGCAGCCCTGCTGGCCATGATTGGGCTCTACGGAGTCATCTCTTACATCATTGCCATGCGGCGAAACGAGATTGGAATTCGAATGGCCCTGGGGGCAACCCGGGGGGACGTGGTGGACATCGTGCTCCGGCAAACGTTGGTTCTTCTGGGAATGGGGCTTGGGATCGGATTGCTGTTGGCGGTGGCGGCCACTAGCGGCGCGCGCGCGCTGCTCTATGGATTGCGGCCTGGCGACCCGCTCAGCTTGCTCGAAGCCGCCGTTTTCCTTGCGGCCGTGGCACTGGCTGCAAGCTATTGGCCCGCTTATCGGGCCACGAGAGTCGATCCCATGAAGGCGCTGCGTTATGAGTGAAGCTTGCTATTCATAACGCAAAGCTTCGACGGGATCGAGCCGCGAAGCCTTTATCGCAGGATACATCCCAAAAAATAGGCCGACGCTCATCGAAACCGTCACAGCCACGAGAATCGACCACAAGGGAACAGCCGAGGGCAGCATGGGAATGAACAGATGGATGAGCATGCTGATTCCCAAGCCCAACAACACTCCGATCACTCCGCCCGAGCCAGTCAGTACAATCGCTTCGGTCAAAAACTGCCAAATGACGTCGCGCCGCCTCGCGCCGATTGCTTTGCGCACGCCGATTTCCCGAGTGCGTTGCGTCACGGACATGAGCATGATGTTCATTACGCCGACGCCGCCCACCAGCAGTCCGATGGAACTGACCACGGAAATCAGCAGAGCAACCGAGGAAGTGATCTGCCGGAATTGATCGGCAATCTCCTTGGCGCTGGAAACCCCGAAGTTGTCTGGCTTGTTGAAAGGAACTCTCCTGCGGCGGCGGAGTACGCCGCGGATCTCGTCCTCGGCTTCAGGCATGCGACCGGGATAGGCAACCGCGCCGACCATATTTTCGTCGTCCATGGGCCGATGTTTTTGGTAGGTGCGGTAGGGGACAAGAATGGCTTTATCAGCGGCCTGGTCCTTTATCAATTGACCCTTGCGGGCGGCGAGAACCCCAACCACCTGGTACGAAACACCGTCAACAAGGATGGGCTTGCCGAGGGGATTCTCCTCCGGATACAGGGCTTTGGCGAGGTCGGGGCCGATGAGCGCGACGTCCGAGCGATGCAAGTTCTCGGCTTCGGTGATGAACCTTCCACGCTCGGCGTGGGAGTTAAAAACTTCCTCGTCCTCGGGTAAAATTCCGTGGTAATCCACTCCAGCTACTTCCTTATCCTGGTAGCGGGCGCTCATCAGCGGGCGGCCACCGGGCGCGCCCTCGACAATCTTGGGCAGCAGCGCAACCGAAACGGCTTTGACGTCGGGGCAAAGCTCGCCAATGGCTTCGGCATCCTCCAAGGTTAGCGGTTTGCGTGACCGCTCCTCTGGAGTCAGCCTTCCGGAGGTGTGAATGCCGGGATCAAACTTGAAAACGAAGAGGGTGTCGGAGCCGAAGTCGCTCAGAAATGCGTTCACGTCGTTGTAGACGCCCATTAAGACCGCGACGACTGACAATAGCGCGGTGATTCCAATGACCACGCCGAGAACAGTGAGGAAAGACCGCATCTTGTTCTCGCGCAGCGTGGTGAGAGCCATTTGCGCATTTTCGCCGAGCGGCATTCGCATTGGAAATCCTTTATCCCTAGATCTCAGTCCGCAGCGCTTCGATCGGCTCGAGCATGGCGGCCTTTCGCGCGGGATAGACGCCGAAGAAAATTCCCACGGCGGCCGAAATCAGCTCCGCCAGGAGGACCGCGGAGATGGGCACATGCATCGGAACCGATGTCGTGGCCATCGCCAAGCCGCAAATTCCGTACGCTAAAAGTACACCGATAGCTCCGCCCATCGCGGCCATTACGCACGCCTCGACCAAAAACTGCAGCAGGATATCGTTCCGGCTGGCCCCCAGCGCTTTGCGGATTCCTATCTCTCTTGTCCGTTCGGTGACCGTGGCCAGCATGACGTTCATAATCACGACTCCGCCGATCACCAAAAAGACGGAGACAACTCCGACCATGGCTATGGCGATCACCCCAGTAAGCTGCTTCCACAACTCCATCAGGGTCGCGGAGTCGATGATGCCAAAGGAATCCGTCTCATTCGGTTTCAAGTGGCGCCGGGCGCGCATCAAGACGCGAGCTTCGTCCTCGGTTCGGTCCATCCAATCGGCGCCGCGGGCCTGGACGTTGATCCAAATGCCCGAGTAAGCGCCGTAGATGTTGATATACGTTTCGACGGGAATAAACGCGAAGTTATCCTGCGACTGCCCGAGAACCGTACCAATCGGCTTGGCCACGCCCACAACGGTGAACGGCCGTCCATCGAGCATCACCTCGTGTCCAACGGGGTCCAAACTCGGGAAAAGCTTATCCGCCAGATCGGCTCCGATAAGAGCCACCATTGCGCGGCTATGCTCGTCCCCCTCGGTTATGTACCGGCCGTCGGCGACCTCTTGCGCGCTGATGTCGCCCATGCTCGCGGTTACTCCGCGGATGTTGGTGTCATCGATACTCAGCGGACCTACTCGGGACTTTCCGGAAGTCTGCACTTCGGCTCCCACTCGCAGAGGCAGCTTCAGGTTGTCTCGAAGTGCTTCATAGTCGTCCCAAGTAACGAGCTTATTGCGCCGCGTGGCTTTGACCAGGGCTTCGATCTCCGTGATGATGGGAAACCGCATCACTGTGAACGCATTCGAGCCCAGATTGGCGACTTTGGTGGCGATGTATTGATTTACGCCAGAAATGAGCGCGATGATCACGATCAAGGTCGCTACAGAAAGTATGATGCCCAACAGCATCAGAAAAGAGCGCAACTTGTGTGCGCGCAAGGTCTCTAGCGCGACGCCGACCGGTTCTCGCAGAGGAACACGCCGCCTCATCCAGACCGCTCCATACTCAGTGTTACGCCCCGAACGTCCGAAAAGTATCGGTCCCTGCCACGAGCAGTTGGGCCTGATGGGAACAGGCATCGTTTCTCGAGCCCGCGCTTATGAGACTGCGGAATGAGGCAACCGCAAATGCGGAACCTTCTACACACCGCCGAACTCCTGGCGCCGAGAGACCCAATGGCCGCACCAGCATTCGCGAGGATCTTGGTCAATTCTTTGATTCTCCGAGGCGTGGAATTGCCGTCAATCTTACAGCCATCCCGCGCAAGATGAAACCAGGCGTTCGAGTTTCCGCCAATCCGCATGAATTGTGATAAGAAGGGGCCGCAACGTTACACCTTTGGAGCGTAATTGCGCGGGATTCTATCCAGGCGCGAGCGAGGCGAACTCATGCATGATGAAGACTCCGTGCAGCGATCCCCCGGCGTATGGAGGAAGATTTTCACCGATGTGCATTTTTGGGTGCCGGCCATCGTTTTGCTCGCTGGATTGGCGGTGCTGCACTGGATCCAGTGAGCCATCCCGTGGAATACGTTCCGCCTAGGCTGGTTTCGCAATCCCTCGAGTCCTCGCGGCGGCGCAAGCTGCAGTTTGTGGGAATCCTGTGCGGCTTCGGCGCCGGAGCCTGGCTGGGCGCTGCGGAAGCTCCAACGAAACTCGTCAAATTAGGCGTTTCGCCGCTTATCGTTTCTCTACTGATGGTGATGGGAGTGTTTCTTGCGCGATGGAGCTTGCCCGCCCTCATTCGCGGGACTGGTCAATTGAGCGCAGACATTCGCCAAGCACCCCATTTGATCGTGTGGGGAATTCTCGCCGGCTGCTTATGGGCGGTCGCCAATACGTTGACCATTTTTGCGATTCGAGATATCGGCCTCAGCATCGCCTTTCCTCTTTGGAACATTAATAGTTTGCTGGGCATTTTTTGGGGATGGCTTCTCTTTAACGAGTTGCGTGACGCCGGCAAAATCCGCTGGCTCACCGTTTTGGGCGGCGCGCTTCTCATGTTCGCCGGAGCCACGATGCTCGCTGTGGCCTCCTCCGCGCAAAGCCCGTCCGAACATCCGTTGCGTGGCATCGCCGCGGCGCTCGGTGCGGGCGTGCTTTGGGGCACCATGTACATCCCTTATCGCAAGGCCTACTTGACCGGCATGAACCCACTGTCGTTCATCGCGTTTTTCACCATCGGCGAAGTCGGAATGATGGCTGGGCTCGCCGTCGCGTATGGTGGAGGCCCTACCGCTCTGTGGCGCCAGCTCATCGACGCAAAAGATGTGCTGTTCTGGCTTTTGCTTGGAGGCTTTGTTTGGGTAGTTGGGGATTTATTCCAGCAATACGCCGCGAAATACATTGGCATCAGCCGTGGCATTCCCCTCTCCAATACGAATCAGTTGTGGGGGCTGCTCTGGGGCATTCTTGTTTTTGGAGAATTGCGCGGCCGCAGCGCGTCGCTCTTCGCGCAAGTGATCGGCGGTTCTCTCTTGATGGCCGCAGGGGCGGGCGCTATTGCTCTTTCCAGCATCACCGGCAAAGAACACGCTCGTTGGAAGCAAGCCGCCCAACGCGAAGGCCAGCGCTACAAAGTCGATGCCGGCTACGTCGAGGCAGGCCTCTCTGGCAACGATGCAAACTGCGCACCCGGACAGTTCGCAGGCGGGCGCAGCAGAACCTGGCTCGATTGGCTCTTGGTCATCGCTGCCACCGCAATTTTCCTGACGTTAGCTGTGTTAGCCCGCACACCAAGCATAGCTCTGAACTGGCCCGCCTTGGCGGCGCTAGCCGCTGCCATGCTAATTTTTCTGCTAGCCTGCGGCCTCGCACTATGGAAAATCACGCGATTTAATTAACTTTGTTGCCGCGACCCCTCTCTACTCCCGTTAGCGCGATTGGCTAACCTGCATTCAATCCATGGGGCAGTCGTCCCGGATGCCTGAACTGCCATCCACGCGAGGTTCCAGCGCGGGGTGCGACGGGCGTGCGGACGACGCAGTAGACCCCGGAAAGAATCGTTGCTACATTGCTTGTCACACGGAGGGTCTCACCTCGAGCTATTCCGCCACCCCTAGCCGACCGGGCGGATTTACGATGAGGTCCCAAGGTCTTCCGTTTTCCTCACCAATCACAAAACGAAAGCGAGCAAAACATGATTAAGCAACTGAGGGCAGCAGCGGCTATCGCCATCCTCGCGTGCGCGGGCGCGACGGTCGTTCAAGCGCAAGAAGTGACCCCGGCGGAAAAAGATCGCGCGATCCAATATCTCGAGAAGACGAAGCAAGGCGTCATCGATGCCACCAAAGGCCTCTCCGACGCGCAGTGGAATTTCAAAGCCGGACCGGATCGCTGGTCCATCGCGCAGTGCGTCGAGCACATCGCCGCTGCGGAAGACTACATTCGAGGAATGGTGGTGGAAAAAGTGATGGTGGCGCCCGCCGTTCCCGGGCGCGACCTGAAGAAGACCGACGATGCCGTACTCGCCAAGATTCCGGACCGCTCGCAAAAAGCGCAGGCTCCCGAGCCGCTCGTCCCAACCAACCGCTATGGCTCGCCCGAAGGCTCTTTGAAACATTTTGAAGAGAGCCGCGCGGCCACCGAGGAGTTTTTGAAGACTACGCCGGGCTTGCGCGATCACGCTCTCGACGGCCCACTGGGTACGAAACTGGACGGGTATCAGTACGTCCTTTTCATCGCCGCGCACAGCGAACGCCACACCAAGCAAATCCTGGAAGTAAAAGCCGACCCGAACTATCCGAAGGACTAGGAGCGAAAAAGAGACCTGACACATAAACCGCGGACGGCACAGCACGTAGCAACGTTTGGAAAAATCGCGTCGCGCCACGGAGAGATGCCGCCGTGGCGCGACTTAAACTTTCATGTGTTAAACTCGAACGGCAGCGGCGCGAACTGCGCGGCTGCCGGAGCGTGGAACTTCGGGCTCTGTGCAACGAGGTCCCGCGAACCCCGCCAGGCCCGGAAGGGAGCAACGGTATCGGGATTGCCTCGGGTGCCGCAGATCACCCGAAGTTCCTCGCATCGAAAGAAAGTTCACGACGGGCAGTTTGACTTTTGGCGCTTAGGAACAGGCGACGGCAGGAGGCGGACTCGATGATTTTTGGCGGAACGATTGTTCTTCTCTTTGTCATCGCTCTCGCCGTCGTTGTTGTTGTTTTCCTTTCGCTCAACCAAAAGGAAAAGCGGGACAGAAATTCCTAACCGATGAGCTACCAGGTCATAGCCCGTAAGTGGCGCCCACAGACATTCAGTGATCTCGTTGGGCAATCCCACGTCACGTCAACGCTGGCCAACGCCATCAAGAATAACCGCGTGGCGCACGCGTACATTTTTTCCGGCGCGCGCGGCGTGGGGAAAACGACGGCGGCACGCATCCTCGCGAAGGCCATGAACTGCGCGAAAGGGCCGACTGCCGAGCCCTGCGGCGAGTGCGATTCTTGCAAAGAGATTGCCGCGGGAACGTCGCTCGATGTGATCGAAATCGACGCCGCCTCGAACCGCGGTATCGACCAAATCCGCGAACTGCGCGAGATGGTGCGCTATGCCCCCGCCGCATCAAGAAGCAAAGTTGTAATTCTCGACGAAGCCCACATGCTCACGGGCGAAGCGTCCAATGCCTTATTGAAAACGCTTGAAGAACCGCCGGACCGCGTGATTTTCGTGATGGCCACAACGCAGCCAGAGGATCTCGCCGACACCATTCGTTCGCGCTCCCAACATTTTCATTTTCGCGCGCTGACCTTCGCGGAAATCACGGGACGGCTCGAGGAGATCGCGAAAAAAGAAAATTTGCAGATCGAGCCCGGAGCTCTGGCTGTGATTGCGCGCATGGCCGAAGGCAGTCTGCGCGACGCCCTCTCCCTTCTGGAGCAGGCACGTGCCTACTGCGGCGACGTAATTCCGGACAAGGAAGTCCGTGAACTCCTCGGAGTCGTCCCGGAAGACTCGCTTAACGAGCTCGTCCTAGCCATCGCGGAAGGATCGGCCGATCGCGCTCTCGGCCTCGTACACACATTCCAAAAGGATGGACGGAACCTCCAGCATTTCTGCCGCGAAGCCATCCGGCACATGCGCAATCTTCTAATCGCCCGCGTTTGCGGCGCGGATTCAGAATTGATTGCCGCGACAGCGGATCAACGGCCTGCGCTCGCCAAAGCGGCTGCGCAATTCAGCGAAGAAGACCTTACACGCTTTTTTCAGATTCTCTTGCAGACGGATGACGATTTGCGCCGTAAGCCCGATGCACGTGTGCATCTTGAGATGGGCCTGCTGCGGTTGATCAACGCGCAACGGCTTGCACCGATGGAAGAGTTGCTCGCGGAGCTTCGCGGCGGTGCGCCTGCAAGCGCCGCAAGTTCAGGCGCGATGCGCGGCGCAACCCCGCCGACTGCCCCGCCGGCTCGCGCGTACTCCGCTTGGCCGCACACGACGGCTGCGGCGCCGCAACGTAGCGCCGCCCCGGCCTTCGCGGCCGCAGCAGCTCCAGCGCGTGTAGAGTCCAAGGCCGAGCCTGCGCCTCAGCTGGTGGCAGCGGTCGCGGCCCACGCCGAGCCAACGGTCGAACAAGCACCTGAGCCGCGGGCCGACGGGATCACGCAGGAACAAGTCGCGGAAATCAAAACGGCTCTTCAAGCGCAACAGAAATTCCTCGGCGAAATCGTGCAGCAAGGCAGTCGCTGGGAGCTTGAAGGCGCGGAGCTGAGAATTTATTTTTCGCCCGAGAAGCGCGCGTTCGCCGAAATGATGGAAGGACGCGAGCCGCTGGAAAAGGCTCGTGCTTGTTCGAGCAAAGTGCTGGGCCGTCCAGTGCGTGTGTGTGCTAAAGTAGAGGCAGTTGCATCGGCGGCGCCGCGCGGCACGTCTGGCACGCAAGAGTTGCGCGAGAAGTTCGAGCGAGATCCGCTGGTGCAGTCGATGCTGCAACGCTTCGGGGGAAAGATCTCCGAAGTAAAGTGGCGCCAAGAGGAATCCTGATGGACGTCAACGCTATCCAACAGATGCTTGCGCGATTCCGGCAGCAGTGGGAAGACGTGCAGCAGCAGGTCAACGCGGTGACCGTCGAAGCTTCGGCGGGCGGCGGCATGGTCACTGTGAAGATGAACGGCCAGAAGCAAATTGTAAACCTGCACATCGAGCCCGACGTGTTTGCCAGCAAGGATCAGGAAATGTTGCAGGATCTCATTCAGGCCGCGGTAAACGAAGCCGGACGGCGCGTTGACGAAGAACTCGCTAGCCAAATGAAGAATCTCGCTGGCGGCATTCCCGGAATGGCGGGAATCAAAATCCCCGGTCTTTTTTAGGGGCCAATTATTTCATCATTCTCCCGTATCATCCGCTCTATTCTCTCTCCCACTCGAATCGCGCTTCCGGTCCACGGTCTTACTTTACGAATTTTCCGTTGTGGACTTCATATTCGACATGGAATGGCTTCTGCGTTTTGCGGTTTTCCCAACGCTCCTCGACGATGAGGCGGTTGATCTGGTCGAGACGCTCGGAGGGTAGCGGGTGCGAGCGAAAATATCCGGTCAAGCTCTGGATCGCGAGCTCGGATAATTCTTCCCCGGGACTGCGCGCATGGATGACATACTCATCGCACAGCTTCGATAGCCGCGTGAAGAGGGTCACCGCCCCATACGGCGAGTAACCCGCTTGCACGGCGAGCCGCACGCCTTCCCAATCGGCTTCGAACTCTTCGTCTTTGTGATAGCCCGCTTGCCAAAACTGCAGAGGGATCTGCAGCAACTGCCCCACGATCCCGAGATTTAAATTCTTCAGCTTTGCTTCGACTTGCACGCGCTCGATGCAGTGATAGTGATCGATGTGCTCGACTTCATGGCCGAGGATCACCGCTAACTCGTCTTCCGTTTCCATCTGATCGATCATTCCTTCGCCGACATAGACGGGGCCGCCAGGCAGCGAGAATGCGTTGATCATGTTGTGATCGGGAATTAAATGAAAACTGTAGGCGAGATGCCGGTGCGCATGCACGGCAACGGTGCCTCCTACGCGGCTCACGTACTTTTCCAGCGCTTCCTCTTCCGGAGTCAGTTTCATCACTTGCCCGGAATATTGTGCGGCAAGATTCTCCCCGATTTCGACCTCCTGCTCGTCGGAAAGCCTGGTGAAATGCATGGGAATACGCGTGACGTCGCGCTGAGCGTCGGCGATCATATCGACGACCGCATTGGCAGAAACGGCTGTGCGTTTGGCGCGGCGCTGGCTCCGATACAGTCCGGCTAGCGATATTCCGAGGATTAGAAAGAAAATGAGGAAGACGACGGCGCGCTTCATAAATATTGCCGGATGTTGTCGCGGAAGCGGATATAGAGAGACGAAACGGCGATCAGCGCAACGCCTACGATGATGAAAGTGATGTAGCGGTCACGCTGTTCCAATCGCCACGCATCCATGGCCAAGACTTTCGCGACGCAGACTACAAGCATGCCAAGGCCAGTGAGGCGGAAGCTCCGTTCCTTGACCGCGAGAGCAAGCAGGATGATCAGCACACCCTCGATTCCCCAGGAAACCGTAACCATACCTTCGCGCATCTTTAGCGCGAGCATGGTGGTCGTCAAAATAACGGGAACGAAGAATTGCAATTGTTCGGGACGCGAGACCAAGGCAGCCACGAGCCTGCTCCGGCGAACAGCGCTCGGCGGAGCCTGATAACTCTCCCGAAGCGGAAAAGCAAAAAAGAGCGTCGCGAGCAAGATCGCCACAGCGGAGCCGACAATGAAGTCGCTGGCTTTCCAATCGCCGCTAAATGTATAGCGCCCACCGAATAGGTTGTGCGTCATGCCGCGCGCGAGAGTTCCGAGGGTGAGAAGAATTCCCTGATGCAGAAAAATGGAGCGATGCAAAATCCAGGCGGCCGCAAATAAGAGAAACGCAAGGGCTGCGTAGGACGTGACCACCCATTCGGGATCGAATTGGAAGTAGAAGAGCGCGACCAGCGTAGCTGTGCCGAGATAGGCGACAAATGAATCGAGGCGGAGACGCCTGTCGGGAGCAGCTGCCTGCTCGCTTGCGGGCAGCTGCGCGTAAACGAAGAAGAAAATCAACACGAGGGGAAGAACGGTATACATCCGCGGACCCCAGAATACGCCGGGCTCATCCGTGGTGAGATTCGCAAAAAACATGCGCACGAACGCGGCAGCAAACGCCACATAGGATTGATAACGGAATTGCGCAATCTTGCGCAGCAAACCGTATTCGAAAAGTACGAGGCCAAAAACGGCCAAGGCCACTGCAATGCTCAGGGGTTGAGGCTGCAGCTCGTGCCAGAGAAGCAGCGAGACGAGCAAAGAGGCAGACCAGGAATAAATGTGATGGAAGTCGCGCGCGCGCCACTCTTCGGGCATGCGGATGAATCCGGACATTACATAGAAAATTACAGCCACGATCGAAAGCGAGAGCAGCCGAACGCTAAGTCCGTGCCAGGTGTCCTCGACGTACATGTTGACGGCTACACAGCGCAGCATCGTTAAAGCAGCGAGCGCGTGGGCCTGCCAGCGCAGATCGTCGAACTCGAAGCGGCGGTCGATGGCGGCAAGCGCGAACGCGAAGACGGCCCAGAAAACGGCCAGCCAGCCCGTTCGAGCCTCGTACCACATTAAGAGCGCAAGCAAAAATGTGGCGGAGGTGGTGTGCAGATATGCTGACGTGAGTGCGTGCCGAGCGCCTTCAAGCGTTGCTCGGCGTGAAATCGCATAGAGTCCGGCGGCGACAATACATACCGTGACGATTCGCACGCTCAAATAGCCGTAATAACCGGGCGCGTGATTGTTGTAGGCCAGCGTGCGCACCACAGCGGCAAGCGCCAGCAAATGCTCTTGATACGTGAGATCCGCAAGATTCCAACGGCGGCCAACTAGGGCGAGAATAACTCCGGCCGCAAGAAAGAGGACGGCCATCCAGGGATCAGGTGATTCGCTCCAGATGAGAAGCGAGACAAGAAAGGTCCCCGCGAAAGAAAAAAGACCACGGAACGCCCGTTGCTCCTGGTCGTCGCGCAGGGGCGCGAGCTTCGCCGTGCCATAAAAAACTGTGGCCAGGAAGGAAAGAGAAATAAGGCGCGACGTTATGTGCGCGTGCGCAGAACCTTCAAAATGAAGATTGAACACTATCGACCGATAGAGGGTGAGCAATCCGAGCAATGCGTATTGAATCTGGAGATGGCGGGACTCAAGCCGGCGTCCCAGCGCTGCAAGTGCCAGCATGATGCCGCCGAAAGCCAGGGCAGTCCAATCATCTGCAAAGAGAGCCCACGCTGCGGTTGCCGCAGCGAAAGCTCCTAAATAGGAATGAAGGATCAGCAAGCGGCTGTCCAACGAGGAAAGGAAGGATTCCTTCCATCGCGAGCCGATTTCGAGACCGTTGAGGTAAAAAACGACGGCGCAAAGGGCGAAAAGTACTCCGGCACTCAAAGCGAGCTTTTCGGAATGGGCGCGCAACTCGACAAGGGGACGAAAGTTGAAGCCAGCGAGATCAATGCCGACGAGTACTCCGGTGAGCAGCCCAAGCCGCCGGAAAACTACTTCTTTGAATATGATTCCCGCGGAAAGAAAAACCTCCGCGCCAATGAGCCAAAGGATCGCGACGGGATTGCCTGAAAGATGCGATGGTACCGCGGCCAGCATCAGTGCCGCGCCCATGACGCTGAGAAGAACGAATGCGCGGCGGCGGTTTCGCGTGATGGGGAGCTGGGCGAATATAAATTCGAGCGCGCCGACAATCAGCAAGCCGATGTACGCCAGATCCGGATCGACGGATTGAAATTTCATCAAGCCGAGAAGCAGTAGCGTATTCAAAACGGCGGCGATGGTGGATACGTGTTCCTCGAAATCGGTTTTGACTCCTCGCACAATGAAGGAAATGCGGAACGTCAGCCAATAAAAGAAAAGCATGGCGAGGCTGATATGAAATTCGGGAAACTCGCGGCCATGAGCGCCATTGGGGCCAAGGAGTCTGTACAGCCAATAGAGATGATTGAGGTAGCTGGAGAGAATGCCGAACACCTCCAGTTCGAACCAGCCCATTTTCAAAACAATGGCTACGAGGCCAATCGCGAGAATGGCCCCGGCTAACAATCCGTACGCAGTGTTTTCCCCGGCTCTCGCGGCTGAGAGCGAGCGAACCTCGCTGAAACTGAGGGCCACCGTTGTGTAGCCGAGCAGGAAAGCCAGGCCCGTGACGAACTGGGATTTGTAGCGCAGCGTATGCGCAGCCATTCCAAGCGCGACGGCGAGCATGAGGATGCAGTCCAGAACGAGCGAATCAAGGACGCGCATCGCCGCGATGTGATGAATGCCGTAGGCAGTAAAGAAGAGCAGGCCCCAACCGCCACCGATCGCCACACGCCCGAGAAGTTGGTAACGTTCTTGCTTTTCCACAAATATACCGCCGCAGAGAAGCACGGCTGACACGGCAAAAACGATGAAGGCTACCCCGCCTGGGCCGAGGTTCTTCAGTACGACCATGCCGAGGAGCGCGACTCCAATCACGACCAGGATGACGCCTAGCTTGGCGAACCAGTTTGCGCCGAGGGATTCTTCGATGGCGGAGACGGTCTTGATGCGCTCCTCGCGAGTCGTTTTTGGCGCCAGGGTTTTGAGCAGTAAGGTTGGCGGCGGTGTAGCGATGCGCGCGGATGCCGCGGGCGGAATAGTCGTGGGATGAGGTGGAGGTGCCGCCGGCGGAGGCGGGACGATGGGCGCCGGAACTGTTTTTGGCGGTGCGGCCGGAGTTGCGGGCTTCGGCTGAGTGGGTAGAACTTGTGGCGTCGGACTGACCGTTTCTTGTCCGGCCGCGAGAGGCGGCTGCACTTCGACCCGTGGAGGAACGATCACGGGAGGCGGAATCTGCACTGGCGGAATCGGTCGCGGCACAGCAACGGGATGAGAAATATCCGGGGCTGAAGTAGCCGGCTTTTCGGCCGCGGCCACAGCGGGTGGCACTCCTGTCGCTATCTTGCTTTGCAGTTCGCCGATCGCACGCTGCAATTTCGTGTGCTGCTTGGCGTTTTCTTCGGCGAGTTCGTTCAGTTGCCTGCGAAGCGTGGCTTGTTTTACAAAAAGTACAATGATCAGAATTGGCGTGGCGAGCAGTAACAGGCCAAAGAGAACGCTCAAGAGGATGAGGGAGTCCATGGGTGTTCCTCGGAGATACCGCCCGGTTTCTTCCATGGTAGAACGGGGCGGGTGTGAAACCTTGCAGTATGTTCCTCCGCAGCCTAGAAATGGTAACCGCCGGGTAGCTAAGTCTATTATTTTAAGCTGATTACGAAGAAGCAAAGTGGCTTGCCGCTTTAAGGAAGTTCTCCTCTGTGCCGTCAAGCTCGGTGCATCCAATGCGGATCTGCAGTTCAATGATCCGGCTGGTTTGCGCCGCGCTGCAGGCTGTGCTACACATCATGCATGCCGGATTTTGCCGCTCCCGTCGAACGCCTCATCGATGAACTGAAGCATCTCCCCGGCATCGGCCAGAAGACCGCTCAGCGCCTCGCTTTTTTCCTGCTCCGCTCTGCTCCGGAAGACGCACTCGCCCTCGCCGACGCCATCCGCGACGCCAAGGAAAAAATCCGCGAATGCTCGGTCTGCAGCAATATTACCGAGAATGACCCTTGTCACTTTTGCACGGGCGCCAACCGCGACAAAAAGTTGATCTGCGTCGTCGAAGAAGCCCACAACATCATGGCTATCGAAAAAACCCGCACATTCAGCGGCATGTATCACGTTCTCGGCGGTTCGCTCTCTCCCCTCTCCGGCCGCGGACCGGAGCAATTAAGAATTAAGTCCCTCATTGAGCGCCTAAAAGGCGGCATGATCGAAGAAATCATCGTTGCCACCAACCCCACCGCCGAAGGCGAGGCCACCGCCATTTATCTTTCGAAACTATTAAAGCCGCTCGGCGTCCGCGTCACACGCATCGGCGTAGGCATTCCCGTCGGCGCGGATTTGGAATATGCCGATGAAGTCACCATGCTCAAGGCCTTGGAAGGCCGCCGTGATTTATAGCTGCCTTCTCCTCATTCTAAATGCTCGGATTTAGAGATATCGAATCAGGAGTGCACACCCCATCTCGAAAAACAGCATAGGTCTGCTCAAGAGTTCTCGCACTCGCGTGCTTCGTTGGCTGATCCTATTCGTCGTTCGCGTTCGTTCTAGTACGTATGGGTGCCTCTAGCCACCGGCCCATTTTGGGTATAGAGTTTCATTTCCGCGGAGTTGTCCCCACCGCAAGGAGGTGCGCTTTGCCAGGTCTGGCGCACTATATGTCGCAGTACGATCACGAACACTCTTCCGCCTGGAATAAGTTTCTTCACGGCGTCGGCATTCCCATGATTTTCTTGGGCATCGTTCTTCTTGTCTTCATGAAGCGGATTTGGGGCGGAAGTTTTTTTGTGGGCGGCTGGATTCTTCTCCTTCTGGGGCACAAGATCGAAGGAAATCATCCGGCATTTTTTCAAGGGCCAATTTATTTGCTGGTGGGACCAATCTGGGTCGCTAAGGAAGCATGGGAGTTCCTGACTGGAACGCACCGTACGCCGGCCTCGGATGGCACAACGACTACCAAGCAGTCGTAGACAATCTGGGAGTTCGCAGAAGCTCGAGGAGCGGCCACGGTGTCCATGGATGAACAGGGCGGCAATCTTGCCGACGAAACTGCGGAAATGATGTCTGAAACGGTTACGCACCAGAACGAAGAATTGCGGAAACGCCGCAGCACGCGGATCATGCAGGCGGTCCCGCTCGCTGTTTCTGGTGTTGACGCGCTTGGACGCCCCTTCACCGAGCGCACGTCCACTCTCATCATCAATTGTCACGGCTGTCGCTACCAGTCGAAGCACTACGTGCTCAAAAATATGTGGGTCACGCTCGAAGTACCGAATGCGGAAGCCAATCAGCCTCCTCGAACAGTTCGCGGGCGCGTGGCTTGGATCCAGCGGCCACGCACGGTCCGGCAACTCTTCCAAGTCGCGCTCGAACTGGAACAGCCGGGCAACACCTGGGGCATCGCCTTCCCCCCACCCGATTGGTTCGCTCCTTTAGAAGTCGCACAGGTTTCGCATGCTTACGAAGGCGCAAAGGACGTGCCACAGAATTCCTCTGAGCCCTCGGAAATTCATTTGCCGTTGACGGAGCCGGAACCCATTGCGGCACCGGTTCAGGACAATCTGCGCATCTTCCCGGCCCCGGCGAGCGCCACCGACGCGTCGCTTCAACTTGCCCGCCACATGGCCCGGCTCCTGGCCGACGCCAAGCAACAAATCCAGGCTGCTGCCCGCGAAGTTGCCGCGCAGGCAGTCGCCGCCGAGCGGCGCGTTTCGATGGAGGAGTCGGAGCAGAAATTTTCTATCGCCCGCGAACAATTCGCGCAGCAGGTTTCGAGCGCCATCGAAACCATTCAGCAAGAATCCGAAACACGTTCGCGCGCGGCGCATGCCGCGGCGGCGGAGGCATTGCAGCGCGAACTTCCGCGGTGGATCGCTCCGCAACTCGAAGAGCTCACGCGCAACCTGACGCAGCAAATTTCGGATCGCGGCGCTTCGGAGCGCGCCGAGCAAACGCAGCATCTCGCCAGCGCCCTCGAATCGCTTCGCGCGCTTTGCCAGCAAGCGGAAGAATCCGCCTCCCGCCTTCGCGCACAAGCCGAACAAGCGGAAACCCAAATCGCCGATCGCGCCGCGGAATCCATGCGCGAAGTCGACGAGGTGACCCGCCAAAACGAACTGGCCGCAAACGCCCATCGCGATGCGATCAATGCGGCAGCCGCTGAGATTCAGCAGCAAGTCACCGCCGCCTTCTCCTCTGCGCAAGCGACCTGGGAGGGCCGGCTCAACAGTGAAATCGAGTCCGCCCAATCGCGCTGGCAATCGGCGCTGGACAGCACGCTGTCCGGAGCCCGGGAAAAAGCCGCAGGTTCGCTTGAGGAGCATACGCGCAGCCTTTTGTCTCAAGTGCAGGATGAATTGGCACGCCATTCCGCTTCCGTCCGTGACTCGATTGCCGGAGCGGCAACGGATGCTGAACAACGCATCGCCGCTTTGCAAGACTCTTTGCGCGAGGAATCCGTGGGGCACTCCGCGGCAGCTCAGGAGTCCGCGGCAGCCGCCGCTGCAACTCTCGAAGCGCGAGTCCAAGCGCTATTGTCGCAAGGACAGGAAGAAGCGAGCCGTCAAACTATCGCCGCTCGCGAGTCTATGGCCGCCGCGGCCGCTGAATCCGAGCAACGATTGTCCGGCCTGCGGAACGCTTCCCAAGAACAGGCGCAGCGTCTCGAATCGGTCTTAGCCCGCGCCGCTGAATCCACCGATCGCCTGGAACACTTCTCCGCGCGCATCGAAACGGCGCAAAGTCAGGCTCTTTCCGGTTTTGAATCGCAGATCGACGACGTTCGCACTCTCCACCGGAATGAACTGCACCGCCAGTCAGAAACGCTCCTGGAAGAGCTCAACGCCCGCATTCGTGGCACCTTTGAAGAAAATTGCCAGCTGGCTCTTTCCAGGTTTGACCAGCAAATCGAATCGATGGTTCAGCCGCACATTTCCAAAACGGAAGAAGCCATTCACCGTCTCGCCGGTGGCCGTTCCCTCCTCGATGCCGCAATGACTTTGCAGCAGGACCGCATTCGCACCTCAGCCGATGAAGCCTTCGCCGAATCGCTGGCACGTTTCCGCGAGAATTTGGGCGGCATCGATCAGATTCTCCAGGAGGCTGCGCAGACCGTCGCCGAGCGCAACCTTGCTGAAATCGAATCCAAAGTCTCCGACCTGAAACATCATACCGTCGACGACCTCATGAAATCGGCCGAATGGTACGAGAAAAAAGCGCAGACTCAGATTCTGAACCTCACCGAAAAAACCGTCGCACAGGCCGAGAATCAATTCCGTGAAAAAGCAGGAGAAGTCTCCAGCGTCTTCGCCAGCGAACTTGATCACTCCAGCCGCAACTTCATTGGCCATACCCAGACCCAAATGGAAGAGGTTGTCCGCGACGCCTTCGAACACGCACGCGCTCTCTTCGCCGAAGCCGCGGAAACCACCACCGCCGCTTTCACCGATGAAATTCAGCGCCAAGCGCGCCAGGAACTTGATGGTTTTGGCCAGGAAGCGCAGCGGTTCCTCGGCGAAACGCGTGCGCAGCTTGACGCGGTGCGGTCGGAGCTGTCGCAGAAAGTCACCGCCGAGCAGCACGCCTTTTTGCGCCAATTTCAAGCCGGAATGTCAGCCGCGGTCGAAGGCGGCGTAGCCGACGCGCACGCTCGGGTGAAGTCGGGTCTTTCGCCATTGCTCGAGTCCTGGAAATCCACCGTGGATACGCACGCCACGGAAATGCGCAACATTTACGCGCAGATGAGCAATCAGGCCGCCGAGCAGCATCGTGGCCGCCTGGAAAATGTTTCAAATCAATGGATGCTCGCTACCGTGGCCAGTTTGGACCACCAATCCCGCGCAGCGGTAGCCAGCATCGCCGCCAACGCAGACGTGGCACTACGCGAAACCTGCGCCCAGGTTTTTGCCAACGTGGGCGAGACGCTCCGGGAACGGTTGCAGAAGATCGCCGCAAGCATGGCGAATCCCGAGCCGCCGTTAACCCGATCGCAAACCGCCGGCGGCGGCGATCGCTAATTTTTTCGCGGTCTACCTGCCTGATTCGCCTCTGGCCGCCCATATACGTATAATCGTAAACCTTGACGATCGATGGCTAACCGAGCCTATCTGCGCGTGTGGACCCGCGATTTCTCCGAATCCACTCTGATTGCCCAGTTCGCGAGATTCCTCGCAACGGCGCCGCTTTCCGCTTCGGAGAACGCATTCCGCAACTTGACCGTCCAGCCGATCGATGCCTCGGAGATTTCTCTTGTCGAGTGGGATCTAAAGGACCAAGGTTACGGCGCGGCTGAAGTCGCGGCCCTCGCCGCTCAAAACATTAACGCCGACAGCGCCTATATCGCCGAAGCGAAATGGGATCTCTGGAGCTTTGACGCGGAGACTCTCAAGTGGACGAATAAACCGGAACCGCTTCTTCTGACCTGCTATGGCCCAGAATTTGACGGCGGCATCTCCACGTCCGAGGGTCATTTCACCGCCGATCTTGGTTTCGAACATTTTTTCACCGGACACGCCGGCCTGCTCGCGCCTGGGGCCGCTTCGAATCCTTTCGAATCCTCCGACCATCCCGCGGAACACACTTTCCGCCAATGGATGTCCGCCCCGGGAAACCTGAAGGAATATCACGCAAAGACCCGCGAAAACATCCAACAGTTGTTCCATTGGGTCGAATCCATCGAGCGGGCTCTGCCCGTCGAGCGCAGCCAGCTCTCGTCCGAAGGAGAACAGAATTTTGAAGCGCGCCTCGATGCCATTCTGGCGCACCGTTAGCTGTGGTCTGCAAGGAACTTCCGGCCGTTGGGCGCTTCCAACAGCGGCTGTCAGCGGTTAAAATCGTTCTATTGCGGGTCGGGCTAGCAAAGGCAGCACGATTCACCCGGATTGAATTTCATGGGCTCACCGGAAAAATGCTGATCGCTCCGGAAACGGAAGCCACGCCCGGCGTATAGTGAATACCGCTCCGAGGATAGCGACTCTCTCATGCACGATTCGCCAAAAATCTCATACCGCTTAACTAGCGGAGCCACTTCGCTCGCATCTCTTTCGGCAAAGGAAGGAGCCGGCTGCCATCGCTCTCTTGTCTCTACAACGCGTCGAATTCTTCTCGGGATGGCCGCCGCGTCTCTGGCTTTTGGTTCCTTCTTGTTCGGCGGCTGCGGGGACGAAACTCCGCAAAAGCCCGTCGAGGAAACCGCCGCCAAACCCGCAGAGCCCTCGGTCCCGGAGGATATTCAGGCCGCCGCGCTAAATCTGCTCGGCAAAGAGACGCAAGTCCTCGTCTACGGCGATTTGGCCAAAACCGGCAGACAACAGTTTCTCGCCGCAAATGTGGTTCCCAAAGATCCGAAAAATCCCATCCCTGGAACTATCGTGACGCGCGCCGTCCTGGCCGAGAAATCTGACGACCAGTGGTCGGAACTCCTCCGCTGCGATGAATATCTAAAGAATTCCAAAGGTTATCTCGCCATGACCCCGCTGTCGTCCGTGGCTGGCTGGCGAATCCAGTACGACCAGGATCCCGTCAAAGGCATCCAGCTCTACTTCACCCCCATCAAAGGCGCGGGCGCCTCCGATCCTCATCTCCTGCCCATTGGCGTCGCCTGGAACCCGGCCACGAAACGCTACCAGTCACTCGACCGCACCTACGAACATTTCCTCCTGGAAACGCCGTCACTCGCCACCGCCAGATCGAGGCTCCAATGAGCGCAGCCGCGGCTACCATCGGCGCGACCTCTGCCGCCACCAAAAAGAAGCGGAAGCTATCCTCCTGGAAAAACCTTCTCGGACTAATTCCCTATCTTCGCCGCTATCCCGGACCGATCACCCTCGGAATGTTCGCCCTCGTCGTCTCGAGCGTCGTCCAAAACGTAATCCCGCTCGCCACCGGCGTCCTCACGGATATTCTCGCAGGTAGCGCCCATCCCTTTGAACGAAGCGCACAAGGACACTTGCTGGCCGGCTCCTGGCTCAGCCGCGCAATTCCTTTCTATTCACCACATAGCCGCCACGCACTCGGCATTTATTGCGTGCTCCTCATCGCGCTCGTTTCCGTCCGAGCCGTCCTCTCTTTCCTCACTCGCTGGGTTCTCATCGGGGTCTCGCGTGACATCGAATTCGATATCCGCGGCGGCTTGCTGAATCGACTGCTCCTCCTCGAACCCGAATTCTACGTCCGCAATCGCACCGGCGAGCTCATGTCTCGCGCCACCAACGATCTCAACGCCGTCCGCATGGTCCTGGGCCCCGGCATCATGTACAGCGGCCAAACCATCGTTGGCATGGCCCTCGCCATCGCCGTCATGTCCCAACTCTCCGGCTCGCTTACTCTTTGGATCCTCCTCCCGGTACCCTTCGTCGCCGTGGTCGTGCAGCACTTCGGCAAGGTAATTCACGAACTCTACGAAAAAATTCAGGCCTCTCTCGCGACGCTCTCCGCCAGAGTCCAGGAAAATCTCGCCGGTGTCCGCGTCGTTCGCGCTTACGCCCAGGAAGAAGCCGAAATTCGCGGCTTTGACGAACCCAATCGCGAATACGTCTCGCGCAACGTCAAACTCATCCGCACCTGGAGCATGTTTATGCCCTCGCTCCAAGCCATGATCGGCGTCACTTTTCTCATCGTCCTCTGGCAAGGCGGCCATCTCGTTCTCACTGGCCGCATTTCTCTCGGCGCTCTAATTGCCTTCTACAGCTATCTCGGCATTCTCGTTTGGCCGATGATCGCCCTTGGCTGGGTCACCAACATTTTTCAGCGCGGCGCAGCCTCCATGGGACGCCTCAATCACATTCTCATCGCCCAGCCGCAAATCGACGACCGCGCCGCCACTGTCCCCGCCGCACAGAGCGTGGAAGGTGAAATCGAGTTTCACAATCTTACTTTCGCTTATCCCACCACCATGGCCGGCGCCAGTGCCAATGGAAACGCCAGCTCCGGCTCGAACGGCAACCGCCTCGCCTCCGACGGGGTTCTCCACGATATTAATCTGCGTATCCCCGCTGGTTCGACGCTCGCCATCGTCGGCCCCACCGGCAGCGGCAAAACCACGCTCGCGGCTCTCGTCGCCCGCCTTTGGGAAGCTCCCGAAGGTTCCGTCCTCATCGACGGCCGCTCCATCCGCGAATGGCCCCTCGACACTCTCCGCCGCGCCATCGGCTACGTCCCGCAAGACACCTATCTCTTCAGCGAAACCGTCGGCGAAAACATCGCCTTTGGAATGCCAACTTGCGATCTCGATCGTGTCCGCGAAGCCGCCGAAGTCGCCAGCCTCGATGGCGACGTTCAGGAATTTCCCGCAAAGTACGACACCATGGTCGGCGAGCGCGGCATCACTCTCTCCGGCGGACAAAAACAGCGCACCGCTTTGGCCCGCGCCATTGTCCGCGACCCGCGTATCCTCATCCTCGACGATTCCCTTTCCAGCGTCGATACGCAAACCGAAGAGCGCATTCTCAGCCGTCTCCGCGGCATCATGCGCGGCCGCACAACGATCCTAATTGCCCATCGTACCTCGACCGTTCGCGACGCCGATCAAATCGTCGTTTTGCGCGATGGCTGCATCACCGAGCGCGGCACCCATGACGAACTCCTCGCGCATCGGGGCTACTACGCCGATCTTTATCAAAAGCAGTTGCTCGAGGAAGAGCTCGAACGCGCATGACCAACATTCACGAGGAAGAGAAGCTCGGAAAAGCTTACGACGCCCGGTTGCTCAAGCGTCTGGTGCACTATCTGCGCCCCTACAAATGGCGCGTCGTCCTGGCGATGACGCTCGTTGCTGTCGTTACGCCTCTCGAGCTAACGCCGCCCTGGCTGTTCTGGAAAGCCATCGACGGCTACTTCACTCCCACGGTCAACCATCTCATTCCCGAAAGCCAGGCGTGGCGCGGCATTGAATGGATCAGCCTGGTCTTTCTCATTGTCCTCATCTCCGATTTTCTCGCGCAATACGCCCAAATCCGCATCATGCAGCGCGTCGGTCAGCAAATCATGTACGACATGCGCAGCGAGATTTTCGCGTACATCCAGCGCCTGCCCATGAGCTATTTCGACCGCAACCCGGTGGGCCGCCTCGTCACCCGCGTCACCACCGACGTCGACGCCTTGAACGATCTCTTTGCCGCAGGCGTCGTCACTATGATCAACGATTTCTTCCTCCTGGTCGTCATGGCCGGCTTCCTTTTCACCGTGGATCGCCGCCTCGCGCTTGACGCCTTCGCCGTGCTCCCTTTCATTTTCGTGGTCACTTATTTCTTTCGCAAATTCGTCCGCGACGCCAATCGCCGCATCCGCACCGCCATCGCCCGCATCAACGCTTTCCTCCAGGAATACATTTCCGGCATGCACGTGGTGCAATTGTTCAATCGGGAACGCAAAGCCCGCATCGAATTCGAAAGCCGCAACCGCGATAACATGAAGGCTTGGTACGACGCCATCCTGGCCTTCGCCCTTTTCTATCCCGCCGTCGAATTCCTCAGCGTCGCCACTATCACTTTGATCTTCTGGTCCGGTGGCAACCGCGTTCTCTCCAGCGGCCTCAGCCTCGGCGTGCTCACCGCCTTCACGATGTATGCCACGCGCTTCTTCCGTCCCATCCAGGACCTCAGCGAAAAATTCAACATCCTGCAATCCGCCATGGCCGCTTCCGAACGCATCTTCAAGTTGCTGGATGAGCCCATCACCATCCAATCAGCGGCGCAGGCCGTCCGCCTCGATTCTCCCCGCGGCGAAATCGAGTTTCGCAACGTTTGGTTCAGCTACCGCGACGTCCCCGAGCCGGCTGACGCAGACTGGGTTCTCCGCGACGTTTCTTTCCGCGTCGAGCCTGGCCAGACTCTCGCCATCGTCGGCCACACCGGCGCGGGGAAGACCACTCTCATTTCCCTGCTTCTCCGCTTCTACGACGTGCAGCGCGGCCAGATTCTCCTCGATGGCGTGGACATCCGCAGTATTAACATCCAAGATCTTCGCCGCCAATTCGGCATAGTCTTGCAAGACTCTTTCCTCTATACTGGCACTATCGAATCCAATGTCCGCCTTGGCTCTCCCGGCATCGATCGTGTGACTGTCGAGCACGCCGTCGACGAAATCGGCCTTGGCGATTTCGTTCGCACGCTCCCCGAGGGCGTCGACACCCCCGTCAACGAGCGCGGCTCGACTCTCTCCGTCGGCCAGCGTCAGCTCATCTGCTTCGCCCGCGCCCTCGCGCACAATCCCCATTTCCTCATTCTCGACGAAGCCACTTCCAGCGTCGACACCAAGACCGAGCTTCAGATTCGCGAAGCTCTCGACCGCCTCCTTTCCGGACGCACGTCTCTCGTCATCGCCCATCGGTTGAGCACCATTCAGTACGCTTCGCGCATCCTCGTCTTCCACAAAGGCCGACTCCGCGAACAGGGCGCTCATCAGGAACTCCTTGCCCAGCGCGGCATTTACTACCGCCTTTACCAGCTCCAGTACAAGGAACAGGAACTTGGCCTGCCCGAAGACTCCCGCGACTCCGCAGGCACCCTCGCCGAGCAGCCTCGCGGCCCGCTCCCCGCTCCTCAGCCTGCCACGGATTGATCGCCGCCACCGCGCATGCCTCCCATTCCGCTCCTCATCTCCGCAGGCGAAGCTTCCGGGGATATGTACGCCGCCCGCTTAGCCACCGCCCTTCAAAAACGCGCGGACGTCGCTCTCTTTGGCATGGGCGGCCCGCAAATGCGCGCCGCTGGCGTTGACGTCATCGCTGACTATAAAGAAGTCTCTGTAGTAGGCATCACGGAGATTCTCAGCCACCTTCCTTCTCTAATCCGCGCTATGCGCCATCTCGTTTCCGAAGCCCGGCGCCGTAAACCGCCTTTCGCCATCCTCACCGATTTTCCCGGCTTTCATCTCCGCCTCGCGCGCAAGCTCCGCCCGCTCGGCATCCGCAACATCTATTATATCTGCCCGCAATTCTGGGCCTGGCGCCCGTGGCGAGTCCGCGTTGTGCGCCGCCGTTTCGCGCAAGCCCTCTGCATTTTCCCCTTCGAAGAATTTTTCTTCGCCAGCGCCGGCGTACCCACAAAATTCATCGGCCATCCGCTAGTCGGCGCTGTGCACCCAACCAAGACCCGCGAGGAATTCTGCCGTCAGCAAAATCTCTCTCCCGACAAATCGATAGTCACGATCTTGCCTGGCAGCAGGCACGCCGAATTAACCCAACACTTGCCCATAATCCGCGAAGCCTGCGCCCGCATCCATTCGCAACATCCCGCTCAATTTGTTATCGCCGCTGCCGCCCACGCCAACCTCAACGAACTCCAATCAGGCTGGCATCCTGCCCTCAACGTCCGCGTCGTCGAAAATCAAACCTACAACGCCCTGGCCGCCGCCGATGCCGCCATCGTCTCAAGCGGCACTGCCACCATCGAAGCCGCTCTCCTCGATGTCCCAATGGTGGTCGTTTATCGCGTCACGCCCCTCACCGCCCTCCTTGCCAAGCCCCTCGTCCGCACTCATTTTTTCAGCATGGTCAATCTAATCGCCGAACGCCCTGTCGTTCCCGAGCTGATTCAAAAGGACTTCACTCCCGCTCGCGTCTCCCAGGAAGTCCTTCGCCTCCTTAACGATCCGTCCGCCCGCAATACTCTTCGCGCCGGACTCGCCGAAGTCCGGAGTCGCCTCGGCCCCCCAGGCGCAGTTGACCGCGCCGCCGACGCCATCGCGTCCCTCCTCTCAACTCTCGCTGGCAACGCGTAGCCCACTCTCTGCTATCCTATATAGGCAGAACGGTGTCGCTCTGCGCCCCGACGAAAGGTGCCCTTTGAAAGCTGCAATGCCCCTCCGCCGAAGAATTCGTGTCGAGTTTGCGTTCCTGCTCCTCATGGCACTGGCCTGCGCCGCCCCGTCGCTGCGCGCCCAGGTTCCCCAGCAAGTCGGCTTTCTAGCCGATCATTACGATGTCTCCGCCACGCTCGACTCCACTCGCCAATCCATCAGCGCCATCGCCAAGGTCGAATTCACGGCCATGACCGTTACCGGCAATCTCAGTGTCGAGCTCCATCCCAATCTGATCGTCAGCGCCGTCACCACCGCCGACGGCAAATCCATAGGATTTGGCCGTGATTCGATGAATCCCCTCTACGTTCTCGTCACGCTTCCCACTCCCGTCGCCACCGGCGGCCACGTCACACTGACCTTCACTTATTCCGGATTGCTCGCCAACGCGGAAAACAGCCCCGTCCCCGGCGTGACCGCCGCCATGATCGGCCACGACAGCGCCTACTTGTTGCTTCCGTCCAGGTGGTTCCCTCTCACCGACTACCCCTCGAACCGCTACACCGCAACATTCCATCTCAATGTCCCGGACAACTTCGCGGTAGCCGGTTCCGGCAAGTCCTCCGCCCCAACCCCCATGGCAGGAACGGCCGCTGCCGGCGGCGGGCGCCTTCTTTACACCTTTGACTGCCCCACACCCGGCCCCCACGGCACGTTCGTCGCCGGAAATCTGCAACTCAATCCCAAGCAGTCTGAAGGGATCGACGTAGCCGTCTATGCTCCCCGCGCCGATTCCGCCAATGCCCAAGGCTTCGCGGATGACGTGGCCCACTCCGTCACCGTTTTTTCTGATATTTTCGGAGGCTTGCCGGATCCCAGCATGACGGTAATTCAATTGCCAGACGGCACGCTCCGCGATTTCTCCGCTCCAGGCGTTCTACTCCTCAGCCATCGCCTCTGGGAGCCGAAATCCGCCGAGCGCACCATCGCCGGCCTCGTCGCCGCGCAATGGTTTGGCAATTCCATCCTTCCTGCATCTCCCGGCGATGTTTGGATCACCGCCGGCCTCTCCCGCTATTGCGAAGAGCTCTATGCCGAGCAAAGCGCCGGCAAGGAAGCTGGCCTCCGCGCTGTTGATGAATTCGCCGTCGGCGCGCTCATGTACGAAGATGCCGCCCCCATCGCCCAGGCCGCGCGGCTCGCTCCTTATTCCAGCGACTACCGTTCCGTTGTGCTCAATAAAGGCGCCATGGTCTTCCATATGCTCCGCGCCCTGATGGGCGACGTCGCCTTCCGCAATCTCCTCCACGATTTTGCAACCAAGTATGCGGGCAAGACCGCGCGCATCGACGATTTCATTAATCTAGCAGACAAAGACGTCCAGGCCGCCGCGCCGCCCGGCACCGTTCCCCCGAATCTCCGTGCCTTTTTTGCCCAGTGGCTCAATTCCACCGGCGTCCCCGATTTCACGCTCGACTATGTCGTCTATCGCACCCCAAAGGGTTTTCGCATCGTCGGCAAAATCAAGCAGCCCATCGACACTTTTAGCATGCCCGTCCAGATTCGCGTGGATACCGAAGGCAATCCCGAAACGAAATGGGTCGACATCCTCGGCACCGAATCCCCGTTCACGATCGAAACTTTCGGCCGTCCGAAACCCGGCGGTATCAAAATCGATCCCAATAATCTCGTTCTCAAAGGCAGCACTTCCCTTCGTGCTCGCGCCGCCATCGCCCGCGGAGAAGAGCTAGCCGAGCAAGGCCTCTATTACGACGCCATCAAGCAGTACCAGCGCGCGCTCTCGATCCAGCCAGGCCGCCCGCTAGCCAATTTCCGTATGGGCGAAGCCTTCTTCTACCAGAAGAATTATCAAGCCGCCGCCAACTCCTTCCGCGAGGCTCTGCAAGCCGTTCCCGAGCCCTCCGAAAAGTGGACAGAAGTCTGGGGCCACATCTATCTCGGCAAGATTTTCGATCTGCTAGGCCAGCGCTCACGCGCCGTCAACGAATACAGCAAAGCCAAGCAAACCAACGACGACACCGGCGGCGCCCAGCTCGAAGCCCAGAAGTGGTTGGAGAAGCCCTATACCGAAGGCGGCATCTCCGCCGGAACTCCCGCCACCGGCACCACACCGACCGCGGCGGCCCCTGCCGCTCCTCCCGCTGGCGACCGCCCCACCCTAAAAAGGCCCAATCCCAGCCAATAGCAAAAACCATCACGCGCACAACAAGACAGCGCATCTCGCCACGCAACGCTGGCACACCGCATTTGGCCAGCATTCCCCTCGGCGTGCTTGCCAATTTCACATCGTCAGAACAACGCGGAATTGCGCCTTGCCGCTCATCATGCGCGCGTAAGCCTCAGCCGCTTTTTCGAGCGGATACGTTTCAATCATCGGACGCACGCCGCTCAGTTCGGCGAAGCGCAGCGTGTCCTCCGAATCCGCGGGAGTTCCTGCGGCCCAGCCTTGAATTGTTTTACTTCCAGAAATAAGCTGCACCGGTGTGACCTCAATCGGATCAAAGGTCGCGCCAATGACCATGAGCTTGCCGTTCGGCCCAAGTCCATCGATCAGCTCGGACATTGCCTTCGAACTCGGCGCTGTCGCTAGAATGAGCTGTGCGCCTCCCATTTTCTTCAGCTCCTCCGTCGCATTCGTCACTTGGTTATCGATGTACACACTCGCTCCGAGTTTCTTCGCGAGCGCCGCGCTTTCCGACCCCCGCCCGATGGCCGCAACCTTATAACCAAATTTGCTCGCAAATTGAATCCCGAGGTGGCCCAGACCGCCGACGCCCAGCACCGCAACCAAATCGCCGGGCATCGCTCCGCTGTGCCGCAGCGCGTTATATGTGGTAATTCCCGCGCAAAGCAACGGTGCCGCTTCTACATCGCTCAGAGTATCCGGTATGGCCGCCAGCGCCTCTACGGGCGCCACCATGTACTGCTGATATCCGCCGTCATAACTGATTCCCGCAATTTTCACGTTCTCGCAGTTACGAAAGTCTCCCCGCCGGCACGAGCGGCACGTCCCGTCCTGCCCGCCGTGCCAGCCGACGCCGACCCGCTGCCCCTTCTTCCACGCGGTAACGCCGGCCCCCAATTCATCGATGACGCCAGCAACCTCGTGCCCCGGTACTCGCGGATACTGAATCCCCGGCCAGGCGCCTTCTTTCGTCAGCACGTCGCTGTGGCAAACGCCGCACGCCTGCACCTTGATAAGCACGTGGCCTGCCCCCGGCTTGGGAATCTCCCGCTCGACGATCTCGAAATCGCCTCCCGCTTTGGAAATCTGCGCCGCCTTCATTGGTGCAATTCCGACTCTGGTCGTTGCCATAACTCCTCCATTGAATGTCTGCGACTCCTGAAGATCGCTTGCTGCTACTCCATCTCGCCGCAGCCCACACCCGCCCTATACGACGCGGGGCCATTCGCACGACACCCGGTTTGGATGCGCTACGCAAAGGAAGGGTGCACTTTTCCAATGACAAGAATACTGTCGGCGCGCCCCACGAGCTCCGAACGAACGATTGCCCTGCGCGTATCACCGAATACACAGACACCATTCCCATGAACCGTAAAAGAAACTGCAAAAACACATCCGTGTGTTCGCGCATTTATGCCCCGCGGCTAGGGTGCGTTCGGCTTTTCAATGCTCTGGTCGGTCCGTACCGAGAACAATAGAAAATTCGTGAAGCTGTGATTGATCATCGCCCGGTGATCGCCGAAATCGTCATACGCAGCTGCAGCCTGGGGCAGCCAGACCCTCACGTTCTCCGTGCGGAACTGAACCGGAGCGTAGTCGATCGAGAGGTACATCTGTCTCACATTGGCCGCGGGGATCGCTTCCATCAAGCTCGTCTCCAAGTGCAAGACCTCTCCGGAGTCCTGGCTCGAGTCTTGGGCAATCCATGCCCGCCCCTTAAGCTCGGCGGGATAGGCAACGCCTCTCACACTAAACGAAGCTGTATGATTCGGCCTGTCCTTCCGTTGCTGGAAATGCACCACCCAGGTAGCTTGGCCGTTCCATTCCGTTGCGCCCTCGCACTTCATGTCGTAGTCGCCTTGAAAATTCGGCAGAAAAATCAAGGCTAGGTCCGGCAGGCCAACGTCCTGGCTGCTGGCGGGGAAATCGTGGCTGCCCCTTTCAGGCGTCCGGCTTTCCTGCACCGCGAGCCCTCCAAGGCTCTGCTCGAAATCTACGGTGTAATCAAACGTCCCTTTGCCGCCTTCCAGGAGAAGACCCATACTGCCAAGCACCCGGTATTCAATCTTTTCCTCCGCTGTAAAATTTTGAAGATTGGTGACCAGCTCATTGGCGCGGGCGCCTGCTTGTTCAAGTACATTGGACAAGCTGCAAGGCGGAGACGCAATTCGAGACCGAAGGGGCGCATCCACGTCCGGCGGATACCAGAAAAGTTGCTTACTCTTCGCCTTTTTCTCCACGTCCTTGGCTTCACGGGGTACCGGCACTGCCTTTGCGGCTGGAACTGACGGAACGGGCGGCATTTCTGACGATGTCGTGGTTTGAGAAGAGACCTCGGCTTTAAGGGGCGCAGGGTTTTGCGGAGCCCCCTGCTTGGTCGACGCCCTCAACTTCGCTGCCTCCTTCTCCGGCTTCGGCGCAAAATAGCCCTGCCGCGCTTGCAGCTTCATGCCCTGGCGATCCACTTTCACCTTGAGCTGATGGTACGTCCCGTCCGCCTTCAACTTTGTTGGCGAAAACTCCAGCAAATACACACACTCCGGCGCCTGCGTCAGGCTCTTGAATCCCCCTTCCAGATCGTTGCTGTTGTGGAAATAAGTCCCGCCCGTACCGTTCGCAAGCTCCGCCATCACATCCTCATCCAGATTCATCATGTCGCCGTGATACTTCAGCGTGGAAGAGGACGACCCTCCTTGCACGCTGGCGTCGAGCTCCGTGGTGTACAGCCCTCGAGCATCCAGTGCGCTGATGATCACGTTGGATTGCGCTGCAATATCGAGAAGCCGCGATTTCTCAACGACCGCTTCCGGCGTAATGGTCAGAAAGCCCGGTGAAATCAAGATCAGCGTGCGTTGCCCCGGCAGTCCTCCCATTTTCTTCACGAACTCACCGATCGTATCCAGCGTTGCCGAAACATCGTGTTCACCAACCGCCAGAGATTGTGCCGACGCGGATCGCACCATGCTCTCCACCATGCTTTGTGTTACGCCCTGAAGATGCGAGCAAGTCAGATAATCGGCCTCGGCGAGGTGTAAGGCCTCATCGTTGTGCTTATTCTGGATCAAGTCCGCCTGGTAATAATCGATATTCGGGCAGGAACGGACATCGTGCCGGTAGAGTTCGCGCACGTGCAACTTCGTGACCGCTTCTTCCAGCGTCGCGCGATCATGGGTCAAGCCACTATTCATCCCGGAAGTGGAAACTACCGCAGCCATGTCCGAATCGCCGAGCGATTCTCCCAGCATCTTTTTTGCTACTTTTTGAGCTCGCAGTAAATCGCCCGCAGAAAGGTGCAGGTCATCGAATAAGAAAACAAGGAAGCGTTGCGGCGTGCTCTGGGACGGAAGCGTCGCTGCCGGAGAAGGCGTAGTGGGCGGCGGTTCGGCCGCTTTCGTACCGCTCTCCGTTCCCGCGAACTTCTCAATCGTGAACCCCGATATCTCCTGCCGTTTGTTCTTGTCAAAAACTTGAAAGTCTTCTTTCTTCAGGTCGTCCACCACGCGACCTTGCGCGTCGCGCACAACCACCGGCACGAGTACCGCATTCACGTTTACTTCGATCTTCGGAGTCGCTTCCGGAGCCAGCGCTTCTTTCTGTTGCGCTCCCAAGTTCGCGCAAAGGAGGATGGCGATGCAGCTCGCAGCCGCCGCTGGAAGAAACTTCGTCTTGGAATTCGTAACGATCCCTTAATTCTACGCTTTCAGAATAGCTGGCCGCGCGAAAACTGAGATCCGCGCAGTGCCATTTCTCCTCGGCTTCTGCCGGAAGGCTCCGGACAAATTCCATGGGAGGTTCGGAAAAGCTACGGATAAAACGAAATCATGTCTCCAAAAAAAGGGCGTCCAACTCACGGAAAGAACGCATTGCGCCATCACAAGCAGCCCGATGATTCCCTCGAATAATTTCCTCCGGATAGCAATTTTACCCTTGACATTCACATATCGCGAGGGTATAGTATGTATTGGGTAGACGTGTAATCGGTCCCCGGAACGCCAATCTCCTGATTGGCGTTTTTTGTTGGGACCGTCTGTC
>Ga0187820_1000002_pt1 | contig 46445 bp, 37 predicted proteins | sample NC_wetland_sal_i_19_FD_132409 | JGI IMG/M metagenome (GOLD analysis project Ga0187820, IMG submission 132409) | Wetland sediment microbial communities from Neuse River Estuary, North Carolina, USA - SO4_5 | ecosystem: Environmental > Aquatic > Freshwater > Wetlands > Sediment | place: USA: North... | reverse complement strand
GTAGTCCCTCCAGTTGACTCGGTGGATCATGGCGAAGCTCACTCCGATGCTGAGAATGGTGAGCACGACAATCGGAATCACCCAGCTGGGCTTCTTGACGATGTCTTCAAACGTCTTCTGCGGCGAAAAAAGAACGCCGAACATCCGGCTGATCGCGCTCATCTGGGGCTGCGGCTCGGGCGCCGCCGGGGAAACCGCCGTTGTCGTTGCCATCGGATAATCCTCCACCACGAGGTTAGGAACCGTTCTCTGTTAATCCACTACGCTCGGAACAACCCAAAGATTTCAATGCGCGGATTCTAGCCTATTCGAGCCCTCTTTGTCAGGAATGACAAGCGAACTTCAAAGTAGTCCGTATTTGGATGCTCTCTCCCTGCGGATTCCCAGGACGCAACAACACCTCCCGGCTCCATCTTCCAACCCAAGAAAGGGGACACTCTAATCGAGGTAAGCCAGGGATATTTTAAAAGAGGTTTGACAATCGAGCAAACTTGCCCTTGACAATCGGATATCGCTATGGTACATTATGTGCTGGGTAAACGTGTAATCGAGTCCTGGAACGCCAATCTCTTGATTGGCGTTTTTTTTGTTGGGACCGCGTGTTTCGTCGCAAAGCCCCTAAAATCAACACTTACAAAAAACTGCCACATAGCGCAGCAACTCCGCGCCCTAAGCACCTTTAGAATGAACACTTGTAAAAGTGCATCAAAACAGGGCACTTGAAGTGCCTTTAGAATGAACACTTATGCAAAAACCCGGGGGGACCCCCGGAAACGGGGTACAGATCGAGGGATGGCTGACAGAATAGACCGGGCGGTCCCAGACATTGTGATTAATGGCAGGCGCGAGGAGGAGGGGTTAACTAAGCGACCAGGCTCAAACCCCACCGCTTACATTGTCCGAACCTAGGACAGTGCCCCGAGACCTGGGAAAGGCTTTGTGTGCCGGAACAAATCAATGTCTCATCAAGCAGGCAATGCCGGGACGGCCGCCAGCAGTTCTCCCGTATATGCATGTGCCGGCTGATGAAGAACCTTCTGCGCAGGGCCGACCTCGACAAACTTGCCAGCCCGCATCACCGCAATCCGCGTCGCAACCTGTGCCACCACCGGCAGGCTATGCGAAATAAAAAGGTAAGTAAGTCCGAACTCGTTCTGCAGCTCCTGGAGCAGCAACAAAACCTGCGCGCCTACGGAAACATCCAGCGCCGAAACCGGTTCGTCGGCAACTACAAGCTTTGGCCGCAGAATCAGCGCACGCGCGATACCAATTCTCTGGCGCTGCCCGCCGGAAAATTCGTGCGGATAGCGTTTCAGGGCATCTCCTGTCAGCCCCACACGTTCTAACATCGCCGCGGTGCGCTGCTGCTTCTCGGTTTTGCCAAGTTCTGGATGGTGAATCGCCAGCGGCTCGCCAACAATCTCTCCGACGCGCATTCTCGGGTCCAGCGAGGCGAACGGATCCTGAAAAATCATCTGCATTTGACGTCGCTCAGCGCGAAGTTCCGCGCCCTGCAAAGCCAACAGGTTCTTTCCCTGAAAGAGAAGCTCTCCCGAGTCAGGCTCGATCAGGCGAAGCAGCATGCGCGCCAAGGTCGTCTTTCCGCACCCGCTTTCGCCGACCACAGCAAACGTTTCGCCGCGTCGTACCTCCAGACTTATGCCATCGACCGCCGTAAACCTCGGCCCTTCCGTCTCGCTAGAAAACGTGCTGCCACCGCGGCGATAGGACTTACGTAGCTCGCGCGCCTCGAGCAACATTTCGCCGTTGATCGCCGTCGTGGTTGCACTCTGATGGCTGGGCATCTGAGTCGTCATATCAAAACACACCGCGCCGTGTGATGTGCGTCCGCAACTCGCAGCTCCGGAACAGCCACCGTGCATTCCTTGCGGCGCAACGAACACCGTGGCTCAAACGCGCAACCGGGCGGCAGCGCCGTCAACTGTGGAACGGAGCCGGGAATCGGCTGCAGCTTGCCGCGTTCTATGGTCGGCGAAGCATTCAGCAATCCTTGCGTATAGGGATGACGCGGTGCGGCCAGCACTTCGTGCGCAGGCCCTTCCTCGATGATGCGCCCCGCGTACATCACCGCCACGCGGTCCGCGACTTGCGCTACAACGCCGAGATCGTGGGTGATAAACAGCAAGCCAAGCCGCAGTTCGCGTCGAAGCCGGTCGAGCAAATCCAGAATTTGCTTTTGCACCGTCACGTCGAGTGCCGTCGTGGGCTCGTCGGCAATCAGCAGCCGCGGCCCCGCCGCCAAAGCCATGGCAATCATTGCGCGCTGCCGCAATCCGCCGGAAAGCTGGTGCGGAAATTGTTCCGCCCGAATCTCCGGCTCGGGAATCGCAGCGCGCCGTAGCGCCTCCGCTGCTCGACGCTTTACATCGCCCGCGCCATGGCCCGTTTCATGCGCGCGAATCGCTTCTTCTATCTGCGCCCCGATGCGCATCACCGGATTCAGCGAAGTCATCGGCTCCTGAAACACCATAGCAATTTCCCCGCCGCGCACCCCGCGCCACTCGCGTTCGTTCAACACAACCAAATTCTTCCCGTTCGGAGCGCCTGTAGTGGCGGGTTTCGCCCCGCCCGCGTCGCCGCCGGTCGTGCCGCGAGCGCTCTTCTCTTTTACTTCCTTTACTTCCTTCACCTCATTTACTTCCTTTAGATCCTTTTCAAGCCACGCCTCTCCGCCAACCCTCGCCCCCGCCGGCAACAATCCCATCAACGCCAGCGCCAACATCGTCTTCCCGCTCCCCGATTCACCGACCAATCCCAACGATTCGCCCGCGTCAATCCGCAGCGACACCCCATTCACCGGCCGCACCCACCCAGCAGGGGTGGGCAACTCCACCGTCAATCCGCGCACGTCGAGAAGAGAGGTCACGCAGCCATCTTAGTGCCGAATTTCAGAACTCTAAACGCGAAACTGCGAGCTTGTGCTCTGCACGCAGCCGGCGCGCCCCTAGCGTTTGTCGAGCGGAAGAACGAACTTGAGTGCGGTGTGCGTGGAAGAGAAACCCACAACCTTTACATCCTTCAACCCGGTTTTTCGGCCAGCGGCGATCACATCGCTCTCAGCGATGCTCTTTTGACCCTTGGGATAGACGATCCACAGCGCCGTCGCGCCTTTCAGGGACTCGGCAATTTTTGCGACTGCCGAAAGTTCTTTCTGCAAATCGGCGACGAAGAAAATTGTATCGGTGCCAGCCGCAACTTTGTCCGTGGTGATCGAGCCTGCAAGCGGTTCGAGCTCTTCGAGGAAGTCAGAATCGAAGCTACCGAACAGAGAAATTCTTGCTCCCGGTTTAACGCCAATTTTGTTGATGCGCGTTTTCGGGTGCAGGATCTTTTCGCGCCACTTCTCCGCGGCAGGCCCCAGCTCGAACACCGCCAATCCGTTCGCGGTCTGCAAACGCAGTTCGCCATCTACCGCTCTGGCCGACTTGATCGAAGCAAACGGGATCTTTAGCCGGAAGACTCCGCGGAAAAGCACCTCGCTCGTTTCGAGCAGCGCCTTCCCTTCCGAAACTTCCGTGCCGAATCGAGCCGTGCATTTCACTTCGCTTCCCATGAAGCCCGCTTTCGATTCCCGGAGTTCAAGCCGGCGAAGCCAGCCGTGAATAGATGTAAACCATGCGCTTCTCCGTACGCAAATCCGCGCGCCTACGATAGTAAGCTAGAGGGCTCGATGGCAACCGCGATAACACACCGTGTGGACTGGAAGCTGATCTGGGCGCAGCGCGGCTTCCGCTATTTCTTCGTGGCCATGTTCGTGTCGCTCTTCGGCAGCGGCATGAACTTTGTCGGCGTGAGCTGGTACATCATGGCCGCCACGCATTCCACCGTAAAAGTCAGCCTGCAAGTCATTGTCGTGACGCTGCCTGGCCTATTCATTCCGTTTCTCGGAGGCGTGCTGATCGATCGCTTCGATCGCCGTTATCTCGGCGTCGTGCTGGACCTGGCTCGCGGCTTGTTCGTCCTCGCCACTGCTTATATCGCATGGAGTGGCGATCTGCATCTCTGGCATCTCTACGCCATGACGCTGATCACCGGCACGGGTTCCGCGATGTACTGGGCCACCGTCAACGCCCTCGTGCAAGAAGTCATTCCGGCGAGCCAGTTCACGGGGGCAAATGCCGCGGTCCTTGTCGGCGTGCAAAGCGGCATGCTGCTCGCCGGCGCATTCGTCGGCTTCCTTTATGATCGCGCCGGTATCGCCGGCATTTTATGCATCGACGGCCTCACTTACTTCGTCTCGGCGTTTTGTCTGTACAGCATCCGCCGCGGCTACGTCTCACCGCGCGACCATCTGAAATATCCGCGCGAATATTCCGAAGCAACCGAAGCCACCGCGGAAGCTCTGGAGTCTGGAGAGAATCCAGAAGTCGCCGAAGCCGGCCTCTCTCTTGCCGTCTATGCCGATCTCAAGGAAGGATTCGCCTACCTGAAGAAGGAGCCACTCGTCCGTTCGCTGGGAATCACTCACGCGATCATGATGGCCGGGGTTGTCAGCGCCAACGTCGTTCTTGTGGCCCTGGTGAACGACATTCTGCATGCGGGAGCGAGTGGCCTTGGCTTCCTCGAAGCTGGATGGGCCATCGGTGCGATCACCGGCGGCCTCATCGCCAGCCAGCTTCGGAGCTCGGCGCGCATGCCTCTCTATGTCGCGGCGTGCGCCGTACTCGCGATCGGCCACATCGCCACGCCGTTCGTGGCGTTTCTCACTGGTGCCGTAACGCTGCAAGTTATTTTCGGGCTCTGCCGCGCCGTCGGCGGAGTGACGGCGCAGTCCGGGCTCATGGCCATTGTCCCGCGGCACTTCATGGGCCGCACGCAATCCGCCATGGCCATCCTCACGACCGTGGTGCAACTTTTCATGAGCTTTTCCCTCGGGATCATCGCGCAAAGCGCCGGCCTGGTTGCGGGCTATGCGCTTCTCGCGCTGCTCTACGCGGGCGCAACTCTTTCCGCCTCCCGCGCCCGCCAGCTCATGCGTGAAACTTCAGAGGCATCTTCTTGAGCGTCTCCGGCTATTTCAGAAATCCTGGCGGGATAGACACTCCATCTTTGCTTCCCGTCTCCGCCGCGCTCTGCAGCTTACATTTTAATCGGCGTTCAAGCCGGTTTCGAGGCGGCTGCCGCAACGGCTGGGGGCGAAGCAAAGTCTTGGCCCAGCAAATCCACAGCGGCTTGGTTTAACTTCGCACGCAACTGGTAGCGCTCGTTCGCCCGCGTGATATATCTCACCGCGATTTCCACGCCGCCGACGACTGGCTTCACGTTGATGGCCGGCGCTGCGGTCAAGGTGTGCTCCGTGTCCTTTGAGCGCGCAACTCCTTGCCATTCCTTCTCCGCTTGTTTCGCGGTCTCCGCCGTGGCCTCCAACACGATCTTCTGGATGGCATCGACGATGGGGTAGGGATCCCGCCCGGCAGGCAACACCACTTGCAACTCGTCCCAAAGCCACTGTCCAGAAGTCGAAAAGTTGAAGTAGTGGCCTTCAATCGAAAAACTGTTTGTGAAGGTTACGCGCCGGCCAGTGGGATGCCCCGAGTCCGTCCAATTGCCCGTCTCCAGCAGCACGGTGTGAAACATGCCTAGCTCGACGACTTCGCCAGTCACTCCGTTGATCTCCACCCAATCGCCAAGCCGAATTCCATTCTTTCCCATCAGCACGAACCAGCCCAGAAACCCGACGATGAAATCTTTAAGCGCGACCGTCAATCCCGCGCCCGCTAATCCAAGTATGGTCCCCAGCTGCCCCGGCGGCCCGAAAATCACGAGCAAAATGAAGAGCACCGCCGCCACTTGCAGCGAGACGCGCGTCACTCCGCGCAATGTCTGCACCTGCCTGCGATCGAGCGAGGTTTTCCCGAGCAGCCGTTCCAGCCAGTTATCGAAAAATACGCCAACCAAGAGGATGCCCAAAATGATCGAGAGGCCAATGAGGGCGCCATGGACCACGATTTTCTGTTCTGCCGCCACAACCCCGATCCACTGGCCGTAGTTGTCAGCGAGCTGTTTCTGTTGGTCGATGCGCTTATCGAAAGATGCCAGTCTCTTTTGTTGTGCCGAGCGCCTTTTCGTCTCCTGAACCAGCGCGATGGACTGGTCGTGGGTAAGCTGCTGCTGAGCCGGACCGTTCGCGGACGTCTGATTGGTGTTTTGCTGTCCGTTGGCAGGCGAGACGCTTTTTTTCACAGCATCGAGTTCTGACTCGAGCGCATTGTGCTTCGCCGCAAGCGAAGCGGCCGCCGCCTCCGCCGCTTGTTTTGCTTGCCACAACTGAAGCTGCTTCTGATGGAGTGTCAGCCATTCCTCGAGGCGGTGAATCAAGCCGCGTTGTTCCGGCGCGGTGTTGACGTTTACGTGCAGGGCATCCGTCGCTTCCGAAGAGGCTTTGTGCTCGGCCATCATGGCCTCGATGCGGCTCTTCGGATCACCTCCCGCGCGCTCCAAATCCTCCTTGGCGTCGTCCACTTCGTCCTGGTGTTCCTCTTGATGGGCCGTCGCCAGAACGAGCTGATCGTCCAACGCATCCTTCTTGGATCCGGTGGCCTTGGCATCCTCCGCGGTTAGCCGTGCCACGAGTACGTTATCCGCGTCGAGAGCATCTTCAGCTTTACTCAACCGCGCCTGAATCTCTTTTGCCTGAGGGCTCGAAACTGGCGGATGCTCTTCCGCATCGCGTTCCGCGGCCGCATAAGCCAGATCCATCTGCTGATCGGCAAGGCGAAGAGCTTCTTGCGCGAATGGCTGTTCCTCGGCGCGGGTTGGCATTTTCGCGAATGCTTGCGCTGTCAGCAGGGGCGTTTGGTCCACAAGCGGCGCTTGCGCGGCCGCAGCGCCATTGGCGGAATTGCCGATTGGGAGGACTCCGGCCGGCTGCTTCGTGCGCAGCAATCCGTAGACGCTCACTGCCAGGAGCAGCACCAAGGCGATTGCCGCAATTTTCTGTATCGGTTTCATGTTTGTTTTAGGGGCTGGACCATCATTTTAGTATGCTTCCCGCTCGCCACAAACACCTCCTTTGCAAATTTTCCCTTGAGGCGCGCGCTAGTTTTGGCCTCGATTTGCGGAACGCGTCTTTACCTTTGCAAGCGGTGCCTCCGGACTTTTCGCGACTTTTGTACAGTTCTCGATATGACAAACGGCGCTTCGCCCGCCTTGCTGGGTGCCCATCAGGCTCGTAAGCTGGACGCAGAGGACTCCATGCAGGATTCGAGGCTACCCAAAACCATTTTTGTCGGGCTAGCAGCTTTGGCAGCCATCTACTTTTGGTCAATATACGCGCAATTGCCCGACGTGGTCGCTTCCCACTTCAACGCGCGCGGCGTTGCCAACGGCTGGCAGCCGAAGTCCCTTTTCTTCGAATTCTTCGCCGGAGCCGTTGCGATTGCCGCGTTCTTGGCTTTCGGAGTTCCGGCCATTTTCTCCAAAATACCTACGGCAATGATCAATCTTCCCCATAGAGAATATTGGCTGGCCCCCGAGCGCCGCGAGGAAACGCTGGCATTCCTGAACGGTTATCTTGCCTGGTTCGGCTGCGCTGTTCTGTTGGTCGTCACCACCGCCGTCAACTATGCCATCGGGCAAAATCTGCATCCGGGCAAGCCGGCGGGCGCTTACTTTCTTCTTTGCGTCCTAGCGGGTTTTCTTATCTTCGCGATCTCTTCGTCGATCCGCATACTCACCCGCTTCTCCCGAGTCCCGAGCGACGGCTTCACGCCAAAATAAAAACGCCCCGAAAAAATCGGGGCGTTGCGTTCTTTAAGTGTCGAATTTCTTTTTTCGAATTTCAGCGCATTCTACAAGTAATCCCGCGAAGGACCTTCCAAGAAGGCGCGCAATTTGCGTGAGCGGGACGGATGGCGCAGCTTGCGCAGCGCTTTCGCTTCGATCTGGCGGATGCGTTCGCGCGTCACGGCGAACGACTGGCCGACCTCTTCGAGCGTGTGCTCGCTGCCGTCATCCAGACCGAAACGCATCTTGATGACTTTTTCCTCGCGCGGAGTCAGCGTCTTCAACACGGAAGACGTCTGTTCTTTCAAATTCAAATTGATGACCGCGTCGGACGGCGAAACCACGGCCTTGTCCTCGATGAAATCGCCCAAGTGCGAATCTTCTTCTTCGCCGATGGGTGTTTCGAGGGAAATGGGCTCCTGTGCAATCTTCAAGATCTTGCGGACCTTGGACACAGGAATGTCCATGCGTTTGGCAATTTCTTCGCTGGTTGGCTCGCGCCCAAGCTCTTGCACCAACTGGCGGCTGGTGCGCACCAGTTTGTTGATCGTCTCGATCATGTGCACGGGGATGCGGATGGTGCGCGCCTGGTCGGCAATCGCACGGGTAATCGCTTGGCGAATCCACCAAGTCGCATAGGTTGAAAATTTATATCCGCGGCGCCATTCGAACTTGTCCACGGCCTTCATCAAGCCGATGTTGCCTTCCTGAATCAGGTCGAGGAACTGCAAGCCGCGGTTGGTATATTTTTTCGCAATCGAAACGACCAAGCGAAGGTTCGCTTCGATCAATTCCTTCTTCGCTTGTTCGGCCTCCGCTTCGCCGCGGTGAATAAATGTGAGCGTGCGCTTCAGTTCAGTGAGCCCGACTTCGCTGGCGTCTTCAATATCTTTCAGCTCGGTCCGGCGCGTGCGCAACTCTTTTCGTGCTTCGGCGGCCACGTCGCCTTTGGCGGCGTCCACGCGGCGCTCCAGCCGGCCCGCTTCGCGTTCGAGCGATTGCAGCCGCTCGACCGTCCCGCGCATCTTGTCGATGAGCCGCTTCTTCTCGAACGGGTTGAAATCGATGCCGCGAATCTCGACGGAAATCTCGACGCGCGTCCGCGCCACGGCCCACTTCGCCTTGATGTACGGCCGCTTCTTCGATTTCGGAGTGTTATCGAGCTTCTCCGCCTGCTTCAGCGCCAAATCGTAGAGCTTCGCGATCTTGTCGATGTACTTGAGCGTCTGCTTCGTCTTGTTCGCGATTTTTTCTTCGGTGAGTTCTTCGTCGTCAAACTGGACGATTTCTTTGATCGACCGCGCGCCCTTGCGCAAATCCTCGCCCACGGCGATCAATTCCTTGATCACGATCGGCGAGCGTGTGATCGACTTCATCACGACCAATTGCCCGCGCTCGATGCGCTTTGCGATGGTCACTTCGCCTTCGCGCGTCAGCAACGGGACCGTACCCATCTCGCGCAAATACATGCGCACAGGATCGTTCGTCTTTTCGAGCGACCCCGGCGTCAAATCCAGATCGCTGCCGCCTTCATCCGAATGCGCATCATCCTTGACGATGGCATCACGGTCGCCGGCTTCCGCGGACACTTCCACCGCGCGCGCGGCCTTCGCCGATGCCTGGTCCTCGTAAATCTCGATGCCGTTTCGCTCGAAAGTAGTGAGAAGATCGTCGATCTCTTCCGAGGAATGGACCTCCGCCGGAAGCGAATCGTTCACTTCGTCGTAAAGCAGGTAGCCGCGCTCTTTGCCTACGGCAATGAGCTGCTTTACTGCGTCATATTTCTCTTCAAGTCCCACTGCTGCCACGAATTCCTCCAAACTCTTACGTGCAATCCCTAAAAGCGCCGTTCAGTTCGGGCAAAAGCTTGCGCAAAGGCGCGGGCAGTATGCCACGCTTGCGCAGCAGACTCCTCTGCGGTCACCAAAACAGAAGCATGGGGAAATCTCCCCACCTGATCGCACGTCTTTTTGTGAAATCCTCTGCGCTGTGCCGCGATGCCAGCTTGCCGCTCGACCCGTACTTCGCCCGCTTCTCGCTCTCAGAGTACGTCGCCCTGACTCTAAGTACATCCGTTAGATGCATTTAGATGCCAATCCGTTACCCGCAAAACCCTATTACGCTACACGCTTAAGTCTATCCCCGTCAACAATTTAATCAGTGGAAATCTGTGGAAGAAGTTGCCCTCGGACTGCCGGTGGCCGCTCGACCTTCATCTCGCCGCTGCTAGCCTGCGCATCAGGTCCTGCTTCTTTTCGAGCAGGCCGCGCATCTCCGTGATGGGAGGATTGGCCTCGATGCTGCGCTGCACTTCCGCCAGCTCTCGCTCGGCTTGCCGATGCTGCAAAGCCTCGACGCAACTGACCGCCTCTTCCCAGGTAGGCTCGCTGGCTTCTTCGAAGAGAATCTCGAAGAGGATGCGGCGGTCGCGATCTTCAAGCTGCGTGGCAACTTCCGTGGCTTGCACGGGCTCATCGGCGAGGCTTGCGGCGATCAACGCCGCAAAAACCTTTTCTGTTTCGAGCCCGTGATGAAGCTGAGCGGCCTGAAGCTGTTGCGCTAACTCGCGGCGGAATCCTTCGGCCTCCGCCAGCATGCGAATCAATCGCCGCTCGACGGGCTTTGCCGAGCGCCCCACCAGTTCCGGCTGAATTTTTAGTTCGCTGTGGCGCTGCGTGGCTGCTTTGCTCAACGCGGCGCGCAACACCGGCTCATCCAGGTGCAGCTGCTGCGCGATGCGAGTCGCCCATTCCGAGCGAAGAATGGTATTGGGAATTTTTTGTACGTAGGGCAAAAGAAAATTCACGGCGCGCCGCTTCCCCTCGCCAGTCGTCAAATCCATCTTTCGCGCACGCGCAATCAAATAGTCGACGTACGGCGGCGCGTCCTTGAGCAGTTTGGTGTACTCTTCGACGCCTTTCTCGCGAATGAACAGATCGGGATCGGCTTTCTTGTCGCCCACGGGAGGCAGCGCCAGCACGCGCACCTCGAAATCCTGTTCGAGCAGCAGCGACACGGACCGCTCCGTGGCCGCTTGCCCCGCGTTATCGGGGTCGTAGTTGACGATCACGCGTTTCGTAAAGCGGCTCAACAATTTAATCTGCGGCTCCGCGAGACTCGTCCCGCAACTAGCCACCACGTTGCTAATTCCCGCGCGAGCCACGGCGATAGCGTCCATGTAGCCTTCGACCAGCACCGCAAAATCCGACCGCCGCAGCGCCTCCTTCGCACGGTCCATGTGATAGAGCACGTTGCTTTTCGAATAGATCGGCGTCTCGGGTGAGTTCAAATATTTTGGCTGGTCGTCGCCAAGTGCCCGAGCCCCGAACGCCACGATTTTCCCGGAGTCATTCGCAATGGGGAACATGATCCGCCGGCGGAATCTGTCGAATAGGCGTCCGCCCTGATCGCCGCGCGAGATCAGTCCGGACTCGACAAGCAATTTCTCGGGATATTTCTGCTTCAAGAATCGAAGGAGGGCATCGCCGTCGCTCGGGGCATAGCCGATCCCGAACCGGTCAATCGCTTTGTGATCGAGCCCGCGGTCCTCGAGATAAGCGCGCGCCGCTTTGCCTTCGAGCGTTCCGGAAATCTGCTTTGTGAAAAAAGTTTGCGCCTCGCGGTGTATCTCGACGAGCGCCGCACGCTGCTGATTCTCCTGCCGCTCCTCCGGGGAGCGCTCCCGAGGGCGTGGAATCGCGATTCCGCACTTCTCGGCGACGGTCCGCACCGCCTCCGGAAACGCGGACTTCTCCATGTCCATCACAAAATTAAAAACGTCGCCGCCCTTGCCGCACCCGAAGCAATAAAAGATTTGTTTAATCGGCGAGACAGTGAACGAAGGAGTTTTTTCCTGATGAAACGGACAAAGTCCCGAATAATCCTTGCCGGTCTTTTTCAGGCGCACGTACTCGCCCACCACGCGAACAATGTCCGCCTGCTGCTTGACGCGTTCCGCGAATGATCCCGCTTCCGCCATGGGTGGAAGAACGAAATTCGAAAAGCGAAACTCGATATGCCAGTTACGGCTTCCGAGGTTCGCTCAGACCTTGCCTTTCCTTCGTTGCCCTAATATAGCCGTTTAGGGTCTGAATGACCCGTTATGCTAATGCGGTCACGTTCTGCTGCTCTGATGCCGAAATATAGTTTTGGTCTTCGGCCGTAATCAAATGGTCGCGGACCTCGAAAGCGGACCCGCGAGCTGTCCTGCAAAATTGAATGTTCTCCTGATAGGAGTATCTCCCAAATCCTTCGGCGATATTTGCTGTGATGGAAACGGCTGCACGTTGCACTTGCGATGTAAGGCCATACTTTTCCTCAGCCGGAAACTTTTGCGTCAGTTTGTAGACCTGTTTCCTCAGTTCGCGCGCCAGCTGCCACACCTTCAGGTCCGTAAAGTCCCGAATTGGAGTCCCCGCTAAATTCGGGGCTGTTTCTAATTTCGGACTTCGGTTTTCGAGTTTCGTCATTTCCTTATGAACGTAATTCTACAACGGTGATGGCTTTGCCGCCGTGTTCTTCGGTTTCAAACGAGGTGCGCTGCACCAACGGATGCGTCTTCAGAAATTCAGCAAGACCTTTTCGCAACGCGCCGGTGCCGTGGCCGTGGATAATACGCACGCGCGTTTGATTGGCGAGCGCGGCTTCATCGAGATATTTATCGACGCGCTCGGTTGCTTCTTCCACGCGCATGCCGATCACATTGATTTCGCCCGAAAGTGCGGCTTCGCCGGGTTGCGACGTGACGGTAATATTTCGCGACGCGGCTGGCACTGACTGGTGCGCGGGCGCACCTTCTATTCCAGTGATTTCATCGACGGCAACTTTCATGCGTAGCGGCCCGGCTTCGATTTCTGCTGACGAGCCATCCAGGCGGCGAAAGATCACCGGCTTGCTGAAGCCGCGCACGCGAATTCGCGCGCCAGGTTGCAACGCCTCCGCGCGAACCGGTTCCTGGCTCGCAGAAACTGTTCCCAAATCTGCTTGCGACTCGGAAATGGTTTGCACGACCGCGGCATTCAGCTCTTCGCGGGCTTCACTGCGAATGTCCTGGCTCTTGCGCCGCGCAGTCTTCTCGAGTGAGGCACGCAGCTCACGTTCCTTAACGGCTTCGATCGCGCGGGCGACATTCTCATCGAAGCGCTTTTGCATTTCCGCGAATTGCGCTTCGAGTTCCTTGATGCGTTTTTGCTGGCGTTCGACCCATTCGGTGCGCAGCTTCTTGCGCTCCTCTTCCAGCGCGCGCCTTTCAGCGGCCATTTGCTGTTGCATGCGGTCGAGTTCGTCGCGGCTGCGGTGCAAGTACGCAATCAAATCGGCGGCTTCGCGCGATTCCGGCGTCAGCAAGGACCGTGCCCGTTCGATTATGGAGCCAGCGATGCCTAAGCGCTGGGCAATCGCGATTCCGCTGGAACCGCCCGGCACGCCGACCATCAGCCGATACGTCGGCCGCAAATTCACGTCGTCAAATTCCACCGCGGCATTCACCACGCCGGGCGTGGTCGAAGCGTAGGCTTTCAGCCGGTCGTGATGCGTGGTCGCGAGCACGATACAATTCTTTGCGCGAAATTCATCGAGAAGTGCCACGGCCAGCGCCGCGCCTTCTTCCGGTGCGGTTCCGGTGCCCAATTCGTCGACCAACGCGAGCGATTGCGGCATCGCCAATTCCAACATGGCCTTCAAATTCAGCATGTGGGCTGAAAAGGTCGAAAGGTCGGCCGCAATCGATTGCTCGTCGCCAATGTCAACGAGCACGCGGTCAAAAAGCGGCAGCACAGCGCGCTGCGCCGCCACGGGAATCCCGGATTGTGCCGCGAGCGCCGCTAGTCCGGTCGTTTTCAATGCCACCGTTTTGCCGCCGGTGTTCGGCCCGCTGATGACCAGAACTTTTTCCGCGCCGCCGAGCGCCAGCGTCATCGGGACGATCGCGCGATCTTCACGCCGGAGCTTATCTTCGAGCACGGGATGCCGCGCGGCCACCAAACGCAATTCCGCAACATCAGAAAATTCAGGCATTGCCGCGTCGAAATCTCGAGCAAAGCGCCCACGAGCAAAAACGCTGTCCAGCTCCGCGATAGTCGCTGCCGCGTCAACCAACGCGCCGCGAACCATCTGCAGCCTTTCCGTGAGCTCGCGCAAGATTCTTATGATCTCCGCCGCTTCGTCTTCGGCAAGCTGGACGAGCTGGTTATTCGATTCGACGGTCTCGAAGGGCTCGAGAAAAACGGTTTGCCCCGTTCCGCTTGCGCCGTGCACGATTCCCGGAACACTTCGCCGGTTCTCAGCACGCACGGGAATCACGAACCTTTCGTTGCGCAGCGTGACGTAATCTTCTCCAGCTTCCGCGTTGCGCGAGCGCAGAATTTGCTTTAGCGTTTTCTGAATCGACTCGCGCGCCTGGGTGATGCTCGAGCGAATACACCGGAGGGAGGACGAGGCATCGTCGCTGATCTCTCCGTTCGGCAGAACGCATCGCCGAATCGCGGCCAATATCTCACGAAAATCCGCCAGCGCGGCCGAGCGCGCGGCCAGCAAGGGGAGTTTTGCCGCGTCCTCCCGGAATTGCCCGCGCAACCACGCTGAGGTTTCAAGCAGCGACGCTGCCTCGAGCAGTTCTTTGGCTTCCAGAACAATCCCTGGCCCTTCGATTTTTTCAAGCCAACCTTGCGGATCGGCCAGCCCGCCGAATCCCAATTCGCAGCCTCCGCGCAGCCATTCTCGCGCCTCGCGAATCAGCGCAAACGCCGCTTCCAGCGTGTGGCGATCCGTGCCAAAATCCAGCGCGTTCACCGCTCGCCGACCCGGCGCGCACGTGGTCCTCAGCCGCAACAATTCGCGCAGCTTGTCAAACTCGAGTACGTCTTGCGCTGTCCGGGACATTGCGGCTTTCCTATTTCGCAACTCTCTGGAGGCGCTTCATCTCTGTTTTACCGGAGGGGGTGAGCTGGTGGCGGCAGTTTTGTCGAACTCTTCCATCATCGTCGCGCAAAGTCCATTCAGCGCATCGGCGGCCTCATGATTCATTCCGCCCTGATTATTGCTCAAGAAGGAAAAGATGAGGCGGCGTCCATCCGGCAATTCCGCGAAACCGGAAAGCGTCCGCACGTGTTCGACGGAGCCAGTTTTGGCATGAATTCTTCCAGCGGCAACCGTACCTTTCATGCGGTCCTGCAACGAGCCGTCGATTCCCGCGACCGGGAGCGAATCATAATAGGGCGCGAACCATGTCTGCGCTTGCGCGTACTTGAGCAAAGTCACGACGGCCCGTGGAGTGATCAGATCGTGCCGTGATAGCCCCGACCCGTCGGCCTGGATCACATCCTCTGGCGCGATCCCTGCACCAGCATAAAAATCTTGCGGAACCTTGAGCAGTTCTTCGGGAGTGCTCCACAAGCCATTTTGCCGGGCGGCGGTTCGGAGGAGCATCTCGGCATGCAGGTTCTGGCTGATTTTATTGACGAGCTTAACGGAATCACCGAGCGGCACGGACACGTGTTCCGCGAGAACCAGCCTGGGCGTCGGATCCGTGTCGGGAAAGTGGACCGCACGAACTTTGCCATCGATCTTCACCCCGCGCTCTGCCAACAGCACCGCCAGGAGGGATGCCGCATGCTGCGCCGGCTCTTCAATTGCCAAGACCAGTTTGCGGGGAGCGCTTTTTGCCGGAAGAGTGCCGCGAACAACCACCAGGCTCGCGCCTGGCTCGCGCGTGAGCGTCAAATCCGATTTCACATCAGCCGCGGAAGTCGAGACGTCATTCTGGAGAGCAAAATCCGGAGTCAGCGGTTCGACGGTGGCCAGCACCGGGTCTCCCATTTTGTCGCCCGGGGACAGCGTCAGAGCGACCGTGTTGTCGTCCACCACGATGGCGGAAATCGCCGCGCCGTATTCCCACACCATGTCGCCGATTTCCCAGCCGTTGGGGTAGCGCTCGGGTGGAAAGTAGCTGTCATCGCCGACGATGTCTCCCGCAATCTCTTTCACGCCGCGAGCGGCTAGAGAATCTGCGAGCTCGCCGAGCACTTTTTCCGGCGGCCCATCAAATTCTTCCTTCAAGTCGAATGGGAATTTGCGGTTGGAAAGGTTGGGATCACCCCGCCCGACCAGCAGCAGGTCTCCGGAGAGCTTGCCATTCAACGAAATCGCGCCGCGTGTCTCGAGCGTAGTATGAAATCTGTAGCCGGGCCCGAGTTTGGCCAGCGCCAGCGCGGTTGTAAACAGCTTCATGTTCGAGGCCGGGACAAAATAGCTGTCGGCATTTTTCGCGTAAAGTGTTTCTCCGCTCCGTGCATCGAGGATCAGCAGTCCCCAATCGCCTTTGCTCGCAGGCGCTGCGCCCAGCAGAGCGTCGGCACGCGCGCCAAATCTCGCGGCCGCGGCGGCATCCACGGTGGACAGCGATTCACGTTTTGCGCTTTGCTTCGCTGCGCAGCAAGTTTGTTCCCGTCCTGCGGTCGACTGCGCGCGCGCTCCAGAGGACGCCAAAACAGCGAAGGTAATGACCGCTGCCGTGGCCCGCCATTTAAATGCTCTTCGCAGGCCCATGTTTCCTTTTCCCGTCGATCATCGCAGATGAGAGTATAGTCGAAAGCTGGCGCAACATTTCGCCGGCCTGGCAGCATCCATCTACATGTTGCACGGTATCGAAGCCGGCCCCTCACAAACTGCGTATTGCGCCCAGGCGTCTGGCAACCTATGATTGATAAGCCCAGTAAATTTTAGCGAGGTGAAATTTGATTAAGCAGATTAGTTCTTGCCTCATGGCCCTGGCGATGATCGCTCCGCCCCTCCTGGCACAAGCCGACCGAAAAGAAGCGGACCGCCTTGAAAATTGCGGCACGGTCATCAAGGAAGTGATGGACATTCCCGACGACATTCCCGAGGATCTCATCGACAAAGCCGAATGTATCATCGTTTACCCCTCGGTTTTAAAAGCTGCGTTTATCGTTGGCGGCAGTTATGGCCGCGGAGCGATGACGTGCCGCACCGGTGAACACTATACTGGGCCTTGGAGCGCACCTTCCATGATGGCGCTGGAAGGCGGCAGCATCGGCTTCCAAATTGGTGGGCAGGCCACCGATTTTGTACTGTTGGTGATGAATCCCCGCGGCGCGCATTCGATCCTCAAGAATAAGGTAAAGCTCGGAGCTGACGCTTCCGTAGCCGCGGGCCCAAAGGGCCGCGCGGCCGACGCTTCCACGGATGCGAGTCTGCGCGCCGAGGTGCTGAGCTATTCGCGGTCTCGCGGGCTGTTTGCAGGTGTGTCCCTTGAGGGCTCGACGGTTCGCCCGGATAATGACGCCAACGAGCGTGTCTATGGAAAAACGGTGAGCGCGGAAGGCATTATCTTCAAGGGCGCGGTCGCCGTGCCTCCGGCGGCACAGCAAATGATCGCTTATCTCAATCGCAAGTCTCCGAAGAACCTATCTGATCCCAACTCCTTGCGCGAATAGCGCGCAAAACATAGATGGCGAGCGAGGCCCCGGCGATTGCCGGGGCTTTCGTTGTTAGGGGGAAAGAAGTGAGAAAGGAGTTGACAGGGAAGAAATAATGACTCATAGTCATTTATGAACTATGGTCAAGAAAACGCAACGAAAAGCATCGCCATCGAGTGGGGCAATAGCGGTCCAATTGCACGGGCGCCGCGAACGACGGACGGCGGAAACTCGCGAGCGTCTGTTCCGGGCAGCTTTGGATCTTTTTGCAAGAAAAGGATTTAACGAAACCACCGTCGAGGATATCACTGAAGCTGCAGACGTCGGCAAAGGCACATTTTTCAATTACTTCCCCAGCAAAGATCACATCCTTCTGGCATTCGGAGAGATGCAACTGGCAAAGCTGCAGGCCGCCATCGAGGAAGCCCGCCGCACCCAAGAACCCATGCCCCAATTTCTGCGCTCGCTCGGCGTCCGCATGACCCAGGAGCCTACGCGCCACCCCGGGATCATTCGGGCTCTTCTGCTGGCTTATCTCTCGAGCACTCCGGTCCGCGAAGCCATGCTTGATTTGCAAAAACGTGTGCACGCATTGCACACGGAGATCGTCAAGTTGGGCCAGGAAAGGGGCGAAATCCGCAAGGATCTGCCCGCAGCCGAGATCGCGCACGTTTTTCGCCAGACCATTTTCGGCACCCTTTTGATGTGGTCCCTGCACGGCGACGCGAGTTTGCACGCTCGCATTGAGTCCGCGTTCAACGTGCTGTGGTCCGGACTGGCCCCGCGAAGCGCGGCAACCTCCCAGGCTGAGCCGCCACTCGCAGCTGTTCCGCGTTCCACGAGTGGTGATTGATTTTATGAAACGCAAAGGCATCGTCATCCTGATTTTGGTGGCCGCCATTCTGGGCGGCACGGCTGTCTACGCAACATGGTTTCGGCACGACAACACGCTGAGAGGATCGGGCACGGTGGAAGCTCGTGACATCCACGTCGGCTCTGAAGTCGGCGGCCGCATCGATAAAATACTGGTCCGCGAAGGCGATGTCGTACACCCCGGCGAGATCATGATCACCTTCGACGACAAGGAACTGCTGGCCTCGCTGGATCAGACGCGAGCGGCCGCGGAAAAAGCAGTGCGGGGCTATCGCAAAGAGGACATCGACGAAGCCCGCGCCGAAGCAGCGCAAGCGAGAGCCGATTACGAGTTGCGCTTGCGCGGTTACCGGAAGGAAGACATCGACGCGGCGCAAGCCGACGTCGAACGGGCGGCGGCCGATGAAGTTCGGACGCACCTCGATTTCCAGCGCTACGATGCGCTGGCCAAAAAAGATTTGGTGTCCAAACAGCAGCGCGATACGGCGGAAGCCGACTGGAAGATGGCCGTCGCGCAGCAGCAAAGCCTGCAACATAAACTGGCCGAGCTAAGACGCGGATATCGGCCCGAGGAAATCGCCTCGGCCAAGGCAAACTACGAAGAAAAACTGGCGATTCTCGGGAAATATGAGAGCGGCAACCGGCGCGAGGACGTGGAAGCGGCAAAAGCAGCTTACGCATACGACCAAGCGCGGTTTCGGGAGAGGCAAGTTGTCGCGCCTTCGGAGGCTACGGTCGAAGTGCTTGATGTCCGTCCAGGGGACCTGATCGCGCCCAATACCCCAATCGCCACGCTCTTGGAAAAGGATCAAATATACGTTCGGATTTACATTCCCGAGACGGAGTACGGACGCATTCGTCTCGGACAAAAAGCGGAAGTGCGCGTCGATTCTTTTCCAAACACGGTTTTTGACGGGGTGGTCGAGCAGATCAATCAGCAAGCCGAATTTCTACCACGCAACGTGGAAACGCGCGACGAACGCGTCCACGAAGTCTTCGGCGTAAAAATCCGGATCGACGATCCGGCCGGCCGCATTCTAGCGGGCATGGCCGCGGACGTAACGTTGAAAGCGGGCAGCTAGACCGTGACCACCGCCCCGCAAACTCCGGCGGACGCTTCCATCTCCGCCGAACATCTTGTCCGGCGCTTTGGGCAATTTACGGCCGTGAACGACGTGAGCTTTCGCGTAGAAAAAGGGGAAATCTTCGGCTTTCTCGGCCCGAACGGCAGCGGAAAAACAACCGTCATAAAAATGCTCACGGGTCTCTTACCACTTAGTGCGGGTTCCGCGCGGGTTGAAGGGCTTGATGTCCGCACGGATTCGGAAGCCATTCGCGAGCGCATCGGCTACATGTCGCAAAATTACAGCCTTTATTACGATCTGACGGTGGCGGAGAATTTGCAATTCTACGGCCGAATTTATGGGCTCGATGCCGCGCGGCTAAAGAGGCGGATCGACGAAACTGTCGAACTGAACGGACTCGCGCCCTATTTGAACCGACTTTCTGCGCAGCTCTCCGGAGGATGGAAGCAGCGGCTGGCGCTTGGCTGCGCAATGCTCCATGAACCCAGGCTTCTTTTCCTTGACGAACCAACCGCCGGCATCGACCCGGTAGCCCGCCGCGAACTTTGGGATTTGCTATTCGATCTTTCCGGACGCGGCATTACTTTTTTCGTGACCACGCACTACATGGACGAAGCCGAGCGGTGCAACCACGTCGCTTACATCTATTTCGGGAAAATTATCGCCGACGGAACGCCCCGGGCTCTGAAGGAGCTTCCGCAAATTCAGCCGATCGGGACGAGGCGCGTGGGAATCGTGACGCCGGACGCAACGCGTGCGCTGCACATCGCCCGCACGATTCCCGCAATTCGCAGCGCGACGATCTACGGCGATTCCATCCATGCGCTCGTAGAAAAAGACTTTGCGCTTAGCGAGCTCGGCCAGCTATTTGCAAAACAAGACGTTTCCGTCTCCGAGATTCGCCCGCTCACGCCCAGCCTCGAAGATGTATTCGTGGAACTCTCCGCTCAACATCAGACTTCGCAGGAGGCCGTTGGTGCCTAACGCCTTCCGCGGCTTCGGCGCAGTCTTTTATAAGGAGGTTTTGCACGTGCGCCGCGATTTCGCGACGCTCTTCTTTTCTCTCATCATCCCTATCCTGCAGATGGTGCTCCTCGGGTTTGGCATTGACACGAACATCCGCCAGATTAACACGGTGGTCTTCAACGCGGATGACCGCCGCCAAAGCCGGGAATTGATCGACAGGCTTAAGAATTCGGATACATTCCACGTCATTCGCTACGTCGAAAGCGACAAGGCAATGAATGAAGCGATTATCAGCGGCGACGCGCGCGTCGGCATTAAGATCCCCGTCGATTATTCCGACAAGCTGCTTCATGGGCAGAGCGCCCAGGTTTTAGTGCTCATCGACGGCTCGGACTCCTCCGTGGCGGGAATCGCCATCAACGTCACCACGTCCATCGGACTGGACGAGTCTCTTCGCCGCGCTCTGCCAGCAGGCGCTTCCTTCGCCGTTGATATGCGCCCGCAACTTCTCTTCAATCCCGATTCCCGTTCGCCGAATTTCTTTCTGCCGGGACTGATGGCCATTTTGCTGCTGAACGTCACCACGTTCCTCACGGCGTTCGCCATCGTCCGAGAAAAGGAGCGTGGCACCCTCGAGCAGCTTTTTGTAACGCCCGTGCAGCCCTTCGGTCTGCTTCTCGGGAAGCTGCTACCTTATTTTGCCATCGGGTTTTTTGAGCTGTGTCTGATTGTCGCGTCCATGCGTTACGCCTTCCTCATCCCCATTCACGGCAGCGTCATTCTTCTCGCGCTTATTTCGCTGCCGTACCTGTTTGTATCGCTTTCCCTCGGCATCTTGATTTCCAGCAAAGCGAATTCCCAAGGCGAAGCCATGCAGCTTGCTTTTCTCACCATTCTTCCCAGCGTGTTCTTTTCCGGTTATATTTTCCCGCGCGAAACCATGCCGTATATTTTTCGCGGCCTCAGCTACCTCGTTCCCGCCAGCTATTTCATCAACATCACGCGCGGCATCATTCTGCGCGGCGCTGGCATTCAGGATCTTTGGACGGATGCGCTGGCTCTCTTCGCCATGGGCACATTTTTGCTGTTTGTTGCCGCTCGCCGCTTCCGCAACAAAGTCATCATGGCATAAACAGGAATCGGAGCCGTTTTGTCTTTTCATTCCCGGCGCTGTATTCTGCTGGTTTGTGCGTGGGTCGCGGGGAGCCGCTGTGTCCTGTCCGATTTGTGAAAAACGAAAAGCCGAGCGATTCTGTCCCGCGAAAGGCGAGAAAATCTGCGCCATGTGCTGTGGCAAGGAGCGCGAGGTTTCGATTGATTGCCAGCTGGATTGCAGCTATTTGAGCGCGGCGCATCGCTACGAGGACCAGCATCAGCGCGCGCTGCCGGAGGACACACCGCTGCTGGACGCCAAAGTTTCTCAGGACGTCATTTACGCGCACCAGAATTTACTTTCCGGCGTGGCCTTCACGGTTGCAAAATTCTCGGCCGCACATCCCGCAACAACGGATACTGACGTGCTCGCGGCCCTGCAAACTCTCGCGGAAACCTCAAAAACACTCAGCTCTGGAATCATTTATGAAAAGCCGCCGGACGCTCCGCTTCCACGAGAGCTCTACGCCGCTCTCTCCGCTTTTTTGAACGAAGCCAAGCAACAATCCAACGAGCGACCCGGTGCCTCCGCCTTTGCTAGCCCGACCCCGGTCAAGGACAGCGAAGTTTTCTCACTTTTGGTTTTCCTGTACCGCATGGGGCTGCTGCGCACAAATGGCCGCCCCCGCGCACGGCGCTTTCTCGAATTCCTTCGAAGCCAATTCCTCGCTGCTCCCGACCTCAAGCACGAAGAATCGCGCATCATTGTTCCCTGAGATTGAATCGATTTCAGCAGCGTGATTCTTCGCGTGTGGTTGAGCGACCAATCAGCGCGCGGGTTGCGCCCTCAAGATGCAGTTTACTTGCGCGTCCGGCGGGGCCCGCCTATATTATGCGCGAGGTGAAACTCGTGAATCGTTTGCAGCGTCTTCTTGTTCTCGTTTTGCTGGCTTTCGTCGCTCCCGCGCTCGCTTTGGCTGCCGATGCTCCCAAGCTCGTTCAGAAGGATGGGCGTTGGGCACTCATGGTGGACGGCAGCCCATATCTCATCCTGGGCGGACAGATTCACAACTCGAGCGCGTGGCCTTCGGAGCTGCCGCAAGTGTGGCAATCACTCGCGGCGCTGCACGCCAACACTCTGGAAGCGCCCGTTTATTGGGAACAAATGGAGCCACAACCGGGCCAGTTCGACTTTACGAATGTAGACGCGCTGGTGAAAGGCGCGCGCGAGCACAATCTGTATCTGGTGCTGCTGTGGTTTGGCACCTGGAAAAACGGCAACATGCACTACGTGCCGCAGTGGATTAAGACGAATCCGGAGCGGTTTCCGCGCGTGATCACCGCGGATGGCGAACCGATAGACGTGCTGAGCGCAAATTCGAGAACAAATCTAGAAGCGGATAAGGCGGCGTTCACGGCGCTCATGGGACATCTGAAGGTTCTGGATGGAGTGGAGCACACCGTCCTGATGGTCCAGGTGGAAAATGAATCGGGCATTGTCGGCAGCGTGCGCGATTTTTCTCCCAAGTCAAACGCTGAATTTGCCGGCCAGGTTCCGGCAGACTTGCTGGCGATTGCGCACAAGACTCCGGGCACGTGGAGCCAGGTCTTCGATTCCCAGGCGAACGAGATTTTCCAGCTGTACCACCAGGCTCGCTACGTCAATGAAATTGCAGCCGCGGGCAAGGCCGACTTTGCAATTCCGATCTACATAAACGTATGGCTCAGTTATCCACCAGCGGAGTTGCCCCAAAGGAACATGCTCATCCCCGGCGTCCAATACCCGAGCGGCGGCGCGGTGCAGAAATTTGTAGGACTGTGGCGCAAGCTTGCTCCTTCTCTCGACGCAATTGCGCCTGACATCTACGCCAGCGATGCCGGATTTGTTCAAGACGTCATCAACGTCTACCGTCGGCCCGACAATCCTCTGTTAATCCCCGAAATCGGAAGGACCGACAGTTTTGCCAAGTTTCTCTTCACGGCTTTGGGAGAGGGCGGCATCGGATTTGCCCCGTTCGGAGTGGACCAGAAGGGATGGAACATCCTCGGGGACGACCCCATCAAAGCCCACACGAGAAATTTTGCGTTGCTCGGTCCAATGGACAGAGAAATCGCCAAGCTCAATTTCGAAGGCAAACTGAAAACTTCCGTGGAAGAGCTTGGCCAGGGGCAGCAGGAGCTGGATTTTGGCGCGTGGCAAGCAACCATATCATTCGGCTTTCCTCAGTACGATGGCCGACGTCCACCAGGCACCACTGACGCCCACGGCGTTGCTCTGGTGGCGCAACTTGGGCCTGATGAATTCCTGGTGACCGGAGTTGATGCCAGCGTCAGTTTTCACCTGCCGGGACGCTTGCCGTGGCTGCACATGCAGATACTTTCGGCCGAAGAAGGCTCTTACGATAACGGTGTGTGGAAGATGTCGCGGCTGCTGAACGGCGACGAAACAGACCGGGGCTTGAACTTCCACCAGGAGCCGGAGGTCGTACGAATCCGCATTGGCAGATTCTAAATAAAACTGACGTCGTTCAACGCGGCTACCCAAGGGATTCCAACGATTCTTGTGCGGCTGATTTCCCGCCGACTTCGAGCTGAAAAGCAGAGAATCCCGTATCGTGACCGAGTGACATCGCTTTGTTGTCAGAAGCGCAGAGAACGGAATCTGGTAGTATTTTTCTTCCGCAAACCGATAACGGAGGGCTGAAATGATTGACGCGGGGCACGGGTCTTGTGTGCGGTGCAGAACGCCACGAGCGAACAAGTTAATCACATCTGCCGCGCTTTTCCTGTTCAGCGTTGTCGGCGCGATGGCTGTCCCCTCTGCCGCTCGAGCACAAGAACGCGAAGCCGCGGCCAAACTTGTGGCGCGGACCATGGCCAATCCCGAATTTCGCGTGAAGACTTTTCGTGGGGGCGAATGGCTGGGAAGCGGAGATTATTATCTGGCGTTGGAGCCTTCGGCAACGGGCGCGGGAAGCGACATCGTTCGTTACCAGACCGCGACCGGCGCGCGGGAAATCCTGGTTGCAGCCAATCGGCTGATTCCCGCCGGCGAGAAAACGCCTCTCCCCGTCGAAAATTACAAGATGTCATCCGACGGAAACCAAGTTCTTGTGTTCACAAATTCGAAGACGGTATGGCGGCAGAACACCCGAGGAGACTATTGGGTTCTTGATTTGAAGAGCGGCGCCTTGCGCAAACTCGGAGGCGACGCTCCGGCATCAAGCTTGATGTTTGCGAAGTTTTCTCCCGACAACAGCAAGGTCGGGTACGTCCGCGGAAACAATGTCTATGTTGAAGATCTGACCAGCGGAAAAATCGCACAACTGACGCACGACGGGTCGGACACGGTCATCAACGGAACTTCCGACTGGGTGAACGAGGAGGAATTTGACATCCGCGATGGATTCGAATGGAGTCCAGACAGCCGCAACATCGCTTTCTGGCAGTTCAACACCGGTGGAGTGAAGAACTACACACTGATTTACGATCTCGGCGCGCCCCGCGGTGAAATCGTCACAGGAATTCCTTATCCAGAAACAGGTCCCTATCCGCAGACGCTGCAATATCCGTATCCGGAAGCCGGAACGCAAAATTCGGCGGTGCGCGTCGGCGTTGCGAGCGCTGCAGGCGGGCCAGTCGTCTGGATGCAATCGGCGGGAGATGCGCACAATTTCTACATTCCCCAGATGGGGTGGGCAGATTCCGGCCACGTTTTGCTGCAGCACATGAACCGGTTGCAGAACAAGAATGAGTTTCTGCTCGCCGATGCTGCATCTGGCGCCGCCCAAACAGTTTTTGCAGATGAAGACCGAGCTTGGGTTGACGTGAATGCGTCCGTGTTGTGGATCAACAAGGGGCGCGAATTTCTCGTGCTGAGCGAACGAGACGGGTGGCGGCATCTGTATCGCGTAGCGCGCGATTCCGGCAATGCCGAACTCGTCACCCGGGGAGACTTCGACGTCGTGAGTCTGGACCGCGTGACCCCGGATGATAAGTGGGTCTATTTTATCGCATCGCCCGACAATCCAACGCAGCGCTATCTCTATCGTGCGCGAATCGATGGCTCGGCTGCACCGGAACGCTTGACGCCCAATCAACCTGGCACACACTCCTATACGATTTCGCCGAATGGCGAATGGGCTTTCCACAACTATTCTTCGTTCGATGTGCCACCGGCATTTGAAGTCGTTCATTTGCCAGATCACCGGGTCATGCGGCGTACGGCAGACAATTCAGCGCTGGCGGAGCGCGTGAAGCCCTTATCAAGTGGATCTGCGGAGTTTGTGAAAGTGGACGCCGGAAACGGCTTGCTGGTGGATGCCTGGCTGATGAAGCCGCCGGATTTCGATCCCGCTAAAAAATATGCGCTGATTGTGAATGTCTATTCCGAGCCCGCCGGACAAACAACCGCGGATCGCTGGCCGTCCATGTTCGACCGCACGCTGACCAGCGCCGGCTATCTGGTGGCGAGCTTTGACAATCAAGGCACGCCCGCACCGCGTGGCCGCGAGTGGCGCAAAATCGTCTACGGAAACGTAGGCCCGCTGTCGTCTCAGCAGCAGGCGGCCGCGCTACAATCCCTCGAAAAAATGCACTCTTATATTGATCCGAAGCGAGTTGGCGTGTGGGGCTGGAGCGGGGGCGGCACGGAAACGCTCAATCTCATGTTTCGCTATCCGGAAATTTACAGCGTGGGCGTTTCGGTCGCTTCCGTGCCAGACCAGCGCCTCTACGACAGCATCTATCAAGAGCGCTATATGGGCTTGCCGCAGGACAGTCCAAAAGCGTACGAAGCAAGCTCCGCGATAAATTTTACTTCCGGGCTGCGCGGAGACTTGATGATCATGCACGGCTCAGGCGACGACAACGTGCACTTCCAAGGGTTCGAGCTGCTTGTCAACAAATTGATCTCGCTCGGCAAGCAGTTTGACATGCGCGTCTATCCCGGCCGCACTCACGGCATCTTCGAAGGCAAAGGCACCAGCCTCGACGTCTACACAAACATCCTTGGTTACTTCGAAGCTCATCTTCCGCCCGGGTCGTAGACTGCCGCACCCGCACTTAAGAGTGGCGTGTCCGCTCCTGGCACGGGTCTCAAAAACAGATCGGCTTCCCGATTCCCTACCCCGCGGCGCAGGAACGCATGCCCTGCAACTGCCCGGTGACTGCGGTTGCATCCCACCCGAGCTTCAACTGCCTGCGCGGTCTGGGACTCTGCGATTCGTATTGCGGCCGGGCATGGAATCCATACTTCAGCTTGATGCGGACCACGCGGTCTGACATTTTCTTGCGATACTCCTCGGGCGCGTAGCCATTCTTCGCGTACCACTGTTCGTATTGCTTCGCCAGCCTCGGAAACTTCTCGCGGATAAACGGCAAAAACTGTTTTGCGGAGGAGGGCATCAGAAAAAGCGCGCCCGACCAGAACCATTGTGCCCCAGCGGCCTTTGCGGCTTCCGCCACGGACTCCAAATCGCCGTCGCGGTCCGTAATTCCGGGAACAATGGGCGAGGCCGAGACGCCAACGCGCAGGCCCGCTTCGCTTAACTGGTGCACCGCCGCAAGCCGCAGGTCCGGCCGCGGGGCGCGCGGCTCGAGCAATCTCGCCAGTCTTGTGCGCAGAGTCGTGATCGTGATGTTCAGCGACAACTCCGACCTTTCCGCAATCTTCTTGAATAAATCGATGTCGCGCACAATCTGATTTGATTTCGTGATTACGGATATGCACAAGCCCTCGCGTTTCGACAATTCCTCGAGGCATGCGCGCGTAACTCCATATTCGCGCTCCGCGGGCTGATACGGATCCGTCGCCGTTCCAATGGCAATGTGTTCCGGCCTTTCGCCCTGCGAACCTTCCGACTCATACGAATACTTATGCGAAACGTCATAAGCCAAAATCGGCCCTGCATCCTGTTTCACGTAAATCTTTCGTTCGAATTCGCCGCCGTCCAGCTCCATGTACTCATGCGTGTAGCGGGCGTAGCAATATTTGCAGCCGAATTCGCAGCCGCGGTACGGATTGATCGTCCACTCGAACGGCACACGCTTGGAATCGCACCGGTTCAGGATCGATTTCACCGGCAGTAAAAAATACTCCGGCCTCTGCTCCGATTTTCGTTGGCTTTCCGCTGGTGGAGAACATGCTGCGAGGCGGGCAATGCCCACCAGCGATACTGCTGCTTCCCGGGTCCGGGTGTCCTCGCGGTTTTCAAAGCCACGCGGAGCCGCCTCTTGAGAGGTCGGCGGGGGGCAATCCGCCGTGGTGTAACCCGAAGTGCCGCCGCCTGAGCCGGCGTCCGCCGCAGCCTCCGCGTTGTCCTCGACCTGCGTATTACGAACGCGCCTGTCCTGGACACCGTGGATGCTGCCTTGCGAATCACCGGCCCTTGGTTTTGGGCTTGTCGCATAGGGGCTTACAGGAAAGAGTGTTGCCGTGGATTGTGTTGCGCGGCGGCGCGGAATACCAAAGGACCGCGCCGTGAAGGAAAGAACTGGAGACATAGCCCACCTCGAAGCACAAGCGAAGTATTTCGCTTTTTGTTCGCCATGTCAAGCACTTTTCGCTTTTTCTTCGTTAGCAGCCGCACCCTTATCCTATTGCCCAACGCTGATTATTCTTGCTCCCTGTCTGGATTGTTTGCTTGGCAGCCAGAAGGTATTCTGCTTGTTCCGGAGGTTTGGCGTGCGACTGTCCCCACGAGCACGGTTTCTTCTTGGTGCGTCCGTCATCTTCGTTTCGGCTTCTGTGTGTCCTTCCGGGGCCCAGCAACCGCCCCAGCCTCAGCGGCCTGCACCGCAATCTGGCATTCAACCGCCCTCTTCCTCACAAGCCGTCCAAGCCACGAAGCCTCCGGTCGGACCTGCTGCTCCGCAATCGAGTCACTTCCCAATACTCCTTTTGGTAGAAGGAAAGGACCTTTCCTGGAGCCTGCGCATCGGTCAAAAAGGGCCGGAGCGCATGGACCGGGTCGGATATCCCCCTATCCCGTTGGACCCCGGTGACGTTACGCGTGAGGGTCCCGATATCTGGACCTACAAAGCCACGGACTCGCAGACGGGCGCGGCAGTAGCCGTTCATCTGACCCGAGGGAATTGCGGGGATGCGACTTCGACGACGAAGTACGGGTTTACTGCGTCCGTCGAGCACGCCCAGATCGGTTCGTTGGAAGGCTGCGCGAGGGTGGCCACTGAGCTTTTTCCCCGTATCAACAACCAGCCTACCGACGATGATGATGACACCACCGCCAAGCCCGTGCCACGTACAGTGACACACTTCAAATCGCCTACGGCTGCGGCCTACATTACTGATGCAGGTAAGATGATCGTTAAACGCGGCTCCTACGCCAGGAGCATTCCCGGAAGTGCAGGTCACGACTTGTGCCTGTCGCACGATGGGAAGCGGCTTCTCTTTGTGCGGGATGAGCAGCCTGCGCCGGTGCGAACCATTACTGAATTCGACTTCGATACCCGCCGGTTGACGGAGTTGCTTCGAGCCAATGTCAATGCGCCGTTTTGGTCTCCCGACGATTCGCGGATCGCCTTTCTGGAGAACGTCGGAGGAAAGTGGCAAATCTGGGTGATGCCCGCGGATGCTCCCGATAAGGCCGCGCCCCTTTATTCTGGCGATGAAGTCAGCCTGTATGGATGGGCGGATACGCATACGGTTCTCGCCAGCGACTTGCAAAACCTTAGCTGGATTGGCGATGACGGAATCGTGAAGCAGACGCTTCCCACAGCTGACCTGTATGGCAAAGATCAGTTCAGTGTGACGAGCGGGAATACGGTGCGGATTCACCCGCTCAATCCGGATTTGCTGCTCGTATCTGCCGAGCTACAGCCAGCTGCAGCCGCTGCGGCTACAAAAGAAGCTGCTCGCAAACAAGCTGCGGACCAGGATGCTGCAGGCAAGAGTGCCGCCAAAGTGAAACCAGTCACGTTCCTGGCGGGTCCCGCATTCTTTGAGTATGAGGTGCGTTCCAAGCGCCGCGTGCTTGTTAGCCCTCCCAATATTCTGTCCAACGACGCCGAGTGGTCCAGCGATGGCCTCCAGGTTTACTTTACCGGGCGCGACGCCAAGAGCCAAGCGGCGGCAATCTATCGAGTGTTCTGGGATGGCACAAGCCAAGTCAAAATCCACGATGGATCTGACTACGTAATAGGGCAATGAGGCTCTGGCAAGCCCGTTTCTGTAGAGAGAAATTCTCCTCGTTCTTGCTTTCAGGGCAACCGGCAAGCCTGGGCGCCTCAGCCATTGAACCCTCGAAAATCCGTGTTTCACCTCCAGTACCTGTCCTTTCGGACCGGATTGGTCCGGCATTGGCCGATACGCGGCAGCCTCTTGCTAGCCTGGTTTTGCGCTTCCCACAGAGCGCTATACTTAATGGATGGCGACCGTTCCGCCCGTCCAGCCGAGCCAAATCGGCATCCTCATCCTGGATGACGATGATCAGAACAAGGGTACGCTGCGTCAAATCCTAGATTCCGAGGGGTGGCGAGTCCGCTTGGTCCAGGATCCAAAACTGGTTCTGAGCGAACTGAAGTCCGGCCAGTGGTCCCTGGTCATCGCTAACATCGCCCTTGCGGGCATGGACACCCCGATATTTATAACGCTGCGAGAACTCGCCAGTGTCACCTATGAAGAGGGAGGACGCATTCGTGTTCTTTATCTCGTCCCGGAGATGACTGGCGGCCAGTTTGTGGCGCAACTTGAGCTAGCCCGGGCGCCGTATGTCGTAAGGCCGTTCCATTTGCACGATTTTCTGGAAAAGGTAAGCGACCTCCTCGTGGAGGTAAAGGCTATTGAAGGGCCGATTCGCCAGGTTCGGCACGAGTTCGGCGCCATGCGCAAAAAGAAGAAGCAAGCCGGGCGATCCACATCGATGTTCGCTTCGCGCGATTCGTATTCTTACAGCGACGAAGAACTCGCCGAGTACGAAAAGCAGGAAGCCGAATCCTCCGCGAGCAAGCGCAACAAACCCCGCACGAACTTGGGCGGGTCTGACCGCTAACGCCGCACTTCTCGGATACCATTTCTTCCCGCTCGTGCTCGTGCATTTGTTGTATTCAGATGGCCTGTGCACAATTTTTGCGCAATTTTCTAGTTTGCCTGACGGTGGCACAGCCAGGATTGGCTGCGCCACAAATGCCGACCTTGCTTGACTTCCATACCATGCAGGCGCGATGCTACCGCGTCTTAGTTGTCTATGGCGCGCGAAGACTGGGCGATATAAATGAGGAGCTGCATGCGACTTCAGGTGGGCGTACCTTGTCGAGTGTTTCGAATTGGATTGCTGGCGGCGATCGCCGTCTACGCGGCGATTCCGTCGGTTGCACGACAATCTGAAGTTGCCGGGCCGCGCGCTGTGACGACCGCGGATTACCAGCGCGCCGAGAAATTTATGTCGTACAACACGCGGCCGCTGGTCTATCACGATGTGCGCGCCAAGTGGCTGCCGGGCGAGCGATTTTGGTACCTCGACGTGGGACCGGACGGAGCGGAGTTTGTGATTTATGACGCCACGCATGGCACGCGGCGGCCCGCGTTTGACCATGCAAAACTGGCGGCAGCGCTCTCTGCCGCAGCTGGGACCACGTACGAAGCAGCGCATCTGCCATTCATGAGCTTTGAGTTCTCCGCGGACGAACAGTCCATTTCATTTCAGGTGAAAGCCCGGCGTTGGAATTGCGATTTGCATGCGAATCGCTGCGCTGTCGAGCCCAAGCACGCGGAGGGCGCGGCGGCTCCGCCGGAGGAACTTTCCCCGGATGGCAAACGCGCGGCGTTCATCCGCGAATACAACCTCTGGATGCGCGACGTGGACACGGGCAAAGAGACGCAGCTTACAACGGACGGCGTGAAGGATTTCGGCTACGCCACGGATAACGCCGGATGGATTCATAGCGACCGGCCGATACTTTCGTGGTCTCCGGACTCCAAGAAAATCGCGACGTTTCAGCAGGACCAGCGCGGCGTCGGGGAAATGTATCTGGTGGAAACGAAGGTTGGGCATCCGGTGCTGCAGGCGTGGAAGTATCCGCTGCCCGGAGACGCCGTGATCACCACTATCCAACGCGTGATTATCGATGTCGATAGGCTAAAAATCATTCGGCTGCAGATGCCGGCGGACCAACATCGCTCGACACTTTGCGACGACGTGAAATGCCGCGGAAGTGAGTGGGACGACGTCGAATGGAGTCCCGACGCGAAACAGTTGGCGTTTGTTTCGACTTCGCGCGACCACAAGGACGAGCATCTGCGCGTCGCCGATGCAGAAACGGGCGCGGTGCGCGATGTGCTGGAAGAAAAAGTGGCCACGCAATACGAATCAGGCTGGGGACGGGTTAACTGGCGGTATTTGCCGGAGTCGAACGAGGTGATCTGGTTTTCCGAGCGGGACGGTTGGGGACATCTCTATTTGTACGACCTCGCGACGGGGCAACTGAAACATCAAATCACGACCGGCGATTGGGTGGTTACGCAGTTGCTCCGGGTGGATGAGAAGAATCGGGTGCTTTACTTTCTGGCGGATGGCCGCGAAAAAGGCGAGAACCCTTATTTCGCTCACTTGTATCGCATAGGATTCGACGGCAAGAATCTGACGTTGCTGACGCCCGAGGATGCGAATCATCAAGTCAGCTTCTCGCTATCGGGGCGCTACTTTATCGATGACTACTCGAAACCCGATGTGCCAGATGTTTCGGTGGTGCGCGACGACGCGGGAAAACTGATTTCGACTGTCGCAAAAACTGATATTTCTCAGCTGCTCGCCACGGGCTGGCATCCGCCGACGCCAATCATCGTGAAAGCGCGGGATGACGCGACCGATCTCTATGGACTGATGTACAAGCCAACAAATCTCGATCCCGCGAAAAAATATCCGATCGTCAACAATATCTATCCGGGGCCGCAGGGCGGGAGCGTCAGCTATTGGGGGTTTTCTCCGGCACGAGGTGATGCTCAGTCACTTGCGGAGCTCGGTTTCGTGGTCGTGCAAATCGAAGGGCTGGGGAATCCTTTACGGTCGAAAAAGTTTCACGATTTTTATTACGGAGATATGGGAGACAACACACTACCCGACCAGATCACGGGGATGAAACAACTGGCGGAGAAGTATTCGTGGATTGATATCGACCGGGCAGGTATCTATGGTCATTCCGGCGGAGGCTTTGCGACGGCGGACGCCATGTTTCGCTACCCAGATTTCTTCAAGGTTGGGATCTCTGAATCTGGCAACCACGATAATCGCGAGTATGAAGATGATTGGGGCGAGCGGTATCAGGGATTGCTCGTCAAGAATGCGGACGGAACCAGCAATTACGATGATCAGGCCAACGAAAATATCGCCAAAAACCTGAAGGGCCATTTGCTGCTGGCGCACGGAACGATGGACGATAACGTGCCGCCCTACAACACGCTGCTGGTGGTGGACGCGCTCATTAAAGCCAACAAAGACTTCGATCTTTTGCTGCTGCCGAACCAGCACCACGGGTATGGGAGCGAGACTCTTTATATGACGCGGCGGCGCTGGGACTATTTCGTACGCTATTTGCTGGGAGCGGAGCCGCCGCACGAGTTCGAGCTGCATCCACCGAAAATGTAACGGGATGGAACTGAACGCACGGTCACGTTCAGGGGAGGCGCTATCCGCAGGATTCAGGCTTGCCGAGACGAATTATCCAGGGCGCGATTTGCACAATATGAAGCACGCTGTTGCGAATCCAGCAATCGGCGCCGAGACATGAACGAATTTCTTCGGCGTTCTCCTCGCGAATAATCAATAATAAAGTCCTCCGTGCCTTCGAGTGGTCCCCCCAAACAGCGCAAACCCTTCGGCGTGAAGTGTATTCATGAGAGCCGGATGAGAAGCCCACTCGTCCTCGTCTTCCAGACGGCGCCTCTGCTTGAAACTGTCGCCGAGAGCGCGTGTTACCGCGAAGAGCTGTGGCCATCAGCCTTTTTCCTTTGACCCGGATTATGCGGCAGTGCGGGACCGCGCGTGCTTGCCAAGCGGAGGAAATACCGAGAAACAAACAACTTAGGCATCAGCTTACCAAGAGACGTCCGCGGCACAACAAAGGAATCCGCGCCATTGTGCGAAAGAGGACAGCCGTCAGCAATCGCCTCCCCTAAGCTTATGTGGCGAACCGTGCGGATAGCGGCCTCGGTTGCGCAGTCGAAAACTGGACAAGCTCTGAACCAAAGAAGCCGCGCAGGAGTATCAAGCACATGAACATATTCGGACAAGCCGCCGAGGCCACAAAGCCTCGATTTAGCAAGAAAATTTTGGTTTCCTTATTGCCGTTGGCTCTGTTGGTCGCGGCTTGGCCGCAGAATCTCTCGGCCCAACAAGACGCACAAGACCCACAGGGCGCGCAAGCACCGTCGCAGGACGCGCAAGGGCAGCCGCCCTACACGCAACAGTCGCCCGAGCAGGTACAGCAGTTGGTAGCGCCGATAGCGCTATATCCGGACTCCCTTGTAGCACAGGTCCTGGCGGCGTCCACGTTTCCGGAGCAAATCGTCGAGGCCGACAGATGGGTGCAAGATCATCCCAATTTGAAGGGCGACGATTTGGGCCGAGCTGTGGACCAGCAGCCTTGGGACCCGAGCGTCAAGGCGCTCACTGCATTTCCGGCCGTCCTTGGAAATATGGACAAGAATCTCTCGTGGACGTCATCTCTGGGGGATGCCTACTACAACCAACAACAGGATGTAATGGATGCAGTGCAGGTGATGCGGCGCCGAGCGCAAGAAGCAGGCAATCTTAAGAGCACGCCGCAGCAGACCGTAAACACGGAAGACTCAACGGTTGAGATTCAGCCCACAAACCCCGATGTCGTCTACGTGCCGGCATACGATCCGTGGATGGTCTACGGAGGCCCAATCGGAGCGTGGCCGGGCTGGTATCCATATCCCGGAATCTGGTATGGCGGCCCGTACCTCTCGTTTGGACTCGGCTTCGGAATCGGCTACTACGGCGGATTTGGATGGGGCTGGAACAATTGGGGATTTAATTGGCGCGGTAGATACGCGATGTATAACCACAACAGGTACTACTCCCGAAGCAACACATTCTACAACCGAAGCAATTTTTACCGAGGAGGGGCACGGGGTGGATACAACGGCGGACGCGGCGGAGTTAACGTCGGACGCGGTGGAGTAAACGGCGAGCGCGGCGGAGCACGAGCTGGTGCCTACGCAGGAAACAGGTCTGCCAACACGAACGCCGACGCGCGCGGAGGAACGAGTAACCGTGGAGCTACCACGGCCAGGCCCTTCAACGGAAATACGCGAGCGGCGCGAGGATACGCGCAACCCCGCGGGCAGGCTGGAACCCGCTCGAGCGCGTTTAGTGGCTACAGCCGTGGCGGACAGGCAAGAAGCTATTCGTCGCGCGGAAGGGCCAGCGTGAGTGGCGGAGGCGCGCGCGGGGGCGCTGGATCTGGCGGCGGTGGTGGATCTCACCCCGGTGGCAAGCATCCGTAATTCAAATTGCGTTGTGTTCCAAAAAGAGCAGGAAACTTTAGAAATGGAGAAAAGTGATATGCGGCGGACGAAGCTGAAGTTCGACAGATTTCGTTGGGCCAATCTTTCTAAATTGGCCGTGATCGCCATCGTTTTTGCGGGATGCTTTCCTGCGCCTTCCGTGGCGCAACAACAAGGCCAGAAAACATTTGCGTCAGCGGAAGACGCGAGCCAAGCACTTTTCGCCGCGGTGCGGAGCGACGATGAAAGGGCCATGCTGGAAATTCTCGGATCAGACGCAAGGCAAATCGTTTCGTCGGGCGACGTGACCGAGGATGCCGAGAGCCGCGCTAATTTTGCCCAGAGATATAAGGAAATGCACCGTCTTGTCAAAGAACCGGATGGAACCACGACCCTCTATATCGGCGCAGAGAATTGGCCCACGCCCATTCCGCTCATGAATGCCGGGAATGCGTGGTACTTCGACACTGACGCGGGCAAGCAAGAAATTTTGTTTCGTCGCGTAGGCGAGAATGAGTTATCGACGATTCGTGTTTGCCAGGAACTCGCGGCGGCGGAAAAAGAATATCGTTCCGCACAGCACAGTGAATACGCCCAGAAAATCTACAGTGACGAAGGGCAGCACAACGGCCTCTACTGGAAAGCTGCCGATGGTGAAGTCCAGAGTCCTATCGGGCCGCTCGTGGCGTCGGCCGTTGCCGAAGCCCATGCAACAGGCCGCGAAGGGTCTCCGACTCCATTTCGCGGCTACTATTTCCATATCCTGACGCGTCAGGGAGAAAATAGCCCTGGCGGCGCGAGAAATTACGTTGTAGACGGCAAAATGACCGCGGGATTTGCTTTCGTGGCGTATCCGGCGGAATACGGGACATCCGGCGTGATGACGTTCGTCGTGAGCGAGGACGGAGAAGTCTTCCAGAAGGATCTTGGCGAGCGGACCGGCACCGTGGCCAGAGGCATGAAGGAATATAACCCAGATACAAGTTGGCAGAAGACTGAAGACCAGCAAGAGGAAACTTCGGCTGGCGAACCGAAAGCGAACTAGACCCGAATTCCCACTTGATAGCGTGAAAAGTCATTCCCGATTGCCGGCCCTGCCCGGGCGTTACTCGCGGGATTTTGGGCAGGCCGCAAAGCCAAAAGTAAATCGCCGTGAGACTGCGCTTTTCGAGGCAGAGTTCGAGGCCTCGACACCCGCGAAGTAGTCTGCCTGAAAGCGCCGACGCCCCGAAGGCGCAATGGAAACTCCAATTCAGTGAAAGAATAAAATTTTTTGCGCCGGCTTGGATTCCCTCCATTGTGGCTTGCAAGAAATTCATGGCTGTTCGTTCTAAGCCCGAATTGCGTGATCGAAGGGTCACGCGAAGGAGGGTTTTATGGAACGGTCGATTTTGGGGACTCTATTGGGGAGCTTGCTTGGGATTAGCGCACTGGGAGGGCTGGCGCTGACAGGGGCCCCGCGCAATCCTGTGCCTGGGAAACCAGAGGGCAACTGGCGGTTGCTGGATCCGGTCTCCTACGAAAACATCACCATTTTTCCGGTCGTAAGCTCTTCGAACCAAGACACTTCAGAGTTTTTGACGCTGGATGAGGGACTATCGAGCGGCGAGGTGATCGTCAGCGAGCAGGGAGCAGCTGGATTAGCGCGGACGCGCGATGGCAGGCCGGTTTACGTGCCTCAGTACAGCGGCGGGGCGAGCGTTAATCAGCTTGTGTTGATCAACCGGAGCAAGAGGCCACTGCTTTTGCTGGCGGGCGAACTGGTGAGCGGGGGGAAGCAGGATCGGATTATTGGCAAGGACCGGATCGTGCCGGTGGGGTCGGAACCGCTGCCGCTGGATGTGTTTTGCGTGGAGCATGGACGCTGGACAGGGGCAAGTTCGCAGTTTGGAGCGGCCAAGACGATTGTGCATCCGAGTGTGAGGGAGCAGGCGGCGGTAGCGCAGAACCAAAGCGAGGTGTGGGACGCAGTGCGGTCCGGAACGCTGGCCAAAGCAGCTCCCGCGTACCCAGCGGGGACGCCAGCCCCCCCGCCGCCGCCCCTTAGTTCAGAAAATATAGAGGCTACAATTGCCACGGCGGCTCCGACGCAGTCTTACGCAAAAATCTATGAGCAGAGCCGCGTGGGAGCTTCGGTGGATGACTTCGTGGAGGAATTGCAGCGGCGTTTCCATCGGGCGACGTTAGGTTTGAAGGGAGAACGTGTTGTCGGTGTGGTGGTGGCCTACGGCGGAGACGTGGCGTGGAGCGACATATTTGCATCGGGAGAGTTGTTCCAACATTACTGGAGCAAATTGCTGCGGAGTTACGCGGTCGAGGCTCTGGCGAGGCCTGCTTACCGGCAGACGGCGGCGATCACCGATGCGCGGGAGTTTCTGCAGAACCTCAATGGGCGGGAAGTGGTCGAGAGCGAGCCAGGAGTTTACCGGTGGAGGGAGATTACGGAGGGGCGGCTTTCGTCGATTGAGCTGGAATCGATTGAACCGAAACCGATGATGCTGCACCGATTGTTGTTGCACCGGACTTCGTGAGGCAGAGTCGGAGGACGGAAAGACGGGCACGGCCTTTCGAGGCTCGATGTAAACATACCGTGCCGCTACAATCCCATACCAGCGCCGTCCAAGCAGACGCTACGCTTGATTTACGCGGCGAACCTGGCTTGCATCAGCGAGTTGTACCAGCAGGTCTGCCGCCGTGGTGCGCCAATTAGGATGCCTGAGGTTGGGGGCGATCTCGGCCAGCGGAGCGAGGACGAAGCGGCGCAAGAGCATGCGGGGGTGGGGAATCTGGAGGTCGGGAGCGTCGATCGTTTCCGTGCCGTACAGCAAGATATCCAGATCGATCTTGCGCGGGCCTTTGGAGAATTCTTTTTTGCTGCCTAGTTGCGATTCGATGAAATGCAGAACGTGCAGAAGCGCTTGCGGCGGCAATTCTGTTTCGGCTTCCAATACACAATTCAAGAACCAGGGCTGATCTAGATAGTCGACGGGCTCGGTTTCGTAGAGCGAGGAGACTTGCTTGATGCGGACGCCGGCTGGTGGCAGCGCTGCCATGGCAGAGCGAAGATTGGCTTCGGGGTCACCGAGGTTTGAACCAAGCGACAAGTAGACGGTCGGCATGAGTGGGATCCGCATGGGGCGAGATGAAAGTCCTGTCTCCGCGCGTTAGTGAACTTTAGTTTGTCCTTCCGTCAGATTCAACTGGACGGGAACAATCGGCGTTAAGAATCGCGGCTTGATGGCGTATTCCAGGTGAAGGGCTCAGCAACGAGTGTCTCAACTGAGCCGCGCGAAGAGACTGGCAAGAATCTCTGTCTCATCTTGGGGGAACAAATCGCTGCTGGGCAGCGTACCTCTGGGAGGCAAGCGGAACTCCGCGAAGAACATGAGCCGGGGTGAACAATGATGAGTTTCTGGCAGGACGTTCGATATGGGTTGCGGGTGTTGCTGAAGAGCCCGGGGTTTACGGCGATTGCGGTGTTGACGCTGGCGCTAGGGATTGGTGCGAACACTGCGCTGTTTTCCGTGGTGAATGGAGTGCTGTTGAATCCGCTGCCTTTTCCGAATCCGGACCGGCTGGTGGCGGTCTATTCGAAAACGACGGAGTTCCAGGAAAGTTCGATCAGCTACCCGAATTTTCTGGACTGGGTCAGAGATAACCATTCTTTCTCCGAGTTGGGGGCTTTCCGGAGCGAAGAGTACAACATGACGGGCGAGGGGGAACCGGAGCGGTTGCACGGTCACATGGTTTCGGCGGAATTTTTTGCGGCACTGGGGATCAATCCCATTATTGGACGATATTTTCTGCCTGAAGAAGACAAACCCGGAGCCGCGCCGGTGGCGTTGATTGGCGACGGGCTGTGGAAGAGGAAATTTGGATTGTCGCGGGACGTTCTTGGGAAGAGGATTTCGCTGAATGGCAAGGGTTATACGGTGGTCGGGGTGGCGCGCGAGCAAATTTCGGATTTGAGCCCATCGGATGTATACGTGCCGATTGGGCAATGGACGGAACCGACATTTCTGAACCGCGGAATCAGCATGGGAACGAATGCGATTGGGCGACTGAAGCCGGGAGTGACGTTTGAACAGGCGAGCGCGGATATGAGTTCGGTTGGGGCGAATCTGGCGGCGGCTTATCCAGATACCAACAAAGATACCGGGATCACGCTGGTGCCTCTGAAGACGGACGTGGTTGGGAGGGTGCGCGGGATTCTGCTTGTGTTGCTTGGGGCGGTGAGCTTTGTGCTGCTGATCGCGTGCGCGAACGTGGCGAATTTGTTATTGGCGCGCGCGACGGGGCGTTCGCGAGAGTTTGCGATACGGTCCGCGTTGGGGGCGAGCCCCGGACGCGTGATTCGGCAGCTCTTGACGGAAAGCGTGATGCTCGGAATTGCGGGTGGGGGCATCGGCTTGCTGCTGGCAAAATGGGGAACGCGGGCTCTGCTCGCGGCGCTGCCCGAAACGCTGCCAAGAGTGGAAGAGATTGGGATTGATGGGCACGTGCTGCTTTTCACTGTGGGGATTTCCGTGCTGACGGGAATCGTATTCGGACTTGTGCCGGCGCTGAAAACGCTGCGGCCGGACATGCACGAAACGTTGAAGGAAGGCGGGCGCGGATCGAGCGGAGCGCGGCACCGCACGCAGAGCGTGTTCGTGGCCGTGGAGATGGCGATGGCGGTGGTGCTGCTGATTGGCGCGGGATTAATGATTCGGAGCCTGGCGGCGCTTTGGAGCATCGATCCGGGATTCAATCCGCGAAACGTTCTGGAGTTCAGCATCTCCTCAACTTTTGGTCCGGGAGTGACGGCGGATCAGCTTCGCACCAAGTACCGGGAGACCTTGCGGCAAATACGGAATGTGCCGGGAGTGGAAGACGTGGCCATGACGGGCGGGTCGCTGCCGATGTCGGGCGATTCGGAATTGCCGTTCTGGGTGGAAGGAAAGCCGAAACCGGCGACGGAACAGGAAATGTCCGTTGCGCTCTTCTATCTTGTGACGCCGCAGTACCAAGACGCGATGCGAATTCCGCTGGAGCGCGGGCGGCTTTTTACGGACCGGGATGATGAGCATGCGCCGATGGTGATGTTGGTAGATGCGGACTTCGCGCATACCTATTTTCCGAATGAGGATCCGATCGGGAAGCACGTCAATCTAGTGTTCCTGAATTTCCAGGCGGAGATCATAGGAGTGGTGGGACACGTCGAGCATTGGGGATTGGGCTCGAAGCAAAATCAGAACTTGCAGGCGCAGATGTATCTTCCGCTATGGCAAGTACCTGACCAGTTCTGGACGCTGCTGGCGCACGGCGGGGAATACGTTGCGAGAACAGCGGGAACGCCGATGGGGGTCGTGAACGCGATTCGCGAGGCGGCGCAAGGGGTGGACGCGAGTTCAGTGGTGTATGAAGTGAAGCCGATGGAGGACGTCGTGGCGAACTCGATTGCCACGCAGCGGCTGGCGATGATGCTCTTAAGCGTGTTTTCAACGCTGGCGCTGGCGCTTTCCGCAATTGGGATTTATGGAGTGATTTCCTATTTGGCGGGACAACGGACGCACGAGATTGGCGTGCGCATGGCATTGGGAGCGTCGAGTACGGATGTGTTGAGGATGGTGCTGGGCGAGGGTATGCGAATCACGCTGGTCGGCGTAGGGGTTGGAATCGTGGCCGCGCTGGGGCTGACGCGATTGATTGCGAAAATTATCTATGGCGTGGGAGCTGCAGACCCGATTACCTTTGGAGTAGTGGCGATTCTGCTGACGGGCGTGGCGCTGCTCGCGTGTTACATACCGGCGCGGCGGGCGATGCGCGTGGATCCGATTATTGCTTTGCGATACGAGTAGCTGGAGGATTAGGTCAAAATCTGCGCAAAGCACACGGCGTGCTCAATCGCGCCTCAACTGCCTGTGATTTCGCGCAGGCGTCCGCTCGCCACATCATAAACAAACCCTCGCACCACAACCTCCTTGGGAATCCAGGGGTGCGTTCGCAGTTTCTGGATTTGATGGCGGACATTTTCCTCGATGTTTTGGAAGGCGTAAAAGAACGCGGGAGCGACCGCGGCGGTCCCAGTTTGATTGTGGATCCGGTTGCGCAAATCCTGCTCTGTGGTGTGCATCAGACCGCAATCGGTGTGGTTGATGACCATGAATTCTTTGGTGTCCAGCAGGTAGTGAGAGACCACCAAAGAGCGGAGAGCGTCTTCGGTGACGATGCCGCCGGCGTTCCGAATGATGTGAGCATCGCCATTCTTGAGGCCCAGAGTAATTGTCGAAAGCCGCGTATCCATACATGTGAGCACGGCAAGGTGACGTTCAGGTCGAGGAGTGAGCCTGCGCAACTCGTGCGTGCGGGAATAGAGTTCGTTGGCTTGGAGAACTTCGTCGATTACGCTCATGGCCCGGATAGTCTAGCAAAACTTGATGAATGGATTCGAATTCAACGCAAGCCCGAGAAGCAAAAGCCAGCGGCGCGTTCAAAAAAGGCGTGGCTGGCGCTTGGGGAGTTCTTTGCCGAAGTATTCATAGGCGCGGGGCGTCGCTACGCGGCCGCGCGGGGTACGGTCAATCATTCCGATTTGCATGAGGTAGGGTTCGTAGATCTCCTCGATAGCATCCTCTTCCTCGGAAAGGACGGCGGCGAGCGTGCCTAGGCCTACCGGTCCGCCGCCATACTTATCGAGAAGAGCGAGCATTAAATTGCGGTCGACTTCGTCAAGGCCGTTTTCGTCAACGCCGAGCATGGCAAGAGCTTCCTGGGCGACGGCACGGGTGATGCGGCCGGCGGCGCGCACTTCCGCGAAATCGCGGGAGCGGCGAAGAAGGCGATTGGCGATGCGCGGTGTACCGCGGCAGCGGCGGGCGATTTCTTCGGTACCCTCGTCGTCCATCAAAATATTCAGGATTTTGGCGGAGCGATGAATGATGATGAGCAAATCCTCGGGCTCGTAGAAATCGAGACGGTGAACAATGCCGAAGCGCGAACGGAGAGGCGCGGTGATCAGGCCGGCGCGGGTGGTGGCGCCAATGAGTGTGAAATGGCCCAACTGAAACGGATGAATGCGCGCGCCGGGGCCCTGACCAATGATCAAGTCGACCCGAAAATCTTCCATCGCAGGGTAGAGAACTTCCTCGACGGCGGGCTGAAGACGGTGAATTTCATCTAGAAAGAAGACTTCCTTGCCTTCGAGGGAGGTAAGAATGGCGGTGAGGTCGCCTTTGCGTTCGAGCAGTGGACCGGCACTGGTTTTGATGGGCACGTTCAGCTCATTGGCAATGATTTGGGCGAGAGTGGTTTTGCCGAGTCCCGGTGGACCGTACAGCAAGACGTGATCGAGCGCTTCGCCGCGGCTGCGTGCGGCTTCGATGGCGATGGAGATGTTTTCTTTTACGCGTTTTTGGCCGATGTATTCGTCGAGGCGTTTAGGACGGACGCTGGCTTCGATGCGAGCGTCTTCGTCATAGGGCGCGCCGGAGACGATTCTGTGCTGTTCTCGTCGGTCTGGCATTCGTTTTGCGGTGGCGTCGGTCATTTTTCAGGCTGCCATGTAATCCAAGACCTCGGGCACATCTAGAGAACTGCCACTACGAGTGCGCCTCAATGCAACGGCCTACGCACCAGCATGACTTGTCCGTCCTTTGGGCACGGACAGCGACTGCAAAGCCAGGCGCAGCAGTTTCTCGAAGTTTGAGGTGCCTGCTTCTCGTTTCGCTTCGCCTACGGCAGATTCCGCTGCGCGCGCGTCGTAACCGAGATTGACTAGCGCGGAAATTACGTCGGCTTCGACACCTTCAGGCGAAGTGGCCGAGGGTTTCTGGGCTTCCAGCACGACAGCTTCCAGCTTGTCCTTCAACTCGACCACCATGCGCTCCGCGGTTTTGCGTCCTACGCCGGGAATTTTAGTGAGGCGGTCTAGATCGTTGCCGCGAATAGCGGGAACGAGTTCTTCGACGCTCATACCGGAGAGAATCTTGAGAGCAAGGGAGGGCCCGACTCCGGAGGCGGAGAGGAGCATCTCGAAAAGATGTTTCTCGCGGGAAGAAACGAAGCCGTAGAGGGCGAGGGCGTCCTCGCGCACGTGCGTGTGAATGAGAAGAGTGACTTCAGTGTGGAGCTCGCCGAGAGCGGCGTAGGAGGAGAGCGGAACCTGGACGAGATAGCCGACGCCGCCGACATCGACGAGAACCTGGTTCGGGCGTTTTTCGGCAAGTCGTCCGCGAAGCTGGCCAATCATGGAAGGTCAGTATTGCCGCCTTTTCTTCGCCTGTCAACGCGGTTCAGGGAGAGCGCGGAGCTCTCCCCGAAAATGGCAACGCGTAGCAACACAGTTTTAGGCTTGAAAAGTCCTGCGACTAACCAACATTATCTGTGATGATCCGCCCATTCGGCGGCTTCCTTGAGTTCGCGATCTGCCGCATTGATGAGATCCTTCGCTTTCGCCGCGTGACCGCCGAGCTCGTCCTTATTCTCTCTTTGAGCTTCGTCGACCTTGCCAAAGGCCTGTTGAAGGTGATGCTGGGCCTCCGCGAGATTCGGATGCCGGTGTGAATCAATATTGACGACCGGACCCTGAGCGAGTGCGTAGCCACCGCAAACGAGTGCGACTGCGAGTAGCCCACCCAACACGAGATTCTTGCTCTTCATGGTGATTCTCTCCTCTTCGGACGTTGATTTTGAGATGTACTGCCTAAGAAATTGCCAAGGGCCGAGCAAGACGATTGTATTTGATTCCGCAAAAGAGCAGGTCGAAAAAACGGAGCAAGGATTCCTCCACGCCAACAGTGTGGAGCATCGGTTCCAGGCGGGCCGGACAAAACTAATGAGCCGCGGCGGCAGGAGCGGTTGTCGGACGGTAATGGCCTGGGACGGCGCGGAGCGCGATGGCGAGGCGGTTCCACGAGTTGATCGTGGTCGCGACGATAGTCAAGTCGACAATCTCTTTCTCGTTGAAATATTTGCGAACCTCTTCATAGACGGCGTCGGATACGTGCGTTTGAGAAACTAAGGTGACGGCCTCGGTCCACGCCAGGGCCGCACGCTCGCGATCCGTGTAAAAGGGAGTCTCTCGCCAGGCGTCGAGTTCGTAGAGGCGCTGCTCGGTTTCGCCTAGAGCCCGGGCGTCCTTCGAGTGCATGTCGATGCAATAAGCACAGCCGTTGATTTGCGAAGCGCGCATTTTCACGAGGTGGATGAGGCCGTGTTCGAGGCCGCATCCGGCGATATATTGTTCGAGTGCGTACATCGCCTTTTGTGCTTCTGAAGCATATTTTCGCGCGTCAATTCTGGGTTCCATAAGTAGACTCCTTTCCGCTCGGTGAGTTCGCTGGTGGCCACGCAGTGCAGTACGCTCAGTCATAGCCGCCATTGCTTTTCCCAGTTAAATAGATGATCGATGGCGACGGGTGGATATCTCACAGGATAAAAAACTTTGGATAAGCCTTCCAAAATGGCAGGGTTCAACGGCGAGCGCGATCCTTGCGCACAGCTTCGTCGATGAGGGCATCAAGCTGGCTGCGTGTGAGAGAAACGTGAGCGCTGGAGGACTCGCCGCTATCGCTTGTCTCCGGGAGTTCCGCGCCTCCCCCGGGGGGCGGAGTGACGAAATATCGCGAGCGGGCAGCCATGAGTTTCGCAACCTCGCGTCCGGAGAGAAGCACGGGATCGCCGGCCAGCTCCGCAGCCAGCACGATTTTGGCAAAATGCTCGATGGTTTCCATGCGAAAGAACGAGGTCAGAAGATCCGGACCACACGTCACCGCCCCATGATTCGCCAAAAGTAGCGCGTCATAATGCGGCACGAATGGCTCCATCGCGGCGCTCAACTCAGGCGTTCCAGGAGTGGCGTAGCGGACCAGCGGAATCTGGCCGAGACCGATGATCACCTCCGGCAAAAGGGCCTGATTCAAGGAACGGCCTGCGGCTGCGAAGCCTGTAGCCGTCGGCGGATGGGCGTGACAGATGGCATTCACATCGGCACGCATGCGATAAAACAACAGATGCATGGCAATCTCAGAGGAGAATTTGCGCTCGCCAGCGAGCTGGCGCCCTTCCAGATTCGTAACCACCAAATCTTGTGGCTCAAGCATTCCCTTGTTCATGCAGGTAGGCGTGGTGAGGATGCGCTCTTCGTCGAGGCGCACAGAGATGTTACCTTCGCAGGCTACGATAAAGCCGCGGTCGTACATCCACTTGCCAACGATACAGATTTCGCGGCGGTGCTGATCCTCGCTCTTTTCGTGGGAGGGCAAAAGCGCGTTGGGGTTCACTGCACACACTCCTTCCTTGCCCGAAACCTCGGCCGGGCCATTTCGCCGCCCCCATCAAAACAAATTCCCGGATCCCTGGCGAACGGAAACCAGGGGCGCACTTTATCACACTAAGCGTAAATTCCGCGTAACTTTAGCGCACTAGCCACACGGTCAATCGCCAGCATATACGCGGCGATGCGGTTGTTGACTTTGTGGGCTTCAGCATACCGGACCACGCCGTCGAACGCGTTTTCCATGACGTCGAGGAGCCGTTCATTGACTTCACTCTCGCGCCAAAAGAAGCCCTGGCGGTCTTGGACCCATTCAAAATAACTGACGGTGACGCCGCCGGCGTTGCCCAGGATATCGGGCACGGTAAAGATGCCCTTGGAATCAACGATCGCGTCGGCCTGCCATGTGGTCGGACCATTTGCGCCTTCGCAGAGAATGCGCGCTTGAACCTGATGAGCGTTTTGCTCGGTGATCTGATTTTCGATCGCGGCAGGAATGGCGATTTCGCAGGGCTGGAAGAGAACTTCGCGCGCGGACATTTTCGCACCGCCGCCCGGAAAATCCTGGAGCGGTTTTTTATGGTTATAGACCCACTCGATCATTTTTGGAACGTCAAAACCCTTTTCGTTGTAAAGGCCGCCGCCGATATCGGCGAGACCGACAATTTTGTATCCGGCCTGTTGCATGAGCTCCGCGGCCAGCGAGCCAACGTTGCCAAAACCTTGAACAACGACGCGGCAGCCGGCTTTCTTCATGCCGAGTTTGGCCAGAGCCTTGTCGCAACAGATCATGACGCCGCGGCCGGTGGCCTCTCGCCTTCCGGCCGAGCCACCAAGCTCGATGGGCTTGCCTGTAACCACGGCCGTGGTGGCTTCGCCGACGTGCATCGAATAGGTGTCCATCACCCAGGCCATGGTTTGTGCGTTTGATCCGATATCCGGCGCGGGGACGTCTCGTTCTGGACCGAGCCAGTCGGCGAGCTCTGCGGTGTAACGGCGAGTGAGGCGTTCCAACTCTCCTCGTGACAATTTGCCGGGATCGCAAATAATGCCTCCCTTGGCTCCGCCGAAAGGGATATTTACGACGCCACATTTCCAGGTCATCCAGGTAGCTAAAGCGCGAACCTCGTCGAGAGAAACATCGGGAGCAAAACGAATGCCGCCTTTGCCGGGCCCCCGGACCGTGGAGTGAAGAACGCGATAGCCGGTGAAAACATCGAGCTGGCCGTTGTCCATCCCAACAGGGATGTAAAGCGTAATTTCTTTTTTGGGATGCTTTAGGTAGCGGTAAAGGCCTTGCTCGAGTCCCAGTTTTTGGGCGGCGACTTCGAAGCGCGCTTCTGCGTTCTGATACACATTCATTTCTTCGGGTGTGGGGGCTTGCGGCATGCGGAACTCTCCTTTGAGGCGAGACAGCAGTGAAATCAACCAAGAATTCGCACTTCGGCCTGCGAAGGGAGCTCAGGACCGACATGCAGTTGCTGGACCAAAAAAGATGCTGGCGG
>Ga0187820_1000001_pt1 | contig 49270 bp, 44 predicted proteins | sample NC_wetland_sal_i_19_FD_132409 | JGI IMG/M metagenome (GOLD analysis project Ga0187820, IMG submission 132409) | Wetland sediment microbial communities from Neuse River Estuary, North Carolina, USA - SO4_5 | ecosystem: Environmental > Aquatic > Freshwater > Wetlands > Sediment | place: USA: North... | reverse complement strand
CTCCCACTGCAGTGGCCACAACCGGGGTTTCCGCGGCGAGGGCCTCCAAAATCACGTTGGGTATCCCCTCCGTTAGCGAACAATTCGCCAAAACGTCGAGAGCTCGCATCCAGTCCGCGACGTTTTTCTGAAATCCTGGCAGGAGAACAATTCCGTTCAAACCGAGCCGCTTGATTTGCGCCTCAAGCGCCGCGCGGTCACGGCCTTCTCCCAGAAGCACAATCTTCAGCTCCGGGAACTCACGCGCCAGCTCGACGGCAGCCTCTACGAGAAACCGCTGCCCCTTTTCGACGCTGAGCCGACCGATGGCCCCGATCAACTTGGTCTGCTGGGAGAAGCCTAACTGCGCTTTCATCACTTCGCGATTTGCCGCCGGCGCAGCATTAGCAGCCGCCAGCATGGCGTTCCTGACAACGGCAACACGGGGCCGCAGTTGGGAGTTCCGCGAGAGCAATTCCGCTTGTGCCTCAGAAACGCAGACAATGCGATCCGCAAGAGGAAGTAACCGCCGGTCAAGGTATTCATATGCTCGCACTCGCAGTGTTTCCGCCGTCCAACCTCTGCAAAAGGCAATCTGGGGAACACGGGCCAGCTTCTTGGCAAGAGCCCCGATCGTGTTCGCCTTGAAGCCGTGCGTGCACAGCAATCGGATGTTTTGTTCCTTGAGGAAGGAGGCCAGTTCCCAGACGGCTCGCAAATCGAATCGGCCTGAAGAACGAGACTCGTAGATCGGTAGCCCATGCTCTTGAGCACGGATGAGGATTTCAGCCTTCTCGAGCTGGTCTCGGAATGAGCCTATCCACGCCTCAACGCCGGCCTCTCGGATGTCCCGCGCATGGTGAAGGATCTGTTTCTCCGGGCCGCCGACAAAGTTGCTGGCGATGAGATGAAGTATCCGAATAGGATTGGGGCTGGTTTTCATATGGGTTTTCCGCTACCGGAGCGTTTTGCCCCAGGCGTTACGCCGAAGCCCGAGCGCTGCGCCGGCATGCACAAGCAGCATCCAGCATACATAGAACGGAAGCGTAGCCAGAGCTCGCAGACGCCCACCCTGTATGTGAGGAATCCGAGACAAAACTAGCCCCATATAAACACAGAGCGAGAGAGAGGCGGTGATGACCGCATAGCGCAACAGCGAACCCGCGCCTCCGGTGCCCAAAACAGAAGTGCCAGCCACTGCGCCCAGGAGCAAGTACAGCAACAAGAACCGGCTCGTCAGGACCAGAGCGAGCGCCATCTCCGCCAACCGAAGTGATCGCCTTGCAATGCTCGCGCGCAAGAGTTGCGGAACATACTTCGTCATCACCTGAATGGTTCCCGAGGCCCACCGCAATCGTTGAGGGAAGGCATCACTTGCCCGGCGTGTCGCTCGGGACACAACTGTTGCCGATTCTAAGAATTTCACGCGAACATTTTGCAGCGCCAATTGAACCGAATATTCCACATCCTCGACGATGGAATAGGCCGCCCAGGGCAGCGCTTCTATAATCTCCCGCTTCAGGCAAAACCCGTTTCCCAGAAGAAAACCCATCCATCCGAATCGCTCGCGCGCGCGCCAGTACAAATCATTTTCGGCACGCTTGCTGGCAAAGGTCAGCAGGGAAAAATAGGAAGTGTCTGCAAGGTCAAACAGATTCTGCGCCTGCAAGGCGGTAGCTCCTGACTGGATTCCTCGGTCCATGGCTTCAAGAAAACCTGGGCAAACTTGAGTGTCCGCGTCAATAAAGATCGCTGCGTCAAAAGTGGTCGCGTCTACTCGATCGAGAGCCCAGCGCAACCCCCTGCCTTTTCCCGGTGCGTTAGGCTCCGTCCGCTCCCAGCATTCGAATCTTTCCTCCCGGACAACGGCCATAGTGCGATCCTGGCAGTTGTCGGCAATCACGAGGACATTTCTCAAGTCTTCGGGATAATCCTGCGCGCGCAGACTCTCCAGTGTTGGACGGATACCCTCTTCTTCGTTGTGCGCCGGAATCAGAACAAGAAACCTTGTCCTGGGCCGCAGCCGCTCCACAGCGGTCGGATCCGGTGACGACGAAAAAAAACCTACCAGTGCAAGGAACAAGACATAGCATGTTCCTGCCAGCGCTAAAGCGGCCGCCGCTCCACCAAAGATTAAAAGGACCGAATGAAAATTCATTTCTCTTCCTTGATACTCACCTCTTCAAGCAAGTATCGCTGCGGCTTTGCAACTAGCTGGCCCGCGCCCGACACAATCGCCGCGACACCGCTCAATGAATCGTCCCAGCTCACCTGGCGCCCCGTCCAAAAATCACCGTCTTGATGGTCTGGAAAATGATGAGTAGGTCTAAGGCCAGCGACATGTTCTTGATGTAGTACAGGTCGTAGCGCATCTTCTCCTTCGACTGTTCCAAAGAGGCGCCATATCCACAATTGATCTGCGCCCAACCTGTGATCCCGGGACGAATAATCTGGCGCAGATAGTAGTAAGGGATTTCTTGCTTCAGCCACGCGTCGAACTCGGGCCGCTCCGGCCGGGGGCCGACGAAATTCATATCCCCGCGGAACACGTTCCAGAGTTGGGGAATCTCGTCGAGCCGCGTTACCCGCAAAAACCGCCCGACCCGAGTGATTCTGGGATCTTTATCGCTCGCCCACGTCGCGCCCGTGTCCGCTTCGGCATCAGCCCGCATCGTCCGGAATTTGTAGCAGTAGAATAGCCCGCCTCCCATTCCCACACGCTGCTGGCGGTAGAAAATGGGGCCACGTGAAGTAAGTTTAATTACCAATGCAATGAGGGGAATTATCGGAAGCACCAGGACCAGGAGCGACATCGAAACGACGAAGGCCATCAATCGTTGCACCACCAGAACCATGGGATGCAGCCGGAATCCATCTGAGAAAATAAGCCAGCTCGGAGACAATTGATCCACTTCGATTTTTCCAGAAATCCTCTCCAGCAACTTGCCTCCGTCATCCACCTGAAATCCCTTCAAGCGCAGGTCCAGGAGTTCGCGCACCGGCATCGTGCTTCGCCGGTCTTGCAAGGCAACGATGATCCGCTTAATCTTTTTTTCAGGAACTAAAGAGCCCAGCTCGTTCGGATTGCCCAGAAACGGCAGGCCGTTGATATTGAATCCTGTTGCATCGGTCATCCCAACATAGCCGACCAAGCGGATACCTAGCTCGTGCCTGCTCAGGATTTCAGCTGCTAGCGATCGGGCTAGCGGACCCTCACCCAGCAGGATGGCGGTGTCGGCAAATCGCGCTGACCGGTTGATGGCAAAAAAGGTCTCGCGCGAGGCAGTTAGAGAAATCCCAATTAGGACAACACCAATCAGAAAGATGCCTCGTCCCAGCTCAAAGGGCGGGTAAATGTAACAGACGACCGCAACCACCACACAAACCACTCCTAGAACGACGATGAGGCGCGTCAATACTTCTCGGGGATTGCTCAACACAATCGAATCGTACAAATCGAAATAATAGAGGCACATAAAACAGAGCAATGAAATAACCACCACCTTTAAGAATCCCTGCTGATAGCTCAGCACTAGCTCCCCATCACTCCCAAATCGAAGGAAGACAGCGGCTACCATCGCCAAAAAGATGATCAACGTTTCTGCGACCGCTAAAAGCAGCGTTCTTCCGGGAATATAAGCGTCAAAGAACTTAATCACCTTGTTATTCCTTGCTCGTCGCGTCCGGCACCGACGTGGATTCTTCGATATCTCCTGCTGCGGAAATAGAGTAGTAATACCCGTAGCGACTGGTCACCACATCTGCATCGCCATTCATCACAATTCCGGCGATGAAGTTTCCCTCAAGAGCCGCGAGGGAATTTGGGATTGCCGTTGCGGGGGTAACAGAGAGACGGGTCACCAACAATGAAGCATCCATGAGCGTGGCCAGATGTGGCGTGTCCGCAAACAAACTGAGCGGCGCGCTATCCACCACCACCCATTCGTATTTTTCTCCGGCTTGCTTCAACAGCTCGGCCATGCGCGGCCCTTGCAGCAATTCTCCAGGCGCTGAAGAGTGATGACCCGCTGGAATATAATGGACACTCCACGGTTCGGCCAGGCGTCGAGTAGCCGTCCGTTCATCGATCTTGTTCTCAAGAAGCTCAGCCAGCCCTGGCATTGCTTCAAGGCCTAATACCTCGTGAACGCCCGAATGCCGCAAGTCAGCGTCGATAAGCAATACGTGCTGCGAGGTCTTTGCCAGGCTGAACGCAAGATTGACGGCAACAAGAGTCTTCCCCTCTCTCGGAACCGCACTGCAGACCAGCAGTTTCCGGAGCGGTCGTTCTGACCGAATTTTCTGCAACCGGTGCCGAAGCACTCGGAATTTTTCGGCGCCGGGCGAGTGATTATCTCCGCTTGCTAAGACGTGCCGTTCTGGTGTAATCCGGGGGACGAGCCGAATATCCGCTTCTGGGACAGGGACCGACAGCTCACGGACTTTTGACACCTGGTTTCCGCGAGCGCTCTTCGCCCATGGAGTGAAGGAGTCTTTGCCAGTCTTCTCTTGCTCCGATTTGCGTAATGCATCGAATATCCGGCTCACGTAATCTCCTCAACCTGCGCTCAACGTTTCTTCTCGAGACTCAGTTCCATCTTGCGCAACGATTTCGTTCGGTTTGCTGTGAATGCGCCGCATTCCAAGAGACTGGCTTTTCGTCTCCACTAACTCCACGACCAGTAAGCCATTGACTTGCGAATCGCACTTGTCCTTGGCTCGCTCGTAGTTCTTCGCTCGGATCGGGTGAGCTTTCACCCACTTTCAACTCAACCTGTGCGTGTAAATCGCCACCGCAATCGAAACCAATGTAAATATCGCTATCACGGCAATTTCGATGAGCCAGCGCATTCGCTTGGACTTGCGTCCTCTAACAGTCAGGAGAATCGGGATCCGCACGAGTATCGGCAGTACGGTCTGCTCTCGAATTTCCTTCTCATTGCGAATCGAGCCATCCTGGAATTCGCGCAAGCCGGCCGCGCATACGCCTAGGCATAGACCCAGCGCCCAGCCACCTAACAGAATCAGCGGACGATTTGGTTTGAAGGGCTTATCGGGCAAGGATGGCGGATCGATGATGCGAAATTGCTCACCCTCCTGGCGCTTCTCAAGGTTGGTCGCCAGCTCCGATTCCAGGGATTTTTGCAGCAGCGATTGATAGTATTCCCGGGAATTCTGGTAATTCCGCGTCACTTCGGAAAGCTGCTGCTCTCTCACCGGGGTCAGGCTCAGGTGCGTTTGCAAGTCCGTAATCTGCTTGCGCACTTTTTCCGCCTGTGCTTTGTCATTCGCGATCTCGACATCCACCGCCTTTAGCCGGCTTTCCACTTCAGCAAGTGCCGGTTGATTGGGCGTATCCGCACCTGCCGTCGTCGGAGTTCCCTCCTTGCCGTTGGTTGTATCCGTCGCTGACTTATGCAGGCTTTCCCATTTCGCGATCTCTTCTTTGACGCGCAAGACATCCGGATGTTGCGGCGTATACTTGGCCTCGAGTTCCGCCAGCTGCCTTTTCAGCTCCCCAATCGACCCCTCTGATCCACCTCCCGCATATGTTTCGCCTCCCTGCGGGGCATCAGCAGATGACTGCTCCATCACTCGATACTCAGAGCGAAGAGACTGCAGGTAAATTTTTTGTTGCTCGGCTCGGCCTATGGAATCGGTAATCGACTGGAGTTGCACCTGAAGGCTGTTCAGGATCTGCAAATTGCTCTGCTCCTGCTCAGGCAACTCCCCGAGGTACCGCATCTTGTACTGGCGCAGTTCCTCTTCCTGCTTTTCAAGGTCTTTGTGAGCCTGTTCGAGCTGGCTCTGAAGAAAATTCGTTGTGCTCAAGGATTCCTGGGCACGCGATTCCAAGCTCTTTTCAATGAACATGGAAGTCAATTCATTGTTGATTTGCTGAGCTAGCAGCGGATTCTCCGCTGAGAAGGAGATACGGAATGATGTCGTCTGGTCATCTCTCGCCGCCCCCGGGGCAACCTGTATCGCGATGTCCTGCCTCATCTGGTCGACGAGGTCATCCATTGTTGTGCGGCTTCGCTTTTTCGAGTACAGATTGAACTGCTTGATCAAGCTCTCCAGTCTTGTCCTGCTCAAAATCTGCTGCGTCATACTTTGCAGCCGGCTGTCGATATCCGAAACCACGTTCGGCGTGACATACTTCTGCGGTACTTTCTGCTCCTCCACCTGAATCATCGCCTCTGAGCGATAGACTGGCGGCCAAAGGAGCGCAACCGCAAATGCCAGAATTCCGACTCCAAAAAATGGCCCAAGTAAATACCATCTCCGGCGCACAGCAATATCGCTGTACTTCTTCCAGTCGAACGGTTTCTGGTCGCTAAGAGATTCCATTTCTTCTCACCTTTCAGCTTGTCCCGGCCATCGGCTTCGAATGTTTCTAGCGCTCGTCGAGCATTGCGGGCCGCGGCTTCAAAATAAGTCGGCGCTTCGCCGGCATTCCGCCCTGCTTTATCTTATAAAGCAGAGCGCGATAGCTGATGTTCAAACATTGAGCCGCCAGCTTTCGATTCCATCCGCTGTTTTCCAGCACCTTGAGAATGAGCCGCCGTTCCACGTCACGGGTCACCTGGCGAGTCAGTTTCTTCAGGCATATCTTCTGCCCGGCTTCGTGCTCAGGAGTGATGTCCGAACGGATTTTCAGAAGTAACTCGCCAGCCACTATCTGTTCCGAACCCAAAATCACATACCGTCGAACTAGATTCTCCAGTTCGCGGATGTTGCCCGGCCAGTGATACCTCTGCATAAGCCCGAGGAGTTCCGAGGAAACGGGCCGCGGAGGCACGTCTTTCTTTTCCGAGTGAAGTTTCAAAAAATGATCTACAAGGTCTGGAATGTCCAGCGCTCTCTGCCGCAGCGGCGGGAGCCAAATATCAAATGCATTGATCCGGTAAAACAAGTCCTGCCGAAAACGCCCCGCTTCAACTTCTGCTTCCAAATCGCGATTTGTCGCGGAGATGAATCGGACTCTGGGGGAGTGGTGTTCGGTGTTCCGGCCTTCAACTTCCAATAGCTTCTGCAGGAATTTCGTTTGTTCGCCGGCATCAAGGTCTGCAATGCCATCAAGAAATAAAGTCCACCCATCCGCACACTCTGGCCGTCGAGCCCCCATTTCTTTTTCATCCCAAAGGCAGCCACCGGGCACTTCGGAAGTCCCACTCTCGAAGAGGCTCTCAGGAACGGAGGAACAATTGATCTTCACAAATAGCCCCGATTCCGGAAGCAATCGTGAATATATGGCAAACGCCAGCGTTTCCTTGCCCGTCCCGCTCTCCCCCCTAATGCAGACCGGAATGTTCGTATTCCGAAGTCTCTCAACCTTTTGCTGCACAACGTGCATTCCCGCACTTCTCCCAAAGATCAGAGAGTCTGGTGGAGTGGAGTGTAGATTATTCATAAGTCGTCGCTTATAAGCGAGCCATGGCGGTCGTTGCGTCCCAAAAACCGCATCTTCGTCACAAAAGGTGGGGCACTCCGAATACCAAAGCCTGCCACCCTTTGGACAGTTCGGACAATTTTTTCACATTTCCATATACCCAGTAAAATACTGAATACAATAGAGTTACGCACGACCATCCGAGCCATCACAGGGGCAGCATCGCTCTCACTGGCTACGCCACACCCGTGAATATAGGAAAAGTTTTTCACATGCCCAGCACCTCAATTCCTCCTGCGAGGCAGAAAACCCAGAACAAGGATTTTCACTTTAGTGATTCTGGCAGGCCGTAAAACTTTTTATTTCAATGAGATAGCTATGGCGAGTACGAGGGGAGGTCGCGAACAACCAGATACTGCGCGGACTGTGCCCTTGGCAGATGAAGTGCATTCGTAAGCTAGGTCATTTCTTGCCGGGACCCTGCGATTTCGGTGGTTGCCTCAGGAAGCGGAGTGAACCTTGAACACTTGCGACGAAAAAAGCTGCGAAATGAAATCATCGGTAGTCTCTGATGATAGGAAAGTTGCTGAGTACTTTGACTCCGCTGCTGCCACTTGGCATAACATGTACACCCGTAAGGACATATGGGGTGACATCCATCAGGAGCGCTTGGCAAGATTTCTGGCTTTGGCATCGAATCTGCCTTTGCCCAAGGGGAGCGAGGTGTTGGAAGTGGGATGCGGCGCGGGGCACGCTGCCGTTGCACTCGCTGAGCGTGGCCACATCGTCGAGGCAACTGATGTTTCGCAGAGTATGGTTGACCTTACAATGAACAATGCTGTTGCTGCTGGTGTTGCAGACAGAATCCACGCTACTGTCGGCGACATCTACAAAATAGACTTCAGATCAGGCACTTTCAACTTGGTACTTTCGATCGGAGTCATACCCTGGCTCTCATCCCCGGGTGCCGCCATCGAAGAACTCGCTCGTGTCCTCAAACCTGGCGGCTATCTTCTCTTTACGGCGGACAACCGCTCGCGCTTGGCGCGCTTAATCGATCCAGCCACTTCTCCACTTTTCAGTGCGATAAAAGAGTTGTTCAAGAAAATCTTCTCGTCGTCGGACCACCTAGCCCCAGAGCCAACCGGAATTAAGTCCAATCAACATTCTCTCAAAGAGGTCGACGATTTCCTGGTGCATGCCGGACTAGAGCGCTTGCAATGCAGAACGCTTGGCTTTGGCCCTTTCACATACTTTTATCGCAAGTTCCTGCCCGACCGTTTGGAAGTAGCCGTTAACCGCTTCTTACAGCGCCTGGTCGATTTAGAAGTGCCCCTCATTCGCTCAACCGGAGCACAGTTCGTGTTACTCGCCAGGAAACGACCCTAGCACACTATCGCTCGGCTCTTTCATTCAGAGGCACAATAGTCCATTCACTTCATCAATGACAAACGATCGACATCTTCGGACAGGCGCATGGCATGGAGACTCACCACTTCATCTCGATTACCCCACAGGATGGAACGTGGTAACTCATTGGCCGAACACTCCTCCTCCTCTGACAGACGCAGAAATTTCTTGCTGTTTTGAACGGCCCGTCGGACAGCCTCGTTTGCGCGATCTTTGCAAGGGAAGTTCTCGGCCGCTCGTCTTAGTAGATGATTTGAACCGGCCTACTCCTGCCGCCAGAATCTTGCCTTTTTTGCTCAGTGAATTTGAAGCTGCAGGAATTCCCTTCTCCAATGTCACAATCCTCATTGCCCGCGGCTCGCATGGTGAGCCTCATCCTCAATCTCTCCGGCTTAAAGTCGGGCCTCAAGTGGCGTCAACCTGCCGCGTGTTGTTGCACGATCCATACCGCAATACCAGAAAAATTGGAAAAACTTCGTTCGGGACACCCGTTCATGTGAACAAGGAAGTCTCTGACGCCGATTTTGTAATGGGTATCGGCGGAATTTATCCCAACAATACGGCTGGTTTTGGGGGCGGAGCGAAGCTGGCCTTGGGCGTTCTCGATATCCGAGTCATCTCGCAATTGCATCGAAAACATAACGGCGCGGGTTGGGGAAGGAGCGGGCTGGCAAGTAACTTTCGAAAGGACCTGGATGAGATTGCTCGTATCATCGGTCTGCAATCCTTAGTTACTGCACACGTTAATGCTGACCGTGAGCTAATCCGGGTGCGATCTGGCGATTTCAGGCAGTACTACGAGGAAGAAGTCGAATTTGCAAGGCAAGCGTTCCGCACCCCCAAACCAAATGGAGCGGATGTCGTCATCTCCAACGCCTTCCCGAATGATCTGTCTCTCACCTTCGTGCATATGAAGGGTATCAACCCGCTTCGTCACGCGCCTCCGGGCGCCTCGCGAATTGTTCTCGGCGCTTGCAGCGAGGGAGAAGGTTTTCATGGGGTCTACCCCATTGTGCGCATGCCGCTCTTTCACGAACAGAGGGATCGTTTCCGCCGCATTTCTTTGATGACGCCGTCGGAGATTTTGCAAAAAATGGCTGAAAAGTTTAAGCGCAAACTTCACCCTGAGGTCTCGTCCTATCGGGATGGACAATCTGTTTCTCTCGAGCGATCTCCACTTCCACAGCTCCCACCGAAAAAGCCGATCTGGCTTTATCATACCGGGAACAGTTCCCAAGCTCTTCCTCCAGAAGTTCGCAGCATGAAAATTCGGTACAACTGGAATGAAATTCTGGATATTGTCCGAAGGGAACAGGATGGCCGCGAAAACCTCAGCGTTGTCGTGTACCCTTGCGCACCCCTGCAGATTATTGAGTGAGTCTTTGGCTTAGCACCGATTTGGGGCGCCCACTCCCGATAATCTGTTTTGCAATTTCTTGTTGAGAGGCAATCCACTCTTTGGACTGATGTCGGCAAATTTTCTTGGAGACCGGGACCGGTATGAAGCAACAAGCAAAGAGCGCCATCCTAAAGAGCAGGCTCCTCTCCCTAGCTGGGCGGTGCCTCCCTCAAAGGATCGCCATTCTTAAGTATCACTCCGTCCAGGATGATCTCGGGCGCTACCTCCACTCTCTCGGGCCAGGTATTGTCCACTCCACTGCCGCATTTCGAGCCCAGATGGAAGTTGTGGCTCAACGATTCAATCCGGTAAGTCTTGATGACGTCAGTAAGTTCCTCAAACAGGGCAAGCGCCTGCCGCCTAGGCCCGTAGCCATCACTTTTGACGACGGTTTTCTCGATAATGCGGAAATTGCAGCCCCTATACTGGATCGCCTAGGCATCCCTGCTGTCTTCTACATTACCGTAGGCCCTGTCGAAACTGGAGGGGTCCCTTGGTTCTGTCGTTTGCGCCACGCCTTTGCCACGACGAGCAAAAAAAAATGGTTCGATTCCGTCGCTAGTTGCGAACGCAACATGCAGGACCCGGTGGATCGGAAGGCAGCCTTTAGCGTGGCTTCCGAACGCTGTGCACGTACGGCGGGAAGTGCACTGCAGCAGTGTGTCCGCACAATTGAGCGGGAACTGGAGGTCGATCAACTCTCGGATAAGCTGATGATGACGTGGGATCACGTTCGGCTCCTCCATAAATCAGGGCACATTATTGGCTCCCATACGGTCACGCACCCCAACATGGCTCAGGTCGCCACCAGTGACCTCAACCGGGAATGCGTTGATTCAAAGGCTGCGCTGGAAGAGAAGTTAAGCGCTCCGATTACTCATTTTTCTTACCCCTCGCCCATTCTTCAGCCTCATTGGAATGAAGCGACCGTAAGAGCGACTGCCTCGGCTGGCTACCAAGTGGCCGTCACGAGTACTGCCGGACCCGTCAAGCATGGCAACTGTGTGCTCTCCCTTCAAAGAGTGGTGGTTCCGTCAGAAGCTGAAGAGCTTGCATGGATTTTGGAAAATTCGATGCTCGGGCGACGTTTCCCTTGAGTCAAATTGCGCGACACAAAGTCGCTCAGGCATTTGTTGTTTATTTTGTTGAATGGCTCGTCGTACAGCTTCAATCGTTTGATCGAGGTTCGGCTAATGAATGATTCGAAAGCAAGTATTGTTGGGGATCCAATCGAATCCAGCCCCAAGCAATATGAGGTAAGTGAGCTGCGCCTGCGATCCGTTTTCTGGGCCTTGGCCGTCTTCGTTGCGGCATTTCTTACTTGGTCAGCACGCTTTAGCATCACGGTTGACGGTATGTCGTACCTGGACATCGCAGATGCCTATTTCCGCCGTGACTGGGGGATGGCGATAAATGCCTATTGGAGCCCTCTTTATTCTTGGGCGCTCGGACTTGGTCTCTGGATCTTGAAGCCATCAACTTATTGGCAGTTTCCCGCGGTCCAATTCGTAAATTTCTTGATTTGCGTTCTAAGTCTGTGGTGTTTTGACTTCTTTTGGAGTCAGCAAGCCCAGTTTCTTTACGCCGACTCCTCAAAGACAGCCGAGAGTTGCCAAACCACTTTGCCGCTCTGGGCGTGGTTCTCCCTTGGCTATACGCTTTTCATTTGGTCCATCGCACGTGCCACAATCGTTTCGGCGGTGACCCCTGATTTGTTGGTCTCGGCGATTGTCTTCCTTGCAAGTGGTCTCATCGTCCGCATTCGCAGAGGTCATAACGGGTTCCTTACCTTTCTTCTCCTGGGACTAGTTCTTGGAGTTGGCTATCTCTGCAAATCGGCTATGTTTGTCATCGGTTTCGTCTTTCTCGGGGTGGCTTTTCTAGCCGTGGGGGATGTTAGAAAGTCGGTCGTCAGAACCTGCGCGGCCCTTCTCGTCTTTCTAATCGTAGCCGCGCCTTTCGTAATCGCCATCTCCCGCAGCAAGCATCGCTTTACCATTGGTGATACGGCCAAAATCAATCTCGCATGGGGCGTTAATCAGAGCGCTCCCTTTTTTAACTGGCAGGGTGGTGATCCCAGAGCGGGGACTCCTAAACATTCCACTAGAAAATTGCTCTCCGTGCCGGCCGTGTATGAATTTGCTTACCCCATCGGGGGGACCTATCCCCCTCACTATGATCCCTCGTATTGGAATGAGGGATTGACCCCTTACTTCAGCCTCAAACAACAGCTTCGAGCGTTGGTTACCAGCACGTATGCCTTTTACTCTGACTTTGTTGTTCCTCAGTCGGGGCTCCTTACAGGTGTACTTATCGCGCTGTTTATGAGCACAAACATTTCTGCGGCTCTCCGGCGTCTCAGTAAAAATTGGCATCTGTGGTTTCTGGCGGTCGCTACAATAGGTATGTACTCATTGGTTACACTAGAGCACCGTTATGTCGGCCCGTTCGTTATTCTGCTTTGGGCCGCGGCTCTTTCCGCCATCCAGCTTCCTACTTCTCAGTTTTCGAAGAGGCTCCTCACTTGTGTCGCAATTTTCGGGATCTTCACGCTTATGCTATCCACCGCCGAGTATTTTGGATCGCGCATCTATGAATGGAGACAGCGCTCGACAAACGGCAATTGGCAGATTGCTGATGGCCTTCTCCGGATGGGAATTCGGCAAGGACAGAAGGTGGTCTCTCTGGGGACTGCCTACAACGCTTACTGGGCTCGACTGGGCCAGTTAAAGATTGTTGCGGAAATCCCTTCCAGTGACGTCCTAACCTTTTGGGGAGGCGGCCGGGAACTGCAGTCCATGGTCATCGAAGTCTCACGCAACACAGGTGCTGCCGCAATCGTGGCGAGTGAGGTTCCTGGAGGTGCTCAGCTTCCAGGATGGCGACCTATCGGCCAAACTGGTTTCTATGTGTTTCTGCTCCCGCCAGCGGGTCTTTCAAACTCCCAATCATCTGATTCCCATTGATTCGCCCTGGGACCCATCAGCTCTTGGAGTCAATATTTGTACCGTCTGCTGTCACCTTCCCTTCGTCGCCCGCGACCATTTATGGCCGTTCCGAGGCCCATGACCGCCTTTCTGCCCCTACCCACCACTCTGAGCCTGAGGAAAGTTCATTCTTGGCGTGTGAATAGCTTTTCCCATTTCCTCCTGCAAAGCCGCTTACGGGGGGACCTCCTCCTCCAGGGATAGCCGCCATATTCCGCTAAGTCTTTTAGTTTAATACATCTACGGAATTCTTGCCATTTGCTCATCTGAACCTAACCGTAGCTTTTCGAGTCGGTATTTGGCATGTCAGGTGCGACTCTGATGCGCTGTAAGCCTCCTGCACCATGGATGATTGGGCCCCCTATTCGCCGTTTGAGCGAGGCCGAAAGAGCGCAGGAGAGCTGCTGGAACGCCAACAACCACGTAGCCCCCGCAGTCGGGAGAAAGCGGACTCAAAAATTATGATAAGCCATAAGATCGACGACCTCGTTGAGCGGACATTAAATGCCCCTGAAGGGAAGGTCCACACCAAAGACTATCTGAAAAAAATAGGTGTCCCCGAAATGGCCCCCGCGGTTAGTCCCTTTGATCCCGGCTATGATCCTCTAACTCTGGAGGGACACTTGGAGCAGAGTTTCCACCTAATGTCCATCCTCAAGATCTCCATGGCGTGCTGGATTATCGCGGATGAGGCTGCAACTCGCCGCAAAATTGCTGCCGCCAAGAAACACAAGGTACCCACGGTCACCGGTGGCGGCCCGTTTGAGGTCGCTGTCGCGCAGGGACAGTTGCCGGCGTACCTTGATCTCTGCGCCGATATCGGCGTTACCCGAATCGAGTGCGGAGAAGGCTTCACGGACATGCCCTTGCAAGCCTCCGATGTCGTCAAAATGGCTCACGAGCGCGGCTTACAAGTCCAGTTCGAACTCGGCAAGAAACACACCGGTGCTTTTACCGAATCTGTGATCACCGAATTGATCGAACAAGGTCACCGCTGGCTCGACGCCGGGGCCCTGCAATTAGTCGTCGAAGCTCGCGAAAGCGCCCGCGGCGTTGGACTCTTTGACGACCAGGGAAATTTTAACGCCTCCTACGCTGACCGCTTCGCCAAAACCTTCGGCTTCAAAACCATCATATTCGAGGCCCCCAATAAACCAAGCCAGTTCGCTCTTCTCGATCACTTCGGTCCTGAAGTCCACCTTTGCAACGTCCGCTTGGAAGAGGTTCTTCGCGTCGAGATTTATCGCCGGGGCCTCCATTCTGATGCATTTTCCCGGGAAAACTTGCGTCCCCGCCGGATCGCATGAACTTTGCTGAACAAGAGGACACTATGAACTCGCCAGTTTCCAAAACAGTGGTCATCGATTGTTTTCCCGAGAATGCCGGGCGGTATAAGCAGGACGGTTATGCCGTCGTGGCCATAGACGTCATCCGGGCGACGACTACCGTCAACACCGCCGTCGGTATGGGCCGCCGGTGCTTTCCTGTTGCTACCGTCGATGAAGCTCTCGCCGTGGCTGCCAATCTGGATAATCCCCTGATGGCTGGCGAGTTGGGCGGCGATATGCCGGACGGCTTTCATATTTCCAACAGCCCTGCTCTGGTTTCTCAACACAACGACATTCACCGCCCCATGGTTCTCCTCTCTACATCGGGCACCAAGATTATCGTTGCGGCGAAGGGCAGTGCCGCTTGCTATGTCGCGAGCCTCAGAAACTACACTGCGCAAATCGAACATCTGATTAAGAACCATGCCAAGGTTGCCGTCATCGGCGCCGGAACCCGCGGCGAGTTTCGTGAAGAGGATCAATTGTGCTGTGCCTGGATTGCTGACGGACTCGTTCAGGCAGGCTACAGCCCCGCCGACGAACAGACTGCCAAATTGATAGGACGCTGGCGAAACGCCCCCATTGAGGACATGCTCGTCAGCAACAGCGTCGCCTATCTCAAGCGAAGCGGCCAGCTTCGTGATTTAGACTTTGTCCTGGCGCATATTGACGATCAAGCTTCCGTATTCGAGCTTCAAGGCAACGAGGTTGTGATGCTTCCTCCAAACCGTGCTTCGCTCACAGAGCCGCCCGGCTATCTCGAACCGAAGTCCGCGCTGCCACAGTTGAATGCAAACCTTTGATACCTCCCTTCCGGTTGTTGTTCTCCGGCCGGACCATCATGGCTCACTCTGTCTGATCCGGACTCTTGGAAGAATCGGCGTTCCCGTCTACGGAGTTGGAAGTCAGCTTCGCTCCGCCGGTATGGTTTCTCGGTATTGCCGCGATAAATTTATTTTCCCGGACGGCGCATCGAGTGCGCAGGCGCAAGTTGACTTCCTGAAGGAGGTTGTGAGAAAGATCGGATCGCGCCCGCTGCTTACATGCACAAATGACGTCTCAAGCACGTTTATCGCGGAGAATTCCGCCGTCCTTCGCGAGTCTTTCCTCTTCCCCAACATTTCCAGCGATCTCGTCCAGACTCTCACCGACAAGAAACTCATGTATTTCCTCGCGAAAAAGCTTGATATCCCCACGGCAGAAACTTCCTTCCCTCAGTCTCGTCAGGACGTGTTGAATTTTCTCGAAGGGGACGCCGTGTCTTTCCCGATCATGCTAAAAGGGATTGACGGCGCTGCCCTCGAGCGTCGGGGAAAGCCTAAGATGGTCATCGTCCGCACTCCCCAGGAACTTCTCCAGCAGTACGACTGGATTGAGGACCCGGCCAATCCAAATCTCATGCTTCAGGAGTACATTCCGGGCGGCGACAATTCCGTCTGGATGTTTAACGGCTATTTCAACGCAAATTCCGATTGCTTATTCGGCATTGCAGGTCAGAAGCTCCGGCAGCACCCTGTCTATACCGGCGCGACATCCTTGGGGATCTGTTTGCGAAACGAGGTGGTCGAGGAAACCACGAAAAGATTAATGAAATCTGTGGGTTATCGCGGCGTGCTGGATATCGGCTATCGGTACGACGAGCGTGACGGAAAGTACAAGGTTCTGGACATCAATCCGAGAGTGGGCGCCACATTCCGTCTCTTTCTCGATCAAAATGGCATGGATGCGGTGCGCGCCATGTATCTCGATCTTACTGGCCAAGCAGTCTCCGTTTCTCCGCCTCGCGTGGGCCGCAAGTGGGTCGTCGAGAACGGTGATATCATCTCGTTCCACGACTACCATCGCGACGGTAAACTCACCTTCTTTCAGTGGATCCGGTCATTCAAGGGTGTGCAGGAAGCGGCATGGTTTGCCTCAGACGACCTGGCTCCTTTCTTACTGATGTTGCGCGGGCTTGCGAGCAGATTCTTGCTCTGGCTGCGAGCCAAGCTCTCTCTCCGAGCGCGCGCCGGCCCGGCTGCATGATCCGTGGGGGGGCGTTCGGTGGCTCCTTTCATGCCAAATTTCATTCTGCTTGGCAAGCAGTGGACTTTGGCGCATTGCTGAAAGTTAGAATTTCAGTAAATAGGTTCAACAATCTGGGTAGGCTCGCACCGCGGTGTATTCACTCCGCAGACATTTTGACGCGGGTTTATGGCAGAATCATAGAGGTCGCTGTCATGCATACTTCGCCGGTTTCGGCGCCGTTAAGCACCCACGCTACAGCTGCACCACCTGTCCCCCAATTTGTCACTGGTCTTCTTCAATCGCTTCTTCTGGCCGCGCTGCTATTCTTTCTTTACTTTGGGATAATCAAAAGCCTCATCGCGCAATGGATCCGGGATCCCAATTATTCTCACGGCTTTCTTATCCCGGTTTTTTGTGCTTGGGTCATTTGGAAAGAAAGACAAAGAATTTTCAGTGGCGTGAAAAACCCTTCCTGGTTGGGGCTTCCCATCATTCTCGGCTCTGTCGGCATCCTTCTGCTTGGCGTTTTGGGCGCTGAGAACTTCCTCTCCCGCGTTTCATTGCTCTTCCTTCTCGCCGGAATGATCATCTACTTGTATGGTTGGAAGTTGTTCCGAACAGTGCTTTTCCCATGGGCTTGCCTGTTTTTGATGATTCCGATTCCCGCTATCATATTTTCTCAGATCGCGCTCCCGCTGCAGTCAGAAGCCGCAAAGCTCGCCAGCGGTATGCTCTCTCTCGTCGGCGTTCCCGTTCTTAGGGAGGGCAACATAATTCAGCTTCCCTCCATCACTCTGGATGTTGTCGAAGCGTGTAGCGGCCTTCGCTCTCTCGTTTCTCTGATCACCTTGGCGGTCATTTGCGGCTACCTTTTTGGCTCCCGGCCTCTCAATCGATTGCTGCTCGTTATCGTCGCCGTCCCGGTCGCAGTGGTGGCCAATGGTTTCCGCATCATGGGGAGCGGCCTTCTAGGTGAATACTGGAGCCCGGATAAAGCCGAGGGTTTCTTCCACCTGTTTTCCGGACTGTTTGTCTTTCTAGTATCCTTCGCGATGCTGATTGCCGTCCAAGGCGCCCTTACGCTGCTGGACCATCGATTTCGACGGAGTTCTGCCTGATGCCTCCGTTCTGTTCTTGGAAGAGGTTCGTTCCTTTGGCCCTGGTTCTTGTCGCTGCAGTGGCTCTCCTGAACGCCAGGAGCCGCGTCGAGATTCTGCCGCCTCCTGTGGAACTCTCTTCCTTCCCCTTGGTCCTGGGACCCTGGCAGGGCATCGATTTAAACCTATCCCAGGGCGAATTGCAGGTTCTTGGGCCAGGTCAATTCCTCTTGCGCAACTACCTCAACACGAAGAACCAGTCGGTGGCCAACTTGTTTGTTGCGTACTTCCCTTCTCAGCGTTCTGGCGACACGATTCACTCCCCCAAGAATTGCATCCCCGGCTCCGGCTGGGCTCCGCTTTCTTCTACATATTTTCCGATCCGCCGTCCCGACGGATCCACGATGGTCGTGAACCGCTATATTGTTGCTAAGGGAGGTGATCGCGACCTCGTGTTTTACTGGTATCTGGCCCACAATCGCGTCGCCGCAAATGAATACTATGCAAAAATTCTTCTTGTGAGGGACGCTATTAACCTAAACCGCACCGATGGTTCTTTGATCCGCGTCGTGGTTCCCATTTCTGGAAGGGACGAAAATGCGGCTCAGTCACGCGGCTTGGATTTCATTCGACAGCTTCTGCCCGTCTTGGACAGGTTCATTCCGCACTGACCGATTTCCTGGGTTTCCTGCAGTGATGGGAGTGAGAGAGTGACCAACACTTTGCCGAAAGTTCTGCTAACCGGTGGCGCTGGTTTCATTGGTTCACACCTGGCTGAAGCACTGCTCCGCCGCCATTACCCCTTAGCCATCGTCGACAATCTCAATGAATTCTATCCCTCCGCTTGGAAGCGTTCGAATCTAGCGGAGGTCCGCCTCGTCAGCGATTTCGATTTCTTTCCCTCCGACATCCGTGATTCCCCAGAGTTGCTCAAAATTTTCGAAAAGGTACAGCCGTCCATTGTGATTCACTTGGCGGCCCTCGCCGGCGTCCGCCCTTCAATTGAACGCCCTCTCGAATATGAGCAAGTCAACGTGGCCGGCTCGGCGAATATTCTTGAGTTGTGCCGCGAATTCCATGTACAGAAACTCATTTTTGGCTCATCCAGCTCGGTTTACGGCGCCACCAGTGTCGCTCCCTTCTCCGAAAATCATCTGGAATTGCGCCCCATCTCTCCTTACGCTGCAACCAAACTTAGCAACGAACTGATGTGCTACACCTACTCCCACCTCTTCGGCCTCCCCGTGAGTTGCCTGCGCTTCTTCACGGTCTACGGCCCTCGTCAGCGGCCCGATTTAGCTATCTACAAGTTCACTTCTCTTCTCGAAGCCGGCAAGCCGCTCCCGGTCTTCGGCGATGGCCAGACAGGCCGCGACTATACCTTTGTCGACGACATTGTCTCTGGAATTTTGGGAGCCGTCTCTTTCGAATCTCCAGCCTCCTCCGCCGCACCCTTTGAAGTGTTCAATCTCGGGAACTCGAGTCCGGTTAAGCTCAACGAATTAATCGAACACCTAGAACGGGCGACGGGTCGCAAAGCCATCCGCCAACAATTGCCGATGCAGCCGGGGGACGTCCCTCTCACCTGGGCTGACATTTCTAAAGCCAAGCGCATGCTGGGTTACCACCCTGCAACTAAACTGGACGAGGGGTTGCGCCGCTTTGTCGCCTGGTTTCGATCAGTCAAGTCATCGCGTTGATTGTCGCAACATAACTTCGCATCGCAAGCTTCAGTCCTCCACGACGTGCGTCTCAAATACCTTGCGATACTCCCGCCACTTGTCCCAGTCAAAACTTCCGTCTCTTCGGAGACAGTTCACTGCCGAATAGGCCATATACAACGCATGATGCGTGTTGTCGTGTGCAAAGAGTCCCTGTCGTCCAAACGTCAGCAATCCGTCCACTTCCTCGAGCCACCGGTCCACAATTCCGAACCATTCTTCATAACCCGCTCGATAGCTTGGATACGCCTGCCGCAGTCGCCGCGTCTTCACTTCCAGGACGGCTGCTTTTACCGGTAATCCAGCTGCTCCCAGCCACGAACATAGCGCCTGCCCCAATTCTTCATCGCTCATCGTCCATTCTCGAGAATTAGGATCCGCCGGCAATTCAGCGCAAAGGACCGTGCGATTCGTGGGCTCCGAGGTACCGGTGTAATTCTTTGGCTCTGATAAACGGGATATGGGAATGGATTCTTCCGGAAAATAATGGGCGTCGTACTCCGTGAATTGCTGTTGCTCAAGCACGAGATAGATCAGGATCATCCCGCGAAAATCGATCTTGGTAGCGGCCGCACGTACTTCCGGTGGTGCTTCCGGCCGCATACAATTGGCCAGCACCGTCAAAGGCAACGTGGACCAGATCAGCCCCGCCTTGATCACGTGTTCGCTGCCGTTTTGTTCGTAACGCACGGCGGTAACTTTCTGGCCTTCGCGTTCGATCCCCGTAATTTTTGCGCTAAACAAAAATTCCGCGCCGCCCTTGCAGGCTCCTTCATATAGCCGTTCCGAGATTTCTCCGTAGCCCCTCCGCGGATAGTAGAATTTGCCCGCGCTGGGCGGTTTCAAGCCCGGAATCGATGACGCAATTTTTCTGATCATCTTGGGTAGCGAATTCGCGGAAACTCGCCGCCTGGCCTGCGTCACGGAGAGTTGCTCTGGAGGCATTCCCCATAGTTTCCTGGCGTAAGGAAAGTAGAAGTCCCTGCAAATCGTTCGCCCCAGTGAACGTTCCAGAACTGTGGCGAACGTTTCTGATTTCGACCCGCCCTGGGGGAGCAGCTTGCGCACCATGTCGGTGGCCACTCCGAAAGTGAAGGATTTCGGAAGGTGCAGCGCCAAATCCAGTGGCTTCAGCGGGAAATGGATCCAGTGTCCTCGCAGCCGGATTCGGCCGTGACGCGGCCTCAGAAGCAAGTCGCCGCCCAGCACGTTGCTCAAATCCTTCAGAATTTCTGGATCGCAGGCGGGATGCAGTCGATGGCTTCCATAATCCACCCTCATGCCGCCAACTTCGAAGCTCCCTGCGTTCCCTCCTACCGTATCGCGCTGCTCCAAAACCGTCACTTGGGCTATTCCGGTGCGCATCAGTTGATAGGCGGCGCCGGTTCCGGCGGGCCCTGCGCCTAGAATAATCACCCGCGGTCGCGAGCTGCTCTTGGCCTCGTCTTGCATTTCTCTGGGCAGACTGTTCTCCACGTTGTAGAGTTCTCTTTTCCTATTAGGCCTTCAGAAGGAATTAGCGGTCGCCTGCTGAGCGTTCTCCCTGGACCGGTTCTTCATCGCTCGTGGAAACTAAGTAGTCGGTCTTTACGCCAATAACAGCGTTGGGATTCAATCGCCCTAAACGTGTGGCAATTGCGTCGCCTAGCATTCCGATCAGCAGTATGAGCAATGCGCTCATTAACGCAAGCTGGGCGGAAGCCGAAATGTTCGGCTGGTGCCTCAAATCGATTGCCATTTTCGTCAGTCCGGCGATTAAGGCAATCAATACAATCGGGAAGAAAACTCTCAATGGCCGGAACAACATCACAGTCCGCAGGATCAGAATGAAAAAGCTCCCGGCATCCCACGGCACAATCTTCGATTTGCCTTTGCGCGGCAAGTAATCTATCGTCAGATACGAAACCGCGTATTTGTCGCAAAGCATCGCAAGCGTGATCGTAGTTGTCCAACTGAACTGATCCGGAAGAATCGGAAAGTACTGCATCACGATGTCCCGCCGGAATGCCCGCAGTCCGCTGTTTAAATCAGAAATTTTCGTCCCCGTCATGTAATTTGCAACCAGATTCAACACCATCTTCGCGGGACGCCGGATCAGTGGAATTTTCACAGTGCTTCCCACTCGCGCTCCCACCACCATGTCGGCGTGCTCCAGCTTAGCCAGCATTTCCGGAATGTATCGCGCTGGATAGGTTCCATCCGCATCGGTGATCACGATGTATTCGTGCGTCGCTGCAGCGATGCCTGTCTTCAACGAAGCCCCGTACCCTCGGTTACTCCGATGTCGCAGCACTCGCGCTCCGGCTATCGCCGCCCTCTTCGCCGTCTCGTCTTTTGAGCCGTCATCCACCACGATTATTTCCGGCTCAATGCCGTTCTTTCGGATGATCTCCTGCAACTCCTTGATGACCGATCCGACCGCGCCCTCTTCATTAAAGGCGGGAATGATCACGCTTACCGTTTTCACGAACCCACCCTTCTCGCTTCCCTATTCAGGAAACTCCTTCACGCGCCATCTCACCCAATCTGCTCTTCTTGGATTTTCTTGTCCGGAGTTTTCTCCGGTACCCTTCCACCCTAGCTCATCTTTCCGCTAAACGACAAAGGGTATGAAGCGCTTCGTGCGCTTTAGGTAAGGATCATATCCGCTCAGCTCTTTCGCCAGAAGCTTCTCTTCCTTCACCGCTCTAAAAAACACCACTGGAATCAACAGCATTCCTCCCAGCACCAACCATGAATTCAACGCAAGTTCCAGGCCCACCAGGAGCAGCACGTCTCCCGTATATATCGGGTGCCGAATGTACGAGTACACTCCTTGCGAGACTACCGGCCTCTGCTCCGCGGCTCGCGGCGTCTCGATATCCGACCAGCTTTCCCCCAGTTGCAGCCGCCCCAAAATTGCTGTACCCAAGCCGATCGTGTATAAAATCACACCGACGATTCGCAGGCGGAATGGGTCCGCCGTTATCGGAAACAGCTCTGCTGGCAGCCCATACTTTGAAAACAAGGGGAGCGCCGTTTGAAGGAGTATCCCCAGCAATATCCCCACTTTTATCGATTTGACGATAAGTAAACGTGCACTTTGCGGACCCTTGGGCGCCGCCGCCCCCCTGCGCTTGAGGACTTCCCATAGCGCTTTGTGCACGAGCAATCCGGCAAGCAGATAGGCACAGACGAGTGACATTTCGGCCTCTTGTTTCGCTTAAACGCTGACGCGGTCTCTTGCAACTGCCGGTCTTCGCTTTGTCTACCAGATTTCGAAAGAAGTCTTCCGTCGAGAATCAAAAGTATCTTACTGACCGCAGACTTCGCGTTCAACCCTAATCCCAGCAGTCTGTGTTCTCGCTATTCCGCCCCACATGAATTTGGCGGCTTCCGGATTTGATTTCAGGTCTCTGCAACTCCTGAGTTTGCAACACTTTTCTCATTGGGACTCAACCCTTTACTTCTTCTGCTCATCCTGATCATCTGCGCTGCCTTTCTCTTCCGCGTAGGCTCTCCCCGAATCTACTCCACCCCTGATTGAGCAAAGTGCAAAACATTTCACCGAATGAGTAGAGTGTTTCCAAGATCCCTCATGGGCGGAGGACGCGATCCTTGCATCTGGATATAACTATTGTGTGTTCAATGAGATACATCTGTATATCCTAAAATACCCTGGCACCCCAAGTGCTCATCTCCGCCATGACCGAGTGCTATCAGTGCACTGGGATGATGCATTTTTTGTGTCGACTCGCGAGGCCATCACTCCTGCCATCACTTATGGAGCGAGCCCGCGGCAAGAAAATCTATCTTTGGAGTCGCTCAATTGAGATTGCGAAACCTTCTGCTCACCTTTTTGGTACTCGCTTCCGCAAGCCCAGCCTTTGCCAACTGGACGGTTGTTCAACAAACCGCCAGTCCCCAAGTTCAGTCCACCTCGGTAACGGTTCAGTTTCCATCAGCCGTCACCGCCGGGGACATGATCCTGGTTCACGTCATCTGGGCCACCAACGGCAATACGAGCGTCTCGGATAGTCTTGGAAATACCTACAATTCCGCGGCTGTTGCCCAGGGGAGCACCTCCGTCTATCAGATCAGTTCGCAGATCTTTTACGCTGCCAATATCCTCGGTGGCCAGGACCGTGTCACCGTAACCACGTCCACGTCCACCTTTCTCAATTTTTACATCTACGAAATTTCCGGAGCTGTTGCCTCTAATCCTTTAGACGTCACAGCTATCGGCAACGGCACCGGCTTGTCTCTCTCTACTTCCTCGGTTGCCACCACCTCCCCGAGCGACTTTGTTTTCGTGGGAACCGCTCACCACTACGCTTCGGATAGCACCAACCCGGGTTTCGTCGGCATGATTGCAACTCCGACGGGAATGAGTGAATATCAGGTCGCCAACCTTTCCGGGACTGCTGTGAGCGGTTCCGGCACGCTGACCGACACAAATCCGACTTTGCCCTGGGCCGAAGCTCTAGCCGCCTTCAAAATGAATACAGGCTCAGGCGGTGGTGGCGGGCCCTCGCTAACTGCGATCCAAGTCACCCCCTTCAGCCCAACCCTGGGAATGGGGCAATCCCTCAACTTGTCCGCCATTGGAACCTTCAGCGATGGCAGTACACAGAATGTGTCCAGTTCTGTTCTTTGGAGCACAGCAAGTCCCACCATCGCATCGATCAGCTCGTCCGGCCTCGCCACTGCCGTCGGCCATGGCACGACCACCATCACCGCAACCTCCGGTTCCATTTCTGGCGGTACGCCCTTAACCGTCGAGGGCATGCTCACTTCGATTCAGGTCACGCCCTCAGGCAACTCTATTTTGATGGGTACCGCTCAACAGTTTACAGCCACGGGAACTTTCTCTGACGGCACCACTGAAAATCTTACGGCTCAGGCCACTTGGACATCTTCCAACACCGGCTTCGCCACCATTAATTCTTCAGGTCTGGCTACTGGCATCACGGCGGGAACCTCCACGATTACTGCGACTTCGGGTGCGGTCACCGGCTCCACAGCCTTAGCCGTTACCCAGCCCATCATTGTCACACCGCCCCCAACTTCAGGTTCGCCATTGGTCCAAACGAACTATCAATGGGAGTCCACTTATTTCGCCCAAGTTCCCCCCACTTCGGGACTTTCCGCTTGCTCCCCAGCCCCTTGCATCGCTCAAACTTTCTTGAATCCCAACACCGCTGGAAATTTGATCTTTGTTTGGGTCAGCTGGAACACGAGCTCCATGACTTTCACTGGGATTTCGGATACAGCCGGTAATACCTACGTACAGGTTCCCGGATTTCCGTCCTCCGGCGGAACCACTGACGACTTCTTCGTCGCCTACAACGTGAATGGCAGCGCAAACAACAAGGTCACCGCCAATTTTAGTGGCAGTGCCGTACCCATTTACATGCAGATTCTTGAGTATTCCGGATTGGCGACCTCCAACGCCCTGGATGTTTCTTCGACTATCCGTAAACAGGCGCAGTGCGTTGCTCCATGCAGCATCAGCACTAATCCGACCCCCGCGACTTCTCAAGCCTCCGAGCTACTCGTCGCCGTCTTTGACGTTGGCGGCAACGGGCAGTTGACCACAGGCCCCGGATGGTCCTCAGATGCGAGTTGCGCTGGGTGCCTCGGTTGGGAGACGGACGTCAGTGGGCAAGTCGTCATCGAGCACCAACTCGTCTCTACCACCGGTTCGTTCACGGCAACAATCACCGACGCTTTGTCTGGTTGGCCGGCTTACGACGGCTATCTATTCACCTTTAAGCTGCATCCATAGCCTCAGCGAACTGTCTCCACCCGCTTCGCGCGCGAAGCGGGTGGAGACGCCTTTTGCCAAGGAAGCGGTCTACGTTCGACAATTATGTAGACTTCCAGCTTTCCTGCAGCCCTCTTCAACTCTATTTTCAGCCGCCAGCAACGGCTACGGGATTGGCTTGGCGTCCATTCTCACTCTTTCAAACTCTCCCGCATAACCACGTGAACAGCGATTTGCGCTGTTTCCTTCACTCGCAGGCGTGCCTCTTCATCTGCGACCCTTCATAGGGGTCTGCCGCATCTGTGTTCAGATGAAGTTCTAGGAGGCCCCTCGATTAGGTTGATTTAGCCGCTTGTTCACGCTATGGGCAGGCAGACTCGTCTTCTTAAGCGCGGGTCTATCAACTAGCCGCCGAAGTCTTAGTCCGTGGTTGTGTTTCCGACTGCGGCAGATTTGGCTCTGGTGGGGTACGTCACTTGCCGCTGCCGCGTCGAATGCAGCCCGGCGTCCCGCAACTTGTAAAGTAATGTCCGGTAGCTGATTTTCAAGTCCTGCGCGGTTTTTCGCCGATTCCAGTTGTGCCTTTCCAAAGTCTTCAGGATGACGTCGCGCTCCAGATCTTTCCCGGCTTCAGCCACTCTTCTCTTGAACGAAACTTCGGTCGTCTGTGTGTCATTCTCCAATGTCTTTCGGTTTGCGGCTGCTCTGAGGTACGTCTCCAATGCTTCCTGAGGCCCCAGGATCACGCATCTGGCCATGCAGTTTTCAAGTTCCCGGATGTTTCCCGGCCAGTCGGCTCTTTGCAGAAGTCGCATCATCTCAATCGGGAGACTAGGCGCCGTTTGTTGGAAGCGCACGCCGTAAAGCTCAAGGAAATGCTCTGCCAGAGTGGTCACATCCACCGCCCTGTCACGCAACAGCGGCAGCTTGATGTGGATGACGTTGATTCGGTAAAACAGATCGATTCGAAAATGGCCCGCCCGCACTTCCTTCTCTAGTTGCCGGCTCGTTGCGCAAATCAGTCTGGTGTGTACCCGTTTTTCTTCTTCTCCGCCGATTCGGCTGAACTGCCAGTCCTGTAAGAACTGCAGCAGTTTGGCCTGCAGTCCTAACGCAAGCTCTCCTATTTCGTCCAGGAAAAGCGTGCCTCCGTCGGCCAGCTCAACACGTCCTGGTTTTGCTGTGTTCGCGCCAGTGAAGGCCCCCTTCTCGTACCCAAAAAGCTCGCTCTCCATCAATGTGCCGGGAATTGCCGCACAATTTACCTTCACGAACTTGCCTTTGCTCCAAATCGATCGCTCGTGAACCAGGCGCGCTAGTACTTCCTTGCCTGTGCCATTTCCTCCCTCAATCAGTAGCGGAACGTCGGAGTTCGCTACCTTCTCGATCCTCTGCCGTACAAGCCGCATCGCTGGCGTCTGGCCGAAATAGATCTCGTCAGCGGGCAACTCGTTTACAGGAGATGTTGCGTGCTCTGGCTTGTGCACTCGCCTCAAGGCCTCAAGAAACACAACGAAATTTCCAGGAAATGCTTCTTGTAGTTATGCATCTGGAGCGCCAGTCGAGTTACCCGGCTACTTGCAGCTTGTACTGCGGTGCCACCTGAGCCTTATCCAACTTACTGTAAACAAATGCCTTACTAGAAGCCTAATGCGCCTGCCTCTTTTTCGCCTTCCCTGGCTCAGCAGTTCTCCAGCAAGACTTCCTTCACTGGAACTAAATTACGCAAAGTGTCGAAAGCTTTGCCCAGATTTTTCCAATCAAGAGTCCTCCCCATTTGAATCCAGTACTAGAACTCCTTGTGCCCGTTCCTCTTGCCGCTGTCTAAATCCCTTTTTCCAAAGAACAGGAAAGATTCACTTCGCGCTTGTGTTCTGCCTCACGCCGATCCCTCCGCGTCCTTCGATCGGTTCGCGGGACGCGCGCATTTCACCCGTGCCTTGCATATCCGATAGCCCACCCACTTCTCGAGCACTCCTCACTCATAATTCTCCTGTTGATGGCTCAGCCATACTTCGTCGGTCGGGCACCTTTCCGCCCGCATTACATCGAGGATTGACCCAACGACCTTCACGCTTTGCTTCCAGACCCGCGCTTCTCTGCGCCACTACTTTGTCGAATGCGTGATTCTTCAGGCCCATGTCAGCCCGGCTTCTCTCAAACGCTCGCCATCTCTGCCGAGTCCTTTGGCTTAATGCACAACGATTAAGCAGCTAGGCGAGGCCGTTTTTTGGGGTGATGGAATGGACTTTCTGGGCTGTCCAGTTAGCTCCGCAGGACTCAGGGGATCATCCTGGGAACAGTGTTGCGAAGAGGCAAACTAATCTTAATCAGACCGCACTAGGGAATCCAGAAACGGGTTGACTCATTCCGCTGCCAAAGCTCCGGGCAGGACAACCGAGTGTCCCTGCTCTCGCCTTCCGCCTCGTGGCCAGCTCCAACTTTGTCGATTACGCCTTTGCGGCTTCTCCTCGGATAATGTCGTATCGTTCGATCACCGCAGCCACACCCAATCGTGATGTGCCATCCTTCACGCGTGGCTCCACTCGCACAACCTTTCCTAAGGCCCTCACAAATACCTCTGTACCGTGAGTTATTTCTGCTGGTAGCGTCAGCGTGATATCCAACTCCGATCCCGCCGAGAGATCCTGCTCGATGACGAAATACAATCCTCGCGTCGAAATGTCGCGCGTCTCTCCTTCTTGGGAATCCACCCGGCGTTCGGTAGGTACGCGAATAATGACTGGCAAGGACAAATCGTAACGACGAGCCGTCCGGCGTTCCGTCATTCCCCCGACCTCCGGTATTTGCGGCGGTGACGTGCATTGAACCGCGCGGTCAGCATGTGAACTTACTAGAAATGAACAAACTTTGCCAGCCCTGGAATCCGCAAAATCGGCAAAGCCCCTAAACTCCCGTCCATCCGGAATCCTACTCGTTCCGTGTCCCAACTACTGTTGGTGTTTCCGCGGCGGCTGGCGCTGCAGCCGAGCGCCGCGCGCGCGGCGTATCTAGATTAAACTGTCTCATTTTGTAAAGCAGTGCCTTATAGCTGATTCCCAGCATTTTCGCCGCATCCTTGCGGCACCACCGCGTCTTCTCCAGCGCGTCTGCAATCGCTTCCATTTCCGCTTCATCTTTCAAACCGCGAACAAGCGCTTTCAAACCCTGTTCGCGAGGCGGAGTGGGCTCTTCGCGCGGAGAAGTACGTTGCCGGACGGACGACATCTCCACCAATTCTCGCAAGCTGCCTTCATCGTCCTCTAAAATCACATACCTTTTCACGAAATTCTCCAGCTCGCGTAAATTCCCCGGCCACGGATAATTCACCGCCGCATCCAACAAATGCTTCGACGGCCCCGCCGGCGTCTTTCCGAATTTCTCGCTGTACTGCTCTAGAAAGTGCCGGAAAAGCAGCGGAATTTCGACAAGCCTTTCGCGCAACGGTGGCACGAGAATCGACAACACGTTTAGCCGGTAATAAAGATCCTCGCGGAATCGGCCCGTTTTCATCGCTTCTTGCACGTCCACGTTTGTGGCCGCTAGTACACGGACATCCGTATCGATCAAATGTCTGCCGCCCAGCCGCGAATATTGGTGATCCTGAAGCACGTGGAGTAGCTTGGCTTGCAAGGGTGTGGTCATCTCCGCAATTTCATCCAGGAAAATCGTCCCTTTGTTCGCCATTTCAAATTTGCCAGGCTTGCTTCTTATCGCACCCGTGAACGCGCCCTGTTCGAATCCGAACAGTTCGGACTCGAGTAGTTCACCAGGCAGCGCCGCGCAATTTACTTTCACAAAAGGCTGGTTCCGCCGCTTCGAACGCAGGTGGATCATCCGCGCCACTACTTCCTTACCTACGCCGCTCTCTCCGCAGATAAAAACGGGTACGTCCACCGGAGCAATCTGCAGAATCTGCTGGCGGATGCGCACCATCTGCGGGCTGGCCGCGAGAAAACTCAAATCTTCCGTGACTTGATCGCAATAATCGCGCAGCGCCTGGTTTTCGGTCGTAAGCTGCTTCTTCTGGCGAGACTTGAGCATCGCCGCGTCCAACTCCGTCTTCTCAAAGGGCTTCGTCAAATAGTCGTGCGCCCCGATACGAATTGCTTCGACGACCGTGCCAACCTCATTCGAGCAGGACAGCATGATCACGTTCAGGCTGCGGTCCGCTTGCATCAGCTCTTTTAAGGTCTCGATCCCATTCAGCTCGGGCATCAAGACATCCAATATGATGAAGTCCGGTCGCTCCCCCCCATTCACCTTGGCGATGGCTTCTCTTCCGGAACTGACGGCCTCGACCTCGTATCCGTCCACTTCCAGCAGCGTCTGCAAATACTTGCGGATGCTTGGCTCATCATCCACAACCAGAATTTTTTCTTTAGCGCCCATCGATTTCTCCCTTAACCTTGCTCCACATCTCGACGCCTAATTTTGATCCATCGGCAACAAGAACGTGAATCTGCTTCCCGACTTCTGCTCGCTCTCCACCCAAATCTTCCCCCGATGTGCTTGAATCAAGCGCTTTGCAATCGCGAGCCCAAGGCCCATTCCGGAAGTGCTGCGGTCAACCCTTACAAAATCTTCAAAAATCTCCTGGTGATACTCCGGTGCGATTCCAGATCCGGAGTCGGCCACGGAAACTTCCACGCTGTTGGGCCTCGGAAGCCGGAATCGACGCCGCTCTTCTACGGGCGCAACCGTCGCCACACGGCGTTCCCAGAAATGCGGTGCCGCCTTGAAGGTCACCGTCCCGCCCGCGGGCGTGTGCTTGAGCGAATTGTCTAGCAGATTCGCGGCCGCTTGCTGCACTTTCTGGTAATCGAAGCGGAATGTCGGAATCGACGGATCGAACATCGCATCCAGTCTGACGCCCTTTCGCTGGAAAGCTTCCGACCAGCGCTTCGCCAACTCATCCAGGCAATCGCGCAGATCATTCTCCCGAAGCTGCAGCACCAGTTTTCCGCTCTCCAAGGCGGAATAATTCAGGAACATCGAAACCAGTCTCACCAGTCGTTCGCAACTGTCTTTCGACTCTTCCAGGATGTCACGCTGCTTCTCCGTTAAACGCCCCAGCGATCCCGTCAGCATCAAATCGTAGTAACCCTTGATCACGGCCAGCGGCGTCTTTAATTCATGCGCCGCGGACGCAAGAAACACCGTCTTCTGCCGGTTCACTTCCTGTAATTTCAAATACGCCGCCAGCAAATTCCTGTAAGTGATCTCTCGTTCTTGGAGCAACTCTTGTACCGTCAGTTTCGTCGCCGCGTCGGGCGCGGGCTCCGTCGCGGGGTCCGTTTTCAATTGGACAATGAAGCATCCAGGCTCGGGGATCCACTGCATGCGCGCCCGAATCTTCTTTTCACCCCGCGCTACTTCGACTTCCATGTCGTGCTCTCCCCTGTCGATTTTCTGTCCGGTTTGATCCGGCGCAATTCTCAGGAGGTCGCTGAACAGATTCCATTGGTTGTAGTCGGTGTTACTCTCCGCGCCGACGTACTGTCGGGCACTCAGATTCGAGAGCAGGACTCTCCCGTTTCTTTCCGTTACCCATACCGGTGTCTTAGCCGTTTCGAGGAGCGCGCTCACAAATCCGGGGGGGAGCGGCGGAGCTTTCCGGCGTTCGGCATCGGTAGATGTCTCAATGGTCCCTGGCATTTGCGGGGTCCGCTTCTCCAATGTCGTAGGAAAATATTTTCCCTAATCGATTTCTCATGCTCGCAGAGCTGTTTCTGACTGTCAATGGCAAAAGCATCCCATTTGCACATTTATGGAAGTCACCGGGCAACAGCGTGGACAAGAATTCAAGAGCCAAAAACTGTCGCTTCAAAATCCTTCCTACTTGAATGAAAGCAAATGAGTTAACTCCATCCAGACCAGGCCAGCTGTGGCACTCAATCTGCTTATTCCCGTACTAGTTCCCTCGTACTAAGAGAGCTATCGTGCACACTAGTCTGCTGAAAGATGGCCAGCGCGTGGATCCCCCTAACACTCGTCGATCCCCCCGCATTCGCTTGCAAATGCCCCTATTCTTGCGCGCCGCCGATACCTCTGGGGTTGAGTTTATTGAATTGACAAAAACCCTCAACATTAGCTCCACAGGCGCATGCGTGGCGTCAACGCATATGCTGCGTCCTGAGCAGATCGTTCACCTCACGATCCCCGCCCCGTCTTCGGCCGCCTCAGGAGTTGTTCCCAGCGAGACGCCCCCCATCACCGCTAGGGTTCTCCGACAGGAGTCCACAGGCGATGTACGGCTCTTTGGACTGGAATTCCTCAAGCCACTTGAGTAAAGTATTGCCTCTTTCAAGAGCGGCACGTCTTGCGTCGGGTAAAAATGTTACATGAATCCTGGGCAGGGCCAGCGCCGTCTCTTAAGCTTTGGCTGTATATTCTACAGTGGTAAGGAGATAGCCAGGAACCAAAGTTACCCAGCTACACCAAGGAGTGGCTCTGGACCTCATCTTTAATTGGTCTTAAGCTTGCTCCTCATAGAAAGAGAAAGCCACATGTGCTTTCCCCAAACCCCGCGGGGATAGGCTAAAGTCAGGTATACCGGATATGCCCAGCCCCGGCGCCCCTGCGCCCCCGCGTTTGCCGATAGAAGATTCTTACCTCGAGCTACTTGCCGACACGCTCGAAAGCTTGGATATTCCTGCGCGCGGCCAGTTCCTTCAGCGTTATTTCCGCACCATAACCCACCTAGATCTTCGAGAGACTCAGTGTGTCCAGCTGTGGGATGAGATGCTCTTGCGTCGGCGCGAACTTAGCGAGCACATGGAGCGTCAAATCTCTCTGAAGACTGCGCTTATGGATGTGCTTACTTCTGCGGGACTTTTCCGTGTTCCGATTGTCATCGAATACGACGAATTGAAGAAGCTCCAGATGAACGCCGTTACGGATCCTCTCACTGGCCTTTACAACCGGCGCCTCTTTGGTGAAGCCTTCGAAAAAGAATTGAATCGCGCCCGCCGTTACGGCCTGCCTCTTGCGCTAGTCATTCTCGATCTTCACCGTTTCAAGGAAGTCAACGACAAGCATGGCCACCCCCGCGGCGATGAAGTCTTGCGTGCAGCCGCAGCAACGCTAAAAAAAGCTTTGCGCACTTCGGACTCGGCCTTTCGCATCGGTGGCGATGAATTCGCTCTTCTCCTTCCGCAAACCGACGCGGCGCAGGCCCTGGCGCTCAGCCGCCGCATCGGCACCGTGTTTGGTGAATCGATCGCGCACTTCCAAATGGGTGTAAGCGTCAGCATGGACCACGGCGTGGCCACTTTTCCCCAGGACGGCGATCAAGCTGATCAATTAATTCACGTTGCCGATGAACGTCTCTACCGCTTGAAGCACGCAAATCACGGTAAGCCGCCTGCCGGAAGCTCCCGCACGGAACTTGCTTCCAGTAACGCTTCAGAACCCTCCGCTTCTTCCAGCCCCGACCGCCAGTCTTCCTCTGCCCGCCCCATTCCCTTCGAATCCAAGCGGCCCCCCGAAAAACCCGAAAGCGCAATGGCTGCTGCGGCCTCTTCAACTGCCTCGGAAATTTCCACCAGCCAGACTTTGGCCATCCCAGCGCCAGCCCATGTGTACTCCGTACCTCGCAAAGCCGAGCGCGTCTCCATGACCGGCACAAATGCGTACGCAGTTCTGGGCGACCAAGGTGTACGGCGCGCCCGCGTCCTAGACTTAGGTTTTGGCGGGGTCGCGCTCGAACTTGAATCGCAGGAAGAAGTTCCGGAAAGTATCCTCGCCGTGTTGCATGTCCCCATTCTTCCCCCGGTGCGCGTCCATCTGAAGCCCGTGTGGTTCCAACGCACCATGCAAGGCGCCTATCGCATTGGCTGTGCTTTTGTTTCCTAAGTTTCGGCGCGCTCCCACCAAGGCAACGCGACTATTCGAACTTCACTTATCTCTCAGTGACAGATGTAGCCGAAGATGCCGCGAAACAAAGAGTAACGCCTGCTGGAAATGAGTAAGGCCCAAGCCCCAGCGCAGCATGGCCTGCTCGGCTGAGTCTCCCGTGGCATCGAGCCTCAACCATAAAGCCAGTTCCTTCTGTGTCGGCTTGTCTTCGCCCGCCTCAGTTCCCATCGGGATGCTTCCCGACGTCAAGCAGAGCGCCGCTCCAAGTGCCTCGCGCGAGCCTGCTTCTCTCAAGAGCTCGATCAATTTCTCCAGCAATAGAAGATGGAGTGCCCGCTGCCGGCGATGTTCCGCTTGGCGAAACTCCAAAACCATGTCCCCGCAAGAAACGCATCCGCGCTTTGATTCTTCCATCGCTGGTCCCGCCAGAGGTTGCGCAACACAAAACAGCGAATCGTCGCTTTCGATCGCCGTCAGGAAATTCTTAATCGCGAGGGTGGGTGCCGCTTCCCCGGCGCTTGCCCCACCCCGCTCAATCCGGCTCGCTACCTTTTCGACCACCTCGACGCGCATGTCTGTGAAGCTACGCGAAGCGATTCCGCGCCGCAAGCGCAATCCCTCCGCGCTCAGGTTCGGTCCCCCGGTTCGATAATTCCCGCGGTTGTTTATCCTGCTAGAATCTCCTCGCCGATAAGCTCACAGCGGAGGGTGCCATGAATGAACCCAAGCCAAGCCGTCCCTACTGGCCGGATTTCGGAGCGATGCCCCAGGACCACGAACGCGGCTTAAAGTCTTGGAGCTGGGCCCTCGAGCGCCTGGAAAAATCCCACAATTATTGGATTGCCACGACGCGCCCTGGCGGACGTCCTCATCTTATGTTGGTCTGGGGGGTCTGGTCGGAAAACGCGTTCTGGTTCAGCACCGGCCCAAACACGCGCAAAGCAAAAAACATCGCGGCCAACAACTACTGCTGCATCGGCACCGATCGCGCCGACGAAGCCGTCATCCTCGAAGGCGTTCCCCAGGAAATCACCGACCGCGCGGTCTGGAAGCGCTTCGCCACGGTCTACAACATTAAATACGGCGGCGACGTCGAACCCATGCTCCTAGCCTCCGCCGGCACCGTCTATCGCGTCGAACCCCAAACCGCCTTCGGCCAGGATGAACACGCGCCCAACTTCGCCGAATCGGTAACCCGGTGGCGTTTCTCGAAATCCTAAGCGGGTCCTGTCATTTTGGGTCTACAAGACTCGGCGCATTCCTCTGATCTGCCTTGCGTGAATTCTCGCGCTCTTATCGCTTCGGTGCCGCGTTCCACATTTCCTGTTCGATCTTCCACTCTCCGCTTTTCTCCCGATGCAGCACTAGCGCCATCTTCCCCTGTGACTCGATTGGCTTCTCCGCGCCTGGCGGCTGCACGACCTGATGTTCCGTCGCCCATTCCGAGGCCCAATCCCCCGAAATATGAATGTCGTGAAACTCCACCTCTTCCTTCACTACTTTGTAGCCCTCCATTTGCGAAACAATCTTCCCCACCCAAGCCACAATCGCTTTCTTCCCAATCATCGGCTCTACTCCGGGCATCAGGTCTACCCCGTCGTCCGCCCAGGTATCGAATATCCCCGCCGTATCCATGTTCAGATGCATCTCGATGTACCGTTTGTTGAACGCTGCGATTTGGTCTTTCGCGCTGTCCGCGCTCCCCGCAAACGCAACCGCCGCCAACCCACCAACCGCGAAGGCCACGCTCATCCCGCGTATCCATCTCATGCCTCACCCCTATTCTCTTTCGGTCCCGAATTACAAAGGTCTTCCGCAGCTTCTTGGGACCAGAACATAGCCCAATTCCGCCTCAAATTCCATCCGCGACGATGGCCCGCGGATTACAGCTCTCTCTTTCGAGTTTGCCCTGGCATTTCCCCCCACATTTGGAAATGTAGCCAGCTTCCCGTATAATCGTTGTTTGCCTCGCGACCTAGCGACGCGGCTGTAGCTCACCTTTCTTAGAGTGGGGTTCTTCTCCCGGCCAAACGGGAAGCCGTGCAGACCGGACGCGACAGAATGGAGCTTCATGAAACCCGGTATTCACCCCGACTATCACCCCGTAACGGTGCACTGCGCCTGCGGCCATAATTTTCAAACTCGCTCGACCATCAAGGGCGACCGCCTCAACGTCGAAATCTGCTCCAATTGCCACCCGTTCTTCACCGGCAAACAGAAGCTTATCGACACCGCCGGCCGCGTCGAACGCTTCACCAAGAAATACGCCGACGCCGCCGCCAAAGTCGAAGCCTCCAAGACTGCCGCCGCAAAAAAGTAATCGCGCATTCAAGCGCATTCTGGCCAAAGGTGGGACAGACTCTCCTGTCTGTCTCCCCTTTTCCGCTAGGATCTCTCAATCTTCAAACGAAGGGATTTTCCACGGGGATCTGGAAATAACTCTGTCCCGCATTCAAATCTTCGGAAAGAATTCTTCCGCACCCTCCGCGCTCGGCTGCTGCGACTATCATTCCGTCATAGAAGTGAATTCCGTACGCCGCACGCGCCTCGACCGCTCGGCGCACTATTCCTCGGTCGGGATGAACCAACTTGATTGGCCCAAGCGCATCCAACGCGACCAACACCTCCTTCACTCCCATCGGCGGCGCCACTTTGTGTAGAAGAATGGCGGCGAATTCCGCCAGCACCTGGCTCGACACGATTGCTTCTCCCCCTAGCGCTCTTCCTACGATCCCTTGCGCTAATTTTTGTTTTTGCACATCACCAGGCGCGTACGCGTAAACCAAAATGTTTGTGTCTAAAAAATCAGGACCGCTCATACAGGTCCTCGCGCCTCCAATTTCGTTTCCCTAGCGAAACCTTCACCAGTTCGAAGCTCCTCTGCAGCGCCTCCAACTCCCGCCGCTTTCGCCCCGACTTGGCGTTTTCCGCGGCAAGTTGCTCGAGATGCGCTCGCACCAATCCGGTCAGCGTTGTATCCCGATCCGCCGCGATCTTCCGGACTTCCTTCACCAGCTTATCGTCCAGCGTCAGCGTTATATTCATGGCTCACACTTAATAAGGGACATCGTACCCATAATAAGGGAAGCACTCATTCCTTGCAAGGTTCCTTTCGCTTCCCCGACTCCCCTCACTGCGAGTCTCCGCTACTTTGTGTCGCTGCGTTTTCCTTGCTCTTCTCTTTCTCTACACGCAATTCTTTCCCGTCAGCCGTCAACCTTCGCTTTTCATATTTCGCATTTCGAATTTCGCCTTCCCCCACCACCTCACCCGTGTAAAATGAACCACCAACGTGGCCACGCAATCCCGCATGTTCGACTCCAGCCGTCCCAGCGAACTCGTCGAAACCGCCGCCCCTCGCGTTACCCTCCGCAACGCTTTCGCGCATCCCTACGATTCCGCCATCGCCGCCGCGCGCACCTGTTACGCCCCGCGCCTCATCGTCCCCGAAGAAATCACCGACAAGCAGCGTCTCAACATCGGTGCCGCCACTTTCTACAGCGGCCATCACACTGTCTATCAGCACGCCCATTTCGAATTCGGCCTCGAGAATGTCAGCCGCCAATTCGTCTGGTCCTTCCTCCACGCCCACCCCTTCTACAATTCCGAGCAGCAAAGCCAGCGCTACGTCCGCCTCGATCATCCGCAAGCCTACGTCCCAACCTCCTCTCTCTTTTTCAACGACACCCATCGCGCTATCTACGAGCAAGCCATCGTCCGCGCGTGGGACTATTACCGCCAGCTCTCCGCTCTCCTCGTCAACGACGCCCGCGCCATCCTCTCCGACATCTGGCACATCGGCCCCATGTCCCATCCCAAGCGCCTCCAAAAAATCGAGCGCGCCTCAGAAAAACGCGCCATCGAAATCGCTCGTTACGTTCTTCCCGTCGCCGCCTTCACCACCATGGTTCACACCGTCTCCGGCATTGTCCTCCATCGCCTCTGGCGCATGAGCGCCGCTTCGGACACGCCTGGCGAGTCTCGCGCCGTCATCGGCGCCATGGTCGACGAAGTCAAAAAAATCGATCCACAATTTTTCGAACGCTTCGGAACCGAACCTCTTGAAGAACGCCCCGAGTGGGGCGCGGACGCGCCAAACACGCAAGCCGGCCAAACCTTCGCCAAAGAATTCGACGCCAAGCTAGCCGGAAAAACCTCCAAGCTCCTCGACTACTCTCCTAACGCCCCAGCAGTCATCGCCGAATCCTACCGCGCCGTAGTCGGCCTAACCGAATCCCAATGCCCCGACTCCGAAGCCATCGACCGCCTCCTCAATCCCGCCCGCAATCCCTACCGCCTCGAAGTCCTCGATATCGGCGTCCACGCCCCCATGATGCGCGCCCTTCAACACGCCAATTACACCTTCGCCAAAAAAATTAGCCACACCGCCGACTCCCAGGACCAGCGCCATCGCATGGTCCCCGGCTCACGCCCGCTCCTCACCCTCGCCGACACGCGCGAAACCGACTACATCACTCCCGCTCTCCTCACGCAAAATTCCCGCGCCAAGGAACTCTACGACCGCGCCATGCACGACGCCTGGTCCGCCAAAAACGACCTCCTCGACCGCGGCGTCCCCCCAGAAATCGCTCTCTATCTCCTCCCCAACGCCAAATCCATCCGCCTGGTCGAGTCCGGCTCCCTCCTCCACCTCCTCCACAAATGGACCATGCGCACCTGCTTCAACGCCCAGGAAGAAATCTACGCCGCCAGCATGGACGAAGTCGCCCAAGTGCGCCAAGTCCATCCCCAACTCGCCAAATACATCGGCCCCCCGTGCCATCTCCGCGCAAACATCACCACCCCCATCTGCACCGAAGGCTCCCACTTCTGCGGCGTAAAAGTCTGGCTCGACTTCCCCAACACCCCCCGCCGCATTTAGTCCAGCAACAATCATCAGCCCGCTGATACGCCCACCCCTATAAGATGCCGCTGGCTTCAGTTTGCCGTTCGCAACAGCATGGACGAACCTTTACGCTCCCGTTGAAATGCTTGGTAAATTGATTCGAGCAGTCTTCTGTCACAGATGAAACACATGCCTCGCAAAAAACATGTCTTCCTCTCTGCCGAATGGCGAGATCTGGTGATATTGAATTACGAGGTTGATGCCTCGCTATTGAGCGACTACGTCCCGCCTGGGACTTTCCTGGACTCGCACAAAGGAAAGACCTACGTCAGCCTGGTAGGTTTCCGTTTTCGCCGGACAAAGCTCTTCGGTCTTCTACCAGTGCCTTTCCATGCTGATTTTGACGAGGTGAATCTCAGATTTTACGTCCGCCGCAAGCAGAGCGATATCGAACGAAGAGGCGTCGTATTTATCGCTGAGATTGTTCCAAAGTGGGCCGTCGCAAAGATCGCTCGACTGGTCTACGAGGAAAATTATATCTGCCTTCCGATGAAGCACCGCATCAACACCAATGGCGTGGCCAAGGCTGCGCAGTATGAATGGCAACTCAACGGCGCTTGGTGCAAGCTCTACGCACGTGCTTCACTCGCTCCCGAACCCGCAGAAGAAGGCAGCCTCGAACGATTCATTACAGAGCACTATTGGGGCTATTCTAAGCAAGAAGCTGGAGATTCCCTCGAATATCAGGTTGCGCATGTCCCCTGGAATGTTTGGAAGGTCGAAGTGTGCGCGTTCGAAGGAGATGCCAGCAGCATTTACGGCCAAAAACTCGGCGCGGTCCTTCAACGCCGCCCCGATTCGGCGTTCATGGCAGACGGCTCGCCAGTGGAGGTGTTCGCAGGAGAAAGGATCGAATGAGCCAGCCCGCTCAGCAGCTTGAATCAATTCTGCCCCAAAAGGGGTGGATACTTTACGACGGTGAGTGCGGTTTCTGTTCTCGCTGGGTCCACTTCTGGAAGAAGACCGTTGAACCGCGGGGTTTTGCACTCAAAGACTTACAATCCGCTCACGCCGAAGGGATGCTGGAGATGCCTCCCGAGAATCTTCTCGACGATATCCTGATCCTCACTCGGCAGAACAAACTTGAACGCGGCGCCGACGCCTACTTGTTTGTGGCCCGGCAAATCTGGTGGGCATGGCCTTTTTACGCACTCTTCAGCCTGCCTGGTTTTCATTGGATTCTCTGGCAAGGCTATCGCTGGTTTAATCGTAATCGATACCTCGTCTCTCGTCACTGCCCACTGCCCCAGCCGCCAGCTTCTCGGCGCTGAAACGACCTACGTCACATGTTGCGTCTAATTCCTAGGAGGGCATCCGTGAACTTTCGCCTCCGCACCTTTTCCTGCGTCCTGACCGCCGTCATTCTTCTGCCACTGCCTTCTTTCGCCTTCGACACCCCCCTCTCCGACGAAGCCGTCCGCGAAGCCTATTTCCTCGGCCAGCGCCACGAACAGGACTTCACCGACTTGATGGCCAAATACACCCAGGCGCTTCCCGCGCCCGAAGCCGGCCCCGACATCTCCTCAATCACCTTCCTCACCCCTTTCGCCCTCGTAGCCCAACTTTCCAGCCAGCGCACCGTGAACTACAGCGCCCAGCAAGCCGAAGAAGACCACCGCCATCAGCCAGAAATCGTCCGCGTCATCATCCAAATTCAGCTCACGCCAACCTACGGGTCGCTCATTCCCACTCCCACCGGCTCCAGCTCCAGTTCTCCCACTGGTTTCAGGCAGCGGCCCTCCGATTTCTGGAAGGACTTTCAAGTCGCCGTCCTCGTGAAGGACAAAAGTCTTTCTCCTATCAGTTCTTCCGGAGAGCCGATCCTCGATTGTGAAAGCGGCTCCGGCTGCGAACTCTATGGAGCCACTCTCCAGTTTGACTACGCTGCCGATGCCTTCACCTCGGACACCGCCACCATTCAAATCTTCCCTCCCGAAGGCGAGCCTGTCTCCGTCGGTTACGACCTCTCCCGCGTCCGCTAGTCTTAATCCAGAAGAACTCTACTTTCTTGCTTCTTTATGCCCCGTGTTCTCAACCACTTCCGCGCCGATTCGAATGGTAACTATGTTTTTATTTGACACTAGCACTATCTTCCTGGTATAATTTTTCATGTTGCCTGCAAGAAACGCCGCTTGGTGTCCCGTCGTTCTCCATGACTTCTCCGTCCTCCGCGTTAAGAGAAACCTTCGTCCCTGTCTCGATCTGAAATCCGTCAGGACGCGACAGATGCGCTCCTACCGGGCGCTGCTTTCATTCTTTCTTCAAAAAAACACAAAGTTAATTTCCCTCTTTTCAATCTCTTCCGCACTCTTCAAAAAAGAGTATTTCCGTAAACACCTCAATCTCAATCACTTGCGCATTCTTTTGCAAAACACCGCGGGTGGCCTACCCAAAGCAACTCGATGCGCCAACCCGCTTCCCTTCCACTCCAAACCGTGCACACACTCAGCACACCCAACACACCCGAACGCCTGCAACTCTTTTCCTTTCATGGGCTTCCGCACAGTTTCCGTCACACACCGGGTAGGGGGTCTGCCCACCTCCAAATTTTCAGCTTCGGGGATTTTGTGCTTAGGGGTGGGGCGGGAGGCAGTGGTGCCTGTCTCTCAACTATGCGTTCAAGACCGCCAGTGCAGGGTCACTGGCCCGTTCATCGGATGCACCATAGGCGCGCCAGTGCGCCGCGACTCCTGCAGGTTAGCTTTCAACCCGAAATACCACTTCGCCGGACGGTCAGCGTCGTCGATCAGCATCAACCGCGGATTGTGCTTCAGTCCCTCGGCCTGCAGGATCATTGTCCCCTGGTCTTGGCGCAAAAACTTCTTCGCAAAGATCCGAAAGATCGACACTGGCAAAAACAAATTCCAAGCCGCCACGAAATCAATCCGGCAAAGATCGCGCCGCACCGGCGTTACCGTCGCCCGGCTCGAAAACCAAAGCTTTCCGCTGCGAATCTCTTCCGTCCGTATATTGGGCAGCACAAAATCGATCGTCGTCGTCACCGGCTCTCCGGTGTATTTCTGCAGCATCCGGTACGGCGCGCTGTTCGAGCTCGGTGTGTGCGGGCTCATCCGAAACCCATTCGGAATCGGCTCGAACTTTTTCTCTTTCCCGTGAATGCTATGCCGGCTCCTCCAGTACCACGATTGATGCACAAACGGCCCGTGCGCCGGATCCATCAATCCAATAATCCCCTGATCCACATGCGACGGCAGCTCGCAGTCCAGATGCGTGATCTTGTATTTATCGCTGAATGTCGAAAGCTTCGGCGTTGTCGGAATTGTCTCCGGCAATCGACTTCCCACAGCATTCATGTACACCCAGAAATAACCATCGCGCTCTTCGCAAGGGTAATGCACCGCAAAAATCCGCTCGACTTTCAATTTGTCCTGGCTGGTCAGCGAAGGAATCTCAACGCACTGTCCGCTGCAAGCCTCGAATCGCCACCCGTGATAACTGCACTCCACCGTCTTCCCATCAAATCGCCCATAGGAAAGCGGTATCCCCCGATGAGGGCAAGAATCCCGCATCGCAAACGCCTTGCCTTCAGCCGTCCGCCCCAAAACCAGCGGCACCTCGAGCAACATCGCCGTCGCCAGCCGATTTCCCGCGACCTCTGTACTCCGAATCGCCGGATACCAGAAATCCCAAAGAAAGCCTGCGTCCTGTTCCGGAGCAGTTTCCCGCTCCGGAAGTGTTACTTGCAAAATCGGTCGAACCGCTTCGCTCATTCGTTCTTTCCGTCGCCGCACCGCATCAATCCGTCGAGTCAGCTCAAAGTCGCGCCCGGCCCTTGTAGGGTCCGCCTGCTGCGGCGGACCGCTCCGCGCCACCGGCATCGTATTATATCGCCTCGCATCGCGGCAACGCTGCCCAGCATCCAATTGCGCAGACCGGGATTCTCGGATATTCTTGGACAAGAGCGAATCGATGTACGCAGCCTTCTATTAGCTGATCACACCTTGCGCGCCTTTGTGGCGAGCCCGTTTTTCCATCGCCGCTTACTATTCACTACCCACGACTCACTTTTTCTTGAGGATTCGCCATGGCCGTAATGACGTTGTCAGACAAATTGGATCAACTGGGCACTCGCTACGACGAGCTAACGCAACAACTTTCGACGGCGGAAGTCGCCTCGGACTCCGCGCGCTTTCAGAAAATCGCCAAGCAGCACGCCGAACTCGAGGAAATCGTCGCCAAGCACCGCGAGTTCAAACAGATCGAAAAAGATCTCGCCGGAGCGCACCAGATGGTCGTCGAAAATGAAGACGCCGAGATGAAGCAGATGGCCTTAGATGAAGAAAAACAGCTCCTCGCTCGCAAGGAAATCGTCGAGCGCGAATTGAAACTGCTCCTTCTGCCGAAAGATCCCAACGACGAGAAGAGCGTGATCGTCGAAATTCGCGCTGGAACCGGCGGCGACGAAGCCGCTCTCTTTGCCGCCGAACTCTTCCGCATGTATTCGCGTTACGCCGAGTCACTTGGCTGGAAGGTGGAAGTGCTTGAAAGCTCGCCTTCCACCCTTGGCGGCGTCAAGGAAATCGTCGCCGCGATCCAGGGACACAAGGTTTATTCCAAACTTAAATACGAAAGCGGCGTTCATCGCGTCCAGCGCGTCCCTGCCACGGAAACGCAGGGCCGCATTCACACTTCCGCGGCGACGGTAGCGGTCCTGCCCGAAGCGGACGACATCGACATCAAAATCGAAGCAAAAGATTTGCGCATCGATACGTTCTGCTCTTCCGGCCCTGGCGGCCAGTCCGTGAACACGACGTACTCCGCAGTCCGCATCACGCACATTCCCAGCGGCCTGGTCGTCTCGCAGCAAGACGAGAAATCCCAAATTAAAAATCGCGCCAAAGCCATGCGGGTCTTGCGCGCGCGCCTGTACGAACAGGAACTCGAGAAACAGCAGGCTGCCATTGGCGCGGAGCGGCGCGGCCAGATCGGAACCGGCGACCGCTCCGAAAAAATCCGCACCTACAACTTCCCCCAAAATCGCGTGACGGATCACCGCATCGGCCTGACGCTGCATCAGCTGACGGACGTCATGGACGGAAAGCTCGCCGCGCTCGTCGACGCCCTCGTCTCCCACTACGAAGCCGAGCGACTCGAGCAAGAACTCGCCGGAGCGTAAGGGCGACATGGAAGTCCGCGCTGCACTAAGAGAAGGCATCGCGCAATTGCGCGACGCCAGCGTTCCGTCATTCACACTGGCTGCCGAGCTTCTTCTTCTCCATACGCTTGGCCGGGACCGCACCTGGCTTTATGCGCATCCCGAGGAACTCGTCTCCACAACTGACGAGCGACGCTTCCAAGAATTGCTCACGCGCCGCGCCGCGGGGGAACCCACGCAACATCTCACCGGCAAACAAGAATTCTGGGGCCTCGAATTTGAAGTCACGCCAGACGTGCTGATTCCGCGCCCCGAAACCGAACACGTCATTGACGTTGCCCTCGACCGCCTGGCCGTCCGAGAAATTCGCGGCGGCCGCAAGCAAACAGTCACGGGTGAGGGCCTCGAAATCGCCGACGTCGGCACCGGCTCCGGTTGCATCGCTATCGCCCTCGCCAAACAACTCCCCGGGGCGCAAATTGTTGCAACGGACATCTCCGCAGCAGCTCTCGCTGTCGCACAGCGCAACGCGACGCGACATGCGTTCAGCGATCGCATCCAATTCCTCGAATCGAACTTGCTCGATGCTGTGAACGTAGGGACACGATATATCGTGCCGCTACAACTTCGCCGGCCTCAAAAACCTGAACGCGAGTCACCGATCCCAAATCACGAAACAATTTTCTTCGACTTGGTCGTCAGCAACCCGCCGTACATCGGCCGGCGTGAATCCGGATCGCTCATGCGCGAAGTGCGCGATCACGAGCCCGATCTCGCGCTCTACGGCGGTGAGGAAGGCTACGAACTCTACGCCGGCTTAATTGCGCAAGCTGCGCAGCATTTGAAACCAGGCGGCCTGCTCGTCCTCGAACTCGGCCATAACAGTCTCCCCGCCGTGCAGCCCCTTCTCGACTTGCCAATCTGGACAGATGTCGGCGTAACGAAAGATTTGGCAGGAATCGACCGGGTCATTGCCGCGAAACGCGTCTGAGCAAGGGCGAAGTTGTGGCGAAGATGGAATCGGGAGTAGGCTAGCGGCATGCCGGAGATGGCGCGATTTCGGGCTAAGCATGGGCCGCTGGAGGAGCGGGCGGCAACAGCGATTGCCTCGATCCTGCATGTGGACATGGACGCGTTTTTTGTGTCCGTAGAATTGCTCGAACGTCCGGAGCTTCGCGGGAAACCCGTAGTGGTTGGCGGACGGCCCGACCAGCGCGGCGTGGTTACGGCAGCGAGCTACGAGGCGCGTAAGTTTGGTGTGCACTCCGCAATGCCATTGCGCACCGCGGGACGGCTTTGTCCGCAGGCGGTTTTTCTAGACGGGCATCATGAAAAATATGGCGAATGGAGCGACCGCGTCGCGACGATCCTTGCGAAATTTTCTCCGATCGTTGAAATGGTTTCCATTGATGAAGCCTATCTTGATTTAGCGGGAACAGAGCGGTTGCACGGGCCTCCCTTGGCTGCCGCGGACAAACTTCTGCGCACCATCACGCGCACCACGGATCTTCCCTGCTCCGCGGGCTTGGCCACGACGCGGCTCGTCGCCAAAGTCGCCTCGGATCAAGCGAAGCCGCGCGGCCTCGTGTGGGTTGCGCCAGGGCAGGAAGCGCGGTTTCTTGCGCCGCTTCCTGTGCGCAAGATTCCAGGCATAGGCGAAGTTACCGATCGAGCGCTGCGTGCGCTCGGCATCGAAACCGTTGATCAGCTCGCCGCAGTGGCGCCGGAAAAACTCGAAAAGGTTTTTGGCCAATGGGGCGACGCGCTTTACCGCAAAGCGCGCGGCGGCGATTCCTATGAATTCGTAATGGATGCCGAGCCGAAATCCATTTCGCACAATCATACGTTTGGGGAAGATACGGACGACACGGAGGCACTGCACGCTTTGCTCAGCCATCTTTCGCAAAAAGCGTGCAAAAGGTTGCGCGAAGCGGGACTAGCGACGCGAACGCTGACGCTGACGATTCGTTATGCCGGCTTCGACACGCATACGCGCGCAAAAACTCTCCCGGAACCGACGCAGCTTGACGCGGATATCTTCCGTGTGTTCCAGAAGCTGTTTGCCGAACATCGGGACATGGAACGAAAAATTCGCTTACTGGGCGTGAGCCTGAGCGGCCTGACGCACGGCGGCGAGCAACTCGATCTTCTTGAAGCGGAACGCCACGAACGGCTCGAGAAATTGACACGCGCCACGGACAAACTGCGAGACCGTTTTGGTTTTGGAAAAGTGCAATTTGGCGGCTCGCTGCGAGCGGACGGTTCGACGAACGAGCGCGACGAGCTGGGACTGTCTACCTTCGGAAGAGCAAACCTCAAGAAATCGAGTGAGTCGTGATGCCCGTGACGACGAATCGCGGGGGATACCCTATACTTCTCGCATGAGTCCCGTAACACCTCCTTCCGGCACAGCGGCTCGCATCCGCGGCGGCAAACTTTCTCGATTCTGGCAGCGCATCAGCGAAGGCCGCCAACTGGATGAGTTGTGGTCGCAATTCACCGCGGACGCCCGTGCCAGCTATGGTTTCTACATCCGAGAGACCGATTCCGAGCAATGGGAGAAGCACAGAGGCATTCGCCGCTGGTTCCGGATGGCCAAGGCCCTTTTCTGGGCGATGGTCATGAAACTGACTCCGGCGCGCCGGATATTGCTGATTATCGCATTAATGCTTCTGGTTTTGTCGGGCATGAACTCGCCATCGGGGCATGATGGGAACAACTCGTTCAATTTCGAGCTTCTTGCGGCAATCATATTCCTTCTTTTGCTTTCGCTGGAGTTGGCCGACAAAATCACGATGAAGCGGGATCTGGAAATCGCGAGAGAAATCCAGATGTGGCTTGTTCCTTCGAAAGCACCTGAGGTGGCGGGAGGGGACATTGCATTTGCTTCGCGGCCCCAAAATTCCGTCGCTGGCGATTATTACGATGCGTTCTATCCGACGGCGAGCGCGGCAGAAAACGGAAGGTTGATACTCGTGATTGCAGATGTGGCGGGCAAGAGCATTCCCGCAGCGCTGCTGATGGCGACGCTGCAAGCAAGTTTGCGCACGATTGCGGGCGAGGGCGTGCCGTTGGGTGATCTCGTGGTGCGGTTGAATCATTATGCGAGCGCACACAGCCTGGATGGCCGCAGATTCACCACGGCAGTGCTGGGGGAATACGATCCCGCGATGCGGCATCTAACGTACGTGAACGCGGGCCATAATCCGCCGATTCTGCGGCATGCAAATGGAGACACCCAAAAACTGGAAGTTGGCGGGTTGCCGTTTGGGATCGATAACAGCGCCGTCTACGATACTGGCGCAGTTGACTTGAAAGCCGGCGACGCGTTGATTCTTTACACGGACGGGGTGATCGAAGCGTTTGACGAAAAAGGTCAGGAGTTTGGGAACAACCGCTGGATCGATGCGATCCGCGGACTGCCGGATGGGAGTGCTCAGGAGTCGCTGCAATTTCTGATGAAGCGCGTGGATGATTTCGTCGGTCTTACGCGCCAGTCCGACGACATCACTTGCCTTGTTTTCCGGTGCAGGTAATTGAAGAGCGGCAATCGCGCATACAGCCTCATGGAATAAATTCCGGCCGAAACCTCATTTCACATATCGCTCCCCATCGCCGCCGCGAGTGTCGCATAATCGCAACGTGACGCCCCGCGAACTCGCCAATTCGATCTGCGATAAGTTGCAACGCAACGGGCACCAGGCGCTGCTTGTCGGCGGGTGTGTGCGAGATCTATTCCTGGGCCGCGAACCGGCGGACTACGACGTGACGACGGACGCAACGCCGGAACGCGTCATGGACTTGTTTCCGGAGAGCATCGCCGTGGGCGTGCAGTTCGGCGTGATGCTCGTGCCGCGCGACGGAGTGAAAGTGGAAGTCGCGACGTTTCGTTCGGACATGGGCTATTCGGACGGGCGGCATCCCGATCGCGTGGTTTATTCGAAAAGTGCAGAAGAGGATGTGCAGCGGCGCGATTTCACGATCAATGGTTTGCTGATGCGGCATGACAGCGGTGAAATCCTTGATTTCGTGAACGGCCAAGCCGATCTGAAAACCGGCGTAATTCGCGCGATCGGTGATCCTGACCGAAGATTTACGGAAGACAAATTGCGGATGATGCGCGCGGTGCGATTTGCGGCGCGATTTGGGTTCGACATCGAGCACAAGACGTTTGCGTCTATACGCCGGCACGCCGGCGCGGTCACGGATGTTTCTGCCGAGCGGATCCGCGAGGAGATCACGAAGCTCCTGACGGAAGGAGCGGCGCGGAGCGGATTTGAATTACTAGAGAAGGCCTGGCTGCTCTCGATCGTGCTTCCCGAGATTGCCGCGATGAAGGGCGTCCCGCAACCGCCGCAATTTCATCCCGAGGGGGACGTGTGGATTCATACGCTGCTGATGCTTGAGGGACTGTCTGCGGGGACTTCACCAACACTCGCGTGGGGCGTGCTGCTGCACGACGTCGGAAAACCGCCGACGTTCAGGCCGGCTTCGCAGACGGGAGACCGAATTCGGTTCGATCATCATGTTGATGTCGGCGTGCGCATGGCCGAAGCAATTTGCCGGCGATATCGCTTCTCTAATGAGGAGATGGAGCAAATCGTTGCGTTGGTCGCCAATCACATGCGCTTCATGGCTGTGGATCAAATGCGGAAGTCGACACTAAAGCGATTCGTGCGGCTGCCGCATTTTGAGGAGCATCTCGAGCTGCACCGGCTGGATTGCCTGTCGAGCCATCGCAACCTGGAGTCGTATGGGTTCGTGGAGCGGTTTTTGGCGGAAACGTCTGTAGAAGAGGTTCGTCCACATCGTGTCTTAACGGGTACTGATTTGTGCGAAATGGGCTATATCGCTGGACCGATTTTTAGCGAAATATTGGGAGCGGTAGAAGACGCGCAACTTGAGGGACAGATCGCAACGAAGGAAGAAGCGGAAGAATTGGTGCGAAGGAAGTATCCGTTGAAGAAGGCTCGGGCTTGAAGATAGTTGATCCAGCGTCGATGGGAAGAGAACGAATGGAGGCAGGGGATCAGGCGGGCATCCATTGTATATATTTGAAAACAAGTCATTTAATTAGAAATTTGTTCAGTTTTCGAAATGATGCTAGAATGTGAGCTTGTTATGCTAAGGTTTCATGCTAATTATGTTTGCATCTTGCCGCACCTTTCTGGGTTAGCTGGCATCTAAGGTTGATAGGCGCGGAAGAATGTTCTCCGCGCCGGGATTTAGGGGACACTGACTATGGCTGAGAAAAAGCATACGGTGCCAGAAATTCTCGCGATCCTGCCAGTTCGGGATACGGTTCTGTTTCCAGGGGCTGTGTTGCCGCTTACGGTAGGCCGCGAGAGCTCACTTGCTCTGGTTAACTCGCTAGAGGGCGAGGAGAAATTGTTGGGGGTTGTGGCGCAGCTGGACCCCCGGGTCGAAGACCCTGCCGCCGCGGACCTGCACAAGGTGGGGACACTGGCGAAGGTTCACAAGACCGTAAAAATGCCAAACGGGAATGTGGTGATTTTCCTGGAGGGTCTGCAACGCGTTAATGTGTTGGAATTGATCGGATTGCGGCCGTTTTTGCGCGCGCGGGTAGAAGCTCAAGCGGAAATAACCGGGGACGTGGACGCGGAGCTTGAGGCTTTACAGAGGAACGCACAGGACTTGTTTCGCGATGTTGTGAGCCACTCGCCGCAGCTATCGGACGATTTGCAATCCGTAGCAATGAACATTGATGACCCAAGCCGGCTGGCGGATTTTATCGCCGGGACGCTGCCGTCGCTTTCGACGTTACTGCGGCAAGAGTTAATCGAAACGCCGAGCGTGCGCAAGCGGCTCGAAATGCTGATCCGCGAGCTGTCTAAAGAGCTGGAAGTGCTGGAGCTGCGCTCGAAAATTCACGAGCAGGTGCAAGAGCAGGTCGGACAAAACCAGCGCGAGTACCTGTTGCGCGAACAGATGAAAGCCATCCAGAAGGAGCTCGGCGAATCCGACGATTCCACGCAAGAGATTGACGAACTCCGGAAGAAGATGGAAGAAGCCGGAATGACGGCGGAAGCAAGGAAAGAGTGTGACCGCGAGCTGAAGCGCCTGGCGAAAATGACGCCAGCGTCGGCGGAATACATGGTTTCGCGCACGTATCTAGAGTGGATGACTTCGTTGCCGTGGGCAAAGTCTTCGGGCGTCAGCGAGATCGACATCGCCAAGGGCAAACAAATCCTTGACGAAGATCATTACGACCTGGCAAAGGTTAAGGAGCGGATTCTCGACTACCTGGCCGTGAAGAAACTCCAGCCGGGGATGAAGGGGCCGATTCTATGCTTCGTCGGG